>Ga0070724_10000204_pt1 | contig 50802 bp, 49 predicted proteins | sample tdDd001_FD_67278 | JGI IMG/M metagenome (GOLD analysis project Ga0070724, IMG submission 67278) | Marine sediment microbial communities from the Atlantic coast under amendment with organic carbon and nitrate - tdDd00.1 | ecosystem: Environmental > Aquatic > Marine > Coastal > Sediment | place... | reverse complement strand
AATCTCATCTACCATACTCATATGAATTTTTAAATCTTTTAAATCTCTCTTTGTAAGAGATTCAACTACTAAAGAATCAAAATCAGATAATAACTCTTCTTTTAAAGTATTTTTATTAATTTCACCTAAATTATTAACATCAACTTCTGATGTTTCTAAAGGAATAGTGTTTTCAATAAAAGCACCATGATTACTTAAATTATAAGTTTTCATTTTATTTAATTTTGTTTGTCCTATATAGAACCTTAATGATGCATAGAATAATCTACTTGTTAAAACTTCATTTTGTAAGTTTCCTTTTACAGAAACTACATCACCTTTAAAAGAGTAATCTTCATTAACCTGATCATTATTAAAATCATCAATATCCAATCTTTTATTATATTCATAGTCAGAAGAGTGAGTTGACCCCGTATCTTGGTTTAATGCTAAATCTAATCCAAGTAAATATATTTCTTTAACATTAACAAATCTTGAAACTATAGAGTATGTTAATTCACCAACTGAATTTCCAGTTAATGCTTTATGTCCAGATTGAATAGAACCCAATACTTCATATAAATAAACAGAAGTGATATTAGCTAATTTGGGAATAACATTTTCATGAGTGTTTATAGATGCTAAAACGATACTATTAGATATTAAACTTTTTAGCTTAGGGTTATCAAAAAATTGTACATCAACATACAACTGTGGGTCTAAAGTAGTTATGATATCAGGCTGGATATTATGAGTTGACAAAATATTTAAAGTAGCTGCCATTGTAATAATTATAAATTTATTTTGATTTTCTTTAACCCATTCGATATTATCACTTAAAGAGGGACCCGCACCTAAGTATAGTATTGGTCTATCTTCAAAAACCTTTAATTTTAAATTTTCTTTTAAAGATAAAGTTTTATAATCAAATAAATTTTTTGATAAATTATAAACTACATTGTCCAAGTTCATATAGTAATTGAAAGACATAGGACTTACTGATAATACTCTATCTATTATTCTGTTAAAATAATTCTCAACATCATGATTAGTTGTATAAAATTTTAATATAGAATTATTATATACATCCATATTATAAAAGTCTAAAATTTTATTTAATAAAATATCATCATCATCCATTATTGAAAAAATAACATTCTTACCATCTACAGCTAAAGAGCTATAATCACACACAAATAATGATAACCTAAATATTTCAAGATTATTTTCACAAACAAAAAATGTTTTTGCTTTTATTTTTTTTAAAATTTTAGGAATATGTCTTCCAAGTAGAGTTCCAATAAACATAAACTTATCTATACTATTTATTCTTTTATCTTCTCTATCAATTTTATAGTTTAACTCTTCTTTAATTTTATAGAAATCATTCATAAACTTTTTTCCAGCAACAGAATAAACACCACTATCATTTTCTATATCAAACTTCCCATCATTTTCATGATTATAAAAACCTTGACTTAATGTATTAATACTATTTTTTAAATCAAAATTTGTTTGAACTACTGCTTTATTATTAAACTTCTTAGGTTTTTTTTCATACAAATATTTTTCTTTATTACTATCATAAATATCAAAGTCACCTGACTCCTTTATAAATTCCAAAAAATATCTTTCTTTATATGAACCATTACCAATTAGCTCACCAAGATGAGTAACTCTAATAAATAACTCATTATCAAACTCTGATAAAAATAATAAATTTAAATGGTAAGTATCCATCATTGCTTTTTGAAGTTGTTCTTCTGCTGTAATTTCCATAATATTCCTTTAAATATATACATGATTATACAATATTTTATTTAATGTAGGTATAATTATTTTTATGCAAGATATTCAAGATACAATGATTGAAATATATCGTAAAAACTTAAACTTTTTAAAAGAAAAACATCAAAATATTTATAACAAAATTGTTCTATTTGAAAAAAATATGATAGAAATGCATCATATTAATATTTTTAACGGTCATATTGAATTAATTAATAAAGAAAATGAACCTACATATAAATGTGATCCATTTTATGATGCTCAATATAGATCAAAAAACATATTTAATAATGAAAACATTTTCGCATTAATAAATTCATCTAGCAAAATTTTAGACTATGGTGATTTTAATGAAAAAGTAAATAGCGCTACCTATCTAAATGAATATATTTCAATAATTAAAAATAAAACTAATTTAGAATATGATATTAATAAATTTATTTTTATAGGTACTTTACTTGGTGTACACTTAAATGATATAGATAAAGTCATAAATGCAAAAGCTTATCTTATTATAGAGCCTAATATTGAAATATTTAGGCTTTCTTTATTTTTAACTGATTATGAAGACTTATCAAAAAATAGTAAACTCTTCTTTTCAATAAATGATATAGATGAAAAGATGAAAGAAACTATAAAAAAGTTTCTTTTTTATAAATCTTCATATAATAACTTTATAAGGTTTGAACTTGCAAGTAAAAATGAAATTTATCTAGTTAGTATAATTAATGAATTTTTAACACTTGAAAATAAAATCAGATATCCATTCTCTGAGTATATTTATAGTCTAAAAAGAGGTTACCATTATTTAAAAACATCAAATAATGGAATACTAAATCTATCTACAAAAAAAGATTTCCTAAAAGATTTACCACTTTTATACTTAGCAGCAGGGCCTTCTCTAGATAAAAATATTGAGTTTATTAAATCAATTAAAGATAAGTTTATTATTGTTGCAGCAGCAGCAATATTAAAATTTTTAGAATTCCATGAGATAAAACCTGATATTATTTTATCTATTGATGCAGGGAAAAGTACTGTACAAAATCAGTTTGATATTAAACAAAGTTTTTATGAAAACTCAATAATTATATCTTCTATAAAAACAGATATTGAAGTGTTTTCAGAAATAAACAATTCTAACGTCTTTTTTATTCAAAATGAACTTGAACTTATTACAAACTTTGGAATATTTACAGGTGTAACAGTAGGAGATATAGGAATAAAAATTTTACTTGCATTAGGATCAAATAATATGTATTTATTAGGATTAGATGCTTCAATAAATGAAGAAACAGGGGAAACACACTTTTCTTCTTATTATTATAATAAAAACATTGAAAAAAACAATTCTAATGATTATAAAAACTATTTAGTTTCAGTAAAGGGGAATTTTAAAGATACAGTTAAAACAACCCTTTTATATAAAGATATGATTGATAGTATTAATGAAATTGATTTAAAATTAATTGAAGACTCTAATATTTATAACCTATCAGATGGAGCATATTTCAATAATACAAAAAAATTAAAACTTCTTGATTTAAATTTAAATTTAAAAACACTAAATAAAATAGAAACTAATCAAATAATTAAAAACCAATTAAGAACAATATCTCAAAAAGGTTTATCAAACCTAGAAATTAAAGAAATAAAAAAAGAACAAAAAATTATTAAAAAAATCAAATCACTAAAAAATATTAAAAAAGAATTTGATAATATTCAAACTAAATATTCTAATTCTTTTGTTGTTCAAATAATTAATGAATACTTCTTATTAACAAACCCTTATAACTATTATATGGAAAATGAATCAATACAACAAAAACAGATAAATGAAATCATTAGTGAGTTTGAAACAATTTATATAAACTAAGACTAACTTCTTTTATATAGTCTTAGTTGTGAATTAAAGTTATCTTCTGTTTTAAAGCCAAAAACTTCTGAATCACTAGCTACTAGTTCATATTCAGGTAAAAAAGTATCATAATCATTACCTAAGATTGGAGTTTCTACTCCATATATAGTATTTTCATCTTTCATCTTTTTCCCCTCTTCTATATTTCTTAATAATATAAACTTAGGAGATAACTCTCTAATATATTTACAATAGTTGTTTACTACATCAGGCTCCATCTCTTGGAAAGAGATAAAGTTAACAAATAAATCAATCTTCCCTTTTAATTTTTCAATTTGCCAAGAACAAAGATTTACAGCCTTATACTTTTGTCTTAAAATATTAATATCTAAAAGCTTTTCTTCATATAAGTCACCATAATCAGCAATATTTTCTTTACCAAATACTTCTTTTAAATAATACGAAGATACAAAAGAAACTGGAGGAATATCAGCATTTATATAAAAGATATCATTTCTTTCATCACCTAATAATATCTCTCCCAAAGTACCAAAACCGCCACCAATTTCCATAACATTTTTAATAGATGAAGAATCAACATGTTTTTTTAAGAAGTTTAAACCTAATAAATAATTTAAAAAAGATCTAGAAAAATTCCTATCATCAAAAGTATACTGCTCAATAGGAGAACCTACTTTACTTTCAGAAACTTTGTTTGTATATGGGATACAATCTTTATTGCTAGCTTTTAAAACCCTATAATCACTAAATGCTTGAACTCTTCCTGATAATAAAAAATCCATTCTAATATTTGCTTTTAAATCACTTGTTGCTTTTTTAAGTTCATCTTTTACATTGTTATAAAGAAGTTTATCCTCAAAATAACTAGGGTATGAATATGTTGGTACAAAAAAGCCTCTTGTTGTTTTTAATGACCTAAAGTTTTCTACACCATTTTCTTTTAATTCTTCAACAATTACTTTAGAACCTTCTTCCCAAAAAGTAGTAGGTTTATAAACCTCTTTTTGTTTTTGCATATCATTAAACATTAAATCTAATAAACTCATATCAAATTTTTGCATTTTATCTCCCATTATTACAAATCATTTAGTGTTAATGCATCACCAAATAAATAATCTTTTTTTGCTTCTTTACCTAAAATATCATTTAAATACTTTGGATGTAATCCAAGACCTGGTCTTACACTTTTTATATTATCTTCTGTAAAAAGTTCACCTTTTTTTATATCTTTTGATACATATAGGCTTCGACTAAAAGTTCTACTACTTTTCCTTTTATCCGTTAGTTTATAGTCAACTTTTCCAAGTAGTTTCTCAGCGTTTCTAACCTCTTTTATCATTTGTTCAAATTCATCTTTTTGCATAGAAAACTCTGCATCAGCTCCACCAATAGATCTATCTAAAATAAAGTGTTTCTCTATAACTTTTGCACCCAACGTAGTTGCAACTATTGGAGCAGTTGCACCTATCGTATGATCTGAAAATCCAGATATAACTCCAAAGGTTTGAGCTAAGTTTGGAATAGTTAATAAATTTGCTTCATTCAATGGTGCAGGATATGCACTAGTACATTTTAATAAAACAATATCATTATTGCCTACATCTTTGCAAATATCAACAGCATCTTGAATCTCATCAATTGTAGCAATGCCAGTAGAAATTATAATTGGTTTCATTTTAGAAGCAACATATCTTATTAGCTCATAATCAGTTATCTCAAAAGAAGCAATTTTATAAGCTGGAGCATCTAAACTTTCAAGTAAGTCTACTGCACTTTTATCAAAAGGTGAAGAAAATATTATAATACCTAACTCTTTAGCATAATCAAAAAGTTCTTTATGCCACTCCCATGGAGTATAAGCTTCTTGGTATAAATCATATAAATATTTACCATCCCACAATGTACCTTGTGAAATTTTAAAATCATCTCTTTTGCAATCCAAAGTAATTGTATCTGCTCTATATGTCTGAAGTTTAACAGCATTTGCTCCAATCTCTTTTGCAGCTTTTATACTATCTAAAGCATTTTGTAAACTTCCATTATGATTTGCACTTAACTCTGCAATTATAAATACCCCATCTTTTTGTAAATCAAAATTAGCTATTTTCATAATTTGTCCCACTTAAAATTATTTCTAATGAATCCTCAAAACCATTATTAAAAAGTAAATCAAATACTCCGATATAAGCAATAAACTCATCTCCTAGTTGTTTATATATAGGATGTTTATAGTTTTGATAAACAATTTTAATATTTAACTTTTCAAATTCTTTTACATCTTTATTTAAATACTCTTTTGCATTTAAAGGTGAATAATAAATATCTGTATCCAACTGCTTACATAATTCTAAAACTAACATAGATTTTTTTTCATCAACATTCTTTAAAGATGAAGCATTTAAAAAAGGTGTTTTTATTCCAATTTTTTCACATACTCTTTTTATTATATTGATATTAAAATCACATAAACTTTTAGTTTCATAAGTTAGTAACTCTTCTACAAAAGGATACACATCTTCAAAATATTCGCTTTTTTTATACTCTTGATATATTGTTTTTAAAAGCTTTTTTCTTTGAAAAGTAAAACTCTTATTTATATTTACATCTTTTATCAAAAGTTCAAACTTAGAGCTTGATTTCTCTATAGGAATAGAAACCATATACTCTTTATTTGATACTTTTAATTTATTTCTTGTTTGCCAACTTTGTTGATTCAATTGAACTGTATCTAAAAAAATAAACTTATCTACTTTATTAATTAAATCAAAATATCCAAGCCAAGGATTAAAAGTTGGTTGCATTATTGCAATACTATTCAATTTCACCCCAAATAGCAATATCTGAATTTAAAATTGTTTCACCATTCTGACAGTTTTGATTATCTAAATGATTAATAGAAAAATTTGAAAGGTTAAGATATTTTCTTAATATATCAATTAACTCATATTCTTGATAGCAAGTACATAAAGCACCTTTTTCACCTGTTATATCATTTTCCATTAAAAAGCTATCTTCTGAAACTCTTTTACCTAAGCCATACCTATAATCTTTTCTTGTTCTTGTTCTTAAAAAGAATTTGGCACCTTTTTTAAAGATATTATTTTTGATACTTATTTCTAAAAACTTTATAAAATCTTCTTTAGAAATATATGAGATTACATTAGGAATCATAAATACATCAACTTCTAAATCTTTATTGTTTTGAACAAAACTAATCATATCCTCACAATAAAATTTATAGCTTCCCTCAGAATCATAAACATTTTCAAAATTATCATTTGCATTTGAAATATTTGACTCTGAGATATCTACACCTTGAACACTATAGTCATATTGATAAAAAAGTGATAGATTATTTCCATTTGAACAACCAAACTCTAAAACTTTTCCTTTTGATTCAAATAGTCTTTCTTTAAAAAAGTATTTAATCATATACTCATCAGGATATTTTAATCCCTTTAAATCTTTAATTGTCATTTAGAAACCCTTTCACTTTTAAATATAAATCTTTTTTAATATCACTTTCAAAGAATAAATCTTTTTGAGATAAAATTCCTAGTAATGTAAGATTCTTTATATTTTTATCTAATATACTATCTCTTACTTTATCCATAGTTTCAATATTGTCTTTTGACAATAAAGGAAACCCATAATCTAAAACTTCTGTTTTTGCAAACTTTATTTTACAATCTTTTGCTAAAACATCAAAAGTAGATAGCTCTTTTATTGCTGTTTTTGTAATTTTATCTATATCATTTAATTCAGATGGGTTAACTAACATCTCAATACTTATTGGATATAAACCTCTTCTTTTTGCACCACTACAGTAGTTAATATAATTATCAACCCTAAATGTTTTATATCCCTTATCATAATTGTAAAAATAACTTAAATCTCCAACTTTTAACTTTTTTGTTAATAAAAGATTTGTAATCACTGTTTTTGGTGGTTGTTGAAACTTTAAATTCTCCAATTTAATATTAAGAAGATTTTTTAATACTAAATGTCCTGCTGTCCAGAATAGTTGTTTTACATTTTTTATACTACTATTAGATAATACAACTTCACTAATTTTCTTATCTTTTAGCTTTATTTCTTTAACCTCATCTTCAAGATAAATATTAACACCTTTTTTTTCAAGCTCTTTTTTTAATGCTTCAATTACTCTATAAATTCCATATTTCTTAGGATAATATGCTTTTTTCACCCCTAATATATCAGAACCTAAATTCTTTTGTTCAGGATAAGAAAGGATAGAGCTAAGCTCTTTTGTACCTAATAAATCTTTCATTATCTTTTCATCAAAAAGCCCTACTCTTACAAAAGGTGTTAAAAACATTGCCATATAGTCCATATTTTTTGGATGCACTCCATACAAAGCTTCAAATGTAGGAGCAATAGCTTCTTTTGTAATCTTTTTCCCAAATAAAGATTTTGCATACTCATATGCAGTTGTATATTTCATTGATTTTGTTTTTTCAAAGTTCTTAAGAAAATCAACTCTTAACTCATCAATGTTTTTTCTATGTCTTAAGTCAATAAAAGGAGAGTTTTTCTGTAATTTACCATCAAAATAAATACCTGTTAATGCTCTTTTTTGTCCATTGATAGCAGAAGATACTTGCCATTCATCCTTAGGTAATAAACTTCTTAATATTTCATCTAGATCTTCAATACCTGTTTCTAAAATATTGTGTGCTCCATAATCAAATTTACCATTCTTACCATAGTCAAAACATTTTAATAAACCACCTAGTTTATCACTTCTTTCAACTAAATGTATATTATACTTTTTATTTTGGGCTAATAAAGACGCAGATAATAACCCTGCTATTCCACCACCTACAATTACTATATCTTTTCTCATGGTATCGCCTTTTATTTAAATATTGAGTTTCTTTTATATATTTTTTTATAATTTGATATTAGGTTTTGAACTTCTTTTTCTAACTTACTTTTATTAAATTTTTTTAATACATTGAATCTTTTTTCTTTTAAAAATTCATACATATACTTTTGATTTGAAGCAGTTTTTATTGCAACAAAAGGAAGCTTCATATACATAACTTCATTTAAAATCACACTTGGAGTAATTATTGCAAAGTCATTACTACTCATTAGTTTTGCTATTTTAGATGAGTTTATATGTAGAGTTACTCTTTTTTGATTCTTTACGTATTTTTTTAACTCTTTTAAATTAGCATTTGAAGTTGTAGTAACAACATCTATCTTAAATCTATTTTTTTGATTTAAAAGAGTTTCAAGAATCTTTATATTAATAAAAGAGTGATCTGTCCCTCCTATCATTAGTAAAACTTTTTTTAACTCTTTATCTTTTTTGTATTTAACTTTTTTTTGTTTCTTAAATTCATCCCGTAGTAAAGTATACTTACTTCCACACCTAAGCTCACAAAAGTTTGGAACTTTATTTTTATATTTATTCTTTATAGCACTTATATTATGATTTAATAAAATATCACAATAGTGTTTCTCATAAGTATCATCAAAACATAACAGATTAATATTTATTCTCTCTTTTATTCTCTTTTCATATTCATAATCAAAGTCATAACTATCTAGAATTAATAAATCAATTTTTTTTGTTTTACAAACATCTACTAACTCATTCACTTTTTGACTTTTTAATATTACTAGGTCAAAACCTTTCTCGAGAACTAAACTATTAGCATTTTCTGTTAATTCTTCACAAGCAAATACTATTTTATTTTTATTAATAGAGTATTGTTTTGCAAGAACTAGGCATCTACTTAAATGTCCTAATCCAATCTTACTAGAAGAATTAACTCTAATTAAAATATTCATACTTGTTTTTGCTCTACTTTACTATTTATTTGAACAAGGTCATCACTTTCTTTTAATAAATCAATTAATTGTTTATATGAAAAATCTGTTTGATTATCAAACCTTTTATATATTTGCTTTATCAACTCATAATCTGCTTCTTCATCTAAAGTGATTCTATATCTTGAATCATCTTGAGTATTTTTAAACTCTAAAATATTTAACTTATCTTTTATTGTTGTATGCATATAAACAGTTACATGTTCTTTTTCAACATCACTTGTTGCATTCTCATATGCCTCTTTTAATAATGAAAAGTTAAAAACCTCAACATCAATTCCTCTTGGGAATCCTGTTTCATGACCACAAGTTAGATAATCTATATTTGACTTTTTAAAAGTCTCTATACAAGAGTTTAAAACTTCTTTATCTAGAAGAGGACAATCAGAAGTTAACCTTACTACTATATCATTTTGTTTCACATCATATTTTAAACAAGATTCATAAAACCTACTTAAAACATCATTTGTATTACCTTCATAATACTTCAAGTTCAATTTTTTAGAAATATCTACTATTGGTTTTTGTGTTCCATCATTTGTTGTTGCAATAATAATATTTTCTTTAAAATCATCTATTCTATCAAGCATTACTTCTAGAACTGTTTTATCACACAAAGGAAGTATTACCTTTGAGGGAAGTCTAGTACTAGTCATTCTTGCTTGAATTATAATAAATAATTTATTTTGCATCTAATATCTCTAAAATCATTTTTACTACATAATCTTGTTCTTCAAATGTAAGCTTTGGATATAAAGGTAAAGATAAAGCCTTTTCATAATATTCATCCATTCTAGGAGTATTTTCATCTCCATAACCTATCTGTTTATAATATGGCTGTTTATTAATTGGTATATAATGGTATTGAAGAAAAATTGACCTTTCTCTAAGTTCTAAAAACAACTCTTTTTTACTAATTTTAAATTTTGAAAAATCTATCTTCAGTACATATAAATGATAAGATGAATTCTCACTATATTTATATAAAGGTTTTATATTTTCTATATCTTTAAAAAACTCATCATATCTTTTTGCAAGTTCTCTTCTTTTTCTTATAAAAGAGTCAACTTTCTTTAGTTGTGAAATTCCAAGAGCACATGCAATATCAGGCAATCGATAATTAAATCCTAAATCTTCCATATCATAATGCCATGGAGAGATATCACTTCTTGCATTCATCCCATGATTTCTCAAAGATAAAACTCTTTCATATATATCTTTATCATTTGTCAATATTGCTCCACCTTCACCTGTTGTAAACTGTTTTACAGGATGAAAAGAAAAAATAGATACATCACTATTTTTACATGATCCAGCTTTTATATTTTCAAAACTTGCACCAATTGAATGTGCGCAATCTTCAAGAATTTTTATATTATACTTATCTTTTAATTTCTTCAACCTATGCTGGTTTATAGGGTTTCCAGAAAAGTGAACAGCATATAAAGCTTTTATAGTTGAATCATTTTTTAAAGTCTCTTCACACAAATCTAAATCAATATTTCCATCCTCATCAATATCAATAAACAGAGGTTTTGCTTGAGCATATAAAATAGAGTTTGATGTTGCTAGAAAAGAGTTAGGAGTAGTTAGTACCTTATCATCTTTATTTAATAAAACTAAGGAACTCAAATGTAAAGCAGCAGTTGCATTTGAAACAACTAAACAATATTTAGCACCCGTATATTCACATAATGCTGATTCAAATTCTTTTACTTTTGGTCCTGTAGTTAAGAAATCACTTTTTAATACTTCAATAACTGCATTAATATCATCTTGTTCAATTGTTTGCTTTCCATATGGAATTATATTCATGCTATATATCTTTTAAAACTTGTAAAAACTCTTCATTTGTTAACCACTTATCATTATTCCCTGAGTTATACTCAAACCCTTGTTCTACGTGAATTCCACTTTCTTTCAAGTTATTAGTTGAGTAATCTATTGGTTCTGTAAATTTAATTGTTGGAGCAATAACATAATGATCATCAAATTCATAAGTTAAATGGGAATCATCTGCAGGGCACATTATCTCATGTAATTTTTCACCTGGTCTTATACCTACAATTTTATGTGGTAATTTTGGAGCTAATGCTTTTGCTAAATCAATAATTTTTATTGATGGTATTTTAGGGACGAATATCTCTCCACCTTGCATTCTTTTGAAGTTTTTTAATACAAAGTTTACACCATCATCAAGTGTAATTAAAAACCTTGTCATTTTCTCATCAGTTATAGGAAGTTCTTTTACTCCTTCACTTATTAATTTTTGGAAAAAAGGGATAACAGAACCTCTACTACATACAACATTCCCATACCTAACTACTGAGAACATTGTATCTTGTGTTCCAACTAAATTATTTGCAGCAACAAATAGTTTATCCGATGCTAATTTTGTAGCACCGTAAAGGTTTACAGGATTTGCAGCCTTATCAGTTGATAAAGCTATTACTTTAGAAACTTTATTTTCAATTGCAGCATCAATAACATTTTGAGCTCCATGTATATTAGTTTTAATACACTCCATTGGATTATATTCGGCAATTGGCACATGCTTAAGTGCTGCTGCATGTATTACAAAATCTACATCTTTCATTGCTTTTTTTAATCTTGCAGCATCTCTTACATCACCAATAAAATATCTCATACAAGGTTGATTATAATCTTGAGCCATTTCATACTGTTTTAATTCATCTCTTGAGTAAATGATTATCTTATTAGGATTATAGTTTTCAAGAAGAGTTTTTGTATATTTTTTACCAAAGCTTCCTGTTCCACCAGTTATTAAAATATTTTTTCCATTGAACATCAAATAGTCCTTGTATTTTTAGCTATTAATATTAAATAATATTGTATCACAATAAATTTTATTAGTACCTATAAATTAGATTAAATTATATATTTAATAAGAGAAAATAAAAAGTTTAAGTTCCATTTCAATATAATAGAAACTATTAAAAATAGGACATTTTATGGACTTTAAGAACTTTACACAAAACTATATACAAGAATTAAATAATCTTCTTTTGAACTTAGATTTAGATGAATTTAACAAATTCTATGACTTAATTAAGAATTGTAAAAACAAAATCTATATCATAGGAAATGGAGGTAGTGCTTCTACTGCTTCACATATGGCAAATGATTTATCTATAGGTCTTAAAAGAAGAGATAAATTAACCTTACATGCCATTTCTCTAACAGATAATGTTGCTATAAACAGTGCAATTTCAAATGATATTGGATATGAAAATATTTTTTATATGCAATTAAAAGATATTTTACAACCAGAAGATACATTAATTGCTATTTCATGTAGTGGTAATTCTCCTAATATAATCAAAGCTGTTAATTATGCAAAAGAAATAAATTCAACAGTAATTGGGCTATCAGGTTTTGATGGAGGAGCATTAAAAGAACTGTCAGATATAAAACTTCATATTAATTCTAACAATGGAGATTATGGATTAGTAGAAGATGCTCATATGATAATAAATCATATTTTATTTTCATATCTACAAAAATAACAAAATTAATACAAAGAGAAGAAATGTCAGAAAAAAACAAACCTTTGGATACATACTTTTTTAATCCTCAAAAAGCATTAGATATTGCGCAACAACAAAATAGAGTAGACACCTCTGTAAAAGTTATTGATGCTTTACAGATTTGTTACTATTCTGGAGAAAATAAATTAGAAGATACTCCTGAAAACTGCATTCATGTTCCATTAGAAGAAGTATTTAATTACTTTGTTACAACGAAGAATAGATTTCCAAAAGCAATATCCTTTGAAAATACTGAGTTTTCAATGCCAGAACAAGCAGAATTAAACTCAGCCTTTGCGGAAATTTTAGGAGCTGCAAAAGAAGAAAGAAAAAAACTTATACAATTATATGCAAAAGAAATTAAAGAAAAAAAATTAAACTTTCAAAAAGAAAAATTAAGAGTTTTTGTTCCAGCATGTAGAGAAACTACAGTTATGCAATATGTTGCAAAAAATATAGCTGAAGCATTTGAAGATTTAGAGTGTGAAGTGTTTTATCATATTCAAAATGAACTAGAAGATTGTAATATATTATCCTTATTCCATAACATTCATGAATTTAATCCTCATATTATAGTAAATATTAATCATATTGATAATGAACATCTTAATGATAAAACTTTCAACTTTTCTTGGTTTCAAGATCCAATGCCTTTTTTATATGATGGGAAGCCTTTAGAATTAAGACCAAGAGATTATATATTCACACTATTTGAAGAGTATAAAGATAACTTAATCGAAAAAGGTGTTAATCCAAACCATATTAAACATCAATCTTTTGCTACTAACCCAAAACTATTTTTTAAAGATCCTTCTATTAAAAAAGAAAATAAAATAGTTTTTCTAGGCTCTGATTATAACTTTGAAGAAGGAATAGATTTTGACAAAAACTGCATTGATGATATAAATAGACATATAGAAAACAATACACTTTCTGAAGAATTAATAGCGAAGTATTCAAAAGAATATGATATTACTTATTCTCATTTTAAAACATTTTTAATACCATCATTTGTAAGAAGAAAAGTAATTCTTTGGTTATGTTCTCTTAAAGATATAAATATTGAAATTTATGGTACTGATACATGGCTTAAGACACCAGAAGTAGTTCCATACTATAAAGGTCTACTTCCATATGGTGAAAAGATGGCGGAGGTTTATAATAGTGCTAAATATGCAATTGCTGCACACCCTTTATATAGGTATCAACAAAGAGTTGTTGAAATGGCAGCTTGTGATTGTATACCTATTATTTATAACTGTCCTCTAGTAAGTGACCCATTTTTACATGAAGATAATATTTTATCATTTAGCACATTTGAAGAATTAAAAAACTGTATTGATAAAGAACCTAAAAAAACATGCATGCAAATTGCAGAAGATATTTCTTACAAAAAAATGGCCACATATATTATTAACACCGTTCAAGAAGAAAGTAAAGGTTTATAATGTCAGATCAATACAATATAGATAGTCACAAAATGATGTTTCACCCTATTAGGGTAGCAAAATGGCTTGAAGCAAAAGATGATTGGAGTCTTCAAAAATCAGTTTATCCAATCTATGTAGAGATAACTCCTGTCGGTTCATGTAATCACAGATGTACATTTTGCTCAGTGGATTATATTGGATATAAAAGTATCAAACAAAATGAAGTGATTCTAAAAGAAAGAATCAAAGAAATGGGTAGACTTGGTATTAAAAGTATCATGTTTGCAGGTGAAGGAGAACCAACTTTATACAAACCCCTTCCAGAAGTTTTAGATACATGTACTGAGGCTGGTATTGATACATCACTTACTACAAATGCCGTTCCTTTTAATGAAAAAAATACAGAAAGTTTTGTAAAAAATTGTTCTTGGATTAAAGTTAGTATTAATGCAGGAGATAGAGAAACTTACTCAAAAATTCATACAACTAAAGAATCAGATTTTGATAAAGTAGTTGAGAATCTTTCACGTGCTGTAAAAATAAAAAAAGAGAAAAACTACGATTGTACTATTGGTTCTCAAATGTTGCTTCTTCCAGAAAATAAACATACAGCAGTATCATTAGCTAAAAAGATGAAAGAGATAGGTGTTGATTATCTTGTAATCAAACCATATACACAAAGTCTATATGGTAAGTCTAGAATATATGAAGGTTTAACATATGAAAATATGATGGACTTAGAAAAAGAACTAGATGAATTAGAAACTGATGATTTTAAAGTCGTATTTAGAGCAAATACAATGAAAAAGCTTGAAGAAGAGAGACAACCCTACTCTAAATGTTATTCAACACCTTATTTTTGGGCATATATTATGGCGGATGGATCAGTATATGGATGTAGTGCATACTTACAAAATGAAAAATTTAATTATGGAAATATCAACTCACAAACTTTTAAAGAGATATGGGAAGGTCCAAAAAGAAAAGAAGGAGTATCTTTCATCAAAAATGAGTTAGATATTACTATGTGTAGAAGAAACTGTAGAATGGATGAAGTAAATAGATATTTATGGAGCCTAAAACATCCAAATCCACATGTAAACTTTATTTAGGAAGCCTATGCTGAACTCACAAGATATTAGACAAAAAACTATTGAACTTTCATGTAAAACAGGTGCTGGTCACCTTGCACCATCTTTATCAACAGTAGAAATACTTACTGTTTTATTTGAAAAGTATTTAAACTTTAATAAAAATGATGCAAAAGATGAATCTAGGGATAGATTTGTATTAAGTAAAGGTCATGGAGCTTATGCTTATTACATTATCTTAAATGAATTAGGTTTCTTACCCAACTGGGAACTTGAAAAATTTAATACAAATGAAGCAACTATCATGGGGTGCCTTACTGAAAACCCTGATTATATGATAGAAGCCTCTACTGGTTCACTAGGACATGGATTACCACTTGCAGTTGGAATGGCACAATCTTTCAAAATTCAAAATAAACCAAACAAAGTTATCTGTATGATTGGTGATGGAGAGATGCAAGAAGGAAGTAACTTTGAAGCACTAATGCTTGCATATAGATTTAAACTTGATAACCTTCTAATAATCATTGATGCAAATGATTTACAAGCAATGGGAAGAGTTGAAGATGTAGCTTTACCAAATGATAGATTATCAAAGGTTTTAAGTGGATTTATAGATGAGAACTATTTTGATATTGATGGACACAATGAAAAAGAGATAGCTAAATGTTTTGATAGCTTCTATAATAAACAAAATGATAATTTCTCAATAATGTTTGCACGAACTATAAAAGGTAAAGGAATTGATTTTATAGAACATTCTGAAAAACACCACTATAGGTGTCCAACTTTAGATGGTTATGTTTTAAAGGCTGAAGATGAGTAATTTAGTTTCAAAACAAGATGTAATGAAAGAAGTATATAACTACTTTAAAAATGATGAGAAGATGGTTTTACTTGCAGGAGATATGGGTTTTGCAGTACTTGATGCTTACTTTGATAATCATGGAAATAGAGCTTTTAATACTGGAATAAATGAGCAAGCAACAGTAGGAATGGCTTCTGGTATGGCTATGACTGGACTTAAACCAATTATCTATTCACAAGTGCCTTTTATTACTATGAGAGCTTTTGAGCAATTAAGATATGATGTAAATGAACATAACTTAAATATCAAAGTTGTAGGAGTTGGAGCAAATAACTATTTTGCACCTCTTGGAAGAAGCCACTGTATGGATGAAGATGATGTTGAATTAATTTCTATACTAAAAAATATTCTTATTATATCTCCTACAAAAGAGAGCTTACAAGAAGACGTAAAAAAAATGTTTGAATATAATGGTCCAGTTTATATGAGGTCTTTATAATGAAATACCTAGTTTTAGGAAGCAACTCTTTTTCTGCTGGAAGTTTTATAAACCATATTATAAACAAAGAAGAAAACTCAATAGTTTTTGCTATTAGTAGATCAAAAGAGTATCATCAAACACAATTAGCATATAAAAACAATAAAAACTGCTCAAATGTGAAGTTTTATCAATATGATTTAAATGATAATTTAGATGATATTGTAAAATTAATAGAAAAAGAGCAAATTGAATACATATTTAACTTTGCAGCACAAGGAATGGTAGCTCAAAGTTGGGGAAACCCAGAGCAATGGTTTAATACGAACACATTAAGCTTAGTAAAACTTCTTGATAGAATTTACAAATTTAAATTTATTAAAAAGTTTGTACAAGTATCTACTCCAGAAGTTTATGGACCATGTAATGATATAAAAGAGTCTATGAACTTCCATCCATCATCACCCTATGCTGCTTCAAAAGCAAGTGCTGATTTGATTTTATATAGTTATTTTATAACTCATGGTTTTCCTATTAACTACACAAGAGCTTCAAATGTATATGGAGCATACCAACAACTATATAGAATTATTCCAAAAACAATTTTAATGATAAAAAAAGGTGAAAAACTTCAACTTCATGGTGGAGGAAAAGCTATAAGAAGTTTTATTCATATAGATGATGTAAGTATTGCTACACTAAAAATTGCAAAAGAGGCAAAAGCCGGTGAAATTTATCATCTAAGTGATAATAAAACTATTAGTATTTATGAACTAGTTAAATTAATTTGTAATCAAATGAATGTAGATATAAACAATCATATTGATATTGTAGAAGATAGAGTTGGACAAGATAGCCTATATCTAATGAATAATGAGAAACTAAAAGATGATTTTAATTTAACTCCTCAAAAAAAACTAAGTAGTGGTATTAACGAAATGATTTCATGGATTAATTCAAACTATGAAATACTAAAAGACTTTCCGGATTATTATATACATAAAAAGTAAGGTTTTAATATGAAAATAAATAATAAATTATCATGTTTTGTAGAAGAAGGATATGTTGTTAAAAACTTGCAACAACTCAGATACTTAAATATATTTAAAGATAGAATACTAAAAGAACTACAATCAATTGTAAACAGTAAAAAGATAACTCTAGAAAACTTTCATCAATTTATAAAAGATGATGAACAAAAACTTGATATTCAGTATTCAATTAGTAAAATAATCTGGGAAGAGCAACTACATTTAAAAATTATCGAAGATAATATTGAATTATATCATGAGATTTTTGGAAAAGATTTGGATATTCAGAGCAAACCTCATTTAAGGATAGTTAGACCTCATTACCCTCAAGACAATATAGGTTTTCATAGAGATACTCAATATGGTAATAATGCATATGAAATTTCAAACTTTTTTCCATTAGTAAACCTAGATAAGAACTCCTCTCTACAAGTAGAACCTTCATCTCATAAAAAAGGTACTCTTCCTTATACAAAAATAAACAATGAAAAAGTAGAAAAAGGAAGTATTGAAAATCAATTAGGTTATCCTTATGAACCAAAAGTTATAGATAAATCATTTCAAATAAATGCTATTCCTATACCTATAAAGTTTTCTCAAGTACTAATTCTTGGACTAGGAACTATACATGGACAAGAAGTAAATAAGTCAAATATTACTAGATGGAGTATAGACATAAGAGTAAAAAATAGTTTTGCTAAAAGTAATGTAAAAGAAGGATATTATACAAAGCTTTCATCAAGTATAATTACAAATTATGCAAATGAGTACTATAAGGTATGTAATGATTAAATGTAATATATGCAACAACCAATTAAATAAAATTTTCTCTTCAAATTCTGTTCTAGCAGTAAGCTCAGATAATAAAAGTATTAAATCACCTCTAAATATTTATAAATGTCCAAAATGCTTCCATATACAAAAAATTTCAGATAATAAAATAAAAACAGTATATGAAACTTACAAAAACAATGACTTAGTAAATGGTCAAGATCAAATAAAATTTGTTAATGGTAAGCCTTTTTTTAGAACTGATATTTTAATAAAAACTATTATAAATAAATTAAAAAATAAAAAAACACTTTTAGATATTGGAACAGGGACAGGAGTATTTCTATCATCTTGTAATAATTATTTCAACTTTGATATGTCAGCTTTTGATTTAAATAGTAGATATAAAAATAAAATATTATCTATAAAAAACGTAACTAATTTTTATACGAATTCATTAGAAGAGTTAAATAGAAAATTTGATATTATTAGCATGATACATGTGCTAGAACACATTGAAAAACCATTAGAAACTTTAAAAATTCTACAAAAAAAACTTAATAAGAATGGAATAATTATCATTCAAGTTCCATCTATAAATGAAAATCTTAACGATGCATTAATTTATGATCACTATTCACATTTTACAAAAAACTCCCTTTTTTTACTGCTCTCAAAAGTTTTTACAAATATTAAATTTATTAAAACTGAGATTAAAAATGAAATTACTGTTGTTATTGAAAACAATTCAACTAAAGAATATTATGAAAATTATGATTTCAAACTAGATTTTTCATATATTAACACTTTAAATACCTATCTAAATAATATAAATCATGATATATATATCTTTGGTACAGCTCCAACAAGTACATATTATGCTTCAATATTAAAAGATAATAATAACTTTAAAGGCTTTTTAGATGAAGATATCCTAAAAAAAGACAAATTTCATTTAGATAAAAAGATATATCATCCAAAAGAGTTTACAAATATCGATTGTTTTATTCCATTAAGTTTAGATATTTGTGATTACCTAAGAAAAAAATATAAAGATATTAACTTCATTACAACCAAAGATATAGAAAAGGATTTAACTTGGGAAAAGAAATAGATTTAATGAAAAACTATCCTAAATCAAAAAGAGATTTAACAAAAAGATTAGAAGAAAAAACACCTGAAGATAGAGCATTAGCTAGAAAGTTTGGAAAAGAGTTCTTTGATGGAGATAGAAGCCATGGATATGGTGGGTTCTCATATAACTCAAGATTTTGGGAACCTGTAGTTCCAACTTTTAAAGAGTATTATAACTTAGATGAAAATAGTAAGATTCTTGATATTGGATGTGCTAAAGGTTTTATGCTTCATGATTTTAAAAGATTGATTCCAGGAATTGAAGTTCAAGGTATTGATGTTTCACAATATGCAATTGAGAACTCTAAAGAGGAAGTAAGAGAATTCTTACAAGTTGCAGATGCAAGAAAGCTTCCATTTCCAGATAACTATTTTGATTTAGCTATTTCTATTACTACTTTACATAATTTAACTAAAGAGGATATGAAAATTGCTCTAAAAGAGATTATGAGAGTTACAAAAAAAGATGCTTTTATTACTTTAGATGCTTATAGAGATGGTGAAGAGAAAAAAAGAATGGAAGCTTGGAATTTAACGGCACTAACAATGATGCACACAGAAGAGTGGGAAGAGTTCTTTAAAGAGTGTGAATACGAAGGTGACTATTACTGGTTTATTCCGTAAAATGATTGATAAAAATAGTAAAATAGTTATATCAGGAGCAAATGGTTCTGTAGGTTCTATTCTTTTTGAGAAATTCAAAAAGGATAGTTATTTAGTTGAAAAACTTGATTTAAATAATCTATCACCAAAAGATATTTTTATTCATCTTGCAGCAAAAACATCAAACACTCAAGAAATATTAGAGTCCAATATATCTTACTTAAAAGAGTGTATTGAACACTGTAAAAAAACTAATATAAAAAAATTTATTTTTTTTTCTACAGTTTCAGTTTATGGAAATATAAATCAACAAAATATAAATGAACTAAGTAACTTTTCAAATACGCCTAATATATATGGACTTTCAAAACTACTAGGTGAAGAATTATTAAAAGAGTCTAATTTAGAAGTTCTTATTATAAGACTTCCAGCAATACTTACAAGAAATACAAAAAATACGTTTATTTATAAATTGTATGAAAAATTAAAAAACAATGAAGATATAACAATTACAAACTATAATAAAATATTTAATAATATAATAGATACAAACTCTATTTATGATTTTATATTAAACTATAGTTTTAAAAATGATTATGAAACCTTTATTTTAGGAGTTAAACAAGAAAAAACACTTGAAGAAGTAGTAAAACTCCTAAAAAAAGAATTAAACTCGAAATCAAATATAATACTAAATAAAGAAGAATCAAATTTCTATAATATTGATAGCTCTAAAGCTTGTAAAAATAACTTTAAACAAAGAGATATTGAAGAGGTATTAAAAGAATGGATAGATTTATTAAAGGGATAAAATGAAAGCAGCAGTTTTAAATAATACAAATCAACCTTTAGACATAGAAAACGTAACATTTAATGAGTTACAAAAGGGTCAAATACTAGTAGAAATAGCTTACAGTGGTGTTTGTCATTCTCAACTTATGGAAGTTAGAGGTAAAAGAGGTGAGGACAAATGGTTACCACACTTATTAGGTCATGAAGCTACAGGTTTTGTACGAAAAACAGGTAATGGAGTAACTAAAGTAAAAGAAGGCGATAAAGTTGTTTTAGGTTGGATAAAGGGTGAAGGTTTAAATGCCCCTTGTGCTTCATATGATAATAATGGTAAGACAATCAATTCAGGACAAGTAACCACTTTTAATGAATTTTCAATAGTATCTGAAAATAGAGTTACTAAACTTGATGAAGGAATACCTTTAGATGTAGCAGTATTATTTGGATGTGCTATCCCTACAGGGAGTGGAATTGTAATGAATGAAATTCAACCAGAAGAAAACACAACAATTGCCATTTTTGGACTTGGTGGAATTGGACTTAGTGCATTGATGGCAACTAAACTTTACAACTTCAAAAAAGTTATAGCTATTGATATTGAAGATAAAAAGCTTCAATTAGCAAAAGAGTTTGGTGCAACACATACTATTAACTCTTTAAATGAAAATGTAGATGAAAAGATAAAAGAGTTAACTTCAAATGAAGGTCTTGATTATAGTGTAGAAGCAACTGGTTTAGCAAAAATAATTGAAATTGCCTTTAAAAATGTAAAAAATAATGGTGGCTTATGTGTATTTGCATCCCATCCACAAAATGGTGACTTAATTAGAATTGACCCTTTTGATTTAATATGTGGGAAGCAAATAAAAGGAAGCTGGGGAGGGGCTTGTTTACCAGATAGAGATTTACCTAAGTTTTATAATCTATACAAAGAAGGAAAACTTCCCCTAGAAAAGTTACTTGAAAAAAGATATACTTTAGAAGAAATAAATAGCGCACTAGATGATTTAGAAAATAGAAAAGTAACAAGACCATTAATACAAATAAACCCCAACTTGGAAAAATAATGAAAAAAACTGCTTTAGTTTACGGAAATTTTAATATCTTGCATCCTGGTCACTTAAGACTTTTAAAATTTGCAAAAGATAGCTCTGATTATTTAATAGTTGCTGTAAATTCTGATGAATTAACAAAGAACTTAGATTTATTAGATGAAAAAACTAGATTAGAATCAATTAAGGCTACTAGTTTTGTAGACGAAGCATTTATTATAAATGAAGACATAATAAATTACATAAAAAAAGTAAAACCTTCTATTATAGTAAAAGGTAAAGAACATGAACAAAAAGAGAATCTTGAAGAAGAGACTTTAAAAGAGTATGGAGGAAAGCTTCTTTTTACATCAGGAGAGATTGGTTTTTCATCTTTAGACTTACTTCATAAAGACTTTCAATCAAGTAACTCTTTTATTCATCACTCAATAAACTATTTATCTAGACATAAAATAGATAAATATCAATTAGAGTCATTTGTAAATAAATTCTCAGAATTAAATGTTTTAGTTATTGGGGATACTATAATAGATGAATATATAACATGTGATCCAGTAGGCATGAGTCAAGAAGACCCTACTATTGTAGTAACACCACTTTCAAATAACAAATTTATTGGTGGTGCAGCAATTGTCGCTTCCCATGCCAAAACTTTAGGAGCAAAGGTATCTTACATATCAGTTGTAGGAGATGATGATAACTATAACTATACAAAAGAGTATCTAAAAGAGCTTGATATAAATACTAAACTATATAAAGATTCCACAAGACCAACAACTTTAAAACAGAGATTTAGAGCACATAATAAAACTCTACTTAGAGTTAATCACTTAAAACAACACTATATAAATAAAGATTTTGAAAAATCTATTTTAAAAAAAATAAAACAATTAAAGAAATTAGATTTAATAATATTTTCTGATTTTTCTTATGGTGTTTTAACAAAGAAACTAATAGAAAAAATCTCATGTTTTGCCCATGAAAAAAATATATCTATGGTTGCTGATTCTCAAAGTTCTTCACAAGTAGGAGATATTTCAAAGTTTAAAGATATGGATATAGTGACTCCAACAGAAAGAGAAATAAGACTATCAATAAATGATTTTGAGTCTGGACTTGTAGTTTTATCAAAAAAACTTCATAAAAAATCAAATCCTAAATATATCTTTACAACTTTAGGAAGTGAAGGAATAATGATATTTAACTCAAATAAAAATGCTCTACTTACAGATAATATTCCCGCATTAAATAATAATGCAAAAGATGTTAGTGGTGCAGGAGATTCACTTATTACTTGTTCCTCTATGGCAAAAGCCGTTGGAGCAAACATTTGGCAATCGGCCTATTTAGGTTCACTTGCAGCAGCTATACAAGTAAGTAGAATTGGTAACATTCCAATAAAAAAAGATGAAGTACTAAATGAAATAAGGAAGATAAATGAGTAAAATGGAGTTTTCTCAACATAATGTTTTTTTAAAAAATAGTGAAAAACTAAATAAAATTAATAAAGTGGTATTAATATATCCTAATCAAAGATGGTTCAAAGAAGATATGCATACTACATGGAATCTAAATCCATCTACTCTATGTATTCTTGCAGCTATGATAAAAGATTATGTAAATGAAGTAAAAATTATTGATGCTCAGTTTGATAATTTAACTCAAGAAGAGTTTAAAAAACAAATTGAAATAGAGAACCCTGATTTAGTAGGAGTATCAATTTTAACAACTGAGTATAGTATGATTGCCGATATTACACTTGATATTGTAAAGTCTTTCAATCCTTCAATTATATCTGTTTTAGGAGGCGTTCACTGTACTTTGCATTACAATGATGTAATGAAAAATGAAAAAGTAGATTTCTGCATTAGAGGTGAAGGTGAATATGTATTCCAAAAACTAGTAAAGTTTTTAAACTCAAAAGGAGAACTTCCTCAAGAAGGTCTTATATATAGAAATATGCTTCAAGAAGTTATTGCACAAGAAGCAACACTAGTTAAAGATATTGATAAAATAGCTATTCCTGATTATTCATTTGTAGATTTTGAGAAATATACAATGAAAACACCAAGAGATGGTATTGAAGCACCTCCTGCATTACCTTATGCAAGAATTCAAACATCAAGAGGTTGTCCTATTGGATGTACTTTTTGTCTAGTAGAATCTATCTCAGGGAAAAAACTTAGAAAAAGATCCGCAGATAGTATTATTGAAGAGCTAGATTATCTAGTGAAAAACTATAATATTAAATCAGTTGTATTTGAAGATGATAATCCCTTTGGAGATAAGGTTAGAACAAAAAGAATTCTAAGAGCAATGATAGATAAGAAGTTAAATCTAAAATGGAAAGCAACAGCAGTATTTCTTCCAGCTATTGATGAAGAAATTTTAGACCTTATGGCACAATCTGGTTGTATCATGTTAAATATTGCAATAGAATCAGGAAATCAAAGAGTTTTAAATGAAGTTGTTCATAAACCTTTAAAACTAAGTACTGTTGCACCAAAAGTCGCATTAGCTCATAAATATGGTCTGTTTGTAGTAGCAAACTTTATAGTTGGATTACCAACTGAAACATGGGAAGAGATGAGAGAAACTTTTAGGTTTGCAGAAGAGTCAAAAATAGATTATGTTAAATTTTTTATTGCAAATGTATTTAGTGGAACAAAATTATATGATTATGCCATGGAAAATAATGCTATTGACACACAAACATATAGTGAATTAAACATTAACTGGAGATTCTCAAGAATAAAAAGTGATGAATGGGATGCAGAAGAAGTATCTATTTTAAGAGCTTATGAATGGGATAGAATAAACTTTACTGATCCAATAAAAAGAGAGAATACTGCCAAAATGATGGGAATTACAATAGAAGAATTAAATAAAATTAGAAGAGATACAAGAAGAGTTCTTCATAAAGATTTATATCCCGTGATGAACACATAATGAAAGCCTTGCTTCTAGCTGCAGGCCTTGGAACAAGATTAAGGCCTATTACAAATGAAATTCCAAAGTGTTTAGTTCCTATAAATGGAAAACCTCTACTTCAATACTGGTTAGAAAATCTGTCAAAAGTAGGTATTAAAGAATTCATAATAAATACACACTATTTTAATGAAAAAGTTGAAGAGTTTGTAAAAAATAGTGAGTTTAAAGATAATATTACTTTAGTTTATGAAAAAAAGCTTTTAAACACAGGTGGTACAGTATTAGCAAATAAACAATATTTTGAAAAAGATGAGTCTTTTATGTTAATACATGCTGATAATCTATGTTTTTGTGATTTTGATAAATTTATTCAATCCCACAGAAGTAAAAAAAATACCTGTGAAATAACAATGATGCTATTTAAAACAGATACTCCAAAATCTTGTGGTATTGTTGAACTAAATAAAGATAACATTGTTCAAAAGTTTCATGAAAAAGTAGAAAATCCACCATCTAATTTAGCTAATGGAGCAGTATATATCTGTGACTATTCAATTTTTACTTTTCTAGAAAATCTTAATAAAGAAGATATTGATTTTTCACTTGATGTTATACCAAATTATTTAGGTAAAATAAACACGTTCTTAAATAATATATATCATAAAGATGTTGGTACACCACAGGCATATAAGCAAGCACAAGTAGACATTTTAAAAATTTTAAGATATGATATGTAATAATTATTAGAAATAAATATATAGGTTTTATACATGGCAGAAAATATTATTCCTGAGGATATAATCAAAATACAAAAGAAACTTGCAACTTTTGAAAAAGGTTCAAGAAATTATCAAAAATATACAAAAATTCTAGCTAAACATATTAAACAACACTCTATGAAAAGAAGAACGAGTTCGCATATTAAAACAATTAAATCTGTTGAAAAAATATCAACAAAAAAAGATATTATTAAACAAGACAAAACAGATAACTCAAAAGAAGAAGAAAAAAAAGAGGATTAAACCTCTTTTCTAAAAATATTACAATTTGCAATAAAAATCTGTACTTTAAAAAACTTTCGCTAAAATTCCCTCATAATTAAAACAAAAGAAATCTAAACAGGATAAAACACAATGGATGATAATCAAAAAAAATCATTAGACTTAGCTATTAAACAAATTGACAAAGCATTTGGTAAAGGTACACTAGTAAGACTAGGAGATAAAGAGATTGAACCAATTGAATCAATTTCAACAGGATCATTAGGATTAGACTTAGCACTAGGTGTTGGAGGTATTCCAAAAGGTAGAGTTGTTGAAATCTATGGACCAGAATCATCAGGTAAAACAACTCTTACTTTACATGCGATTGCAGAGTGTCAAAAAGCAGGTGGAGTTTGTGCATTTATTGATGCAGAGCACGCTTTAGATGTAAAATACGCTAAAGATATTGGTGTTGATGTAGATAACTTATTAGTATCTCAACCAGATTTTGGTGAGCAAGCATTAGAGATTTTAGAGACTGTTATTAGATCTGGTGCAGTTGATTTAATCGTAGTTGACTCAGTTGCAGCACTTACTCCAAAAGTAGAGATTGATGGAGATATGGATGACCAACAAGTTGGTGTTCAAGCAAGATTAATGTCAAAAGCATTAAGAAAAGTTACTGGTTTATTAAACAAAATGAACACTACAGTAATTTTCATTAACCAAATCAGAATGAAAATTGGTATGACTGGTTATGGTTCTCCAGAAACAACAACTGGTGGTAATGCACTTAAATTCTACTCTTCAGTAAGATTAGACATTAGAAGAATTGCAACGTTAAAACAAGGTGAAAACTCAATTGGTAATAGAGTAAAAGTTAAAGTTGTTAAAAACAAAGTTGCACCTCCATTTAAACAATCTGAATTTGATATTATGTTTGGAGAAGGTATCTCTAAAACTGGTGAACTTATTGATTACGGTGTTAAACTTGATATTGTTGATAAAGCAGGAGCTTGGTTCTCTTACGGTGATTCAAAAATTGGCCAAGGTAAAGAAAACTCTAAAGTATTCCTAAAAGATAATCCTGAAATTGCAAATGAAATTGAAGGAAAAATTCTTACATCTATGGGTGTAAATGATGAAATTATTCAAGGTGAACCTGAAGAAGACGCTGAGTAATTCTTAAAAAGGAAGATTTAGATCTTCCTTTCTTTCTTAATAAAAAAATAAATCAAATTATATTCCTTTTCTTTATAAAAGCAAATTCCAATCAACTTTTCGATATAATCTAGCAAAATATAACATATAGGAGACCTACGTGGTATTTATTGATAACGTATATGCTGATGAAGTATTAGATTCAAGAGGAAACCCAACTGTAAGAGCTACAGTTGTTTTAAGTGATGGTACTAAAGAGAGTGCTATTGTACCTTCTGGAGCAAGTACTGGTAAAAGAGAAGCACTAGAACTAAGAGATGGGGACGAAAGATTCTTAGGAAAAGGTGTTTTAAAAGCTGTTGAAAATGTAAACACTGTTATTGCTGATGAGTTATTAGGATTAAGCCCATATAACCAAGCTGAAATTGATGCAACTATGAAAGACATCGATGGAACTTCTAACTACTCTAACTTAGGAGCTAATGCTGTATTAGGTGTATCTATGGCTGTAGCAAGAGCTGCTGCAACTTCTTTAAATGTACCATTATACAGATACTTAGGTGGTGCAAATGCAATGACTATGCCTGTTCCAATGTTCAATATCATTAACGGTGGTGAGCATGCAAATAACTCGGTTGACTTCCAAGAGTATATGATTATGCCAGTTGGATTTGAAGACTTCAACGAAGGTTTAAGAGCTACTGCTGAAATCTACCAACACTTAAAGAAAGTAATTGATGGTATGGGTGAATCAACTGCAGTTGGTGATGAGGGTGGATTTGCTCCAAACTTAAAATCAAACGAAGAGCCTATCCAAGTAATTATGGAAGCAATTGAAAAAGCTGGATACAAAGCTGGTGAGCAAATTGCTATTGCTTTAGACGTTGCTGCTTCTGAGTTAATTGATGAAGATGGTCTTTACGTATTAAAATCTGAAGATAGAAAAATCACTTCTGAAGAATTAGCTAACTACTATGTTGATTTATGTTCTAAATATCCAATCGTTTCAATCGAAGATGGTTTATCTGAAGATGACTGGGATGGATGGAAAGTATTAACTGAAAAATTAGGTGATAAAGTTCAATTAGTTGGTGATGACTTATTCGTAACTAACGCTAATATCTTAGCAGAAGGTATCCAAAAAGGTATCGCAAACTCTATCTTAATTAAACCAAATCAAATTGGTTCTGTTTCTGAAACTATGTTAACTATTAGATTAGCTCAAAGAAACAACTACAATTGTGTAATGTCTCACAGATCTGGTGAGTCTGAAGATGCATTTATTGCAGATTTCGCTGTTGCATTAAACTGTGGTCAAATCAAAACTGGTTCTACTGCTAGATCTGATAGAATCGCTAAATACAACAGATTATTAGAAATCGGTTCAGAAATCGGTTATGCTGAGTACTTAGGTAAACAACCTTTCTCAAAAAAATAATTAGTAGTATATGAAAAAAATACAACGTGGTTATAAGAAATTTCTAGTTATTGTAATAGTATCTATTGCAATAACTCTTTTTCTTAGCTACCATGTTGCTAATGTTCTTTTTGGGGATAATTCCCTAGAGGTATACAACTCACTTAAGCACAAAAAAGAGTACCTTGAAAGAGAGATCATTAGATTACAAAAAGATAATGCTCACCTACAAAAAGAGTATTTTGAACTAAAAAATTTGGAGCCTGAAGAATGAAAACTCTATTTTTATTTACATTAAGTACTGTTCTATCATTAAGTTTATTTGCAAGGGAAAATCCATTTGCAGCTACGAATGCATATGAAGAAGAAGCAGCAAGACTAATAGAACTAAATGAAGTTGATGAAAGTGCATATGATCAAGAACAATTCGTTCAAGATATGCAAGAACAAATGTCAGTTACTAAAGAGTTTGAAAGTGAAAATAAAAATAAAGTTGAAGAAGCAGTAAATAAACTAATGCCTGCTTTAAAAGAAGAGCCTAAAAAAATGCAAGAGAAAAAATTCTCTGAAAAAGAAGTTAAAAAACTAATCAAAAAAGCTCAAGCACAATCAGAAGCAAAAACAAAAAAATTAATTGAGAAAAAATTAAATCAAACAAAAACTGTTGAACCAAAACAAGTTGTTTTTGTAAAACCTAGACCTGATGTAGAGATGATGGAAGATGAACTAAGTGATGAATTAAAAACATATGATATTCTTCCATTTGTAAAATTAGAGTACAACAATGATGAATTAACTATTCATACTAAATATAAAGTATCTAAAAAGTTCTCTATCAAAAAAGACAACAAAATTATCATTGATTATAAAGCAAAAGTGAACTTCTATACAAAAAGAGAAGATTTAGAATCTATGAGTTTCAAAAAAGTTGCTGTAGGAAATCACAAAAAAAATGGTTTCTTTAGAGTTGTAGTTGAACTAGACAAGAAACCATCTAATTTTAAAGTAAACTATAAAAAAGGTTTAATTACTATTGTTAAGAGTAATGAAATGTGATAAGATTCTTATCATAATCATTACTACTAATACCTCTAAAATAGCTGCCAAAATAAACGCATAATAATACTCTAAATCAATCGAATGGTTATTATAAGCCAATGTTGTTACCGCAATTAAAAGGGTAATAGGCATTGAGTGAGAAAGACCAATCATAAAGAACTTATTCCATCCCATCTCTTTAATAAACAACATAGAAGCAATAAATCTAATACCAATCATAGCTGCTGCAATTAAAATAGCTTTTGTTAAAAGTCCCTCTTGTAAAACAGCCTCTAATTCAAATGAAGCCCCTACAGAAATAAAGAAAATAGGCACTAACCATCCAAATCCAAAATGCTCTAATTTATGAGGTAATTGCTTATTATGCTCCTCAAAGAATGTAGTAATAAATGTTCCTGCAATAAACGCTCCAAATGCTACTTTTAAGTGTAAAACCATCATTACTGCAATCATTAAAAAGAAAATTGCCATAGACACTCTAATATCTTGTTCTTGATGATCTTGTTCTGGCATTAAATATGCTTTAATCTCAGGGAACCACCAAATAAGGTTATGGAACACTTTATAAATTACAAGCATAGACAATAAGAACATTACAAATAAGAACATAGTTTTATAGAATTCAAAATTAATTCCAAACTCTAAAGCTGCTGATACTGTTGTTAGTGCAAAGATTGAGATAATCTCTCCAATAAGACCTACTAAGATAGATAATCTAATCCACTCTACATCACCATACTCTTTTTTAAGAGCTGCTAATAAACCAATGGAGATTAAAGGTAAAATTACAATAAATATATACCCAATATCAAGATATAAAGATATCAACGTGGATAAAGAGAATAATATTACATTATATAGTATTGATTTTTTTAATATAGTGGGGGAAATATTTACAATTTTCTTTAAATCAACTTCAAGACCTGCTAAGAACATCAGATATAAGAATCCAACCTTAGCAACTAAATCTAAGATAGCATGATCAGTAATAAATGCAAAATACGCAGCTATTGCACCTAAAATAATCTCAACAGTAACTGTAGGAAGTTTTAATAACTTCCCTATTAATGGTGAAGAAAATATAATTAATGATATTGTAACAATTATTAAAATTTCTTCACTCATAAAGAACCTTACTTCTCGTCTGCCATTCTAACTACATGTTTAGCAATTTTAAATCCTAATTTTTCTAATGCTTCAACATCATCTTTTGGAGTTCTACCAGAAGTAGTTAAGTAATCACCAATTACAAATGCATTTGCACCTCTATTGAAAATTTCATATTGCTCATCACCAAACATTAACTCTCTACCACCTGCAACCATGATTTTGTGTGCATTTGGAATCATCTCTCTAGCTAATTCAATTAACTCAAATGCTTGCTCTCTTGTAATTGAGTTTTCAACAATTGGTAAAGCTTCATTTGGGTGGAAGAAGTTTAATGGTACATTCATTGGATCTAATGATGCAATTGATTTTAACATTGAAATTCTATCTTCTTGCGTTTCGCCCATACCAAAGATACCACCACAAACTAATTGTAACCCTGCTTCTTTAGCATTTAAACAAGTTTGATATCTCTCTTCCCAATCATGTGTTGTACAAATTGATGGATAGAACTCTTTTGAAGTCTCTAAGTTATGGTTATAGTTATCAACACCAGCAGCTTTAAGCTCTTTTAATTGCTCAACTGATGCTGTCCCGTTACAGGCAATCAGTCTTAAACCTAAGTTTGCAGCTTTTACAGCTTTTGCAGCTTCGGCAATAAACTTAGTTTTTTTATCTGTTAAACCAAGCCCTGCTGTTACTAGACAAAATCCAACAGCCCCGTTTTCTCTAGCAATAGTAGCTTCTTTAACAATTTGTTCAATCTCTTTTAGCTTATATCTTTGGATATCAGCTTTATATCTTACACTTTGTGTACAGAATTTACAATCTTCATTACATGTACCACTCTCTACATTACAAATAGCACATAAAAATATTTCATCAGTTTTTAGAAATTTTTCGCTCATATTTATACTCTTCTTTCTTGAATAATTGTTCGTTAGTATTTTTAAAATAGTATGAGATTATATACTCATTTTCATTAATTTCTAGAAATACGCACTCAATTAGTGGTTTTTCTCTAGCACAAACTTCCCCTGGATTAAGAAATAATGTTCCATTTTTACACTCACTCTCAAACACGTGAGTGTGCCCAAATATCACCACATCAGCGTCAGGAGTTAGGTGATATGGCAAATGCATAAGCTTAAATTTTACGTCTTTAATCTTAAAATAATAAGGTTCTTGTTTAATTTTATATTTATTTGAGAAAGGAATCAAAGAATAGTCATTATTTCCAAAAACACTAACATAAATTAGTCCTGATTCTTCCAATAGTTTAAGATTCTCTTCCACGCACAAATCTCCTGCGTGGATTAAATATTGACTTCCTTTTTCTTTTAAGAAGTCAATTACTTCTTTAGTATAGCCAACCTGATGGTGGCTATCTGATAAGATTCCGATTTTCATTAGCTTTTAGAAGAACTCTTTTTTGTTGTAGTTTTTTTAGCTGTTGTAGTTTTCTTAGTTGTAGTCTTTTTTGCAGCTGTTCTTTTAGCTGGGGCTTTTTTTGCACCTGTTTTAGACTTAGGATCCTTTGCAATAATCTCTTCACACTCTTCAAGTGTTAAATCCTCTGCAACTTTTCCTTTTGGAATTTTGAAGTTCTTTCTACCTTGTTTAATATATGGTCCATATTGACCAATTAATACTTGAATTTTCTCTTTTTCAAATACTTTAATAGTAGCTTTTGCTTTTGCTTCATCTAACTCTTTGATAACTTCCTTAGCTCTTGCTTCTTCAATTGTATATGGATCATCTGTTTTAAGTGAATAATATTTAGTTTTTACTTGTAAATATGGTCCAAATCTACCAATATTAGCTTTAATATCTTCACCATCACTTGTTTGTCCAACAACTCTTGGAAGAGTAAATAAGAACAGTGCATCATCAAGAGTGATTGTATCCATATTTAAATGATCTGGAATAGCAACAAATTGTGGTTTTTCCTCATCATCTTTTGTTCCAATTTGAACAAATGGACCAAATCTTCCAACTCTAGCACTAATTGGCTTACCTGATTTTGGATCAGTTCCAATTTCTCTTACTTGTAAATAGTCTTCTTTATTTACAGTTTCTTCTTTTTCTTCAATAGTTTTCTTAAATCCACCGTAGAACTCATGCATTACTTGTTCCCAAGCAATTTTACCTTCGGCAATATCATCAAACTCTTCTTCAATTTTTGCAGTAAATCCTAAATCCACAATACCAGAGAAATGATCAGTTAAGAACTGATTTACAACTTCACCAGTTGGCGTAGGTGCAAGTTTTTTATCTTCTGTTCTTACTACATATTCTCTTTGCTGAATAGTTGAAATAGTTGGAGCATAAGTAGATGGTCTACCAATTCCTTCTGATTCAAGCTTTTTAACTAAAGATGCTTCTGTATATCTTGCAGGTGGTTTAGTAAATAGCTGCTCACAATCAATGTTTTGACAGTTAAGAACTGTTCCTACTTTAATAGTTGGTAAGATTTTCTCCGTACTATCAAGTGCAGCTTCTGGGTTATCACTACCTTCAGTATATGCTTTCATAAATCCAGCAAATACAATTCTTTGACCCTTAGTTTGCATCTCATACTCACCATTTTTACCAGCTGTGATTTTATATGTAGTATTTGCAATTTGAGCAGGAGCCATTTGTGTTGCAAGTGTTCTTTTCCAAATTAAACTATAAAGTTTAAATTGTGCAGGCTCTACAAAAGCCTTAATATCACTTGGTTTAAGAGCTAAATTTACTGGTCTAATTGCTTCGTGAGCCTCTTGTGCCCCTTTTGCTTTTGATCTGTATGCTCTTGGTTTTGCTAAAGAGTACTCTTTTCCATATTCTGCTTCAATTACTTTTTTAGCTGCACTTGTTGCAACAGTTGAAAGATTTAATGAGTCTGTTCTCATATATGTGATTAAACCACCAGTATGACCTGGGATATTACCAACATTTCCTTCATATAACTGCTGTGCAATAATCATAGTTTGTTTAACAGAAAGTCCAAGTTTTCTTGATGCTTCTTGTTGTAATGTAGAAGTTGTAAATGGCGCGGCAGGATTTCTTTTAGAGTCTTTCTCTTCAATATCAGTTAAAGTAAACTCTCCAGCTTTTAACGAAGCTTCAATAGTTCTAGCTTGAACTTCATTAGTAACTTTTACGTTTTTACCATTCTCTTTTGCTAGTTCAGCTTTTAATTCTGGGTCTATAAACTCAGATTTAATTTTCCAGTACTCTTCTGGTTTAAACTCTCTGATTTCATTTTCTCTATCTACGATAATTCTAACTGCAACAGATTGAACTCTACCAGCAGATAAACCATATCTTACTTTTCTCCATAATAAAGGTGATAATTCATAACCTACTGCTCTATCAAGAATTCTTCTTGCTTGTTGAGCATCTACTAAGTTTTGATCAACCTCTCTTGGATTCTCTAATGCTTTCATAATAGCAGTTTTAGTAATTTCGTGGAATACAATTCTTTTAATAGGGTTTTTCTCAATTTTAAGTGCAGGGATTAAGTGCCATGCAATAGCCTCTCCCTCTCTATCCTCATCGGCCGCTAGGTAGATAGTTGTATCAGCCTTAATCTCTTTCTTTAAATCACTAATAACTCTTTTCTTATCTGTTGAGATTAAATACTTTGGTTTGAAATTATCTGCAGGATCAAACCCTAACTTTGATTTTGGTAAGTCTCTTACATGACCCATTGAGGCCATTACTTTGTAATCTTTTCCTAAAAATTTTGATATTGTCTTAGCTTTCGCTGGAGACTCCACTATTACTAAATTCTTCACTATAAAAAAACCTTATTTTATTTTAAATCTGTGCATTCTAACATAAATTAATTAATATTACTAATAAAATTAATAAACTATAACTTCTTGTTGTATATCTATATTAAACTGCTCTTTTATTCTTTTTTTGGCTAAATCTATCATATAAATAGCATCTTCATAAGTGCCATTTCCATAATTCACCAAAAAGTTTGCATGTTGTTCACTAAAGCCCATATCACCAGATCTGTGACCTTTAAGTCCAACTTCTTGTATTAATCTACCTGCAAAATCTCCTGCAGGATTTTTAAAACAACTTCCTGCACTTGGAAGTTGTGGTTGGTTATCTCTCATTTTTTTAAACATTTCAGCGTTTTCTTTTGAGTAACCATATTCAATATTAAATACTACTTCATATACAATAGTATCTATTTTTGTATTTCTATAAGAGTATTGTATATCCTCTTTTTTAATATAACCTTTATTTGTCTTAATTGAATGGATATAATTGAAAATCTCCCACTGTTTTAATCCAGCATTCATTTTCACTAATCCACCAAGACAACCAGGAAGTTTTCCTAAAAACTCCATATTAGCAAGGTCATTTCTTTTTGAATAAGATAAAAGTTTACCCGATTTTGTTGCACAACCTACATAAAGTAAACCATCTTTTTGCTCAATATAATCAAAAGCTTCACCTAAAACTGCAAATTTTGGATGAGAAGGAGAAATAAGAACATTATTTGCACGACCAAGAATTTGATAATCTTGGTAATCTCCTATTTCATTTATTACTAATACTTCTGCAATAGGTCCTATATGTAAAGATGAATATTTTGAAAAATCAATCTGCTTAAAATAGTTTTCCACTACTATTTAGACCTTAATTCTTCATATTCACTAGGAATTAAAAAGTCTTCTGATTTAATAAGACTATCATAGAACCCATGTTTATACCCTAACTCATATAACTTATCTAAAGCTTTGTATTGAACTTCGCTTAATTGTACTGAGTTATCATTTGCATATAAATCAAGATAATTATCTAAAGTATCAGCATCAACTCTAATTAAGCCTTTATCTAAAAGCATTGGAGCTAAAACTTTTCTGTTTTTATTTGCCACATCAACTGCTTTGATTAAAGTATTCTCATAATCAATTGCTGCATGTAATGGAATTGATCTTCTTAAACACATACCACCAAGAGGTAAAGGTAAATCTCCTCCACTAAGTTGCGTCCAAATATCCCACATCTCTTTTTCAACTTCTAATGAATCATCATAAGTTAAAATTGATTCATGAATTAAAACACCAGCATCAACATCTCCATTAATTACTGATTGTTCAATTTCTAAGAAGTTCATATATGTAATTCTTGCATCAGGGTATGCAATTTTAAATAAAAGTGCATTTGTAGTAAACTCACCACTTAATGCTACTTTGAAATTTCTTTTTAACTTTGTACCTTTTTTCTTAATAAGTTTAGGTCCATACCCCTCACCAAAAGAAACAGCAGTTTTAAGTAATGCATAGTCATCTTTAACAAATGGATATAAAGCAAAAGAGATAGCACAAATATCGTACTCACCTTTTAAAGTAGCTTGATTTAATGTCTCAATATCATCAGCAATATTTTCAAATTTGGCATCTTTAGGAGTAACCCAACCAAATTTAATTGCATAATACATAAAAATATCATCAGCATCTGGTGAATGTGCAACACTTATTGTCTTCAAATCTTATCCTTTAAATTAATTGATGGATTGTAACAAGTTGTGGTTTATTTTTAGGTTATATATAAAGATTATAGTTGGTATTCTAGTTTTAATTTCTTAATAATTGAGAAAAGTGATTTTGCATACTTAATACCTGTATTACTTTTATACTTCCAGCCTGTATTATAAGATGACCAAGTTTTAAACCAACTACCTTTGTGAACCTTTTGCCAATACTGCAACTCTATAATTGCATTTGCAGTTGAAAAAGCTACATCGTTTATTAATCTGTTTGCAAAGTATGCTCTATTTTCTTTTGTGTCTTTTACTTTTTGTCTAGATATTACTGTTTTTATATTTGCTTGAAAAAGTCCATAGTCATTTGTTTTATCATTTCTCATATATCTTCCTACTGATGACTCTTTTATAGCAAGTGCCATTAAAGTATATTTCATATTTATATTATCAGTTAGTGAACTTATTTTTTTTAGAATAATTATGTCTTTTGAAGTAAGGTTTAAAGAGTTGGAGTATAAAAAAGTTGTAAAAACAAATAAGATTAAAAGATATTTTTTCATAAAAGGATTTTACAATAATTCTAGCCATTTATATATAAAATGGCTAGAATTGACTATTAAAATCCTGAGCTAGTTACGTAAGAACTAATGATATTTAATAGTGGTTCTACAAAGAAGATAGACGTTACAGCTAAGAATACTGCAAATCCAACAACTGATTTCATTGGAGTTGATGCATTTTTCATAAACGTAGTAGTCGTAGCTTCTTCTGGATCTCTTAAGAACATATATGAAACAGGTCTTAAGTAGTAGTATGCAGCAATAGCAGAGTTTAATACAATGATAATTGCTAATGCAATCTCACCTGCATTTACAGCACTTGCAACTAAATACATTTTTCCCCAGAATAGTGCAAATGGAGGAAGACCTGTTAATGCAAATAAGAACAGACCTAAAATAGATGCAGTAAATGGTGAAATCTGTGCCAACCCAGAGAATTTTTTGAATGAGTATGGAGAGTTATAATCTTTGTACTCTTTTCCTCTGTTAAGCCATAACATACCGAATGCCCCGAAGTTAGTAACTGTAAATAAAATCCAGTATAAGAATAGTGCATTTGTTGCTTGAGTTGTACCAATTAAAATTGCAGCCATTGCCATACCTGCATTTGAAATTGAAGAATAAGCTAACATTCTTTTAATATCTGTTTGTTGTAATGCAATTAAGTTTGGAATAGTCATAGTTAATACAACTGTGATATATAACATGAAGTGAACAATTTCATCACCACTGTGTACAAATACATCAAAGAATCTTAATGCTACAACGAAACCTGCCATTTTTGGAATAACAGACATGAATCCAGCTAATGCAGATGTTGACCCTTGGTAAACATCTGGAACCCAAGTATGGAATGGGAATAAAGATAGTTTAAACCCAAGTGCAGCAAACATAAATACAAATCCAACTAACATCATTACGTAGTTAGAGAAGTTTTCATTTGATAAGTAGTTTTGCTCACTTAATACTTGTGAAATTTGTGCTAATTCTAATGAACCTGTTAATGCATAGAAAATCATAGAACCAAATACGAAGAATGCAGCCGCTAATGCTCCCATAGTGAAGTATTTAACAGCAGCCTCAATAGATACCATTCTATTGTGCATTGCAATCATTGTATATAGTGCTAATGAAGCAGTTTCAAGTCCAACAAAGATTAAAATTAATGAATCAGAACTTACCATGAACTGGAACCCAGCTACCATGAATAAGTAAAGAGCAAAATACTCTGCATGTCTAAAGTCTTGGAATCTTAACTTTGAAAGTCCAAGGAAAATAAACAGAATCGATCCACCAATAATAATACACTGAGAAAGAATTGCGATACCATCAATAAGCATGATATCAAACATACCTCTTTCTTCACCAGAGAATGCTAATACTGTAAATAAGTCAAACACTAAGAAAAGAATTACAATCATTACATATAATGATTTATGTTTATTCTTATTAAATAGGTCAGTTAATAAAATACTTAATGCACCAATAATAGCAATAGTCATAGGTGCTAATGTACCTATATTTAAACTCTCTAAACTAATTGAAATTGGCTCAGCCATTATCTAACCTCCCCTATCGTATTTAAATCTTCAAGTTTTCTTTTAGTTTCATCTTTAACAGCTTTTGTATGCATTACTTTTGTTAAGTGATTAACAGAAGTATTTAATGGATCTAAAACAACTTTTGGATAAATACCTAATGCAATAATTAATACAACTAATGATGATAATGCAACTAACTCTCTACCAAAAATATCTTTTAAAGTTTTATTTTTTGGATTAGTTAACTCTCCAAAGAATGTTCTTTTGTACATTGCAAGCATATAAATTGCACTTAATACAATTGTTAATGCAGCAATTAAAGTCCAGAATGGAGAAACTTTAAAGAATCCTAATAATGCTAAGAATTCACCAACAAAACCAACTGTTAATGGTAATCCAACAGATGCCATTAAGATAATTCCGTATACTAATGCGAACATTGGCATATTTTTAGCTAATCCACCAAATTCACTCATAATCTTAGTTTTTCTTCTATCGTATAGTACCCCTACACACATGAACAGTGCTCCTGAGACTATACCATGACCAATCATAAGATAAACAGCTCCTGATATACCTTCTGGGTTAAATGCGAATACCCCAAGGATAATAACACCCATGTGAGATACTGAAGAGTAAGCAATCATTTGCTTCATATCTTCTTGTGCATAAGCTAACATCGCCATATAAATTACAGCAATGATACCTAATGAAGCCATGAACCACATAAAGTAAACTGATGCATCAGGGAACAGTGGTAATGAGAATCTAATGAAACCATATGTTTCCATTTTTAAAAGTACCGCTGCTAGGATAATAGAACCAATTGTTGGTGCTTGTGAGTGAGCAACAGGTAACCAAGTATGGAATGGAATCATTGGTACCTTTACTGCAAACCCAAAGAAGAATGCAATAAATAACCATAATTGAACATCAAATGGTAATCTAACAGCATACCAATCTAGTACACTAAAGCTCCATGTTCCTGTTTCTTGGTAGTAGATGTAACCAAAGTATAACATACCAATAAGCATGATTAATGAACCAATGAATGTATATAAGAAGAACTTCATAGCAGCATAGAATCTCTTCTCTGCTCCCCAGAATCCAATGATATAGAACATTGGAATAAGAGTTAACTCCCAGAATACATAGAACATGATTACATCAAGTGCAACGAAAACCCCTACCATTGTCATTTCAAGGTATAACATAGTAATAATAAGGTTTTTAACGTTTTTCTTCTCAGTTAATCCAACTACTGCAATCATAGTCATGAATGTAATCATGATTAATAAGAATAGAGATACACCATCAACACCAGCAATATAACTAATACCCATTGAAGAAATCAGAGGTAATGACGTAACAAATTGCATCTCTGCAACAGATGAATCAAAGTGGTACCATAATAATAAAGCTAATACAAACTCAACAACAGTAACAACAACACCATACTGTCTAATAGAGTTCTTATCAACTAAGAACCCCACAGTAGCTGCTGCTGCAGGGAAAAATATCAGCATAGATAAAATATTTTCCATTTACATAACCCCTTATAGTACCGCTAAAACTAATGCGAAGATTAGACCCATAATAAGTCCAACTACCATTAATCTTAAAGATGTAGATAAATTACCTGATTGAATTGGTCTAACTTTACCACCTAATTTGTAAATTGCAGATGCAATATTATCAATAGTGTTATCAATTAACTTAACTTCAATCACATTAAAGAACCATACAGACATTGCATAGTATGGCTTAGAAACAAACTTGTCATAGAACTGAGGAATATAGTATTGGTTAATTAAAAGCTTGTAAATAGCTTTATTTTCCCACTCTTTACTAAATCCATCACCTTTGTAGTACTTAACATAAGCAACAGCAATACCACCAACTGCAACAGCTGTAGTTACTAAAATTAGAACCCAAATAGCTGCACTTGAAGTGTTAGATGCTTCCCATGTTGGTAATACTTTTGTTACAAAATCAATAAACCCATGCTCGAACCAACCAGCAATTACTGCTAATACTGCTAATGGTAACATTGCAGCAATAACGAAACCTTTTGCTTCGTGTGGGTGGAACTCATCATCAGAGTAGTTTTGCTTACCAAAGAAGATTTTAAATACTAATCTAAATGAATAGAATGCTGTTAAACCAGCAGTTACCCATAATGTTGCCCATAAAATATAAGCATCAGCATTAAACGCAGCTTCTAAGATTTTATCTTTTGAGAAGAACCCTGCTAATGGGAAGATACCAGCAAGTGCTAAAGAAGCAACAAACATAATAATTGATGTTGCTTTCATCTTATTGTGAAGTGCACCCATCTTTCTAATATCAAGTTCATCATCCATTGCGTGCATTACATTACCAGCACCTAAGAATAGTACTGATTTAAAGAATGCATGAGTTGCTAAGTGGAATAGTGCCACCCAGTAAGCTCCAAGACCGGCTGCAACGAACATATATCCTAATTGAGATAGTGTTGAGTAAGCAATGATTCTTTTCATATCATTATTTACAAGTGCCATTGTTGCTGCAAAGATTGCAACAAATGCACCTAAACAAGCAATACCGTATCCAACTGTTGGGATTAATGTATATAACTCATTTGATCTTACTACTAAATAAACACCAGCTGTTACCATTGTTGCTGCGTGAATCAGTGCTGATACAGGCGTAGGACCTTCCATTGCATCTGCAAGCCAAGTATGTAATGGGAACTGTGCAGATTTACCCATAGCACCAACAAATAATAAGATACCAATCCAAGTTAATGTTGAAGTCTCTAACGTTGAAACATTAGCAAATACTTCGTCGTATTGTAATGAACCTAAGTTCCAGTAGATTAAGAACATACCAAGTAGTAGTCCTAAATCCCCAACTCTGTTCATAATAAATGCTTCGTTTGCTGCCCATGATGCAGACTCTTTGTGATACCAGAATCCAATTAATAGCCATGAACAAACACCAACACCTTCCCATCCAATAAATAAAACAGCGAAGTTATCAGACATTACAAGAACTAACATTGAGAATACGAAAGCTGATAGGTAAGAGAAGTATCTATTAAACCCTTTATCATGCTCCATATATCCAATAGAGTGAACATGAACCATTGTAGATACAACAGTTACAACTGTCATCATTACAACTGATACATGATCAACTACAAACCCAAATGGAATGTTTATTTGACCAGATACAATCCAATCAAATAAAATTACATTGATTGCTGAATCTGTTGTATAAACGAAGTGTAATAGGTTTAATGATGCCACCATAGAAACAGCAAGCATAAATGATGTAAACCAACCTGTAAAGGCATTTTTTGGTTGCATTGAGAATAATGCTGCAACTAATGAACCAACAAGCGGTGCAAAAAGTGCTATGTATACGTATTTTTCCATCATTATCCCTTCATACCTTGAATATCATCTAAGTTAATAGAACCTGTTCTTTTGTACCAAAGAATTAATAAACCAAGACCAATAGCAACCTCTGCTGCAGCAACTGCAATAATAAAGAATGCGAACATTTGTCCTGATAAGTCTCCATGGAACTTAGATACAGCAGCTAAACCAACGTTTACTGCATTTAACATAATCTCTGTTGAGAAGAAAAGCATAAGTACATTTTTTCTTCTAATAACACCAGCAAGTCCTATACAAAATAGCACTGTTGATAGAATTAAATAGGCATTTAAACTCATTATTTAGCCTCCTTAGATTCAGCTTCTTCAGCCTCTTTTGCTAAAGCAGCATCGATTTCATCTTCGTGCATTTCTGAGTAAGATTCGTTCATTCTCTTACCAGCAAGTACAATACCACCAATCATTGCAACAAGTAACATAATTGCAGCAACCTCAAATGGAACTAAGTACTTAGTAAATAGAACTAAACCAACATCTACTGAGTTACCATACTCTGGATGAACTGGGTAGTTAGCTTGAACATTTTCACCAATTACTGGAGCCATAAAAATAATTACAATCATTAAAGCAACCATACCAGATAAGAAGAATACTAATCTTGGGTTATTAATCTTTTCTTTAACTACAGATAAAGAGTCAAAGAACATCATACCAAATGCATATAAGGCCATAATTGCACCCGTATAAACTACGATTTGTACAGCACCTAGGAAATCCGCATCTAATAAGAAGAAGAATGCAGAAATAAAAATCATACCCGCTGCCATTGCACTTAGGGCATATAATGCATTATTTGTTAATACAGTAATTCCAAACATTCCGATTGTCAATACTGCAAATAATATAAAAGCAACTGTTTCAAACATCCAAACTCCTTAGTATGACAATGGTGTTTTCTTAATTTTTTCATCAGCATCTGGAGATACCGAACCAAAACCAGCAAACTCTGTTTGTTGATTTAACTGATCAAATGGTGTAATAATGTCTTCTTTTAATGAGAAGTGAGCTCTTTGCTCTGATGCATTCTCATATCTTCCACCGTGAACGATTGCAAGTTCTGGACAAACTTCCGCACAATATCCACAGAAGATACATCTACCCATGTTAATTGTATATTCATTAACTGCTTTTCTAGAATCTTCATCAATTTTAGTTTCCATTCTAATACAGTTAGCAATACAAATCTTTTCACATAATCCACAACCAATACATCTTTCACTTCCTGATTCTAAAAGAACTAAAAGTTTGTGTACTGCTCTATATCTAGGACCTATAGGTAACTTTTCAGCTGGATACTGAACAGTTGCCATCTCACCTTTAAATAACGCACCAGTCATCATCTTCCAAGTGATTTTAAGACCTGTGAATAATTCACCTTTAACAGATCTAGACATAATTTGTTTGAAAGACTCCCATTCAGTCTTTGGATAATTATCTTCTTGAACTGTTATATAATCTTCAGAAATATTTCTATTTTTAAAATCTTTAAAACTCATAATTACCCCCAAATCATCATTACTAGACCAGTAGCTAAGATATTTAGCACTGCTAGTGGCATTAATACTTTCCAACATAACCACATTAATTGGTCAGGTCTTACGTGTGGCCATGAAGCTCTTGTCCATAAGAAGAAGAAAATCAGTGCCATAACTTTTAAGATAATTGCAATTCCACCAGGAATAAACCATAATGGTTCAAATCCACCTAAGAAGATTAACGCTGTTAAGAAAGAAATTGTAAATAATGCAGCATATTCACCAATAAAGAACATACCCCATCTCATACCAGAATACTCTGTTGCATAACCAGCAACAATTTCAGCTTCGTGCTCTAATAAGTCAAATGGTGTTCTGTTTGTTTCAGCAAAACCTGCAATAACAAATAAAACAAACGCTAATGGCTGATACCATACAATCCAGTTTGAAACTCCACCAGCTTGGTAGTTGTTCATATCAATTAATGATAATGAACCAACCATCATTAATGGAGCTAATAAAGCAAGTCCAGCAACTACTTCATAAGATAACATCTGAATTGCAGTTCTTGCCCCTCCAAGTAAAGCCCACTTATTAGCAGAACTCATACCACCTAATAATGGTCCATAAAGTCCAATTGCACCAACAGATAGTACAAATAAAACCCCAACGTTAACATCTGAGATAATTGGTCTTACTGTGTAACCAAACATTTCAAACTCTGGGAAGAATGGTACTGCACTCATTGCAATAAATGCAGTTGCAGCAGTAATAATTGGAGCAAGCATAAAGATTGGTTTATTTGCGTGTGCAGGGATAAAATCCTCTTTTGTAAATAACTTAATACCATCTGCTGCAATTTGTAAAAGACCATAAGGACCTACATTTGTAGGTCCTAGTCTTCTTTGCATAAATGCTAAGATTTTTCTTTCAATATATGTTGTAAATCCAGCTAATGCAGAAAATACTAAAAGAACAACTAAAACTTTAACTATCGTTTCTATAATAATTCCAGCTTCCATATTATGCCTTTGTCACTTGAGCTTTATTAAATCTGTAAGTGTTGAATAAAGCTTTTGATGGTGAGTTTTTGTCAAATGTAGATACATAAGCAATATCACCAGCAATTTGAATATCAGTATATGCTGCAAGTTCTAATTCACTTCCGTTTGCATTTACTTTTACTTTATCACCCTCATTTAACTCTAACTTGTCAAATGCAGCTTTTGAGAAGAAGATACCTGATTGAAGTTTATCTTTGAACTCATGTGCAATTGCAGTAAACTCATTAAACTGGTTAATTGGGTTTGCTTGGTAAATTACCATTTCATTCTCAGAAACTTCTAATTTAGATACTTCAGATACAGCTACTTCATCACTTGGTTCACTAACTGTTACAGATAAATCATAACCTCTGTATTCAACTTGGTCATTTCCAAATCTATTCTCTAATGAATCAAACTCTACAGCTTTAAATCCACCTCTTAAAGGTAACTCTTCTGTATATTCAATTGTATATTCAACTTCTTCTTTTAATACAACGTTTGCTACATCATTTAAAGTGTAACCTTTATGAGCTAATGCTGCATTTGTAGGGATAACTTTTTTATCAATATTTGTGAATGTTCCCTCTTGTTGGTTAAGTGCTGGTACATCTAAGTTTCCATCACCTAATGCAGATAATTCGTAATCAGCTTTTTCGTTGTAACCTACAACATATCCAGCCTCTTCTGAATCTAATTCACAAATTTGAGCTACACCTAAAGTATTTGTTTGAGTTGGTAAGATAACTACATCAAATGCAGTACATCTATCAATAATACCAACTAGTTTAGCTAAGTTAGCTGCATCTGGGTGAGTGATTAAATCTTCCCCAACCATTAATGAGAAAGAGTCTTTTTTCGCTAACATTGCATCAATTACTTCTAAGAATGCTTCATCTTTTCCAAACTCTTCTAATAAAGTGTTGTATTCAAACTCAACTTCTTTAGAAACCTTCTTTGGAACCATTTTTGAAACTTCTTTTTCTTCACCTGTTTCTTCATCTTTTACGATTTCAACAACTTTTTCTTTGATAGTCTCTACAACAGTTTTTGTTCTGTTTTCAGTTTTAGAAGCAATGTAATCAGCAATTGAAGCTGGTAAATCTTTTCCAAACTTGTAAAGGATAAAGTATAAAATAGCCTCTTCTGCCATTGGATCATGGTAGATAAAGTCAGTAGTTTTACCTTTTTTACCAATTTTCTCCATGATTGGATCTGCTACTGGGTGGAAGTATAATGCAGCACCTTTATTCATAATTACTGAGTTATTAAATGCATATCTTGCATTTGGTAAGTCAGATTTTAAGTATGAACCAACAGAAATTACAAAGTTAGATGAGTGAACATCAGTTAATGTTGAAGAGTATAAAGATTTACCAGAAGTTGATGCATAGTTCTTTAAGAACTCTTGGTATCTTCTTGCATCTTCATTTACTAATCTTGCACCTCTAGCTTTTGCTAATTTAGATAAGATTAATGCTTCTTCATTTGTAATAAATGAGTTAAACTTGATTGTATTTGCTCTTGAGAAAGCTTCAACTGCTTCACTAAATGCAGCTTCATTTTTTGATTCTATTTTGTTTTCAAAATCATATGCAAATCTACCTGCACCATTTACAGTTGAGAAGTGAGGTTCATTTGTAACTCTATAGATTCTCTTTTGTTCATGGTTATCAATCGAGTCTTGTTTAATCTCATAATACATAAATGCACAATCCGATGAGTGAGGGTTAGCTGCTGGGATTTTCTTTAATTCCCATGCATTTGATGTATATTGGAAGTCATGAGATACTAAAGCACCTACTGGACATGCTGAGATACACTCACCACAGTTAGTACATGCATCTACATCATAACCGATTAAAGACTTGTTCAGTTTGTTCCACATTGCATAAGCATCTTTTGGCATTTCAGCTTTAAATGTCTTATCAATTGCATCAGCACCTCTTTTTACAGTAGAAAGTGCATTAGATCCAACCATATCTTTACATACAGTTACACATCTTTCACAAACAATACAAAGTGCCGGGTCATAGTTCATTACACCCCAGTGTTGTGTTGGTTTATGAATATCTTTAATACTGTAAGATTGAGAATCTACTTTCATATATAAAGAGTAATTTTGAAGTTCACATTCACCACTTTGGTCACAAACTCCACACTGTAATGGGTGATTTACATCGTAAACCTCCATAATTGCTCTTCTTTCTTTTGCAATGTTTTCAGTAACAGTAGAGATATCCATACCCTCTTTTACTTTTGTGTTACATCCGTATACTTGCTTTCCATCAGCCTCAACAAGACATAATCTACATGCTAATGTTGGAGAACATCTAGTTAAATAACAAACTGCAGGAACAAACACATCATTTGCTCTTGCAACGTTAAGAATAGTTTCTCCGTTCTTAGCTTCTATAGACTTGCCGTCAATTGTTAATGTAATCATATCACTCATTATGCATCAACCTTTTCAATTTTTACTTGCTTGTATCTATAATCTTGGAATAATTCATCAGAACCTTCAGCTATTTTTGCAATAGATACAGTACCGTTTAACTTATCATCAACTCTTAAAACTCTTTTGATTTTGTCATTCTTGTAGTTAATAAAAATTTCATCATTATTTTGAACTTTTGCAATATTTGCAAATGTTTGACTACAAACTAACTCATCATTATTTTCACTATCAATTAATCTATAAAGAAGTGTTCCATTGTATGATTTTAAATCCTCAACTTCTTCAAGGTTTAAGTCATTACAAGAATCAATTCTTTTTTCAAACTCATCGTTTAAAACAATTACATTGAAATCAGTATATTTTTTGAAAATAGCTAAAAATCTAACAATATTTTCAACTCTTTCATGCTCAATTAAATCATCACCAATTACAAGAGTTTTAAATTCACAATTTTGTGCAGACTCATAAGCCTCTTCAAACTCTTCTTCACCAGCAGATGATTCAGCAGAGATATATCCTAAATCTAAATCATCAATATATGCTTGAATTTGCTCATCTGATTGCTTTACAAAAGCATCAAGTAATAGTGAACAAACTCCCTCTTCACTTCCAACTTCATATTTAATGAATTGAGTGTAATAAAGTTTTAAATCGATGTTGTCAATAGGATGCATATATACAAATTTTGCATTTGTTTTAGCAATAGATTCAATAATAGAGTTTCTTACAGGCTCTTTGTTGTCTGCAAGCATTGAACCAAAAGTGATAATAAAATCACTCTTAGCAATAATCTCTTTTTTATCCATTATTTTGCTTCCTCTGCTGTTTCTTCAGTTTCTCTTGGTTCTGGTTTAACTTTTTTTACTACTAAAGTCCAGTCAACTTCATTGAACTTAATTGAGTTCATTAAAGTATATCCTGCTTCATAAATCACATCTGCAGATTTTTGAATATTTTCAAAATCTCCGATTTCAAACATAATAATTGCCGTTTCACCATCTGCAATTTGTGTATCCATAAGCTCTAACATTCTGTCATAGAAGTCGTTTTTTAATGGTCTTAAATCAAATCTTTTCACTTCTATTCCCCTTATCTATCAATTTCACCAAATACACCATTTAGGTTTGCAACTAGTGCAACAACATCTGCTAATTGTGTTCCAACTAATAACTCTTCAAATAAAGCTGTATGTTGGAAACTTGGTGTTCTAGCTTTTAATCTATATGCGTATGGCGATCCATCAGAACATACAAAGAACCCTAACTCTCCTCTTGGAGACTCAGTTGCAACATATACTTCACCTTTTGGTGGTCTCATACCTTGTGTAACAAGTACGAAGTGTTGCATTAAAGAGTAGTTTTGAGTCATAACTTGCTCTTTTGGTGCTGAGATATACTCAGGTGCGTGAGCCATAAGTTGTGATTCTGATTTTTCATACATTGGGAATAATTGTCTTAAAATCTTAGCAGATTCTCTGATCTCTTGCATACAGATTTTGTATCTTCCATATGCATCACCAGTTTCAGAAACAGGTACATCAAAGTCTAACTCATCATAGATTCCGTAAGGCATCTCTTTTCTTAAGTCCCATTTGATTCCAGAACCTCTAAGAGCAATACCTGAACATCCCCATGACTTTGCCATCTCAGGAGTAATAACACCTACTTCTTCAAGTCTCATTTTCCAAATTCTGTTTTCAGTTAATAGACCTTCATATTTTTCAATCTCTTCATCCATGTTTTTTAAGAATGATTCACAGTTTTCAATCCAATTAGCTGGTAAGTCTAAAGGAACTCCACCAATTCTAACTGCTGAGTGTGTTAATCTTGCCCCACAGTAATCTTCAATTAAGTCTAATGCATACTCTCTATCTCTGAAACAATATAAGAACATAGACATAGCACCAATATCTAGCGAGTGTGTTGCTAACCAGAATAAGTGAGAAGTGATTCTATTTAACTCTAAAAGCATAGTTCTAATAATCTCTGCTCTTCTTGGTGCTTCAATCCCTAACAACTGTTCAATTGCTAAAGCATAACCATAGTTATTTGAAGTTGCTGCGATATAATCCATTCTATCTGTAGTTGGTAAGAACTCGTTGTAGATCATGTTCTCAGCCATTTTTTCTACACCTCTGTGAAGGTATCCAATCATTGGTCTTGATTTAGTTACCTCTTCACCTTGAAGTTCTAATACTAGTCTTAACTGACCGTGTGCTGATGGGTGCTGTGGACCGAAGTTCACAACCATTGTATTATCTTCTCGTTCAAAGTTAATATTTTCAAAGAAAGGTTTTAATCTATTTGGTTGTTGCATATTTCTCTACCTTCTTCTTTTTAAAGCCACAGACTCATCTGGGTTTAATTTTTTCATAATTTTTGTTGAATCTTCTTCTTGATAACTAATTGGTGTATCTGGTTCACCTTCAGTAATATCAGTATCAAAAGGAACCTCATGACCAAGTCTTGCAAATCTTTGAGTATCATATCTGTCAATTGCAGATGAATCTCTTTGCTCAGGTCCAATAATATCTCTTGCTTCTTTTCCAAAGATTTTATCAACTTCATACCATGAAGCTGCCTCATCACCATGTAATGGGTAAGTTTTCTTTAATGGGTGGTCATACCAATCATCTGGCATAAGAATTCTTTTCATATTTGGGTGATTTACAATCTTCATACCAAACATATCGTACATTTCTCTCTCAGACCAGTTAGCTGATTTGAATACAGATGTTACAGATTCAAGCTCTTCATTTTTTGGTAAGAAACATTTGATTCTGATTCTTTTATGTTTAGAAATTGATAGCATTTCATAGAAGATTTCAAAACCATCTCTTTGTGCAAGATAATCAATTGCAGATAGTTCCATAAGCATGTCATACTCTAACTCATCTCTTAAACATGTCATAGCATCAACAACCGCATTTTTGTCAATGTACATTACTAAGTGAGTATGTTCAATAAATGCTTCTTTTACTTTAATTTTTGATGAGAACTGCTCATAATCTTTTGCAAACTGCTCATCTTCGTTTGGATCTAATCTAGGTAAACTTGGTGTTACATAGAATCTATCTGAGAAGTATGATTTTTTCTGAACGTCGTCTTTTGGTTTATACTGTCTCATTAAATTAACCTTTTCTTCTTGTGAGCTCTAAAGATAGATTCTTTTCTAATCTTCTTCTGTAGTGTCATAAGTGCATACTGTAAAGTTTCAGGTCTTGGAGCACATCCTGGTAAATAAATATCAACAGGTACAATTCTATCTGCACCTTGTACAGTTGCATAAGTGTTGAACATTCCACCAGTGTTAGCACATGATCCCATTGAGATTACCCATTTAGGATCAGGCATTTGGTCATATAATCTTCTCATAAACTCTGCGTGTTTTTTCGTAAGAGTTCCAGCAATGATAATACAGTCTGATTGTCTTGGAGAGGCTCTAAAGATAGTACCAAATCTATCGAAGTCATATCTTGAACCACCTGTTGCCATCATTTCGATTGCACAACATGCTAGTCCATATGTCATTGGCCAAATTGAGTTAGATCTACCAAAGTTAACTAGCTTATCAATAGTAGTTAACTTGATTGGCGCTCCACCATCTTGTAAGTAATTTACTTTATGCTGTGCCATTCAAGGGCTCCTTTCTTCCAAGCATATAAGAATCCTATAGATAATAATGTGATGAAAAGTAACATTTCAATAAATCCAAACCATCCTAAAAGCTTAAAGTTGATGGCCCAAGGGAACATGAAAATAATTTCTACATCAAATAGAATAAATAATAATGCTATTAAGTAAAACTGTGTTGAAATAGTATTAGGTTGTTTAGTAACTTCTGGACCACACTCGTATAACGTAGTCTTTAGTTTTTCTGTGTCAA
>Ga0070724_10000202_pt1 | contig 51467 bp, 41 predicted proteins | sample tdDd001_FD_67278 | JGI IMG/M metagenome (GOLD analysis project Ga0070724, IMG submission 67278) | Marine sediment microbial communities from the Atlantic coast under amendment with organic carbon and nitrate - tdDd00.1 | ecosystem: Environmental > Aquatic > Marine > Coastal > Sediment | place... | reverse complement strand
GCGCCATGCGGGGTGGCACCGCGAAACTTAGGATTCGGAATGCGCGGCACATGAGGCTGATGCAGGGCGTAGAATAAAAAGAAGGGTTGGTGTTGGTTCTGTTCAATGAAGTCTATGGCTTTATCGGCAAACACTTCGCCCATGGTTTCATCGTCCCAAATTGCCGCTTTACCGCCCCGCATGTGACCAATGCGAGAGACGCCATTAATAATGGTGCCATCGTGGCCATGATCGTACATCACATCTAAAAGCTCTGGGTTGTGTCGGCCGCTCGGCACGTCACTGTAGGCCTTGTCCCAGTCGTAGGTCACTTCAATCGGATCGCTAGGATCCAGGTTTTCCACTTCACGGTTATTGATGTAAACGCAAGGCACGCGATCGTTGGTGGCGGCCATGATGTATGAGTCATCAAAGCCTACATCGTTTGGGGTGCCTTGGATGGTTTGGTTAAAGTCGAGATCGCCATTCCCCAGGCCAAGGTGCCATTTACCCACGATGCCAGTTTGATAGCCCGCCTTTTGGAACATGCGCGGCATGGTGGCATCGAGTTTGCCGATGATCTGCGGTGCATCGCCCGGCAGAACCGCCGCATCAGGGTTACGCCATGGGTAGCTGCCCGTTAGCAGGCTGTAACGAGAGGGGGTACAGGTGGCTGCGGTAGCGTAGCCTTGGTGAAACTTAAGCCCTTCGTCGGCGAGCTTATCTAAGTTTGGTGTCGGGATCTGGTTGGCGCCGTAGCAGCTGATATCGCCGAACCCGAGATCGTCGGCGTAGATAATGATTACATTAGGTGTGGTGCTATTGGTCATGATTGGCCTTTTGTTTAGGTCTGGTGTAGGTCAGCATGTCGGCGAGGACGCCTAAGTTGGCCCACGGATCGTCAATACGAGATAACTCATCGGCAAGCTGCTGAAGCAGGTCGCGCTCAACAGTGCCGTGAGGATCAAAAGTGAGATTGTGTTGTTGATAGGGGTCGAGCTCATCATCAAAAAACAGTATCTGTTCTAGCTGATAGGCTGGGTTAATGGTCAGCGCGAGTGTGTAACGGTGGGTTTTGACCCCTCGCGACTGGGCAAAATAGCTGATGACATTGCCGCTTGGGTTGACCTCCCCATCAATGTTGCGAATATAGAGCGCCGATTTTGGTCCAAGGGGCACATTGCGGTTATCAGTTTCGCTTTTAATAAAAGCGGCCAGGTTATGGCCTTGCACTTGGCTGGTTGGCAAGTGTTCAACGCCAAGTAGCGCAAGCACGGTTGGCATAATGTCGGGGCTGCTGAGCAATGTAGGGTTAATGGTGCCTGCACGTTGATGGGGAAGTTTGGCAATAAACGGCACACAAAAGGACTCGTGGAAAATGCTGTTCTTGGCATCACTTAGCCCGTGGCTACAAAGCGTTTCACCGTGATCTGAGGTAAACACAATTAGGGTGTTCTCCCACTCATCAAGTTCAATCAGGCGGTCAATAATTCGGCCAAACTGCCTATCTACGCCACTGACGTTGGCAAAGTAGTAGGGGGCGCAGCGTGCTTTATCCATGGCCCACTTAGCGTTTTCTCGGCGAAGTAATTCGTAAGGCGCTAAGTGTTGGTAGCGGGGTAAGTCTTCAGCGCTACAGTCCTGGGCTTGGTGGTAGGGGCTGTGCGGCGGGTTCATCGCGACAAACAGCGCGAACGGCTTATTTGGATCGCGCTGTCCATCCAAGTTATCTAAGTAAGCAACCGCTTGAGAGGCTTCATGCTCGGCAGACCATTGATTGGGCTGGTGGCGTTTGCCCTGGTTGTCGTAATAATGCGGATTATGGTGCTGATCGAAGGTGCCATAGCCATACCAATAGTCGATGCCGTGGCGACGATGCGGTTCGGTATAGGAGTCCCATGCGGGGCGGTTAGGATCTACATACTCCCCCGGATGTTCAGGATCGTTGGCGGTTGGCCAATCTAAATGCCATTTGCCAATGTAGCCAACACTGTAGCCTTGCTGGGCGAGGATATCGGTGAACCCTTGCTGATCGCTAGGTAAATTACTGATCGGCCTGCCGGAATGGCAGTTAAGTGGTACGCCGCTTTTATTTGGGTAGCAGCCACTAAACAAGCTGCCACGGTGTGGGCTGCATACTGGAAAGTTACTCACCGCATGAGTTAAAACACAAGCTTGCTGAGCAAACGCATCCAAATTTGGGGTATGGACAGGATCGGGCAGACCTTGATGGTGGTGCTGATAGGGAGCGCGCGACCACAGCCCGAGAGAAGCTTGGCGAAACTGATCGGGAAACACATACAGCAAATTCGGTGGCTTGGGTGGCATTTGGGGCTCCATATCCTAAAAAGAACCCGCATTTTAAAATGAAATGCCATTTTAAAAGTGAATGCGAGTCACACATTGTAAATAAATGAAATTATGTTTTAAAAATAATGGTTGGGCGGTTTTTTATGGGTTAATCTGACAAGGTAATCATCTGGAGTAAGATATGTCTGCTGTTATCCCCTCTCACCCACCAAAGGCTAAGCGTCCGTTTCATGTGTTGGTTAAGCCCATTGGTCCCTTGTGCAATTTAGACTGCGAATATTGCTTCTATTTAGATAAGCAGCTTTATTACCCCGAGCAGCGACGCTTTGATATGGCAGACAGTGTGCTTGAAAGCCATGTACGAGATTACATCGCCAGCCAGCCTGCTTCTTGCCAAGAGGTGGTGTTTGGTTGGCAAGGCGGCGAGCCGACGTTAAGAGGGGTCGAGTTCTTTGAGCGGGCGGTGGTATTGCAGAAAAAATACGCCAGGCCGGGCATGCAAGTTACCAATACACTGCAAACCAATGGGGTGTTGATTGACGAGAAATGGGCGCGCTTTTTAAAGCAGCATGACTTTCTTGTCGGTGTGAGCTTAGATGGCGACGAGCCGCTACACGATACTTATCGCAAAACCCGTTCAGGCAAAGGCTCACACCAAGCGGTGATTCGAGGGCTGAAGTGTTTGCTGGCCCACCAAGTGGAAGTGAACGTATTGTGTGTGGTGCAAAACAATAATGGCGATCATGGCGCGCGGGTGTATCGCTACCTCACCAGTTTAGGCGTGCAGTTTTTGCAGTTTATTCCGGTGGTCGAAGCGGTTCCCGGTAAGGGCGTGTCGCACCGCAGCGTCGGCGCTAAGCAGTTTGGCCGCTTTATGATCGAGGTGTTTGAAGCGTGGCGCGCGCACGATATTGGTCGAGTATTTGTCAGTCATTTTGATAATGCGCTAGGGATGACGCTCGGCATGCCATCGAGCAGTTGCGTTCATGCGCCAATGTGTGGTGACAATATAGTTTTAGAGCACAATGGCGATGTGTATAGCTGTGACCACTTTGTCTATCCGCAGTTTAAGTTAGGCAACGTAAATCGTAGCGATTACCCTGACTTGATTGAAACGCCCATCCAGCAACAGTTTTCCGAGCGAAAACCACGTGGCCTACAATTGCATTGCGCCGCATGCCCACAGCGCAGTTTATGTCATGGCGCTTGTCCTGCGCAAAGGATCAACGCCCTTGGCGAATTAGACATTAATGCTGGTCACTACTTGTGCCAAGGCTACTATGCTTTCTTTGGCCATATTCGTCCGTATTTGCAAGCGATGGCGAACTGTTTACGCCACCGCTTACCTGCCACTGCGTATCAGCGCTTTATGGCTTAGATCACTTTCATCATTCTGTGTAGCCAAGTGAGCTGGGGATCATGATAACGCTGCATCTCTTGGTAAAGGCGTTCGAACAGCTCGGTTTTAATGCCTTGATAGTCGGGATTATCAATAAGGTTAACCAACTCGCCTGGATCTTGGCTTAGGTGATACAGCTCCGATTTGCCGCTGGCATTGAAAACCAGTTTGTATTCTTTGCTGCGCCACATGCGTTGAGGGTAGGGTGTAAAGTGGCCATTTTGCTGCGCTAGGATCCCATCGCGAGGTTGGTAGCTGCCGCCGCGCAATAGAGGCAGCAGAGACTCGCCATCAAAGGAGTCGGGCACGCTATTGGAGCCAAGATCGGCGAATGTGGCGGTAACATCGTGCAAGTAGACCATATCTTGGTTACGGCTGCCTGGTTTCGCCACCTGTGGATCTTTAATGATCAGTGGGATGCGATAGGTTTGATCAAACATGAACTCGCCCTTTTCTATCATCCGATGTGCGCCCATCGCGTCACCATGATCCGCCGATAACACCATAAACATGTCGTCGTATAGCCCTTGCTGTTCAAGGAAGTCGAGCAGCTTTCCTATCGCATCATCAATAAGCGCAATATAGCCCCAATATTTGCAGATCACTTGGCGCCACTTGTCTTCACTCATGTTCCACACCCCCCACATTTTGGCGATGTTTTGATAGTGCTCTGGCTTGCCTTCTAGCGCTTGGTGGAAGCTAGGCTCGAACTCCACTTGTTCTGACTGATAGCGCGAGAAGTAGGGCTCTGGGATCACACAAGGGGTATGGGGGCCCCAAAAGTTCATCCATAAAGTAAAAGGTTTGCCCTCTTTCTGAGCGAGTTTTATCTGTTCAATGGCTTCGTCAACTAAGAAAAACGGAATACTGGCTTCAACTGGCGCATCGAGCCGTGCGTAGAATTCTTGGATCTGCAGGTTTGGGTTATCACCAAAACAGATATCACTCACGCTTGGCACTGCGTAACCCTGCTCCTTTAGCCACGCTTCGTAGCGATTATCGCCTAAGGGAACACTATCAAACGTCAAGTTTTGATACACGCCGCTGCCAGGGTAGGCGTAGCCATCAAAGTCGTGACCTTGATAACCGTATTCGCTTGGAAGTTTCTTATGGCCAATATGCCACTTACCAATATAAAGGTGGCGATGCTCGGGGAGTTCGGAAATTAAGTTGGCCTGCGTTAATGGCACGTCTTGTTTCTCCCCTTCTTTATCGGAGTTACATAAAACGCCGTGGTGGGTCGGCATTTGTCCGGTAAACAGAGAGGTGCGCGATGGGGTGCAAACCGAAGAGGCGCAGTAAGCCTGATCAAAGCGCATGCCGGCGTTGGCTAATCTGTCCATATTGGGGGTTTTGACCTGAGGGTGATCGTAACAGCCCAGCATATCGGCGCGTGTTTGATCCATGAGTAGTATGGCTAAGTTCATTATTTCTCCGGTTTAACTATAAAAATGAAACGGAGTTTTAATTATATCATCTAGGTCAAGGGGAGTGGCGGCTATTTCGCCGAGAAATGTGACCGTGCTGAGCAATTAGTCATCAAAATGAAACGTAGTTTTGATCAATCTAACACAAATATAAAAAAGCGTTTTAAAAATAACGGTGAATGAGTTTAAATTTAGTCATCACTTAAATGCATCAGTGGATGTGTTGCTTGAACGGGAGAAGGTATGAGCATTCGATTGACAGATTGGTTAGCGCCGCAAAGCCAGTTTTGTGACCGTGATGCCACAGTGCAGATATTGAGTGCTTTGCTAGAAAAGCAGCACAGCGCCCGCACTGAGCGCCCGTCTTTCGCTACTTTCCCTGCGGCCCATTATAACCAACAAGCCACCCAAGTGGAGCATTTAGCGCGGTTAATGTGGGGGGCTGTACCTGCAGGTTGTGATGCAGAGCAATATAACCGAGCTTTCGCTGCGCAACTGGTAGCAGGCTGCGACGAACAGCATCCAGACTTTTGGGGCACACCAAGCGACTTTGATCAGCGAGTGGTGGAAATGTCCTCATTTGCCGTCGCGATGGTCGATTGCCCAGAGTGTTATTTCATGCCCTTGAGCCAAGCGCAACAAGCGCAGCGCTTTGCTTGGTTAAGAAGCGTTGAAACCCTCAAGCTGCCGCCAAACAACTGGCGCCTGTTTCGCATTTTGATTTTAGCGGCAATCGCAAAGCTTGGCGGTGAAATCGACCAGCAAGTTTTGGCCGATGATCTCGACTTTATTGACCAGCATTACCTTGGTCAAGGCTGGTATCAAGACGGGCCAAACAAGGTGATGGATAACTACAATCCGTTTGCGTTTCATCTTTATGGCTTAATTTACGCGCGTTGGTGCGGCGAGCAAGACCCAGAGCGTTGTCAGCGTTGGTTAGCAAGAGCAATCGAGTTTGCTCAAAGCTATCAAGCATGGTTTGGCGATGATGGGGCGCAGCTGGTGTATGGCCGCTCGCTCAATTATCGCTTTGCGAGCGCCGCATTTTGGGCAGAGCTTGCCTACTTTGAGCCACAACAGTTCCCGCCGGGTTTGCTGCGCAGTTTATGGGCCAGCACCATGCGCTGGTGGGCCAATCAGCCAATTTGGAGTGAAAACGCAGAGCTGTTATCGGGCTTTGCTTATCCGAACTTATTGGCCAGTGAGTTTTATACCAGTTCGGCGTCGCCATTTTTGGCTTTTAAAGCGTTTTCCGCGCTTCGTTTACCCGCCAAGCACTCGTTTTGGCAAGCGGATGAACAGCCACTTGCGAGTCACTGCGCGCCTTTGTGGGTGGTTGACCAACACTTAATTTGGCGCAGTGGCGGCAGCTATTTGCTTACCAATGCGCCCGCGAGCGGTGAACTTCGCCACAGCCCAGACAAATACTTAAAATTTGCTTATAGCTCAGACCATGGGCTGTGCGTTGAAGGTGAAAAGTGGATAGAGCAAGGCTTTGTTGGCGACAACTTACTGGCTTTCTACCATCCAGAAACGCAGCAATGGTTTGGGCGGCGCAAGCACGAGCAGGCCTATCGCGAGGGCGATGCATTAATTTCTATTTGGCAGCCGTTCGCAGGCTGCAAAGTTACCACCGTACAAAGCATGCAATCGAACAAGGAAGTTCGTACTCATCATATTGAAAGTGACAGAGCGCTTAACTATATCGCCACAGGTTATGCGGTGGACAGATGGCAGCCGTGGGGAAGCCAGGGTAAAGAGAGCGCACAAGCGCTGGTTCAAAGTGAGCGCTTGTATAGCCAAATTGAACTGGTTCAAGGGCCGGGTAACGCTTCGGTTTATCCCTGCGCTCCGAACACGAATTTGTTGTACGCCCACGCAAGTGTTCCGGTGATTTCGGGCACCGTATCAGCGGGAAATACTTGCTTAGCCACTGAAATCTCAGCGGGGCGGACAGCTAACAGAACTGCTCTTAAAAGCTAAGAGCATTGGGATGAAACATCAATTGTTGATAATTAGAACAACATCAGGGAGTGACTGATGAAACACAGTAAAACCTTACCTCTACTTGGGAAAGTAACCTTAGCGGTGACCGCTGCGATCTCTTTCTCATCTTTTGCCGACACTTATAATCAAGCGCCGCAATTAGCGGAACTGGTTAAGAGCGGTAAGTTGCCAGCGGTTGAACAGCGTTTGCCTGTAAACCCGCTTGTTGTGGAACCATTTGAGGCCGTTGGCCAGTATGGCGGCACGTTAAATCTAGTGGGTAAAGTGGTCGATAATGGTCACCGTATCCGTACCATTGCTTACGATAATCTATTCAACTTTGACGAAACCTACTCGAAAGTTGTGCCAAACTTGGCAACGGGTTTTACTTCTAACGCAGACAACACCGAATACACCATTAGCTTACGCCAAGGGGTGAAGTGGTCTGACGGTCATCCATTTACCGCAGACGATATCGCGTTCTACATTAACGATGTATTAGGCGATGAAGGCCACGCGGGTAACCGTCCACTTATTTTCCCATCGTTCGACTCGGCGAAAGCAGAAGTGGTAGACAAGTACACAGTTAAAATCATCTTAAAGCAAGCCAACGGCATGTTTATCCGTAGCTTAGCGACAGTGGATAGTGAGAGCTTTACCGCTTATCCGAAGCACTACTGCTCAACGTTCTACCCGCAGTTTAACGATAAAGTGGAAGCCGAAGCCAAAGCCGCAGGTTTTGACTCTTGGCGTCAATATTCGTCAACCAAGTGTAATGCGCATTACTTTATTGAGCACCACAACAATGTTGACCGCCCGGTGCTAACCGCATGGATGGTAGAGACGCCTCCAGGTCCAAATGCGAGTTATGCCGAATACGTGCGTAACCCTTATTACTGGCAAGTAGATACTGAAGGAAACCAACTGCCATACCTAGACAGCGTTCGCTGGCGTTACAGTGAAGACTTAGAAGAGATGGTACTACGTGCCGCCAACGGTGAAACTGACTATCAGCACCGTCATATTGGTAAGCCGACTCACCGCTCGCTACTTATCGAGAACGAGAAGAAGAGTGGCTATACCTACAAGTTCCGTCCAAGTACTCGCAGTACCGAGCTTGCGATTGCCCTTAACCAAACGGTAAACGATCCTATCAAGCGTGAACTGTTTGCCAACAAAGACTTCCGTGTGGCTCTGTCGATTGCGATTGACCGTGATGAGATCAGCGAAACGGTCTTCTCTGGCGCGGTTGGCCCATACCAAGCGGCACCAATGGAAATGTCGCCATACTACGATGAAGAGATGGCAAGCCAGTACACCGAGTTTAACCCGGCTAAAGCCAACAAAATGTTGGACGCGCTTGGGCTAAATAAGCGTGATAAGGAAGGCTACCGTCTCACCAAAGATGGCAAGCGTCTGCGCATCGAAGCGATGTCAAAAGTCAACGACAAAGGCACATTGGCCGATTCACTGGAGCTGGTGAAAAACCAATGGAAAGAGGTAGGTGTGTTCTTAGATATTCGTATCTTGGAAGTTACCCACGTAACTAACATGCGTTTAACCAACGACTACGACATGATCCCAATTGTGGGTGACGGTGGTGTGGGTGTTATCGACGAAGCGCGTCACTACATGCCATTTAGCCCAGAATCCACCTGGGGTTTGGGTTACTACAACTGGGCCAAAGGGCGTGACAATGCGGTTGAGCCGCCAGCGCACGTGAAAAAGCAAATTGAGCTTTGGAACAAGCTGGAGAAAACCTCTTCGCAAGAAGCGCAAATCAAGTACATGAAAGAGATCATGGAGATTGCCAAAGAGCACTTCTACGTGATTGGTACCGTTGAGTCGCTACCAGTTGGTGTGGTGGTGAACAATAAGCTGCGCAATATTCCAGAAAACATGCCTCAGTCATGGACTTTCCCAACTCCTGGACCAATGCGCATGAGCCAATTGTGGAAAGCTGAATAATAACATTACCTTGCAATAACTCTCATTGGCCCCGCCTTCTGGCGGGGCCTTTTTTCGTCTGGAGGCTATACGCCATCAGGGCTGTGCCCTGAATTTATAGGATGATCAACTGATAATTTATGCGAATGATCACGCTTTATAGGATTCGTTACGATCAATACATCAAAAATATGAAAAAGCGTTTCAAAAAAATAACGCAATGCGTTCTAATATATGTGCACAGAGTAAAGGGACTACTCCCGCTGATGCAGCGAAAAGGCAAATCTCTCCCGCTAGCTGAGGTTTGTTTTCTTCTTAAGCAAGTTTTCAAACTTGTGTAGCAATGCAGTCAACCAACAATTGGTTTCGAAGTTAAGGAACAGTAATGAACAGTTTTTTTCTGTTTGCAGGTAAACGGTTAGTGTCGATTTTGGTCACGTTATTCGCCGTTTCAATCGTCGTTTTTGCCGTCATCGATCTTCCCCCTGGGGATTTCGCATCTTCAAAAATTGCTCAATTGCAGGCGATGGGTCAAACCGTCGATCCTGAAATGATCTTCACCTTGCGTGAAATGTACGGCTTAGATAAGCCGTTGCTAGAGCGCTATGCCTACTGGGTGGGAGGGTTACTTACCGGTGATTTGGGGATCTCCCTGACCAACAACCAGCCAGTATGGGACACCATCGAACCTCGTATTTGGCCAACTGTGACATTGGCGATTGCGGTATTTCTTTTTCAGTTTTTGGTCGCTATCCCAATTGGCATGTACTCCGCCCTACGTCAGTATTCAATTGGTGACTATATTGCCACCATCTTTGGCTTTATTGGCATGGCGACGCCAAACTTCGTTATCGCCATTCTGGCGCTGCTGATCGGCTATTACGGCTTTGATACCATGGTGTCGGGCTTGTACTCAGAAGCTTACCTCGACCAGCCTATGTCTTGGGCGAAGTTTGTGGATGGCGCATCGCGCAGCTGGATCTACATCCTAGTGGTCGGTACGGCGGGGCTGGCCGGCATCATTCGAATTATGCGCGCCAACTTGCTCGATGAGCTTAAAAAGCCTTATGTGAAAACGGCTCGCGCTAAGGGACAAAGCGAAGCCCGTTTGATCCTTAAATACCCGGTGCGAATCGCGATTCTGCCGATTGTTTCCACCATCGGCTGGATGCTACCAGCGCTACTTGGCGCCGATATTATCGTTAGCCAAGTAATGAATATTCCTACTCTCGGCCCGTTAATGCTCAGTGCGCTGCGTAACCAAGACATGTATGTCGCGGGTGATGTTCTCTTGATCATGTCGATGCTGACCATCATGGGTACCTTGATTTCAGATTTGTTGTTGTACTGGGTTGACCCGCGTGTGCGTGTTGGCGTAGCGAAGGAGTTTTAACCATGACCACTTCTACTTTAAATTGGTTTGGCCGTATTGTTGGTCGCCGCAAACAAAAGCAGATTGACCTATCCACCGCAACCCAATGGCAACTGATTGGCATCAAGTTACGTCAACATAAGTTGGCTTGGTACAGCATTTGGTTCCTCGCTTTGGTTTACTTTGTCGCGATTTTTGCCGAGTTCTTCGCCCCGTTTGACGCAAGTGAAAACTGGCGCCGTTATACCTACGCGCCGCCGCAAGAAATCAGTTTGTTTGAACAGACTGAGCAAGGCTGGAGCTGGGCGCCGCACCTGAATTTCTACAAGGTGAAAACCGATATGCGCACCTTGAAGCGTCACTACACCCTCGACCCGAAAAAGAAAGTTTACTTCTCTTTCTTTGGTAAAACCGAGCGGTACGAGTTATTAGGTTTTATCCCATTTAGCTATAAGTTCATGGTGCCGGATAACCCGAAACAGCCGTTCTTTATACTTGGCTCCGACCGGATGGGGCGCGATATGTTGTCTCGCTTGATTTATGGCGCTCGTATCTCGCTTTCGGTTGGCCTGATGGGCGTATTTACGACCTTTGTTTTGGGTATCGTGATTGGTGGTATTTCTGGTTACTTTGGCGGCGCGATAGATAACTTTATTCAGCGTAGTATCGAGTTTATGAAGTCGATACCAACCCTACCGCTGTGGATGGCGCTATCGGCCTCATTGCCAGCGGAGTGGAGTTCGCTGACAAAATATTTCCTTATCACCATTATTTTGGGGCTTGTTTCTTGGCCTGATATGGCGCGTGTGGTACGTAGCCGCTTTATGTCGCTACGCAGTGAAGAGTATGTGGCAGCGGCGTGGCTCGATGGCAACACCCCGTTTGAGATCATTCGCCGCTATATGGTGCCGAACTTCTTAAGCCACATCATTGCAGTAGTAACGCTTGCGATTCCGGCGATGATCTTAGGGGAAACCGCGCTGAGTTTCCTAGGGCTTGGCCTGCAAGCACCGATGGTAAGTTGGGGGGTATTACTTCAAGAAGCGCAAAATATCCGCGCATTAGCCGACGCTGCTTGGCTGCTTATTCCTGCTGGCGCCGTTGTGGTGGTGATTCTAGCAATGAACTTTGTTGGCGACGGCCTACGTGACGCGTGCGACCCATATCATGATCAAGGTGCAAAATAATGGCTGAGAAAATTCTACAAGTTAAAGATCTAAACGTAAGCTTTCCAACCAGCACGGAGCACTTTCATGCGGTGAAAGGCGTCTCTTTTGACCTATATCGCGGCGAAACGCTATCGGTGATTGGTGAGTCTGGTTCGGGTAAATCGGTGACATCCAGCGCGATCATGCAGCTGTTGGATAAGCCGGGCCGCATTGATTCCGGTGAGATTTTGCTCACTGGTGAAAATGGACAGGTGGTCGACTTAACGCAAATCGACCCCCGTAGCAAAGAGATGCGTGCCATTCGCTGCTTTAACTTCTCCTTGGTATCACAAGAGCCGATGGCGGCGTTAAGCCCCGTGCATACGGTTGGTGACCAGATTAAAGAAGTGCTGTGTTTGGTTGACCCGGAGATCAGCAAAGTCGACGCTCATACGCGCTCGGTGGAGTTGCTGCGCCAAGTGCAAATGCCCGAGCCTGAAAGCCTAATAAACAAGTACTCGTTTGAGCTCTCTGGTGGTCAGCGTCAACGGGTGGTGATTGCAATGGCGATGGCGGGAAGGCCCGACATACTAATTGCCGATGAGCCAACCACCGCGTTGGATGTGACGACTCAAGCTGAGATCCTGCAGCTGTTTGCCCAGTTGCAAAAAGAGATTGGTATGTCCATCTTGTTTATTACCCACGATTTAGGCGTAGTGGCTCAAATTTCAGACCGTGTGGCCGTGATGGAAAAAGGCGTGCTGGTAGAGTGCGGCGATGTGAGACAGATTTTCGAAGCGCCGAAGCACCCATATACCATCAAGCTAATGCACGCGACGCGCGCGCTGGAAAAACCGTCGAAGGTGAAACAGCCATTCAACCTGACAGCGGGGCTGAATGATCAGCCGATTTTGGATGTGCAAGCCGTGACTAAGGTGTTTGAGAAACCGGCCAAAATGTTCCAGAAAAAGCAGCTGATGACCGCGGTAGATAGCGCCGACTTGGTGCTTCATCCAGGGGAGTCGCTTGGCATTGTGGGTGAGTCGGGTTCTGGAAAAAGTACCTTAGGCCGTGCGATCTTAGGCATGGCACCAGCAACCTCTGGTTCGATTCATTATGTGGATAGCGATGGTGACGTCGAGCTAGAACTGTCGGACTACAAACGCGGCAAGCGTGACCCTTTGTTTGCCGATTTGCGTTTGATCTTCCAAGACCCGTGGTCATCCCTCAACCCTCGTATGACGGTGTTTGACATCATTGAAGAGCCACTTAAGTTACTGCGCAGTGAAATGAGCAGCAAGCAGCGTGAAGAGCGGGTGCGTAACATGATGAAGTGGGTCGGTTTACCGCCTGAGTTTTCCAGCCGCTATCCGCATGCTTTCTCTGGTGGTCAGCGTCAGCGTATCGTGATTGCGCGCGCCTTGGTGACACTGCCTAAAGTGGTTATCGCCGATGAAGCGACCGCGGCGCTCGATGTGTCGCTGCGTGCCCAAGTGTTGGACCTGTTGATCGAGTTCCAAAATACCTATGGTACGGCGTTTATCTTGATCACTCACGACATTGCAACGGTGAAATACTTCTGCGATCGGGTGATTGTTTTGCAACACGGCAAGATAGTCGAGCAAGGCAGTATCGAGCAGGTGATCCACAATCCGCAGCAGCCGTATACCCAAGAGCTCATCTCTGCGGTGCCAATTGCTGAACTGCCGGCAGAGCTTGCAGGCCAAGTCGCCTGAAAGACACCATCAAATAACATCGCATAGGTACTAGGCGATTGACTAAAGCCTCCATCGCTGGGGGCTTTTTTATTTCAAAAGAAGGGAAACAGATGAAAATTTGGCATCAGACCTCTATTGTTCATCGGGTCTATTTTGGTTTTATCACGGTGGTTGCATTGCTCGCGCTGGTGGCTTGGTTGTCTATCGCCCAGAGCCGTCACCTTACGCGGCAGTTAGACAGTTTATCAACCGAGGCGATGCCAGTGATGTTACAGGCAAGCCAATTAACTCAGACTTTGCTCAGTATTGAAAATGAAATCAATCAATTGCAGGGTAAAGAAGAAGTGCATGAGCTGCAGGCCATGCAGCAGCGCTTAAAGGCCACAGAGCAACGTTTCTCTTCCCAATTAAGCGTCATGAAGCGTGGCTTATCCGACGCTTCTCAGGCTGAGCTAGAGAGTGGCTTAAGCCATATATCCGCGGCGTTTTTCTCCAAGGTAGATACCTTGATCGCAAGCCACATTGATTACCTCACCCATGAGCAAAGCTTGGTGAAACTGGAAAGCCGCTACCGACTGACAACCAGCAAACTCAAGCGAATGATCTACGCGCTCGCGGCTAACAGCGATGATATGAATACTTCGATGAGCGCAGAAAGTTTAGGCAGTGGTATTGATAGCTTGAGTTTTAACACGGATAAAGCGCTGAAAAGCCGCGATGTTGCGGTCATTGAGTCTTTGCTAATTAAAAACCAAGCTCAAGCCGACAAGCTGACCAAAACGGCGAAGCAACTGGCAGCGAGTAGCCGAAAGTTCTCTTCCCGTTACCAGCAGCGTTTAGCCGACTTGATGGCCAGTGCCTCGCAGGAAAAAGGGGTCTTGGTTTCACACTGGCGCGCAGAGCAAGAGTTTGATGGCAATGAGGCGCAAGTTGCAATCCTGCGCCAACACATCGAACAAGGCATGCATTATGTGGATGCGTTTAACCAACAAAACATGCAACAAGTCAAAGCGGAGGTTGAGCAAGCGAGCGTGGTGCAAAGCGATCACACTAGGGAAGTGTTCCTAGTCTCGGCATTCGCGGCGCTATTGGCGACTGCCTTATCGGTTGCGGTGGCCCTTGGGATCAAAAGGCCAATGCAAAAATTGCTTAAAACGCTTAGCCTTTTGAGCCAAGGCGACCTATCGCAACCCGCATTGCAAGGCATGGGCGGGGAGTTCGGCTTACTGGCCCAGCGCGTGGCTGAGGTTCAGCGTAGTCAAGCCGAGCTACTGTTGCAGTTGCAGCAGGCCTCCAAGCGTTTAACCCAAGTGTCCGTTGGTAACGCGCAAAGCGCCACACAGGCGAGAGACTCACTGGATCAGCAGCGCCATCTAACCGAAGGAGTGGCAACCGCCATGCTTGAAATGGAGCAGACCACCTCAGAAGTGGCTCAAGCGGCCAATAATAGCTTAGGTGGGATCTCCGAAGTCGAACAAGCCGCGTTGCAAGGGCAAAAGTTGATGCAGTTGAACATTACTACCCACCATCAACTCGAGGCGAGCCTACAACAGGCTAATCAAGCGATAGACAAAGTCAGCGGCGACGCGCTGAGAATTGAAAGCGTGCTGGAGGTTATCCAAGGCATTGCCGAGCAAACCAACTTGTTAGCGCTTAACGCGGCTATTGAAGCGGCGCGCGCTGGAGAGCAAGGGCGAGGCTTTGCGGTGGTTGCCGATGAGGTGCGCCACCTTGCGACCAAGACTTCTCAGTCGACCAATGAAATTCAAACCACTATCGAACAGTTGCAATCAGGGGTATCTCAGGCGGTGACATTAGTGAGTGTTTGCGCCAAAGAGATGGAGCAATCTATTCAAAGTGCCGAGCAAGCGGATGATTCGATGCAGAGTATCCAACAGCAAATTAGCCAAGTGACAGAAATGGCTGGCCAGATCTCAGTGGCGTCTGAGGAGCAGAAAGTGACCACTCAGGAGATCGCGACAAACTTAACTCACATTCGTGACCGCTCGGAAAGTAACTACCAGAGCTTACAATTGATTGCCGAAAATGGTGGAGAAATCGAGGCGGTGGTGACACAGCAAGACAGTTTGGTGGCGAAATATCAGCTTTAAAGAAGCGCAAAAAGCTAAGTGGCGAGGGGAGTGCTATCGCTGCTCCCCTAGCACGATAACGGCATTTCATGGCATTTTTTAGCGGAAAACATATTTTTTTCAATAAATTAACCCTCATTTTTGGTGTTAGCCTCGTATTTTTCGACAAAAATAAGTTTTACCTCTTTTTTTTTCTAGAACATTATTTTAAATTGAGCAAAACAGAACGGCGTGCAAATTAAACCGGCTTAACCGATAACAACAGGTACTCTAAGGCAGCGAGGCTGCTGTTGGTATCATGCTGTATATCTCGGCTGCTTTGCAGCGAAAGTTTATTGCGCCAATATAAAAAATAGACGGCAACAGGTAATCGTAATGACCACAACAAAACAGCCAGAATCCGTATCTTCAGTATTGAAGACTTTTGGCATCCTACAAGCGCTAAGTACCCAAAAAGACATTGGTATTAGTGAGCTTGCTCAGCGTCTAATGATGTCGAAAAGCACCGTATACCGCTTTCTACAGACCATGAAAACGCTCGGCTATGTTTCCCAAGAAGGTGAAAGTGAAAACTACTCACTGACACTTAAGTTATTTGAACTAGGCGCCAGCGCGTTGGAATACGTTGACCTGGTTGATCTTGCAGACATTGAAATGCGCCGTATCGGTGATATCACCAACGAAGCGCTGCACTTAGGTGCCCTAGATGGTGATGGCATCATCTACATCCACAAAATTGACTCTAAATTTAACTTGCGCATGCAATCGCGCATCGGCCGCCGCAACCCACTTTACAGTACCGCAATTGGTAAGGTGCTCTTAGCTGAGCGCTCTGAAGCGGATATTAAACACATTTTTGCCGATGTTGAATTTACCAAGTCGACAGAACGTACTCACGAAACCGTTGAGTCGTTTATCTCTGAACTGCCAGGGGTAAAAGAGTTTGGCTTTGGTGAAGACAACGAAGAGCAAGAAGTTGGCCTGCGCTGTATTGCGGTGCCAGTTTACGATCGCTTCAACCAAGTCGTTGCTGGGATGAGTATCTCACTGCCAACGATTCGCTTTACTGAAGAGAAGAAAACCGAATACATCGCTTTACTGCATGAAGCGGCAGCGCGTGTTTCTGGTAAGTTGGGGTGTAAAGAGTACCCACATAGTTAATACATAGATTATGAACTATAAAAAGCAGCTTATTAGCTGCTTTTTATATATATATTAAACCTTCTTAGAGCTTAACTCGTTTGGTGGCTATTCATACTTTGTCCCTGTACTTTAATAAAATAAGCCTTCTATGTTTATCTATAGAAGGCTGTATGGTATGTTTTTAATACAAATTATTTTTAATATTACTTAAGTGCGACGCTGTAAGAGATTAACAATTTAAGATCTGAGCGGTCGTTGGTTTTACCAGGACGATTGATTGAGTTACCGTGGTCATAGAAGCCTTTGAACACTCGAACATTTAATCCTTTCAGTCCGCCATCTTGGAATTTGTAGCCAACGTTCCAGTCAAACGATTTCATGGTCGCATCGTACTTTTTGTCGTTTGATAGGACGTTAGTACCGTAGTTACCACCAATACCCGCTGTTAGGCCAGGTACCCCCCAGTCTGCGAAGTTGTAGTTCACAGCAAGCTTCAGTGCTTTAGTGCCATCTACGTTGTAGTCTTCGTTTTGAGAGGTGGTTTGCTGGAAGTTGCGGTTGTCTGAGTTTGCCCAAGGTGTGAGGCGGAAGTTATAAGCCGTTTCCTGACCTTTGGTATCCGTGGCGCTCGCGCCTGCAATCCAAGTAAAGCCACCGTGCTTGAGTTTCGCACCAAGACCAACGTAGCTTTGTGCTTCTTGATCTTTCTTGCCCGTTAGTTCTGTTTCAGCCGCAATGCTGCCATGGTAAAAACCGGTTAAGTCTAGTCGTGCATTGTCTAAATCAAATCCATACTTACCCATTACTTGCCAGTTAGTACGGTAATCTTTGCCTTCACCATAGCCTAGGTCAATGCTGCCGTTACCAAATTTGTAGATAGCACCTACGGTGTGAATATAGTCAATAACTGTGTTTTCAGAACTTGATCCTGCTTTTTGGTTTTGGTGCCACTTAGTGGTCATTGGCAAGAACTCTTTGCGCCAGTCGTTTTTGAACTGGTCAGCAATGGCGTAGCCAAGGATTAAGTTGCCATAGTGTGCTTTGGCTTCAATACCACGATAAGCGTGCGGGTTAAGCCCCCAGCTAGAACGAATGGTACCCATGTTGATACGGGTGTAACCGCCGCGTAGTGCAAGGCCAGCTTCATCGTTACCGAACTTGGCTTTTAGCGCCGCAACAGAGAGCGCAGCGTAAGATTTTTCACACGCTTTACCGTCGTACGAAGGGTTGCCTTCACACTCATGGTCGAAGTATAGGATCTCTGACTGACCAACAGTGTCGCCCACTTTTAAGTTAGCGTTTGCCCATATATCGATACCAACGGTGTCTTTAAAGTAGCCTGAGCGGTAGTCCCAAGCGAGTTGCAGAGTTTGGTTTTCAATTTGAGGTTTATATTCACCGTTGTCATCTTTGATTTGACGATCACGTACATAAAGAAATGTGTGTAGCTTTGAAGATGATTCCTCATAAAACGCTTGCTGCGCTTCTTCTGCTAAATCCACTGCTGCGGCACTTTGGTTAAGTACATCGTTTGGATCGACATCGTTTGCATTTGCATTAAATGCTGCCAATGCGGCCATCACTGACGCACTTACTAAAGTAAGGGAAGTTCTATTTTTTGTGTTCATAACCATATCCATCAGTTATCAAGTAATGTGTGTAATTCACGGAACTCATCATATCGAAAAGCTGAATTATTAAAATAGAAATGCCGTTTTAATTTATTAAAACTCGATCTCCATCATAAATGACCTGCATGTTTTGATATTGATCATGTCGTTAGGGTATGGGTGGTTTATAAAGTGATAAATTCGGTGGTTTTGATGAGATGGCAATAAAGAAACCCCAAAAAAAAAGACCGACACAAGGTCGATCTTTTGAAGATGCTAAGTGGGAACAACTACTCGTCTGTGAGCTTTTCCTCAAACACGCCAAGCTCGCGTCCAAGCCATGTTGCTCTCTCAGTATGGTCAAGAACCGCCTCTTCACTCACAGGGTGAATAAGCACGGGCATATCACCGCGATTCTCTTCCAGCCACTCAATAAGCCCGCGATCATTGTTAGCAAAGTGCAGTTCAAACATCGGCATTTTATGTGGCCCGACTAAGTGATGAACCAACGGAAAAATGGCGCTGACGTCTTTGCGCTGTTGAGTAATTTTGTTGTGAAGCGCTTTCGCATCTTCAATGTGTTTAAGCGCAAAGTAGACATGAGCATGAAACATAGTAAGCCTTGTAAAGTGGTGATTTTTCCTGTTGGTAACAGTGTACCTCGTTTACTGCTAAATCTTGAGCTTTCTTATTTGAACGATTCGTTGCACTGGCACGAATAACAATCAGAGCGGTTTGTATTGTGAGTTCGTAGAATTGCCAATTAACGTATGAGAGGGTTGTAGCAAAAATGGGACTTATATGAAAAAAGTTACTAATTTCTAAGTGGCCATGCAATTGCTTGCCTAATATTTGGTATGAAGATTTTTTCTTAATAATAAAATTAGAACGAAAGTTGGGTAGGTAGATATGAAATTAAGTAATTTATCAGTTAAAAACAAACTGTTGGCAATGGTGGTCGCCGCTGTCTTGATGATTATTGCCACTTGTCTTTATAACCTAAATGAGCAGCGTCAATCCTCCTATCTTGAAAGGCAAGATAAGCTATCTTCTCAAGTTGAGACGGTAATCAATTTGGTTACCTATTTCTATCAGAATCAAGCAGAGCTGGGAGAAAGTGCCGCAAAAAGCATGGCGCTCGAGGCGATAAGTGAGCTTAGGTACGACAAAACCAACTATTTTTGGGTCACGAATCCTGCTCTTGAAGTTTTGATGCACCCGATTAAACCTGAGTTAACGGGGCAAAACGCCAATATGTTTGTTGATGGGAATGGTAAGTACCATTGGCGAGAAATGGCGCAAATTGCGAATACAACTCGTCAAGGTTTCTTAGATTACCAATGGAAAAGTCTCGATGGGGTGTTAAAAGATAAAATCTCATATGTTGTTTATTACCCTGAGTGGGACTGGATCATTGGCTCGGGTATTTTGGTGGCAGATATTCAAGAAACCTTCTACGCCAACGCGATAAAAGAGCTACTAGTGGCCGTGGGGTTAATGATGGTGCTGGTAGCGTTTGGGTTTATGATCTCATCGAATATCGTTAACCCTTTGCTCAATTTGATTGGAAAAACGCATCGCATCGCCGATGGAGACTTAACCGTTCGCCTAAACTTTAGGCGTAAAGATGAACTTGGTGAAGTTGGCAACGAGATCGACCGTATGCTCGATAAATTGCAGCTTACGTTGAAAGCGGCGAATGAGTCGGCAACGCATTCGGCCGATATGGCGCAAAGCATTGCCTCTGCCAGTGAAGAAGCCGCCACCAGTGTTTACTCTCAATACACTCAACTCGAGCAGCTTTCGACCGCAATGACAGAAATGAGTACCACGATTTCAGATGTGGCGCATAATGCAGAAAATACCGCAGGTTCGACGGCATCGGCCACGTCACTGGCAGAAGTGAGCGGCAGTAACATGCAGCAAACTGCAAACACCATTGCTTCGGTTTCCGGTAACATTGCCACCGCAGATGAATTGGTGACTCAACTTAAAGCGGGTGTCGATGAAATTAGCTCGGTGGTGCACGTGATTAATGAGGTGTCTGAGCAGACCAACTTACTCGCACTCAATGCCGCGATTGAAGCGGCACGAGCGGGTGAACAAGGCCGAGGTTTCGCAGTGGTGGCAGATGAAGTCAGAAACCTAGCCAGTCGCACACAGCAGTCGACCTCGGAAGTTCAAAGCACCATTGACCGCTTGATCGAGAGAACAGGCAATACCGCCAATACCATGGAAAGCTGTCACGTTAAGGTGGATGAAAGCGTAGAAAAAGCACAAGACACCCAAAATCAACTGGCTGAGATGGTTAAGGAGCTGGTTAGCTCCAACGACATGGTGGCTCAGATCGCCGCCGCCTCAGAGCAGCAAGGTTTGGTGGCGCAAGAGATGAACCAAAACGTAAGTAGCATTCATCTGTCGGCTAACGAGGTGAAACAAGCGTCGCAACTGCTGGCACAGGAAAGCCAATCCATGGCTGAGGCTTCGGAAGTGCTTAAAGATCAATTGCGTTACTTTAAGGTTTCGTAGCTGCGCGAAAGCGAAAATAGTACCGCGCTAAGGCCGAACAGTTAGTTCGGCCTTTTTTATTCTGGCGAATGACTTAACGGATGTATTGAAGCTGTACATCCCTGTCCCTCTTCTAGCGAAAGTCAGACGAAGCAATGATGGAGCTACAGCCCATATCGTGACTTAATACAGAGCCGCTGCGACAGAAGTCGCAGCGGCTCTATCGCTAATACCAGGCCGAGTTGGGTCTAAAACCCAAACTTACCGTTGTTGTTTTTCCAGCTATCTTTCGCTGGGATTGCTTCAACCGTGTCCCAATGTTCGACGATCATGCCGCTATCTAGGCGGAACAGGTCGTAAAATGCGACATGCTGGTTCATAAATGTCCCTTCACTGACCGATAATACAAAGTTACCTTGACCTAAAACCAGATGATTTTCACTATAGCTCATCGGCATGTTTTGCTCAGCTAAGGCGCTAAGAGCTTGGCCAAGGCCACTCAATCCGTCTGCGATGGCTGGGTTATGCTGCAGGTAGTCTTCATCATTTGGGCCGATGAACTGGCCGATTTTCGCCATGTCACCTTGGATCAAAATGGTTTGGACGAAGTCTGCGACGGTGGCTTTGTTTTGCTCGGTTTTGTCTAGGTCAACGACTTCTGTCGGTCCATCGAACTGGCTGCGATCGCTAGGGTTAAGTGGCGCAATGGCCTGTAAGTTGTCCCAGTGCTCAACAATCAGGCCGTTTTCGAAGCGGAAGATATCAAAACCCGCTTTTGGGCCAAAGAAGTCGTACTGGGTGTGCAGCACTACATACTCCCCATCTTGGAAGGTGCGTTTGACATCGGCGCGTGCGCTCCCTTTCGGCAGGGCTTGCATCGCCGCGCCAAACCCAGCGAGTCCATCGCCGACGGCTAAATTGTGTTGAATGTATTTTTCAGGGTTGATGTAGCTGATTGGTTGGCTATCTCCGGTTTCGATGCTTTCAATCACAGCAACGGCTTTGTCTTGGTTCGATAGGGTCATGGTGCTCTCCTCGGCGAGTGTTGAACAGGCGGCAGTGGCTAAAATACCTGCAGCGATAACGGTATGACGGAATAGGTTAGAAAAAGTGGATGTCATGATGTTGTCCTCTTGTTGGTGTGAGGACATAGTAGGGGGTAGCGAGTGTTCGAGCACGGTAGGTCGTGGCGCAATAATGGTGAATATCGAACCGCGCCTACAAATGAGCCTATTTAAGGTCAGAGATCGGGGGTGCGGTACTGCTTTTGAAACTTAGCCGGGGTCATCAGAGTGTGCTTTTTGAAGTACTTAACGAAGTTACTGGCATCTTCAAAGCCGAGTTCGTAAGCGAGTTGCTGGGTGGAGATTTGGCTTATCACTAAGCGGCGTTTGGCTTCGAGTATGGTGTAAGCGTCAATGAGCTGTTTGGCGGTGAGGTTGTTGGCCAGTTTGCACACTTGGTTGAGGGTTTTATAGGTGGTAAAGATTTGCTCGGCGTACCAGTTGGCATCACGGACTTGATGAAAGTGCGCTTGAAGTAGCTCAATAAACTTAGCGAACTTGCTCATCTGCTCGGGAGAGAGTTTTTGATGATGACTTTCAGGGCGTACGCGGTGAAACATTAACGCTAGAGACGAAAACAGATACATGACTATCAGTGGGTCGGTTTCTGGGCGCTGTACTTCGGTCTTGATTTCATGCAGCAGCGCCTGAATGCTTTGCTGTAGCGCAGGTTCAATGGTGACAACCGGGCGATGATGATAATCCAAATGAGTGGGAGTGAACTCGGGCAAGCGCATATTGGCGTGTAATTGGTCGAGAAAAGCTTGGGTAAATAACAGTGCCTTTCCTTTTGGTTTAGTCGCAAAATCAAACGCGTGTACTTGGTTGATTTGCACAAAAATAAACGAGCCCGACTCAAACGGGTAGTTAACAAAATCAATCAGGTGCGAGCCGCTGCCTTGCTCGATATAGATGAGGTTAAAGAAGTTGACGCGATGAGGGTGACAGGGGCTGACTTCTTTGGGCATTGGGGTTTGATACAAGGTTTCTAAATCAAGTATTTCAAACTCTGCGTTGTTGGTTTTTTTATGATTAAAGCCGACTTCAGGAATGGCGGTCATGGTTTCATCCTCTCGCTGTGGGGTTAAGTGTAGAGGATGAAACCGACGGCTGACAACCGTTACAGCGTCCATCCGAGAGCAAGGTAACAGAGTACCGATATGCTGGCGAAACCAAGCGTCAACGGAAGCTGAGTGGCAAAGTGCTGCTCGGGTCGACAATTGGCCGCGGTTGAAGCGACGATGACGGAGTCAGAGATGGGTGAGCTCTGGTCACCAAATACAGCGCCAGAGATCACCGCGCCTAATATCAGCGGAATGGGCAGAGCCAAGTGCACCGAAGAGACAATAGCGATAGGGGTTAAAATACTCACCGCTGCGCCGGAGCTGCCAGTTGAAAAAGAGATCAACATGCCGATGATAAAAATGGCGGCCGGCACGAGCCAAATTGGCAGGCTGGTGGCGATCAGCTGGGCAAGGTAGGCGCCAGTGCCCAATGCACCAATGGTGTGACTGAGCGCCATTGCGAGCACTAAGATGATCACCGCGGGTAAGATGTTTTTACAGCCTTCAATGCACCATGTGATGTAATTTTGCAGTGAAATACCACTGATACGATAGTAGAAACCACTGCCAGTTATTGCCACAAAACCACTCCAGTACACCGCGTTACCTATCTCCCCGGCAAACAGGTTTCCCTTTCCTGTGACAAGACAAATGGTAATGATCGAACCTAATAGTAAGGCGAGCGGTACCAATGCGTTGGCAATGGACAATGAGTTTGAGCTCGCGTGCTCGGCGTTACTATGCTCGATAGTGGCGAGCGGATCTTGACCTTGATTGGTGAAGTCGTGTTGAAGCAGCGCCAACAGCGGCACCGACAATAAAACCAAGATCGAATAGATCTGATAAGGTAGCGCCGCGAAGACGTAACTGGTGGCGTCGCCGGATAACACCCCGCTACTGGTTTGGGTTGAGACGAGCCCCGCCAGTAGAACGCCCGCGCCACTAACGGGCATCAGCCAAGCGATCGGCGCGCCCGTGCTGTTGGCAATATAAGCCAATTTGGCTTTTGAAATGTGGTGTTTGGCGAAAAGGGGCCGACCGACCAAGCCGACCATCATCATAGAACCGACGCCCTCCATGCACATCAGTAGCCCCATCAAAAAAGTAATCATCTGAGCACTGCGTTTAGAGCGGATCAAGCCACGGCGGCTGTCTAGGTAGTTAATTAATGCCCGAAGGCCACCAGATTGTTGCATCACATGGGTTAACGCGCCAATGCTGAGGATAAAGAGCAAGCTTTTGACTGTGCTGGGTGATTGAAACACGCCAGCAATACTATCAAAGCTCGTGGCAAAGCCCTGTATTAGCCCCTCGGTTAGCAGTAGCGAGCCTGCGAGTATACCCGCGGCGATCGCTAGATAGACTTGCCGCGTGGTGATCGCCAGCGTAATGGCAATAACAGGTGGTAACAATGTAACCCATGAATTCATCGTGTTGGCCTTATTGGCTTAGTTTTTGAGTACGCATTTAGTCTTACATGCGAGCCTAATCTTCAAATACGAACTGAGGATCGGCCAGTGCTTGCTCTGGCGTCAAAGACAACTCAAAGTCGGGATAGAGTTTGCTGGTGGCGAGGGTGTTGGCATCGAAAGCCGCAAGCTTGCCAAGCACATATATAACGTTGTTGATCCCCCAACGCTCTTTATCGGTTTCGGCGCCTTTTTTGGCGCTAACAGCATCGCCAGCGGTTTGGTTGGCTTCAATGATGTATTCGGTTGAATAGTGTTGATACTCAAACGGGTGATCGGGGAAGTTCGCTTTGATTTGCGTCACCATCTCACGTTGGGTAAGCACGTTATAGTCCATCTGCACGCAGTGGTTTAGGGTGCGAGGATCGGTGAGAGCCATAGCAGCGCAGTAACCGATGTCATTGATATCGTGGGTGTAAATCGGCATGTCCATATCACCGAAGGTCACGATGCTTGGGAAAAAACGTAAGTTAGGCAGGAAGTAGTCAAAAATGCCACCGTTGTAGAAAAAGGTCCAGCCAATCCCTGATTGAAAGATTTTGTCATGAAGCTTTTTCTTATGGTCGAAGATCTCGCCGTCACCGTATTCAACGCCACGGGTATGGGCACCAAACTCTGTGGGAACAAAGCGTGTTACCCCTGCGTTAACCGCCGCTTGCAGCCAAATCGGTTCATGCTGGGTGATGATCTCTTTCGAGCCTGGTACGGCGCAAATGAGGGTGTCGTGTCCCTTTAATGCTTGGCTCATTTGCTCCAGATCTAGCATGTTCGGTATTTCAACCACTTTGGCGCCTAGGTTGATGAGCGTTTGTAGTGCAGGTTTTATCCCGCTCTCATGCTGGCGAGCTAAAATGGTGACATCATGCCCTAGAGAAAGTAACCCTTTGGTAAGTGGCGTGCCGATTTGACCCGCCGCGCCAATCACGGCGATGCGTTGATGGTGAAAGTGATACATGGTGGTTTCCTAGCGGTTAAGGGGGATGGGTGAGTAGTGTAGGGAGCGAGACATAAAAAAGCGTGGTCAGAGCTGGCTAAAAAATGGTAAATCTCGAACCTAGGGCTAAGTTCAGGTTAATGTGAGTTGGGCGAAAGTTTGTACTTTGTTGGTTGAAATGATGTCAAATAGTCCGGTTTACAGCGACTCATCCATACCAAAATTGCCCTAGGTGGCGGTTTTTAGAGCGAGTTAACAGTTGTTTTTTATGGTGATGATAAAGATATAACTTATTAATTATTAAATGAAAAAGTCTTAGCTGCTTGTTGCTGGCTAGATCAAGAATTTGATATGACTGCCATAGCAGAAACTAGTACCATATTGCGTACTCATATTCATAGGAGTAATCTACTCCCTGAAATCTACGCCATAATTATTTTATTGATGGAGGATGTAGCTGTTTATATCTTTCGCCATGATTAAGGCGTCTACAAAAAAATGCTATGAGGTTCTACTATGACGATTAATAAATACTACGTATTTGTTCCACAGGATATGGATGCAGAAAGCCATACAGAAAGTGAAGTTCAATCAGAAACAGAAACTCAACGTCAGGCATTATTAAAGCAAGCCCAAGAAGGCATGCTATAAAAACGGCTAAATAACATTTCAATTACAAATTATTGTAATTCTAATGATATTAGGAAAAAGCACCTACGGGTGCTTTTTTTGTATCTGAGCATGACAGTATTGTTAAAATATCATGTTAATACATGTGGTTAGATATCATTCTATGTGGTTTACGCCGCCTTTTGCCATGAGTAATATTACATGGGGATGTCTGGATTCTATTATTGCTTAAAGGCCGGTTACCCCTGACAAAGCAAACGTTTGCCTTTGATGGGTTATTTGGTGAGAAAGAGTAAAAAGAAACTATACACTCTCCATTAGTGATCATTAATATATTGGTTAATTAGAAAAATATAGTAAAAGTGGCAACTAAACAAACTTAATAAATATGTTACAAACAACAAGCATTTCATAAATATTTTATTTAGAACCAAAAGAACCCGCATTAGCGGGCCCTTAAGGTGAGCAATATTTGTTGGTATCAAATGATACCTAACGCTTTGCTAGCGTTATAGAAATGCCTTGTATGGCAATTCTGGGTCATCAACAAAGATGTCGCGGAAACCGCGGAAGTGTTGATAATGCATGCGGCCTTTGTCGGTAGGGTAAGTGTATTTACCGCCAACTTGCCAGAAGAAAGGCGCGAAACCATATTGGAGGCGGTCTTTCTTCATTTGCCACAAAACTTCGATTTCGCGAGGGTCATTTTGGAAGTTGGCCCAGATGTCGTGATGGAAAGGCATCACCACTTGAGCATCTAATGATTCCCCTGCGCGAAGAATATCTGACGCGGTCATCTTGTCGGTGACACCGCGAGGGTTCTCACCGTAAGACAGCAAAGCCACATCGATATTGTATTCATTGCCGTGTTTGGCGTAGTAGTTAGAGTAGTGTGAGTCACCTGAGTGGTAAACAGAACCGCCAGAAGTCTCGATGAGGTAGTTCACGGCGCGATCGTCCATACCATCTAAGATCGCCTTGTCGTATGAAGAGGTCCCTTCTGGCAGAGTCACAAGCGCAGTTCGGTCAAATGAATCGAGTACTTTGATTTTAATATCACCCACTTCTAAGCAATCGCCGACTTTCGCGACAACACAACGCTCCTTTGGAACGCCCCAGCCCATCCACAGATCCACACACGCTTGTGGGCCAATGAATTTTACACTCTCGTCGCAGTTTTGTAGGACGGCGGCCGCGACGTTGACGTCGATATGATCGGCGTGATCGTGGGTGGCGAGTACCGCGTCAATTTTCTTAATGCCAAATGGGTCCATGACAAAAGGTGAAGTACGCAAGTTAGGCTGCAGTTCGCGTACGCCTCCCATGCGCATCATTTGGTGCTGATTTTTCATATGGGCATTTTTTTGCGTTTTCTTACCCGTACCGCACCAAAAATCGATAGAGATATTGGTATCACCTTCAGATTTAAGCCAAATACCCGTACAGCCTAGCCACCACATTGAGAAAGTATTCGGCTCAACAACGGTGTTTTCAATTTCTTCATTTAACCAAGTTCCCCACTCGGGGAAGGTGTTTAAAATCCAAGATTCGCGAGTGATTTCATTAACGTTACTCATGGTTCTACCTTTTTGTTCACATATATATTGGAGGAATTTGGGCAATAGGGTGCCTAGGTGGCTTAGTCGAAACTAAGCCGCCGATGAATTTATTGTTATGACTTGGTGTATTTAGAGCGGAATTTAATGGCGCGAAGCCTTAATTAAATTCGCTACACCAGTAGTACTTCTGTGCCTTGCTGACGTAGGGCTTCGATCACTTTTGGATCGGCATCCTTGCCGGTGATCACGATGTCAATCTTGTCGGTAGGGCAAAACAGCATACCGGAACGCTGTCCGACCTTAGAGCTGTCGACCACGACGACCAGTTTTTCAATTTGCTCTAGCATTTGCTGTTCGGCAACGGCAGTCAGCATGTCATTTTTGAATAAGCCGTTTTCGGTGAGCCCTTTACCACTGGTAAACATCCAGTGGCCTGCGTAGTTACCCAAGGAGTTGGGCGCTGGGTTTAAGAAGATATTCTGAGTCTTGTTATATTGACCGCCAATGATGATCACGCATTCATGATCTTCGTTGATCAAGTAACTGGCCAGTGGGAAGTAGTTGGTAATGATCTCAACGTTTCGGCCACACAACTCTTGCCCCAGCAAAAAAGCGGTTGAGCCACAGTTGATCACTACGCTGTCGTTATCGGCACATAAGTTCGCAGCCTTCATCGCGATACGAGTTTTCTCGTGGTAGTGATCGGTACTATCGATATTAAGTGGGGTCCACGCCCGCTTTTTCGTTTCAAGCCTTTCCGCGCCATTGCGGACTTTCTTCAGTTTACCTAGCTCATCTAACTTCGAAATATCACGTCGAGCAGTCGCTGGAGAGACATGGAACCTTTCGATAATGCTAGCAACATTCAGGGTTCGCTTATCATCCAGCATCGACAATATTTCGTGATGCCGTTGTACTTCATTCATGGTTATTATCCGTTTTTCTCACCTGATGATTACTTGGTGAGTAAATTTGATTTGTTGTGATTGTATGAATGATTAAAAAAGAAGTCAAATTGGCAGGTGTAGAAAAATAGACCTTGCTCACAATGTTTTGTAAGTTATTGATTTCTATGTAAATGACTGTTTTTTGAGTGATCTGTGTATCAAAAACAGGCCATTTCCCAGGCAAATATTGATAGAAATCAAAATAATCACAAATGAGCATTGAATGATTACTTGTGATTGTTATGGTGTGTTTCGTGAGCAAAAGTTGAGTTGAATTCAGTCACAGGAAAAAAAACTGAATCACCTCTGTCCTACTACATTATTAAAAATATAAGGGGAAAAAATATGGAGTTCATATATGACGTATTCTATATTTTTTACAGTCAAGTAATGACAAAAGCGCCGCTGCTGCTCGGTTTGGTTACCTTAATTGGTTACTGGTTGCTGCGACGAGACACCACCACCATCATCAAAGGCACCATTAAGACCATTGTCGGCTTTATGCTGGTACAAGTTGGCGCGGGTACTTTGGTGCGTGGTTTTAAACCTGTGATTGAAAAGCTTTCTGAATACCACGGTTTAACAGGTTCAGTGATTGACCCGTACACCACTATGATGGCGACAATGGAAACCATGGGAGATAACTACTCCTGGGTGGGTTACGCTGTGTTGCTCGCCCTTGGTATCAATATTCTTTTAGTTCTTTTCCGCCGTATAACCGGTATTCGCACCATCATGCTAACCGGGCACATTATGTTCCAGCAAGCGGGCTTGGTTGCGGTATTTTACTTGGTACTTGGCGCAAGTATGTGGGAAACCATCATCTATTCTGCAATATTGATGGCGCTCTACTGGGGTATTTCTTCCAACATCATGTTCAAACCAACCGAAGAAGTGACGGGTGGTGCGGGCTTTTCTATTGGTCACCAACAACAAGTGGCTTCTTGGATTGCGGTAAAAGTGGCGCCGAAACTGGGTGACCCGAAAGACAGCGTTGACCATTTAAAACTGCCGAAGTGGCTGCATATTTTCCACGATAGTATTGCCGCAACGGCGATAGTGATGACCTTCTTCTTTGGCATTATCTTACTGTCGTTTGGTCTGGATAACTTGCAAGAAATGGCGGGTAAAACTCACTGGACTATCTACATTCTAGAAACTGGCCTTAAGTTTGCGGTGGCAATTCAAGTGATTGTGGCTGGCGTGCGTATGTTCGTGGCTGAATTGTCGGAAGCGTTTAAAGGCATTTCTGAGCGTGTGATCCCTAATGCGGTTTTGGCGATTGACTGCGCCGCGATTTACGCGTTCTCTCCAAACGCGATGGTATTTGGTTTCATGTGGGGCGCGATTGGTCAGTTTACCGCGGTTCTCGCGATGCTGGCATTTGATGCTCCTATTATGATCATCCCTGGCTTTATTCCTATGTTCTTCTCTAACGCCACCATTGGTGTGTTTGCTAACCACTTCGGCGGCTGGCGCGCGGTCATGAAGATCTGTTTCGTGATGGGCATCATCGAGGTGGTTGGTTCAGCATGGGCGATTCAGATTTTTGCTCAGCAAGGCGTTGAGTTCAATGGTTGGATGGGCATGGCGGATTGGGCGCTGGTCTTCCCTGCGGTGATGCAAGGTTTGTCGATGTCTAGCTTATTCTTCTTTGTGCTGCTTGGTCTCGCGGGCGTGTACATGTTCTTCGCATCGAAGAAATTGCGTGAAGAAGAAGACAGCCAACAAGTGGTTGAAGTGGCTGAAGAGCCGGAAGTTGTGCAAGCGGTAGAGCAAGCCATTGCTCAGAGCGACGGCGTGCGCCCGGTGAGCATTCTTGCGGTATGCGGCAACGGCCAAGGCTCATCAATGATGATGAAGATGAAAATTGGTAAGTACCTAGAGAAGAAGGGCATTCCTCATGTCATGGACTCTTGTGCGGTATCAGATTACAAATCAAAACTGGCTAATACCGATATCATTGTCTCTTCTAAGCACCTGTCGGGAGAGATGGAACCGGGGGAAGGTAAGTTCGTCTTAGGGGTGCAGAACATGCTAAACCCTAACTCCTTTGGCGACGAATTGCTGGAACTTATTAATACCAATTTCGCGACCAGTAAATAATGCCTAAGTTGCATTCTAATAACGATTTATCCAATAACAACTGATCGAATAACAACAATGGCTGCCAGCTCCTCCTCTATGCATGGCAGCCACACTGGAGATAGAACATGGGTTTCAAACAATCACTTATCGATAACAATTCCATCCAACTTAATGCATCTGCTGGCGACTGGCGCAGCGCGATAAAACTGGGCACCGAGATGTTAGTGAAATCGGGAGCCATCCAACCGAGCTACCATGACGCGATCATCGCCAGTGTCGAGAAACTAGGGCCGTATATCGTCATCGCGCCAAACTTTGCCATGCCACATGCAAGGCCAGAAGATGGGGTCAACCGTACCGCTTTTGCTTTAGTGACACTAGAAAGCCCAATCTATTTTGATGGTGAAGAAGAGCCTGTCGATGTGTTGGTTACGCTTGCGGGCAGCAGCTCTGATGAGCACATGGAAGGGCTAATGGAAGTCACTCAAGTGCTCGATGATGAAGAGAGTGACACTGGGGTGAACCTAGACAAACTACGCGTGTGTAAAGACAAACACGATGTATTCCAAGTGATCGATTTAGCGCTTGAAGAAGCCGCTGCGTAGGAGAAATGATTGTGCTTAGTTTTGAACACACAGTAATGAATGAGCATGGTTTGCATACTCGACCAGCCGCCGACTTTGTTAAGGCTTGCAAAGGTTATGAAGCCAAGATCTCGGTAACCAATAAAGGCCGCAGTGGCAGCGGAAAAAGTTTGATGAAAGTGGTGAGCCTGGGCATTTGTCATGGCGACACCATAACAGTAGAAATTGAAGGCAGTGATGCGCCGCAAGTACACGCTGAGCTGCCACGCTTCTTAGCGGAGCTAAAGGGGTAAAACATGTATCAACAACTCAAACAGCGAGTACTCAATGCCAACCTAATGTTGCCCAAATATGGCTTGGTGACATTTACTTGGGGCAATGTCTCTGAGATTGACCGCAACCTTGGCGTGATCGCGATTAAACCGTCGGGCGTTGAATATGACGCGATGGGAGTGGATGACATTGTGGTGGTGGATTTAGACGGCAACCGTATTGAAGGGAAGTTGAACCCTTCCAGTGATACCGCAACTCACATTGAACTCTATAAAGCGTTTCCTCATGTTGGTGGAGTGGTTCATACCCATTCACGCAGTGCCACCATTTGGGCGCAAGCCGGCATTGATATTCCGGCACTTGGCACGACCCACGCGGACTATTTTTATGGCGACATTCCTTGTACTCGCAAGCTTACTCAAACGGAAATTGCCGGAGAGTACGAAAAAAACACCGGGCTTGTCGTTATAGAGGAGTTTCATCAACGAAAAATCGACCCGCAAGCAGTGCCAAGTGTAATTGTATCGGGCCACGCGCCTTTTTCATGGGGCAAAGATGCGCTCGATGCGGTGCACAATTCTGTGGTGTTGGAAGAGATCTCAGCCATGGCTCTGGCAACCCGTTCGCTAAATAGCGGGATCAAGATCCAGCCCGAACTTTCCGATAAGCACTACAACCGTAAGCACGGTGTTGATGCTTACTATGGCCAAGCATAGGAGCGATTATGTATCAGGTTCTGGCGTTAGATTTAGATGGCACCACACTCGACGATAATCACACTATCCGCCCGAGTGTTAAAGCGGCCATTGTAAAGGCGCAGGCGGCTGGGGCGCATGTGGTTATTGTGACTGGGCGTCATCATACCGCGGCGAAACCTTATCACCGTGAGCTGGGCTTAACCACGCCGATCATCTGCTGCAATGGCACCTATGTGTATGACTACCATGGCGATAGGGTAGTAGAGGAAAACTCGGTGTCTAAAGCGCACGCACATCAGTTCTTAGATGTGGCTCATGAGGCGGGAGTGAATGCGGTGATGTACGTAACCTCCGCTATGACACATTTGGCCGCCAAGCCCATTGATTATATGCAAATGCTAGAACGCTGGGCAGCCGGTTACCCGAAGCAATCTCGGCCGGAAATACGGCGTATTGCGAGCTATCAGGCGGAAATTGATGCAACTGAGTATGTGTGGAAGTTTGTGGCAGAAGCCGAGCCAAGCACCTTAGCCAAATTCAAACAACATCCGTTTATTGCTGAGCACTTTGTCGGAGAGCAATCTTGGCAGAACCGAGTCGACTTTTCGCGCAAAGGCAATTCAAAAGGCGCGCGGCTCAAACAATACCTAGCTCAATTAAATATCTCACCACTGGCAACCATGGCCATAGGTGATAACCACAACGACATTTCTATGATTGAGTTGGCAGGCCTTGGGGTCGCGATGCGTCACTCTGATCCTAAGGTGCAATTAGCTGCCAACGCACTTTGTCCAACCGACAACAATGATGATGGGATCGCCCATCTTATAGAGCAATACTTTTTAAGGTAAATCCAATGACAAAACCAATGATTCAAATCGCTCTTGATCAAACTGATTTAGAGGCGGCTCAGGCCGTCGCCACAAACGTCGAAAGCTTTGTCGATGTTATCGAAGTCGGCACCATTTTGGCCTTTGCAGAAGGCATGAACGCGGTGAAAACGCTGCGTGCCAGGCACCCAGAACATATCTTGGTGTGTGATATGAAAACCACCGATGGCGGTGCAATCTTGGCTCGTATGGCCTTTGAAGCAGGCTCCGATTGGATAACGGTTTCTGCTGCGGCCCACATCGCAACAATTGAAGCGTGTAAGAAAATTGCCGATGAGTTTAACGGTGAAATTCAAATCGAGATCTATGGTAACTGGACCATGGAAGACGCCAAAGCGTGGGTCGGTTTAGGGGTAAGCCAAGCGATTTATCACCGTTCACGCGATGCAGAACTTGCGGGCGTTGGCTGGACAGAAGCCGACATTGAAAAAATGCGTGCCTTGTCTGAGCTTGGCTTAGAGCTGTCTATTACTGGTGGTATCGTCCCTGAAGATCTGTATCTGTTTGAAGGCATTAAAGCCAAAACCTTCATTGCAGGCCGAGCTTTGGCGGGTGACAAGGGCAAACAAACCGCAGAAGCCCTGCGTGAGCAAATCAATCGTTATTGGAACTAGCTTATGTATCAGAACTTAACTCGCCACCGGGTAGGGCTGTATGAAAAAGCGCTACCAAATGAAATGGATTGGCAGGAAAAAATCTTGACCGCGAAGTCGTTGGGATTCGATTTTTTAGAGATCTCGGTCGATGAGTCCGATGAGCGCCGCGAAAGACTCGATTGGAGCGATAAGCAGATTTATGCGTTGCGTGATTTATGTCAGATGCATGATATGCCATTACAGTCGATGTGTTTAAGCGCCCATCGCAAATTTCCATTTGGCTCAGCGGATCCGAGCATTCGTCAACAAGCGGTTGAGCACATGGAAAAAGCCATTAGTCTAGCGTTTAAACTTGGTATCCGCACCATTCAGCTTGCGGGATACGATGTTTACTACGAACCCGCTAATGAAGCCACGCATACGCGTTTTATTCAAGGTATGCGCCACTGCGCTAAATTGGCAGAGCGCGCGGGTGTAATGCTGGCCGTGGAGATAATGGATACCGAGTATCTTAACTCTTTGAGCAAGTACGAAGTGCTGCACCGCGCTGTTGCCTCACCGTTTTTTACCGCTTACCCCGATGTTGGTAACATTAATGGTTGGAACTACGATACGTGCACCGAGCTTGCCTTAAGCGCGCCGCACATTAGCCAGATCCATCTAAAAGACACTTATAAAGTAAAACCAGACTACCAAGGCCAGTTTCGCGACTTAGTGATTGGTGAAGGTGAGGTGGATTTTACAGCGATCTTTAAAACGCTAAAGAAAACCGACATCGTGGTGCCGCTGGTGATAGAAATGTGGGCTCAAGATGAGCACTGGAAAAGCAATATTGTCAAAGCTCAAGTTCATTTGAACCAAGCCTGCAAGCAAGCTGGTTTACCAGCACTTTTTGCGGCCTTAGAGTAATTTACAAAGCGAACAACAATAAGTGAATGCATTTCCCCCCAAATGCGAAGAACAAGTAAGATCCACTCTTGAATGATTTGCAGCCAGACTCCACTGGCTGCTTTTTTTAAATGTCTACTCGTCTAGGTGGGGCAGCTTGATTTAGATGCGCATAGGTAGACCGCCTTAACTTTCGTGCCGATGAGTTGAGTTTCTATATTTTGAAACCCTGCAAGACATGCTAACTCACTCGCAAGTGTTGGCGTCATGGTAATGCTGCTTGCCGCGGATTGGGTGCCATACATCTTGATGTAGCGGTATTTTAACAACAGCTTATTTAAACTTTTCATACCGTGTAGAGTAAAGCTAACGGCCATCAATTTTCCATTTGGTTTTAGAACACGATGGCACTCAGCGAGCGCTTTTTCTGGGGTAGGGATGACGTGCAGTAAGTTGGCCATAAAGACGGTATCAAACGAATTATCTGGATAGGGAAGCTCAAAACAGTCTGCCGTCTCAACGAGAACATGACTATGCTGGCTGAAGCGAGCCTTGGTTACTTCGACCATTTTTTCAGAAACGTCAGTGGCAACGATCTTGCTCGCCGATGAGATAAAGCACTCAGTATAAGTTCCATTTCCGCAGCCTAGCTCTAGTAATGAACCGAAGTCTTTGCATGCCATTATTTGATGCTTTATTGCATTGATGTCTTTCAGACCAACGACATAATTATTTTTTTGTTCAAAGTCGTTAGCAAATTTTTCCCATTTATTGGTTGTCACCATGAGTACTCCTGAACGTGATAAAAAATGATTAAGTAGGCTGTTTCACCACGCAGGCATGTCCTACTGATATGGCTGTTATAAAAAGAGCGATAGAGTTGACAGCGTTGACATCTTGTATCAAAGTGCCTGCCTTACGTCACTTTGCAACCGATTGAACAATGAAAGCTATTCACCTCCAGCTGTTTTGGTTTGAGCGCCATCAAACCTTATTAGACTTTGATGAGCTACCCGAACTCACCCCTGCGCAAGTTGCTCTGTTAAAAGCGTGGGCAAAAAACAAGCGCAAGATCCTCAAATTTGAAGTTCACCAGCAGCCGTGGATCAAAATTGGTTACGACGGCAATGCAACGCAAATTATTTGCAAACCGACAGGCGAAGTGTTTGAAGAAAACCTCTTTGGTCAGCAAGTGAATCAAGGCGCTTGGAAAGTCGAAAATGGCCTGTTGATCATTACCATTCAAGATGGCGAATATCGCATGGACTATCGCATTGTGGGTAGCAAAGACAACAGTGTTCATGTTGGGAGTGAGTATTTAAATAACCGTCCTAGTGGTTATGTGAAATTCGTTCAAACCAAACCTATCTAATGCTGTTTTGATAAAGCGGCAAAATAGGCCGCCTTATCTTCCTCGTTTTAACTACGCAACTTGCTCTTTATCATCAAGATCAAACGACGCTTCCAGCAGTGCTTTGGTGTAGTCTTGTTGCGGGCTCTGAAAAATCTCTTCGGCGCTGCCTTGCTCCACGACTTCGCCTTTACGCATGACTAACACTCGGTCAGACAACGCCTTCACAACACTTAAATCGTGACTGATAAAGATAAAACCAATATTGTGTTTTTGTTGAATCTCTTTGAGCAGGTCGATAACGGTTAACTGTACCGAGCGATCCAGCGCGGAAGTGGGCTCATCAAGTAAGATGAAAGAAGGCTCAAGAATGAGTGCGCGGGCAATGGCGATGCGTTGCCTCTGTCCGCCTGAAAACTCGTGGGGATAACGATTGATTGAATGAGGCTCAAGCCGCACTTCTTCTAACGCTTTACGCGCGCGTTTCAAACGTTCGGTTTTATTGAGTTGCGGTTGGTGGACGGTGAGCCCTTCAGTAATGATGTCGCCGACCGTCATTCTTGGCGAAAGAGAGCCATACGGGTCTTGAAACACCATTTGAACTTCCTTTTTAAGCTCGAAACGTTGTTTGTTCGAAAGCGTATTTAGGTGCTGGCCTTTAAAGTGGATCGCTCCTGTTGATGGCAAAAGGCCAATTAACGCGCGGCCAAGGGTGGATTTGCCCGAACCAGATTCCCCAACAACCCCTAGCGTTTCACCCTGCTTTAGATCCAGTGATATTCCTTTTACCGCTTCAAAATATTCATTTTTGCTGCTGAGAAAGTGCGGTTTGACTAAGAATTTGACTCGAATATCACTTGCTTGCAGCAACAATGCAGCGCTAGGGTCAATGGGCGGTTTACTGCCATGGGGGACCGACTCAATCAACATCTTAGTGTAATGATGGCAAGGCTGAGCAAATAAACGCACGGTACGGCCTTCTTCAACCACTTCGCCATTGCACATCACCACAACTCGGTCGGCAAAGTTGCGAACTACGCCAAGGTCGTGGGTAATAAATAGGATCGCCATGCCCATTTTGGCCTGAATTTCTTTAATAAGCAGCAGAACTTCAGCTTGGACGGTGACATCTAGCGCGGTTGTCGGCTCGTCGGCGATCAGGATATCGGGTTCGTTGATGAGCGCCATCGCGATCATGATCCGTTGCAACTGACCACCAGAAAACTCGTGCGGATACTTACGAATTGCCTGTTCAGGCTCGGGCAGATGAACGAGATCAAACAGTTCAAGTACGCGATCTCTGGCCTGTTTTTTCGACACTTTATGATGGCAGAGCATCGCTTCGGCCACCTGCATCCCAACTCGCATATAAGGGTTGAGTGAAGTCATTGGCTCTTGGAATATCATACCAATACGGTTACCGCGAATGGCTCGTAACTGTGCGTCATTTTTGCTGAGTAAAGACTGTCCGTAGAAGTAAACTTGAGAGTGTGGCGCAACAAGCGCGTTAGGAGGAAGCAAGCCCATCACTGCGCTGCTAGAAACCGACTTTCCAGAACCAGACTCACCCACAATGGCGAGTGTTTCACCTTTGTTTAAACAAAAGCTGACGTTTTGCACGGCGTCGACGATACCGTCATTAGTGGTAAAAGAGACGCAAAGATTCTGTACTTCAAGAAGGTGTGCCATTGATGGGTCCTTATCAATTGAGACTATAACTTACTTGTGAATGCGCGCTGGGTGATTTGAGCTGAGTAAATGACTGATGCGCTTTTTCGATGCTGCTCAATTCCATTTGCCAACTCGCGTTACGCTGGGCGATGCAAAATGCACTGATATGAGTGAATAACTCTTCGCTGTGCATTGCTAAAACTCGCTGTAGTTTTTCGATTTTTGGGGATGGTTCTAAAGCTAAGAATTGCAGTTGGGCGTAAGTTTGATTGAGTAAATCGAACGCGCATTTTTGCTGGCCCATTTTATTTAGTATTTCAGATTGATGAACGGTGGCATCTCGTAGCCCACGAATAATGCAAACCAATTGGCAAGGCGGCGTTTGTTGATCGCTGACTGCGTTGGTTAGGTGCTCAGGGAGCGATGCCAGGACTTGGTCGTATAGGTGAAAGGCTTCGGGCCAATGCCCTTGTTCTGTCAGTGATTCTGCTTTTAAAAATATCTGCCAGCACTGTTCCAAATTCATCTTATCCCCCAAATTTGAACATTCACAAAAGAGGGGGATAGTTTAAATGCAATTAATTATCAATTGCAAATGATTCTCATTAATATTATATCGCTGACTATGCGATTTAATCGGCTTGGTTAGTTAACTTGGTTTGGCCTATTAACCGGATTGGCTGCTTTAGGTAATAACACCGCCTCAAAGCGTTGCGCTTGACGCAGAAAGGGCAGCGCGACTTTATCTATTTGATGTTTATTCGCTGCTCGGTTCGCTCGTTTGTTTGCTTCGATGAGAGCGGGGCTATCTGTTAGTATATAACTTTGCTCCATGGCATCTAATAGACCAAGATCTGAGCGTAAGAAACGGTCGATTTGATCTTCTCTTTGGACGCGTTTGTTACTTAACACCGACTCATTAACCCCTTGTTGTGCCATATCATCCAATACTTGATGAGTTAAGCTTAGCAACTCATCCACTCGCTCTGGTGCGCATGAGAATTGGATCCGTCCCTCCGCCTGCGCCGACTTAGCGTTTTGCCAAAACCAACTGGTCACGCTATAGACGCCCGAAGCTTGCTCACGCAGTTTCAACCTTAATTGCTCTTGGACTAATTCACCGGTTAGTTCTAGATAGTACTCTTCATCCGGACGCCATGGGTTGGGCTTGGTTAGGTATAGCTCAACTTCAGCGCGTGGTTCGTTAGAGTTGTTGATGCTTACTCTGTGGCTCGGCGTACTTGCGTTGACGTAGTATGGGGGACGTATTTGGGTGCGAACGGTTACTGAAGCCAAGTATTGCGCCGCAAGCGTCTCTACTTCCCGCTCGGAGATATCCCCGACAATGAAGTAGCTATAGTCGGTTTTTCCTGCGATGTATTTTTGATAGATGTCAGACAGTCCCTCGGTCGTTAGGTTACCAATGTCTTGGCTGTCGACACTGTAAATCGTTTCTACATTTGGGTAGCGCAGAGACGAAACGTGACGAACAAACTGGTCTTCACCATCTAATCCTTTATCGCTAAATCTTTGGCTCATTTCGGTTTGATACTTGTTCAATACCTTATCTGATACCGGACTGGCGGCCAGTTTGAGATGAAATAGCTGAAACATCTTGGCTAAACTATCGCTCTTAGCCCAGCCAGAAAAACCCTGCTGATAGTCATCCATGATGGTCGACATGACGACAGGGTTACCTCGGAAAATCGTTTGAATATCACTTTGCGGTACGATGCCAACGCCAGTTTCGTCTACCAGATTTGCCGCAATGCGCAGTGGGTGGTAATCCGCACTGTCGACTGAACGTAGTCCACCTTCGGTGAGAGCCTTAAAGTGGACTTGCCCTGGGTTACTGTCGCTGTAGCGGTAGATAAGCTTGCTGCCGTTGCTTAAGCGGTATTCGGTCAGTTTATGTTTGGCCCAAACCTTTTCGCGTTTGATACTCCCTTTGGTTAATTCAAAAAGAGGCAAGGTTGCGTGCACATTGCTTTGCTGCCACTGAGCCTGGGACGAGGCCATTGTGCTTTGCCATAATGTAGCTAACTGCTCGGCACTCAAAGTTGCTTTGAGTGGTTTATTGGGTTGGGTTGTTAACAACAGACGAGATTGCGGCGCGATAATATCGGCGAACGCACGGTTGACATGCGCTAGGCTTAGCTCAGCTAAGTAGCGCTGGTTTAGTTGGTATTTATCTTCGCCACTGAGTAATAGCTGGCCACTGGCAGCGCTAACCATTAGATCGCCCGCAAGATCAATACTGTAAGTTGGCTTATCACGGTTTCGTTCATTGAGTGATTGCAGTCGCGCAATTTCAGCATTCACTTCAGCTTGGCTAAATCCGTGCTGATTTAGTTGGGCCAGGAAGCGGAAAATGGCTTGGCTTGCTTGGTCATAATCGGCCTTACCCAGTTGGAGAGAAAATACCGCTTGGGTAGTATTTCGTCCAAGGTTTGATGAGTAGAAGGTCGCGGAATTAACACCATGATCAGCGTGTTGTTCCCATGACTGTAAGCGCACGTTTAGTAACCGAGTTGCCACTTGCGCCGCAAGATCTTGCTTGTAGCGCTGGGGGCTGTTTTCAGGCTGAAAATCAGAGAAAAAGCTCAACTCGACGGCTGGGGTGGTAATGCCGAGCTCATGAACACCAGCGCTGCGCCACCCTTTTGTTAGCGGGATGCTGTAGTCGATTTCTTCGAGTGGTCGATCAACCCGTGCTTGCGAACCGAGTTTTTCTTCAAGTTGGTTTTTTATTTGACGGCGGTTGATGTCGCCGACCACAACAATAGACATGTTGTCTGGGCGATACCATTTGCGATAGAAGTCTGCGACACGATATTTGGAGACGTTGTTGATTGTGTCTACATCTCCAATAGGATCACGCTCTACATAGCGAGAGCCCGCCATTTCCACAGCGCTTTTTTTATCACCTAGACGTAGCATTGGGCCGAGACGAGCCCGCCACTCTTCCAAGACAATGCCACGCTCTGCGTCTAAGTCGTCTTTTAACATCGTGACGTTACTTGCCCAGTCTTTAACAATGTTTAATGCAAGTTCAAGGGTTTTACTGTCATTTGACGGCAGGTTTAGCGTATATACTGTATTTTCAAAGTCCGTAAAGGCATTGATGTCGACACCAAATTTCATCCCGGCTTGCTCTAGCTGTGTGATGAGCTGGTTTTCGGGAAAATGCTTGGTACCGTTAAACGCCATGTGCTCGACAATATGCGCTACGCCGCGCTGATCATCGTCTTCGTTCATTGAGCCCGCATTCACTACAAAACGAATATAGACTCGCGATTCTGGACGTTTATTTTCGGCTAAATAGTAACGAAATCCGTTATCGAGCTCGCCAACCGTTACTGAAGGGTCAAACCGTAACGCGCTTGGAGCCGCAGTGGTTGAAATGGCCGAGTTTGGAATAAATGGCTTGGAAACAGACTGGCACCCAGTGATGACGAATAGGGTGCCAATTGTTAATAGTTGGCTAATTTTCATGAAAATCTCAATGATTGGGTTTGGTTACAAAGGGTCAATTGGGCGCTGTTTACCTGCTCGTTTTCTCGATGTGAGATCTCGATAACACAGCAGTGTGGTAAATGCTGTTTGAGTGCCTGTTTGATAGTTTGGTAACTGTTTGGATCGAGCGCAGATAACGCTTCATCTAAAAACAGCCACTGAGGTTTTTGCACTAAACTCCTCGCGAGCATTACTTTTTGCAGCTCTCCTCCAGATAGACGTTGTTGCCAGTTGCTGGTTACGCTTAATTCTTGCGCCAGTTTATTGAGCCCAGCGTGTTCTAGCGCTTTGATCAGTGACGCGTCAGAGCGGTCAAGATCTTGATGCGGGTAGAGTAAAATCTCGCGTAGAGAAGCGTGAGGAAGATAGGGCTTTTGAGGAATAAACAGACAAGTTTTGTCTTCCGGCATGGCAAGCTCACCTCGATGGTAAGGCCATAGCCCAGCCAAGGTGCGCATAAAAGTGGTTTTGCCGCTTCCTGACGGGCCGCGAATGGTCAGGCTTTGACTAATAGCACCGGATTGACCTAATACTAATGGTGCTTGAGCGGGAGAAAAGAGATCCAACTTCTTCCAACTTGGAAACGCCGCGACAGTTATCGGTAATTGATCCGGTAGGTTTTCTAGTTGGGAGTGGAACGTGATTAGTCGCTCTGTCACCGCGCGCCAATCGGCAACTTCATCGTATGAGTCGACGAACCAACTGAAGGCCTCCTGTACGCGGTAAAAGCCCGTCGCGGTTTGCATCATGTCGCCAAGCTGCAATGCACCACTCATTAAGCGAGGCGCCGCAACTAGGTAGGGGAAGATGCGTGCGACTTCGTTATAGCCGCTATTAAACGCGCTGTATTTGATCTTCATTCCTGTGAGCTGTTGCCAGTTATCCCACACTTTGCCAAATAGGCCATGGGTTCGCTCTAGCTCAGCATGTTCACCACGCTGAAGGGCAATTGACTCAGCGTGTTCTCGGACGCGCATTAAATGAAAACGAAAGTCGGCTTCGCTTTTTTCCTGTTCAAAGTTTAATGGGATAAGTCTTTTGGCTATTTTATGTGTTAGCCATGTGCCAATAACAGAATAAACAATGGCAACCCATACCATGTACCCTGGGACCACCCATTCGCTACCTGCGAAGGAGAAATTTAGGCTTCCCGACAAATTCCACAAAATAATGGTAAATGAGAATAGGCTTGTAATGGTGCGCAGTAGCCCCAGCCCCATCTTCAACGTTTTATCGCAAAAGGCTTGCACGTCTTGGGTAATACGTTGATCGGGGTTATCACTGTTGGCAAATTGCAGTTGATGGCGATAAAGCCGTTTATTGCCCAGCCACTTTTGCAAAAAGGTGTGCGTAAGCCAGCGGCGCCAGCGGATGCGTAGCCCACGGCGTAAATACTCTTCGATTAAGTCGACTAAGGTATAGATCCCCATGATCAAAACAAACTGACCGAGCATCGCCCAAAAGTTTTCCCATTCGGCGTTTTGCATCAGATTGAAAAAATCGCGGTTCCAGTTGCTATACAATACAGCGACTTCGACGATAAGGTAATTGAGCCCGACCACTAACGACAGCAATAACCAGGCGATGCCTTTTTCATTGCTTCGCCAATAGGGAGCGGCAAGGGCCCATACTTGCGCGAGAAAACGCTTATTCTTTAATACTAATTCTGTTTGTTGAAGCATACATCACCGTTAGACAATAACGCGTTCAGCTCTGCAACGTGCAGAGCTGAAATAAAGACACTAATTTGTGTTTAGTAAAGAGGGGGTTAGAACTCGTAGCCTAGCTCAAGCCAGAATTCACGGCCCGGCGTGTATTCGCCGTAATCACCGTCGCGGGTTGCTTTCGCTGATTTTTGACGGACTTGGTTAAGGACGTTAAGCACATCGACTTGCACGTACATGTTGTGAGTACCAATGAGGTGTGGTTGCCAGCGAACGCGGCTATCCCACTGGGTGTGTGTACCGAAGTCGTAGCTATCGAACATGCTGATGCCATTCGCAGCGTCGGTGTTGTATTCATAACCGGTGAGTGCCGCTTTAACATACACTTTGTTGGCCCAAGTGATATTGTACTTCGGCAATTGCATATCTAGACCAAGGCGAACCATCCACTCTTCTTCACTGCTGTTGACCGCTTGCTCCATTTGCTCACGCGTCATCAGCTTGCCATCAAGGAAAACCAGCTCGTTTGGATCAAGGTGTTTTGCTAGATCACTGCGATCAGAGTCGAGCCAGTCTGCACCCAGGGTGGTGTTCCAATGAGTAGGGCCAACAACCCACGGGGTCACATTACTGACCTGTAGGGTGTAGACGTTAACTTTGTAGTCACTGCCGTTGATGTACTCTTCAACTTTGTTATTACCAGAGCCAGTTTCTTTTCGTACTAGACGCTGTTTGTTGTTGCGCAGCACGTAGCGCGCGGTGAGGGCAAAGTTACCCACGTTTTGGTTTACGCCTAAGCTAAATTCATCGGCGTAAGGGGTGTTTAAGCCATCGATAGATTCGTAGCGTCTAGAATGATTTTCATCCAGTTTTAAGATCTCACCTGCGAGTTTCATTGATGCAAACGAGCGGCCGTAGTAACGGTTTACACCAAGGTTAAGCTGAGTGTTATCTAAGGCTTGCCAAGTCGCCGCAAAACGTGGCGCTATATTGGTGTTACCTAAGTAATCATCTCGTTCAACGCGTACTCCTGGGCGTAAAGTTACTCGGTTCAATTGGATCGTGTCTTGAGCATAGAGTGTGGAATTTTGATACTTGCTGCTTACGCTACCTTGATAGACTGTTTTTTTATCAGCCATTTCCATACCGTAAAATTTGGTTATCTGATCCACCGTTACGTTCTGATCACGATTAAAATCATATTGGGTAATATGGTGGCTAGCTCCTATAGAGATGGCATGGATAGTTTTACCCCATGTGAGAGGGTCTAGCGCATAGTCGAGCATTAAATTGGTGTTTTTTTGCGCCATCTGGCTGTCACCATAACCCCCACTTTCGTATTCTCTGTCGTTATCAAGATCGAAAATTTGTTTTGCGTGCGCACTATTAGAATCACGCTGATCGGCGAATTTATCGTAGGCCGCGGTTGCGGTGAGTGTTCCTTTGGCTAAATATTGCTTCCATCGCAATGTGGTGCCATAGGCTTGGTGGGTATCGGTGACGTTTCCATCAATGTTATTGGCGAAATATTTTCCTTCTTTGTAATCTGAATATCGAAAGCCTAACTCTAAGCTGCGATTAACGTCTGGCGTCCAATTGAAGTTGGCCAAAACATTGTCAGAGCGACGGGTATGATCTTGGTTGTCACGTTGGCCTTCAGGATTGATTTGACGAGATTGTTGAATGTTTGAGTCGCGTCGACTAAAGCCAAGCACCATACCGATGTTATCGGTGATCCCTTGTTCGGTGACAACGCTGAAAAATTCTTTTTTATAAATAGGTTGGTAAATAGCGTCGTTGCTAAGAGGCGTCGCTGAATTGACATCGTTCTTTACGTTGTCGTCGATCTTCATTGAAGCCCAGTCGGATCGTGTGCCGCGGTATCTTAATTGGGTGCGACTTTCGCCGCTATATTGGCGTGTTTCGGCAACAACTGCACCGCCAGTAAAACCCCCTAGGTTCGCGGGTACGTTGCTGTCGTAAACAGTTACGCCAGCCAACATATTGGCATCAAAGAAGTAGGCTTGCTCAGAACTTTTACTTGGTAATACGCCAACGTGTCCTTCAAACATCCCGCCAGTAGGGTCAATGTCGCTATTGACGTTGACGCCATCAATCATGTAGGCCGTTTGGCTTGGATCTGCACCATTAATTGATATCGAGGCTGGCTTAATTTCACCGTTGGTAAAGCCGTTTTGATCGCTTTCTGCGTAACGTACGTTTGGGTTGGACTTTAAATAGTCGCTCAGGTTGCCGTTGCCAGCAGGAGTGTTTTTTATCGCTTCTTGGTCGATAGTTTGTTTCGATGAAAGGTCATCATCTTGCTTGTCGGTTACGGTTACCGTGAGCTGTTCTTGTGGCTCTGACGGATTGGCTTTAATGGCCTGCGTCGCATAAGCGCTGGTGCTTGAGAGTGCGGCACTGATAACGGCTGCAAGCAAAGTTTTATTGAGATGAGTCATAGTAATTTTATGTAAGTGAGAATTATTCTCAATAATGTTATCAATAAAACATTTGCTTAGTAAATGCCTTGATCGTAACTCATATCTCTAGGGTTCTGTTGTTTTACCAAAATTAATGTTATTTCTTTGTTAAAATTAGGCAAGTTTTACTTAGCAGATTAAATGTGAGTGAAAGCTAATAAATTAGTACTTACCGCTCTTTATGAGATTAAATCTCATTTGGTATAATGTACTGTTTGCTCTCCTGTGTTTGTTACAACTCATTAGCATTTTTCGGCAAAAAAAAATGATATTTTTTTGGTGAGTTAGCTCTGAGTTCAGCGGTGAAATGATGATAAGAATAGTGTTTATTGGGCTTGGTCTATGTAACTTCTTGTTTTTATGGTTTAATTTTGCGGGGTGCGTCATAAAAGATAAATATAGGTTTATCTTTTATTTGAAAATAATTATCATTAGCAAATAACTATTCTTAACTTATCATTTGCTTCCCGTATCAATATGCTTACTTTTCTTTCAAAGTTTCACACTGTTAAATTCAAATTACTGGTGATTTGTTCTGTTGTCGTGTTTTCACTCCAGATAAAGGCAGAAGTCAAAACCGATGATCTCATCAAGGAAGAGCTGCAGAGCTTGTCGGCAGCGGTCAAGTCGCAATCTCAGGTCGAATCAGCGGACGATCAAATCCAAAAACTGCTCGAGGAGCATCGGCAACTCGGTCATGAGATCAAGCTGCAAACGAAATACCGACAACAACTGACCTTTCAGGTAGAGCAACTAGCGAAGGCGTTGGTTGAGTTAGACCGTGAAATGGATAGTGTCCGCCAGACGAAAATCCGTTTGCTGCCGTTGTTAGACGAGATGTACCTTGGCTTGGAAGCCTTAATTGAACAAGATCTGCCGTTTTTGGTGCGTGAACGCTCATTGCGCCTAGCGTTGTTAAAGGAAAAGCTAGCCGATCCCAACGCGACACAAGCACAAAAGCTCAATCAACTGTTAGATGCTTATCAGGTCGAAATTGCTTACGGGCACAGTGTTGAAACCTGGTTGGGCAGGCTTTCACCTACGCAAGAGGTGAGCTTTCTTCGTGTTGGCCGTATTGGTTACTACTACTTAAGTTTAGACACGAAGACGGCAGGGATGTGGCAAAGAGGAGAAGGTTGGCAGACGTTAAGCGGCCAGCAAGCTGTGCTACTCAAACAGGCCATTAGCGCTGCGAACTCGAACCACTCTCCTGCGCTGCTTATGGTTCCGGCACATGCTGCGACTGCTTCCTAATAGGTGACTTATGACTAATATCATTTCTGTGGCCAAGTGTCGATTTTGGCTTGTGCTTTCACTGTTGTTCTCTTTTTCATTGCAAGCTCAAGGCTTAGATGCGGTACTTTGGCAACTCAAACAAGCTAACCAAAACCTACAAGCAGAACTGAGCCAGACCACGGCTGAAAAGCGACGAGATAAATCCGCAATAATGGCTAGTGTGACAAGATCAAAGCAGCATCTAGCTCAGCTAAATCAAGACAATCGTGACTTGGAAGAGCGGATTATTAACCTGCAGCAAGCGTTGCAAGCTAAGCGAGCGCAACTGAATCAAAGCCGCGACGCACTTAACGAAGTGATTGATACCACCCAAGCTCAACACCAAAGTTTTACCAGTAATGCCAGCCAATTTAGTAGCTGGAGCCTCAGTGATGCGCATCAGAGCTTATCGCAGCGCAGTGTTGATATTGCAGCTATTCGTCAATTTTGGATCGAACTAGCGGGCCAAATAGTTGCGACGGGGCAAGTTATGTCTCAGCAAGGTGAAGTGGTGTTAGCCGACGGCAAGGTAGTGATGTCAGCTATTCAACATGTGGGCCCATTTAGCCAGTTCTCGGAACAATATGGTTGGCTTAAGTACCTTCCTGAGCGCCAATACTGGCAGCAACTTGATCCTCAGCCTCAGTTAGAGATCCCATCTTCCCAATGGCTTATCGACCCTACCTTTGGTGTCATGCTAGCAAAAGCGAAACAGCAAACGGTTTGGTTTGAGCAATATCAGCCTGCAGGGATAGTCGGAATATTGATTGGCTTCGTGGCTTTGGTCGGGCTGTTAATTGGTGTCGTCCGCTATTTAGTATTAACTAAGGAGCAAGCGGCGGTCAATAAGCAACTGTTGCAATTAGATACCCCAAGCGCGCGCAATCTACTTGGCCGAGTACTGCTTGAGCTGCAGTCTTGTCAGGGCGCGGATCATATTGAAGATGTGGTGGATGCGAGTGTGAGCAAAGAGATGCCTTGGTTGAATAAAGGCATTGGTACTTTGGCTGTACTTGCCGCTATCGCGCCTTTAATGGGGCTATTAGGCACCGTTGGGGGCATGATCGAGACATTTTCTGTATTAACCTCTCAAGGGGTATCAAATAGTGAGCTGCTTTCTGGTGGGATCGCAGAAGCCTTACTCACTACCAAAATGGGGCTCTTAACGGCAATCCCTTTGCTGCTTTTGCATTGCGTGGTGAAATCTCGCGCTCAAAGGCTGGCCGAAATAATCGAGCATCAAGTGGCGAGCTTAGTGGTGGATAAACGCTATCGACAGGGACAACTATGCTCAGCATGATTGGCTTGCCTGTTGAGCCAATAGGCGGTGTGATGTGGGGGATCATCTTGATCTCCATCATCATGTGGGGGCTCATTTTACGTTGCTATTGGAGCTTGTTTCAGTTTTCAAGCCAAGCGCAGGCTCAGTCCCTGCTATCGGCCCGAAGTCAGTATCCATCATTGGGGCTAGCTGAGCAGGCGCTGTTGATCCAAGGCTGGTTGAGTCAAATTAGCCTTCATTTACAAAAAGGTTTGGCTGAAGTGCGCCTTTTTGTACGGGTTTTACCCATGCTCGGTTTACTTGGTACCGTTGACGGTATGATGCGTTGCTTTGCACGCTTAAACAGTGACGACATATTACAAGCGGTTTCTGATGGGATCAGTCAAGCGATGTTAACAACATTGGCTGGGCTGGTGGCGGCGTTGTCTGGAATGTATTTCGCTTACCATTTAAAAAGGCGCAACCAACACCTGCTGGCTAAGCTTAAACAACAATTAGAATGTTATGAAAATTAAATCTTTTGTCACTGCGGATGAATCTGCGCATGTTGATCTAACGCCATTGATTGATGTTGTGTTTATCTTACTGATCTTCTTTATTCTCTCGGCCACTTTTCAGCAAGATTCAAGTATTCCTGTTGATAGACCGAGTGCGAATAGCGCCCTTCAAAGTGAAAACCAGTCACTGAGTGTGACCATAGATGAAAATGGCCAGTTATGGTTCAAAGAAGCCCGAGTCACACTAACCAAACTCAAAACGTTAGCTAGTATACAAGTGCAAGCGGGGCCAGGAAGTAACGCGGTGATCAAAGCGGATAAACAAGTCCCGACTGGGAAGTTAATTGAAGTGATCGATGGTTTGCGACTTGCAGGAGTGGCCAATGTTGCTGTCGCTACCCAAGCACAATAGCGCGCAATACTTATTGATGCTAGGCGCTGCGCTTACCGTCAATGCGTTTTTGGCCTTATTATTGCGCAGCTTAATCGCACCAAACTTGCCGTCTAAGCCATTGACAGCATACCCAGTGTATAGCGTTTCGTCACAGCAGCCAGAATCTCGAACAGAGCCGAAAGAGCCCAAGCCAGTGGTGGCTGCAACCGCTCCGAATCCTGCGCCTGCCAGACCGAGTGTTGTGGACTTTACTTTAGTCGATACGGCAACGAGTGTGGTTTTACCTGAGGTTATTTTTGAGCCTAAGTTGTCACTGCAAATATCGACGACGTATCATTTCAATTTGCCGTCCACAAATTGGGCTCAGGGGAGTCAAGTTCAGGCTAGCATTGCGATCGCCAAGCCGACTTATCAAGTTCCGCCGCAGTACCCTGCGAGCGCTAAACGCAAGGGAATAGAGGGCAATATTACGCTTGACCTATTGATTGATGACAAAGGAACACCGTTGCAGCATCGAGTGGTTAGTGAGTCCCCGCAAGGTGTATTTTTGCAAGCGTCGCTGCGAGCCGTGATGCGTTGGCGTTTTGTCGCCCCGAGCGGTGGTGAAGAATGGCAGCGTGTTATCGTTAACTATCAATTGGAGAAATAACCATGCTTAGGCGAGTTTGTTTGTTGCTCTGCTTGCTGAGCCCTTTAGCGGCGGCGCAAGTGGATGTTGAAGTGATTGAGCGTTACCAGCAGTTACACCGTTGGTTAGCCGAAGACCCTGCGGCACAACTGGCACCGATCGTTCGGTTTTATCAAAAGCAAAAAGGGCAAAGTGAGGCTAACAGACGCGTAGCTACAGGGCTCTATTTGCAGGCATGTTTGCAGTTTCAGCAATATGCGTGCGGCCGCGATAGAGCCCTTGAACTACTGGATTTTAAGCCCGAGATTCAAGAGCAAAGCCAACTGCTTAAACTTGCGATCCAATTGGCATTTCAAACCGAGCAATACTCTCAGGTGCTGGCGTTAGGACAGCGTTGGCAGACCCATCTCGAATCGGAGTTTTGGCAACCTGCTCGGCAAGCGTTTCCAACCCTAGACAGCCAAGCGGAAGTAGAGACGATCAGTGCTTATAGCGCGTATCAGCTTAAGTTATGGCAACAGGCCGAGCGTTCTATTTCGTCGGCGATCGACAAAAACCCGACGCAAGAAAGGTATCAGCTATTATTAACGATTTATCAGCAAGCTGAAGCGCTGGTGGAAGAAAACCAACTGCTGCGCAAAGTGACTCAGCTTTATCCTCTGCAAGAGAAGTATTGGTTGAGGTTGGCTCAAAGCTACTTGTCGCAAAACCAAACAGAGCAAGCTATCGCGGTGTTTTCTAGCTTAGATGACCGTAATTTGTTAGCAGGCACGAACGTCTTGTTGTTAGCGCAACTGATGATTGCACAGAACACACCAGTAGCGGCGGCCCAGCTACTATCAAAACACCAAGCGCAACTGTTACGCTCAGAAGGCTATCCGCCTTTGATGCTAAAAGCGTTATTACTTTCGCGTCAACGTAAGAAAGCGTTAAGTTTTTTAGAGCAACACCCGCAAATAAAGCTGTTGGCCACCCAAGCTCAATTGGCTTACGGCCAAGGCGAATGGCAAAAGGCCATTATATTACTCACCAAGCAGATGGCTTTAGATCCCACCAACGACTATTGGCGATTATTAAGAGGGATCAGTTATTTTGAGTTGCAGCAATATACCCAAGCAAAGATAGATTTTGTTAGCTTGAGTGACAGTGAATATCAAGCTGTGGTATCTCAGTGGCAGCAACAAGTCCATTATTTGAGCGAGCCTGTTGGTTAATATGAGAGAGGCTTTTGTATCGATAGTTGGCTAATAACGAGCAAACTTGAGGGTAAAAGCTTTGAATAGGTGAAATGGTTGACGCGGTAAAACTTTGACTTGGCTCAATTTTTGTAGGGGAGTAGCGGCTAAAGGAACGTCGTTTTGTTAACTGCTGCACAAAATTTAATGTGCGAATTAATAATAGTGAACGAGTTTGCTTTAATTATGTCCATTAAATGACATCACCCAAAAGTGCTAGAAGGGAAGGAACCATGCCAAAGGTATATTGTGAAGCGTGCAACAAGAAAACTGATCATAAAGCGATCATGCGCAAGACCCCGCCACAATGTACAACCTTTTGGGAAAAGTTCACCCATGCGAACCAATCCGTATTTCAGTTTTTGAGTGGTGAGCATTACTACAACATGGAACGCCAACTGTATTGTCGAGTATGCAATCATCAGCATCAGGTAATGGCAATGAAAGAGCCTGCATTAGTGGAAAGAAGCATCGCCTAAACAAAACGCATTCAATAGAAAAGAGCCCACAGCGGGCTCTTCTTTGGTGTGAGTTTGAGTTGATGCTCGATTAAATCATACGCTGAGCTTCAACCTTGTTCGCTTTTTCATGACTTAGCGATAGAGGGTGTTTGTGGGCTCGAATGCAGTCTCTCCCCGCTCTTTTTGCTTGATATAGCGCATCGTCGGCATGCGCGATGACTTGAGTGACCGGGTCTTTAAAGTCCCACTCTACGACGCCAAATGACGAGGTTATCGAGAAAGTTTGTTGATTATCGGCAACGAAGACTTGTTGGTTAATTGCGGTTCGAAATCGCTGGCTAAAGGTTATTGCGTTGGTAAGGTTGGTGTCGCTTAACAATACAACAAATTCTTCCCCCCCAAATCGAGCGCAGATATCACAACTTCGGGCAATCTCTGTGATGGTTTTTGCTACCCCCTGGATCACACGATCGCCGGTGTTATGGCCGTATTGATCGTTGATGGCTTTGAATAGATCAATATCCAGTAAAACTAGGCTGTAGGGGGTTTTTGTTCGCTTTGCTTTCTTCTCTTCAATAGAGAGCAATTGAGAAAACATGCGTCGATTGTAGAGTTGGGTTAATGGATCGATGGAGGCGAGGTGGCGCAATTTGGCTTCCACTTCTTCGCGGCTTTTTATTTCTCTTTTT
>Ga0070724_10000201_pt1 | contig 51789 bp, 41 predicted proteins | sample tdDd001_FD_67278 | JGI IMG/M metagenome (GOLD analysis project Ga0070724, IMG submission 67278) | Marine sediment microbial communities from the Atlantic coast under amendment with organic carbon and nitrate - tdDd00.1 | ecosystem: Environmental > Aquatic > Marine > Coastal > Sediment | place... | reverse complement strand
CATCCATAAGATGAATGTACCAAGAGTCGCTAATGTTAAGTTTGAACCAGGAATCGGTCTTACTTGTCCGTTTTTACCATATTTACCTTTTCTAGCTCCTAGAATAAGTACACCAGCTAATGCAGCCCATCCACCAACAGAGTGAACAATAGTAGAACCAGCAAAGTCAGAGAATCCAGCAATTAATCCACCTAACTCAGTTCCACCCCATGTCCAGTGACCTTGGATTGGGTAAATAAATCCTGATAAAACAACAACAAAGATTAAAAATGGCCATAATTTAATTCTTTCAGCAACAGTTCCTGAAATTACAGAAGCAGCAGTTGCAACGAACATAACTTGGAAGAAGAAATCAGAAAATGCTGGGTAAGCAGCATCTGGTGCATTTTCTCCACTAAATAATGAGATACTACCAATGAACGAATTTCCTTCTCCATACATTGCGTTATATCCTACAAAGTAGAACATAATACAAGATATAGCAAATAACCCCATATTTTTTGTTAATACCGTAGCATTATTTTTTGTTCTTGTTAAACCAGCTTCTAACATGGCAAACCCAGCTGCCATCCACATTACTAGAACTCCTGAAAAGATAAACAGGAAACCATCTAATATATATTTTACATCAGTAAAATTTTCCATAAGACTCCTTTGTCAATTTATATACCACAATTATAAAATAACATTGAGAGTCTGTAAACATATTTACTGTATATTTTATATACATTTATGCAAATATTTATTCAACAGTATATTTTTATACTAATTAAGCTCTTTAAATTTGTTTAGTAAAACAAAGATTTCATCTAAGTCATTCTCTATTAATGTAGAAGTATGTAAAATATTCTCTTCATCCCTATTTTTCATGGCTTCACCATATTTAACAAGGTAATTATCAAGTCTAGAAGTAAGCTGTTTTAAGCTCTCAAAATCACTTCTGTTTAAAATTTCACTAGTTTCATACTCTTTTATAAAGCTGTAAATATTTTGTCTATGCTCTATATCTATATTAATAGTTGAAGAGTTATTGTTTATTTGATTTAATATACCTTGTTTATATTTTGTATACTCAATTTTTATACTGTTTAATTTTTGAGTAAAGTCAAAGTCAACTATTCTTTTTTCTACTTCTAAATCATACTCATTTAATGAAGCTGCTTGAAGCATATCTTGTGCAACTCTATTTGTTTGGGTTGCAACATCTTTTGTTTGAGTAGCCATTGAGGCATTCTCTTGAGTTATTTGATCTAAACTACTCATAGTTTCATTTATCTGAGATAAATTATGCATTTGTTCTTGATTTGACTTTGCTACTTCATCAATAATTGTTGTATTCTCTTCAATCATAGAAGATAGCTTTTCAAAACTCTCCATCATCTGTTCAGAATAAATTTTACCATCATGGGATTTTTGATTTGCAACCTCTACAAGGTTTTTAATCTCTTTTGCTGCTTCAGCTGATCTATTTGCAAGGTTTCTTACTTCTTGAGCAACAACTGCAAAGCCTTTACCTGCTTCACCTGCTGTTGCAGCTTCTACTGCAGCGTTTAATGAAAGAATATTTGTCTGGAATGCAATTTGGTCAATAATCGTAATTGCTTCATTAATAGCATTTGTTGATTCATTAATCTCATACATTGATTTTTGTGTAGATTCAACTAGTTTTATTCCCTCTTGAGAATAAGATTTTGTAGAGTTAGCAATCTCTAACATATTAGAAGCTTTTGTAGAAGTAGAAGTAATACTGTTTGTAATCTCCATCACTGAAGCAGATGTTTGCTCCAGTGATGCTGCTTGAGATATAGATGCACTATGTAGTTGATTTACTAATTCTAGTAATTCATTTGATTTATTATCTAGAATATTTCCATTTTTATTTACCATTGCTAAAAATTCTGAGATATTCATACCAATCATATTTAAACATCTAAGTTGTGTATTTACAATTGCTCCAATATCTGTCTTATCAGCTTTTACTGTAAAGTCCCTATTTGCATAGTTTAATGATGTTTTAAAAGAGTTAACAATATTTACTCTAAGTGAGTCAATCATATTATTTACATTCTCTTTTAATTCATTTATATATGTATTATTTGCAACGGAGTTAATTCTATATACTAAAAAACCTTTCCCCACCATTTTAGATACAAACTTTGCTTCATTTATTACTTCATTATCAACAGCTAAACCATCTTTGATTTTTTGAATATTTATATTTAAATCTTTTGCCATTAAACCAAAGTCATCATTTGATTTTAAATTAATCTCTTCTAAGTTTTTTTCTGTTGATGTTAAATAGTTGAAGAATCTGCCTAATCCATCTCTAATTGTTAGAATTGAACCTGTTATATAATTTGATATTTTAAAGAATATAAGAATTGTTGCAAAAAAGACAAGTAATAAAAGTATGATTTTCATAATTAAATCAGAATAGATTTGATCTATTTTTTCATCAAGTATTTTTTCTACTGATTTGTTATTACTACTATTTATACCTAAAAGAATTAATGATAATTTATCATTTGAGATATCAAAACTTTGACTAATAGCTAATTGTTTTAGCTCTTTGTATTTTTCATACTTATCATAGTTTTGACTAATTAAATATATTGAAACTAAAAAATATCCAAGAACTGGAAATATTATTAGTGAAACTAGTTTTAGTTTAATACTACTATTATAAAAGAAACTCCCCATTTTATCCTCCCTCTATTACAATATCTAAACATAAGATATATATTTTGTTTTCCAAAATAAACTTCTTAGCAAAAGTTTTACAAATATTCCCCGTTGCATAAGAGATATATTTCTGACTTAAAAATATCCCTTGTTTTGATTCAAGAGTAATATAGTAATACTCTTTTAAATAGTGTTCATCTCCATGCTTTGTAGGTTTAAACATCTCATTAATATTTTCATTTATTATGGTGTCATTTACCTGTTTTGAAGAGTCTGCATCTATTAGATAAATAGCTTCAATATCAAGATGTTTAATAAACTCATTTTTTAATACTTCATATGATTTATCTAAATCATCTATTTTATGTGTCATATCAACAGAGATTAGTTCATATTTATTTATTACTTCTCTTTTCTTGTTAATTCCTGCAATATTTCTATTTTTAAATAGTTTCCCAATATCAATTATCTTTTCAACAATATGCTCTTCTTCCATTTTTGTAATTTGATTTTGTGGCTTTGAAAAGAAATATCCTTGAAAAAGGTTTATTGTTGATTTAAGACCTAAACAAATCGCATCTTCATCTTCAACACCTTCTGCTAATACCCTAATTCCTAAGTTATGACTCATTTTTGCAATAGCTTTTACAATCTCTTTATTAACAAGATTGTTTTTAACATCTGTAAATAAAGACTTATCTATTTTAATTAAATCTGGTCTAATTAAATTAATTCTATGAAAAGTAGAACTACCTGTTCCAAAATCATCTAAAGCAATTGAAAAACCTAATTTTTTGTATGTGTCGCAAAACTTATTTAGGGAATTTAAATTTGAAATCTCATCCTCTTTGATTTCTAAAATAAAATTTTTAAAGGGAATATTCAGATTTCCTATTGTCTCTATAAAACTATTTTTATTTAAAAACTCATCAATATTATTTATAAGTGAAGACTCTACATTTAGAAAAAGTAGTAAATCACTATTTTGTATATAATATTGATGAAACTTCTTAATAGCTTTGTTTCTAGTCATTTCATCAAGTTCAATTATTAAGTTGTTCTCTTTTGCAAGATTAAAAAGAATATCAGGTGGTAAGTTTTGCCCATTATAAGTACATCTAGTTAAAGCTTCATAAGCATAAACCTTTTTAGTACGAATTGAAACAATAGGCTGGAAATATATCTCTACTAATTCATTTTCAATTATTTGCTCAATCATTTTTAACTCTTTTTCATTTGATTTTATTAACATATTTTTGTTATTTTTAAAATATAGAGAACTATTATAACTTGTTGATTTTATTACCATGAAGATTTTTTTGTATATTTTTTAATCAGTTGTTCTTTTTTTAAAAAGTTAGATTAAAGTGATTGAAAACAATCACTTTAATTTACTATTCATCTTCTTTTGCGAACTTTTTGTATAAGAAGTCTAAAATAGCTTCTCTACATCTAATATATTCAGGATCACTTTGTAGGGCAACTCTATCTCTTGGTCTATCTAATTTTACTTCTAAGATTTCTCCAATAGTTGCTTCTGGACCATTTGTCATCATAATTACTTTATCACTTAATAAAACTGCTTCATCAATATCGTGAGTAATAATAATTACTGTATTTTGAACATTTTGTTGAATTCTCATAAGGTGTTCTTGTAAGTTTGCTCTTGTTAATGAGTCAAGTGCACCAAAAGGCTCATCCATTAATAAAACATCTGGTTTAATTGATAATGCTCTAGCAATACCAACTCTTTGTTTCATACCACCAGAAATTTCCCCTGGATATTTATCTTTTGCATGGTCAAGATTTACCATTGAAACAAATTTTTCAACTCTAGCTCTTAACTCTTGAGAACTTAGTTCTGGCATTACTTTTTTAACAGCCATTTCAATGTTTTCATAAACTGTTAACCAAGGAAGAAGTGAGTGGTTTTGGAAAACTACTGCTCTTTCAGGACCAGGTCCAACGATCTCTTTATTTTTTAATAAGATATTACCTTCAGTTTGTGCATCAAGTCCAGCAATCATATTAAGTAGTGTTGATTTACCACAACCACTATGCCCAATAATAGAGATAATCTCATTTTTTGCAATCTTTACATTTACATCAACTACAGCTTTATACTCTTTCCCTCCTGGAAGGGGGAAAGTTTTGTGAATGTTTTCTAATTCTAAAAAGTTATTCTTACTCATTTTTATCTCCTAAACCTACATTTTCTTTCTATAGTCAAAGTAATCAGCAATTTTTCCCATGATTACATCTAAAATAAATCCAATAATACCAACGATTATAATACCAATGATAATGTTGTGGTAAGACAAGTTGTTATACTCATCCCAAATCCAGAATCCAATACCAATACCACCTGTTAACATCTCAGCTGCAACAATAACTAACCATGCAATACCAAGAGATAATCTCATACCTGTAAAGATATAAGGAACTGCAACTGGTAAGATAATCTTAGTAATCTTCTCAATTGGAGAGAACTGTAAAACTTTTGCTACATTTAAATAGTCTTGATTAACACTTTTTACACCAAGTGCTGTATTAATAATAATTGGCCATATCGATGTTACGAAAATCGTAGAGATTGCCGTTGTATTAATATCTTGAAATACAAAAAGTAATAAAGGTAACCATGCTAATGGAGATACCGGTTTAAAAATCTGAATAAATGGATCAAATGCATATTGAAAACTCTTACTCATACCAACAATAAGTCCAACAGGAACACCAACTAAAATAGCTAAAACAAATCCTGCAAATACCCTTTGTAAAGATGCTAAAACCTGCCAAAAGATACCTTTATCATCTTGATTTTCAATATAGAATGGGTCTGATAAAACACCCTCAATCTCATCACCATCAGCAGTTTCCCCTCCAAATGCATAAACATATGTATCACTTGGGGTTGGGAAATCCTCCACCATACTTGCAATACCAGACCAAACTTGTATTAACACTAATAACACTACAAATGGAAGTAGTATTTTTTTGTACGTTTCTTTATTCATTTTTCACCTTCTTTATTTTTGTACTTTTAGATGCCTAGAGAGTCTTGCGCGATTGTAGGAAAATTTTCATAATATAAATTATGGTATCTAGGCATTTAAAAAGACAAAGCCCCATGGGGACTTTTATCTTTACTTTACTTGCCCTACGGTGGTACTTACGTACATCACCTTCGGGTGCCAACAGATAAAGAACAAGCAGTTGTTCTTTATTTACCTGTTGTTATATACTTAGGATCTGCACATCCAGCAGGTCCATAATGACACTCATATTTTGGTTGAGCTGTTTTAACTGTCCATTGATTTGCTTTTGCTAAATCCTCTTTTGAAACTAAAGAGTTTTGAACTTTAAAGTTATAAATATAATCAACAGCTTTATTTGGATCCCAAACTTTTCCATCTAAGAATTTGTTGTATTCATCAACACCATCTTTTTTCCATGGACTTGGAGGTAATTTATAATCAACTTCTTTTGCAACTTCTGCAAATAAGTCAGGTCTATAAACTTTTTCAATTGTTGCTTTCATATCAACTGGTTTGTCAAGTTGTCCCCATCTATACATTTGAGTAATGAACCACATACCATGTGAATAGTAAGGATATGCTGCATAGTTATTTGCAAATACGTTAAACATAGGGTTAGATGAATCTACACCTTTGTTATATAAAAATGTTCCTGACATCGATTTTTGTAAAACTTTCTTAGGAGCTTTTACATAGTTCTTCTTAGCTAAATATTTAATAGCCTCTTCTCTATTTTCCCATGAAGCATCAAGCCATTTTTGAGCTTTAATAACTGCTCTCATAACTGCTTTTGTTGTTTCTGGGTTTTTCTTTACAAAATCTGCTCTTGCTTGAAGAACTTTTTCTGGGTTATTTCCCCAAATATCATAGTTAGTTACAAGAGCACTTCCTTTACCTTTAAGTACGATTCTAGAGTTCCATGGCTCACCTACACAGTAACCTTCAATATTTCCAGCAATTAAGTTTGAAGGCATTGTTGGTGGTGGGAATGGTTTAATAGTACAATCTTGATCTGGTCTAATTCCAGAAGCACCCATCCAGTATCTTAACTCATAGTTGTGAGTAGAAACTGGGTGAACCATACCAAAGTTTAAAGGTTGATACTTATCACCTTCCGCTTTTCTTTTTGCATCAATGTATTTTTTAAGTGAGTCAGCTGAAACAGGTCTTTGTGTTTTATCAAGTCCATATTTCTCCATCTCTTCAATAATCTTATTACCATAAGTAATTGCATTACCGTTAAAGTCTAAAGATAATAAAGCTTGTAAGTGTGCGTTACCATTAATACCTAATGTTGCTGCAATTGGCATACCAGCTAATGCGTGAGAGAAATCATATTCCCCACTAATAACTTTTTGCTGGATACCTGGCCATCCACCACCTTCTTTTGCAACGTGAACATCTAATCCTTCTTGGGCGAAGAAACCTTTCTCTTTTGCAATTACTAGTGGAGCACAGTCAGTTAATGCAATAAAACCTATTTTTAATTTTGTTTTTTCTGGAGCTGCTAGTAATGTACTTGCTACAATAGAAACACCTAATCCAATTTTAAGAACCTGTTTAAACATGAAATCTCCTTATTTAATACATTTTAATGTTTTGATGTAAGCATGATAACAGATTTTTAAATACAAAAGATACAACATGATGTCTATTTTTTATACATTTAAACTTAAATTTTCATTAACTATATTTTCAATAACAGCTTAAACAAACCTATATATAGGCTTTAGCAAGCATTTACAAGTTTTTAAACTTAAATTTTCATAAATTTATTTTTACAAAATTTTCATTTTTCATAAATATTTTATATACATTAATAATGAACATAAAATATACAATATTTAACTCCCTGTTTACATAATTACAAATTGGATATTTTATATACATCAAAAGATACTAAATTACCACCTTTAAATATATAATAACCTTAGAATTACATAAAAGGATAGTTATGGCAGGATTGAAAGATCTTAAAGGTCAAGGACACGGAACAACATTGTTCATGGCTTTTTTATATTTTGATATGAGTTTCATGGTTTGGACAATGTTAGGTCCATTAAGTACAGAAATAAGTGAAGCATTAGCTTTAAATGGTCACATTATTACAGCAGGTGAAAAAGCAACTCTACTTTCACTTCCTATTTTATCAGGAGCAATACTTAGAATAGTATTAGGATTTGGTGTTGATAAAATTGGAGCCAAATTAACAGCTTTAATTTCACAAGCTATAGTAATCTCAGCATTATTACTTGCTTATTTCCAAGCAGATACTATTACATATAATCAATTATTAATAGTTGCATTAGGACTTGGTTTTGCTGGTGCTTCATTTGCAGTTGCTTTACCCCAAGCTGGACAATGGTACCCACCAAAACTTCAAGGTGTAGTACTTGGTATTGCTGGTGCTGGTAATATTGGTGTTGTAATTGACTTCTTATTTGCTCCAAAAATTGCAGAGCTTTGGGGATGGGATTCAGTATTTGGAATTGGTGCAGCAATGGCAATTGTTGTATTTGTTGCATACCTTTTCTTAGCAAAAGATGCACCGGAGAGTGTATATAAAAAGAATCCAAAGAAATTAAAAGATTACGGTAAACTATTAAAAGATAAAGATACTTGGTGGTTCTGTCTATTCTATGCTGTATCATTTGGTGGTTTTGTTGGTTTTGCTGGATATATGAAAGTATATTTAATGAATACATACCAACCTGAGATGTTAGCGTTTGGACTTGACTTCTTAGCTGAAGAAAATGTAAAAGTAATGGCAGGATACTTTGGGGCTTTATGTATCTTTGCGGGTGCTGTATTAAGACCAGTAGGTGGAGCAATTGCTGATAGAATTGGTGGAGTTAGATCTTTATACTTTTTCTATGGAACAGTTTGTTTATTAACAATTTTAAATGCAACTGCTGATTTACCATTTGGTTTTGCAATTGTAGTATTATTCTTAACAATGGCAAACTTAGGTATGGCTAATGGAGCAGTATTCCAATTAGTTCCTCAAAGATTTGGTAAAGATATCGGTATTATGACTGGTATTGTTGGATGTGCTGGTGGTCTTGGTGGTACTGCTTTAATCAAAACTCTTGGTTGGTCAAAAGGTGCATTTGATGGATATGTTGCAGGATTCTTAATCTTTGCATTAGTTGTATTCATTGCAATTATGGGTATTTCACTGGTTAAAACTAGATGGAGAACTACTTGGGGAGTTCACGCTGGTGGTAGAATATAAAAAGAGCAATTGCTCTTTTTATATTTAAAATAAGTTTCATATATGGGAATTTATTTTAAGTATAAAAAAGGTTATAAAATTGAGTAAAAACAATATTTCAACTTCAGGGTTTTCATTAGCAAAAAAACAAGAGTTAGTAGGTGATGACTATTATGAAATAAAACAGTTTAATGATATTACTATAGCTGTTGTATGTGATGGGGTTGGTTCAGCTGAGCAAGGTGCCCTTGCTGCAAAAAAAGTTACTCAACATATAATCACTAACTTTAAAAATATTCCAAAAACATGGAGTATAGAAAAAGCTGTAAAAAACTTCATCAAATCAATTAACTCAATTTTATATGCCCAATCAATTCAAGATTATGAAAGACCAGAGCTTGTAACTACTGTAACTGTTGCAATTATTAAAGGAAATAGACTTTATGGTGCTAATGTTGGAGATAGTAGAATATATCTTTTTAGAGATGAAAAAATCACTCAATTATCCCATGACCACAATGAAGAAGGAATGGATAATGTCTTAACTGAAGCCATAGGTATTGATAATGATGTGGAAATATTCTACTTTGAAAACAATATAAAAAAAGATGACAAAATTCTACTATGTAGTGATGGTTTATACTCACTAATGAGTGAAGATACATTGTGTAATAACCTAGCTAATGGTGCATATCATATAGTAAAAAAAGCAAGTTATTTGATGGATGATAATCTACCTGATGATACTACTGCTGTTGTATTAGAAGTTAATGAAACTGATGAACTAGAAAAAATGAAAGCTTTAAACCTAAGTATCCCAGAGAATTTAAAAAAAGGTGATATCATAGATGGCTATGAATTAAAACTTTCACTTATTCAAAATGATAGAACTTGGGTTTGTGAAAAAAACTCAAATGAATATGTAATAAAATTTGCTCCCTATGAAGCCCTTGATAATGAAGAGATTTTAGACTTATATACAAAAGAAGTATGGAATGCAAAAAGATTAAAAGCAGGTTTTTTCCCAAAAGCAGTTGTTCCAAAAACTAGAAGTGCTAGATACTATATAATGACAAAACTTGATGGTATTACCTTAAAACAGTACCTAAAGAAAAGAACTTTAACGATTGAAGAATCAGTAAACTTAGCAAAAACTCTACTTTCTATGAATGAGTATCTTTTAAAATATAACCTTGTTCATGGAGATATAAAACCTGAAAATATTATAGTGATACAAAGAGATGGGAAAAAGATATTTAAAGTTATTGATTTTGGATCTATAACTGAAGTCTTCTCAACTGTAAGTAAAGCAGGTACTGCATCATACTTAGCTCCTGAGAGATTTAAAGAATCAGCAATAAATGAAAAAACAGAAATCTTTGCAATTGGTGTTACGCTTTATGAGTCACTAACAGGAAAATTTCCTTATGGGGAAATAGAACCTTTTCAAAACCCTACTTTTAAAAACCCTAAACCTATTGAGAAGTTTAATAAAAATATCCCATCATGGTTTGAGAGTATCATTCAAAGAGCAATTAGTGTGGATGAAGAGTTAAGATACGCAAACTACTCTTTTATGAAATTTGAAATTGACAATCCAAATAAGGTAAAACCTTTCTTTAAAAAGAACACTCCTTTATTACAAAAAGATCCTTTGAAATTTTATAAATTTGGATTCTATTTTCTACTTATTTTAAACTTTATACTATTTATTCAAAGTTCTTAAAATTGTATATCTTTTATACATTCATTTCTTAACTTTACATTAATTTATAGTATAATCTTGAATACATATTATACATTATTAAATTCAAGGTACTAAAAAATGATAAAGTCAGTTTGTGGATATTGTGGTGTTGGTTGTGGACTAGAATTTGAGGAAAACAAACTAATCGGAGATGTAGTTTACCCAGTAAACGAAGGAAAAGTTTGTTCAAAAGGTGTTTCTGAACTTATTAGTATTCAAACACCAACAAGACTTTTAAGACCACATATAAGAGAAAATATAGATGATGATTACAAGATCACATCATGGGATAATGCTATTGAAAAAATTGCAAATGCAATAGAAAATAGCTCAAAAGATAAAATAGGTTTTTATCTATCTGGACAGTTGTTAACAGAGGATTATTATGTTGCCAATAAACTTGGAAAAGGTTTTATTGGAACAAACAATGTGGATACAAATAGTAGAACTTGTATGTCAAGTGCTGTTAGTGCTCATAAAAAAGCTTTTGGAATTGATTATGTTCCTGTTAGAATGAATGATATTTTTGAATCAGACTTACTAATCTTAACAGGTGCAAATACAGCAGAAGCTCATGTAGTATTTCACAATAAAATCAAAAAAGCGAAAAAAGAGGGTCTAAAAGTTATAGTAATTGACCCTAGATTTACAGATACTGCAAAAATTGCAGACCTTCACTTACCTATAAAACCAAATAGTGATATTGACTTTTTTAATCTAATCTCAAAAAGATTAATAGATGAAAAATTAGTTGATGAAGAGTTTGTTGAAAAGCATGTAAACAACTATGAACTATTAAAAAACAAATTTAAAAGAGTTCCAACTACTAAAATGATCAAAAGAACTGGCTTATCAACACAGCAGTTTGAGCAGTTTTGGGAGATTTATAAAAATAGTGAAAATATCATAACAGCATGGACAATGGGACTAAACCAATCTTCTCAAGGTGTTGATAAAAATCTTGCACTTATAAATACTCATCTTTTAACTGGGAAAATATTTAAAATCGGTAATGGACCATTTTCTCTAACAGGTCAGCCAAATGCAATGGGAGGAAGGGAAGTTGGTGGACTTTCAACAATGCTTGCAGTTCATTTAGGTTTTGAAAAAGAGTCAATCAAAAAAGTATCTAAGTTTTGGAATACAAATAAAATAGACTCAAAACCTGGACTTACAGCAACACAAATGTTAGATGCAAACTTAGATGTTTTAATTATTTGTCATACAGACCCTATTTATCACTTACCAAATAGAAATAAGATGGAAAAACTAATCAAAAAAATTCCACTTGTAATAGAGATAAATGCATATGAGAATTCAGAAACTTCAAATTTTGCTCATATAAAACTTCCAGCAGCTCCTTGGGGTGAGAAAGAAGGAACACAAACTAATCTTGATAGAACAATTACAAAACAAGAGAAATTAACAAGAACATCAATTGATTGTAAACCTGATTGGGAGATTTTTCAACTTATTGCACAAGAGTTAGGATTTGAAAAAGAGTTTAATTATAAAAGTTCTGAAGAAATATTTAAAGAGTATCAAGAGATGACAAAACTAAATCCTCACCTAAATATATATGATACATCTTATTCACAATTAGCAAAAGAGCATTTTATTTGGGGTAAAGAAATAAGAGATAAAGAAGAGTTTTTTACAAAAAATAAAAAAGCTAATCTTCACTTTGTACAAAACAAACTTTTAAGTGAAAAACCAAATCTAAAATATCCATTTATTATGTTAACAGGAAGAACAAGGGACCAATGGCACTCAGGAACAAAAACTAATCTTCCAAGAACACTACTAAAATTTAAAAAACTAAACTTTTGTGAGATTAATACAAAAAATGCAAAAGCTTTAGATATAAAAAATGGTGATAAAATAAAAATCTCATCAATTAGAGGGGAAATAGAATCAGAAGCTCTTGTAACTGATAATATAAATATTGATACTATTTTTGTACCCGTAAGTCATAGAGGATTAAACTATATTACCAATGATTTATTAGATAAAGAATCACTACAACCTGATTATAATCACTCTGCAGTAAAAATCGAAAAAATTTCCATTTAAACTTAATTTTGCATAAAATATAACTATTTTTATATTTTATGCATCACTAAAATCTTAAATTGTCTATTTTTTATATACACTAACTTTAAAATTACATAAAATTTTACACTAGAATTATACATATAATTACTAATTGGAGTTTTAAAAATGTCAATTCTAGAAGAAGCATACAGCTTAAGAAATAAAAAAATAAATAAAATTGAAAAAATAAAAGAAGAGAAAATACCTTTAGAGTTTTTTAACTCATTAGAAGAGTTATGTAAAGGTTCATATGAAGAGAATATTACAGCAAGTGATACTAAACACTTTTTAAAATGTTTTGGTATCTATGATAAAGGAACTGAAGATAGTTTTGTAATTAGAATTAGAATCCCTGGTGGACAACTATCAGTAACTCAAGCTTTAAGACTTGCACAAACAGCAAAAAAATATGGAAAAGATTATATTGATATTACTACAAGAGGACAATTAGAGTTTAGAAATTTAAAGTTTAATGAACTTCCAACTGTATTAAAAGAGTTAGAAGATGTAGGCATCACTACTTTTCAAACTGCTGGAGATAACTTTAGAGGTGTTGTGACATCTCCTCTTGATGGTTATTCTAAAACTTCATATATTAAAGCAATGCCATTAGTAAAAGAGATTCAAGAAGTATTTTTGAAAAATGAAGCTTGGATTGGAACACTTCCAAGAAAGTTTAATACAGGTGTATTAGCAGATGAAATAAATGACTGTAATATCTTTGGACATGACTGTGCTTTTGCACTAGCAAAAAAAGATAAAGAGATTGGATTTAACCTATATTTAGGTGGAAAAGTTGGTGTTCAAGCTAGAGCTTTAAATCTTTTTGTAAAAGAAGAGCAAGTTAAAAAAGTATTTGAAACTATTGTAACTTTATTTAAAACATATGGTTTTAGAGACAATAGAAATAAAAATAGATTAACATTTCTTTTAGATGCTGTATCACTTGAAGAGTTTGCAAAAGCTATTAATGAGCACTCTAAACTTGAACTTAGTGAAGCTGGTGAATTATTAGTAAATAAAGAGTTTAAACTTGATGATAGTTCAACTATTGAATTAAGAGATAATAAATCGGCTGTTCATTTTGGTATTCCTTCTGGGATATTTACAGGAAGTGATTTAGAAGCTACTGCAATGCTTGCACTTGAGACTGACTCAAAAATCAGATTAACGTATGAGCAAAGTTTTTATATCATCAGTGATAGTAAAAATATTGAAACTATCAAAAACTCTGAACTTTATAAAAAATATGATTCATTCCACAATATCTATTTTAACAACCAAATTGCTTGTGCCGGGACACATGAGTGTTCTTTTGGAGTAATCCCAAATAAACCTGACGCAATTGAAATGGCAAACTATTTAAACAAAAATATTCCTATTGAAAATGGGAAAGTTAGAATGTATTGGTCAGCATGTCCAAAAGGATGTGGTATTCATGGTGTTGCTGATGTTGGATTTGAAGGAGCTAAAGCTAAAGATGAAGAAGGAAATTCATGTTATGGAGTTAAAATCTTCTTAGGTGGAAAGGCTACTAATTCAATTTTAGAAGCTAGACAAATCTCAAAAGCTATACCCATTCCTAAAGCGCAAGAAGTAGTAAAAGAGTTACTTACTATTTACAAAAATGAAAGATTAGAAGGTGAGACTTTTGAGAGCTTTGATACTAGAGTTTTAGCACACTTAAGTATTGAGGAAATACAAGAAAAAATAGGACTATAAGATGAGTACCAATGAGACAACCCCTTTAGAGAGTTTTATTAACCATAAAGCAGATACTGGAATGCAATGTGGTAATTATAGTATTGATATAGAAAAACCAAAAGATGGAGAACAATACAGATTCCACTTTGATGCAACTGCTTGTGTAGGATGTCACTGTTGTGAAGTCGCTTGTAATGAGCAAAACAACAATCCTTCAGATGTAAAATGGAGAAGAGTTGGTGAAACTCAAAGTGGTATTTTCCCAAATGTAACTAATCACTTTAACTCTATGTCATGTAATCACTGTATTGATCCAGAGTGTCTAAAAGGTTGTCCAACTGAGTCTTATATTAAATTTGACAACGGTATTGTTTACCATGAAGATGAAACATGTATAGGTTGTCAATACTGTACATGGAACTGTCCATATGAAGTACCTGTATTTAATCAAGATAGAGGAATAGTAACTAAGTGTCATATGTGTCATGAAAAACTAGATGTTGGACAAACACCAGCATGTGTACAGGCTTGTCCTGCAGGTGCAATTGCTATTGAAATAGTAAAAGTTGATGAGTGGTTAGAAAAAGGGTTAGAAGAAGATGGAGTTGCACCTCATCTACCCAATACAGATATTACAAAACCTACAACAAGATATACAATAAGTGATGAAGAGAAAAACTCAAAAGCAATTCCAGCAGATGATCACATCATAAAACCAAATCACTCAGAATGGCCACTTGTATTTATGACTGTTCTTACACAAATCTCTGTTGGTGGATTTGCAGCTTTAGTTTTTGGAGAATTAATCAACTTTATTGGTTTTGATTTAGCAATGCCAAGTATTTGGATGTTGATAGCTGTTTTAGTTCCTGCTGCTATTGGATTGCCTCTATCAGCACTACACCTTGGACGTCCTGGTCTTGCATATACTGCAATGAAAAATATCAAAACATCTTGGTTAAGTAGAGAAGCATTAGCTCTTGGAGTTTATGCAGGTGGGTTAACACTACTTGTTCCAGTATTCTATTTCGAGTTTTCTCAATGGTTTAGACTGGTTTTAGAGTTAATATTTTTAGGTGTTGGTATCTATGGTATTTATGCTCAATCTATGATTTATAGAATCAAAGCAAGACCATCATGGAATAAAAAAGAAACAACCAACATCTTCTTTTATGTTTCATATATTGGATTATTGTTAATCACATATGTATTGGTTTTAAGTGAACAATACACAAGTGCTGGTGTTGTTTTACCATTTGCTCTATTTATTGCATACTTCCAATATGAAGAGTTTTCTAAACAAAAAGAGTTCTACTCTACTTTAGATGAAGATGAAAACAACTTCTATCAACTAAATAAAACAAAAGTTTTATATGAAGAACACTTTGTAAAACACAATGAGTTTAGAGCAAGGTCTTTATATGTAGGAGCTTTAGGATTTCCACTTCTTGCAATGCTTTTACTTGCTAGTGGGAACTACTCTACTACACTGTTGGTTCTGTTTTTAAGTTTAGTGATTTCATTTTCAAGTGAGATTATCTCAAGACTTCTGTTTTATAAAACAGCTGTAGCATTAGGTTTAGCGGGGAACTTCTTCGCTGGAAATCAAAGGGGTTAATGATGTTTGATAAATTAAAAGAGTTTTTAAACTTTGATATAAAAGAAGAGAAATACTCACTTCAAGATGATAAGACTTTTGGAAAAGTAGCTTCAAAAAAAGCCCCTACTTCATGGGTTAGAAGTACTTGTGGATATTGTGGAGTTGGATGTGGTTTATATATTGGAGTTAAAGACGGAATTTCTGTATACACAAAAGGTGACCCAGCACACCCAGTAAACAAAGGTACACTTTGTCCAAAGGGTTTATCAGAACATGAAATGGTTCATAGTGTTAATAGATTTACAAGACCACAAATTAGAAAAAATGGTCAATTAGTTCCTACATCATGGGATGATGTTTTCAAAAAAACTAGTGATAAATTTAAAGATATTCAAGCTAAACATGGAAACAAAGCTATTGCTGTAGTTTCTACTGGTCAGTTATTAACAGAAGAATTTTATACACTTGGTAAGTTTGTACAAATGGGTCTTAAAACAAACAACTATGATGGTAATACAACGCTTTGTATGGCAAGTGCTGTTATGGGATATAAACAAACATTTGGAAGTGATGGACCAGTTGGAGCTTATGAAGATTTTTCATATGCAGATACGATTATGTTAATAGGTGCAAATATTGCAGATAATCACCCTATTTTAAAACTACATATTGCAAAAAACAAAAAAATAACTGGTAAAAAACCTACTATTATTGTAGTTGACCCAAGATTTTCTAAAACAGCTAAGATGGCAGATATTTATGTACCACTAAAACCTAGAAGTGATTTAGCACTTATGAATGGTCTTGCATATATTATCCTAGAGCAAGGTTGGGAAAATGAGAAGTTTATAAATGAAAGAACAACTGGATACAAAGAGTTTAGAAAACATATCATGGAAAACTACAAACCACAAGATGTAGCAAATATCACTGGTATTGAAGTAAAAGATTTATATAACCTTGCAAGAGTATATGCAAAATCACCAGCAGCTATGTCTGCATGGACTATGGGAGTGAATCAAAGCTCAATTGGAACAGATACTGTAAGTGCCATTTGTAATCTAGCACTTATTACTGGTAATCTAGGAAGAAAAGGTGCAACAGCACTTTCTATTACTGGACAGTGTAATGCTATGGGTACTAGAGAGACTGGATTTACTTCATCTATTCCTGGATATAGAAACTTTGCAAGCTCTTATGATAGAGAAGAGTATGCAACTATTGCAAATGTTCTAGTTGAAGATGTACCAACTGCTAGGGGTTATTCATATCCTCAGATTATTGATGCTATTGATAAAGGAGAGATAAAAGCTTTATGGTTAGTTGCTACAAATCCACTTATCTCTTTTCCAGACCAAAAGAAACTTAGACGTGCTCTTAATAAACTAGATTTCTTAGTAGTACAAGATGCCTTCAAAAGTGAAACTGCTCTAAAAGCTGATGCTGTATTCTCAGCTGCAACATGGAGTGAAAAAGAAGGAACTTATACAAACTCTGAGAGAAGATGTAATTATGCTAAAAAAGCTGTAGAACCACTAGGTCAAACAAAAAGTGATTTTGATATTGTATTAGAGTTTTCATCTTACTTTGGATTAAAAGATAAGTTATATCCAAACTGGTCTGAGCCTCTTGATGCTTTTAATGAGTGGAAAAAGCTAAGTGATGGAAGGCTTTGTGATTATACTGGTATGACTTATGAGCTTATTGAAAAATTAGGTGGCATTCAATGGCCTTGTAATAGTAAAAATCCAACTGGAACAGCAAGATTATATAGCGAAGATATGCCATGTAATACAGAAGATGGAAAAGCAAAACTATTACCACTTGATTGGAAACCTATGAGTGAAAATCAATCTAGCTCTTTCCCACTTATATTAAATACAGGAAGAACAGTAGAACAATGGCATACAAGAACAAAAACAAAAACTATCTCAATTTTAAATGACCTAGCGCCTGAAGCATGGATTGAGATCAATCCAGAAGATGCTAAGAAACTAGAAGTGAAAAGTGGTGATAGACTAGATATCTCTTCAACAAGAGGTAAAATAAATGACATCATAGTAAGAGAGTCACAAAATGTAAGAGTTGGAAATGTATTTGTTCCTTTCCACTTCAATGAACAACTTATCAATACAATCACAATAGGTGAATTCGACCCTAAGTCTTTTGAACCTAACTACAAACAATGTGCAGTTCAACTTCACAGTTCAAAAGTTCCACAAGGTATCAAAATCAAAGAAGAAGAGATAGCTGGAGCTTTAGAACATGTAGTTGTAAAAGACGAAACCATTTTTGCAAATACTATTTACAAAAAAGACAAATTAGAATTATAATTAAAAAGAGATATTTTACTATCTCTTTTTATAAACACTTCAAAATACAATTTTAATGTAAAACTAAGCTATTAAATCAATATCAATTGTAAATATAACTATATTCAAGTTATATTTAATTAAATTTTAAGATTGAATACTTTCTATACACTTTTTATCATTCATTACTAATCAACTCTGACATAATAAAAATATAAGATTAAGAAGGAAGATTTTATGAAAGAGAAACTAATAGTTATTGGTAACGGAATGAGTGGTCTTCGAACCATCGAGGACTTATTTGATATAACTAAAGATAAATATGATATTACAATTTTTGGAGAAGAGCCCCACCTAAATTATAATAGAATCATGTTATCTTACCTTTTATCAGGAGAGAAAACTTTTGAAGAGACTATCATCAACCACCAAACTTGGTATGATGAACACAATATCACTTTACACAAAGGTGATAAAGCTATCTCTATTGATAAAGAGAATAAAAAAGTTTTATCTCAAAGTGGTAAAGAGTTAGAGTATGACAAACTTCTAATTGCCACTGGTTCAAAAGCATTTATCCCACCAACACCAGGTAGTGAACTTGAAAATGTAATTGCTTTTAGAACAAAACTTGATAGTGATACAATCTTGGATTTAATCTCAAAAGATCAAACTGCAGTTGTTGTAGGTGGTGGTCTTCTTGGACTTGAAGCTGCTTATGGTATTGCAATGCATGGAATCAAAACTATCTTAGTTCATAGAAGTGGTTCTATCATGAGTCAACAGCTTGACTCAACTGGTGGAAGACTTCTTCAAAAAAATCTAGAAAAATATGGAATAGAGTTTAAACTAAATACTACAATTGAGAAAATCGAAGGTGATGGTAAAGTTGAAAGTGTTACTTTCACAGATGGAGTTACAGTTGAGTCAAATATCGTTGTATTTGCTACTGGTATTGTTCCAAATACTGCTTTAGCAAAAGAAGCAGGACTAGATACTAAAAAAGGTATTTTAGTAAATGACCACCTTCAAACTTCAGATAAATCTATCTTTGCTATTGGTGAGTGTGTGGAGCACAATGAAAATACATATGGATTAGTAGCACCACTTTATGAGCAAGCAAAATTTTGTGCAAAAAAATTAGCAGATGTTTCAAGTGACGGATATAGCGGTTCTACACTATCTACTAGACTTAAAATCTCAGGGGTTGATTTGTTTTCAGCTGGGGATTATCTAGGGGATGAAACAACCGAAGAGCTAATCTTACTTGATGAAAAAGCAGGAGTTTATAAAAAACTTGTAATCTACGATGATAAAATCATTGGTATTGTACTTTATGGAGATACTGCAGATGCTTCATGGTACTTAAAACTTCTAAAAGAGCATACAGATATTAGTGATTTAAGAACAAAAATCCTATTTGGAAAATCTGCTTTATCTGGTGATACAGGACATGGTGGTGATGATGTAAATGCTATTGCAGATGATGAAGAGATTTGTGGTTGTAATGGTGTATGTAAAGGTGATGTAGTTACAGCTATTCAAGAGAGAGATTTAAAAACTATCGGTGAAGTAAAATCTTGTACAAAAGCAGGTGCTTCTTGTGGTTCTTGTCTTGGAATAGTTGAGCAAATACTTGTAAACACTTTAGGTGATGAGTATAACGATACTGTTGAGGGTATTTGTGATTGTTGTGATGTTGGACACAAAGAGATTAAAGAGTGTATTGATACAAATGAGTTTGATAATGTATATGATGTATTTAGAAAACTAAACTGGAAGACTGAGGATGGTTGTGCAAAATGTAGACCAGCAATCAACTACTACTTACTTGTAAAATACAATGACGATAAATACCAAAATGATAAAAGGTCTGCTTTAGTAAATGACAGAAACTTTGCAAACATCCAAAAAGATGGTACTTACTCAGTAGTTCCTAGAATTTGGGGAGGTCTTACAACTGCCCAAGAATTAAAAGATATAGCAGATATTGCTGTGAAATATGATGTACCAACTATCAAATTCACAGGTGGGCAAAGACTTGATATGTTTGGAGTTACAAAAGAGCAACTTGCTCCTATGTGGAAAGATTTGAATGATTGTGGTTTTGTATCAGGGCAAGCTTATGCAAAAGGTCTAAGAACTGTTAAAACTTGTGTAGGAAACACTTACTGTAGATTTGGTACTCAAGACTCAATGGGAATGGGTGTAAAACTAGAAAAACTTACATGGGGTTCATGGACTCCACACAAATACAAAATTGCAGTATCTGGATGTCCAAGAAACTGTGCAGAAGCAACTATCAAAGACTTTGGTGTTATTGCAGTAGATTCAGGATGGGAGATACATATTGCTGGTAATGGTGGTATCAAAGTTAGAGTAACGGATTTGCTTTGTAAAGTAGAAACTGATGAAGAACTATTTGAATATACAAAAGGTTTCATGCAATTTTATAGAGAAGATGCATACTACTTAGAGAGAACTGCTCACTGGATTGAAAGAGTTGGATTTGAATACATCAAAAACGTAATGTTAAATGATAAAAAAAGAAAATACTACGCTCTGAGATTTGAAGAATCACAAAAATCAGCACAAGTTGACCCATGGGCAAAAGCAATCAAAGATGGATTTACTAAAGAATTCGACCCAATTGTAATCAAACCAGAAGACTCGGAGAGTTTTGAAGCAAAGGAGACAAACTAATGGCAAACTGGATTAAAATCACAGAAGTAGAAAACATCCCTTCAATGGGTTCAAGAGTAGTTTTAGTAGATAAAACAGAAATTGCAATCTTCAAAACAAAAGATGGTTCAATATTTGCAATAAACAATATCTGTCCCCACAAACAAGGAAAATTAGCAGAAGGGTTAGTACATGGAAAAAATGTAACTTGTCCTTTACACAACTGGGATATAGACCTAAGTAGTGGTGAAGCTCTTGGAAATGATAGTGGTTGTACTAATGTTTATGAGAGCAAGATAGAAAACGATACTGTTTTCATTAGTTTATAAAAAGAGCTTTTGCTCTTTTTTATATATTTAACTTAAATATATTTCAAACCTACCATATAATTCAATTTTTTGAAGCTGTTCATAATCCATTTTAGTTTTAAACTCTCCTTGAAATATTCCATTATTTAAATATCCACTAGCAATAGTCTCAACTTGACAATGAATGTTCATAGGTAATACTATTTCTTGCCATGAAGATATATTTAATATTTTTTCACCTTGTGCTAAAGTCACTCTTTCATTAACATAAAAAGATGTTAACCTTTCTTTACTATTTGATAAAACAGAATCCTTACTATAAGCTCTAAATTTATCTAAACCAATCTTTTTGTTTAATTCTTGTAGTGACCTACTTGGTGCAACAGTTTCAAAAACACAAACAAGGTTCCCCTCTTCATTACGTTCTAAAACTCCATTTAATATACTTGTTTGCATTTCACTTAATGCAGGTATATTTAAATTATTCCCTAAATAACTAATAATTCCACTATTTATTCTTGCAATAGACCTTAAATTATCACCTAATGGTTCACCCAAATTAATTTTCATATCAGGGAAATCTCTTAACAATGATTTAGGAGATAATAAATTACTTATTTTTTCAAAACTATCATTAAAATCAATATATTCTAAATCTAAAATAGCTTCATAGTTAGGCCCTCTATTTGTCATATAAACCTGAAACTTTTTCCCATTACATAAAACAAAATAAGTTGCTCTTATTTCTGGATGGTTTGCATAACTATATGCTTGTTCAACTACATTCTTGTCGATATTACAACTAGGAGACTTTGCTTCAATTACCCAATTAATAGAATCTTTTGTTGTTAAAAGATAATCTGCAACGCCCCTTATTTCTGGATCTGATTTCTTTTTTCGTCCTAGAGATTTATTAGGATATATTAACTGTTGTTCTCTAATTACATTATTTTCTGTACCAGAACGATATCCTAGTTTTCTTATTACTGGAGCAAGAACTTCTTCTCGAATATCCGTTTCATTTAAACCTTCAAAATTTATATCTTCAAACATTAAATATAACCTTTTAAAATAATAGAAAAATTATATAATCATTTATATAAAATAAACACCTGTTTAAAAAGCATACAAACAATTATTCACATATTCTCTTGAAAGTAGTATAATAATAAAAAGTATTACAGGAAAACAAACATGAAAGAATTTATTGAAACCTACAAACAACATAAAGAAGATATCGAATTCTTTCTACAAGAAAGTCTTCGCAATCTAGGTGATTTAACGCCTTTGAAAAAAGATAATTTTTCAAAACTATTTAATCTTTTCCCATCATTAGAGTTAGTATATACAACAAATAAACATAGTAAAGTTCAAACATCTCCAAACTATTATAGAGCAAAAACTGATGAAGAAGCAAAAGATAAAAGCAGAGCATATCTTATCTCAAAATTAGAGTTTAGAGATGATAGTATTGCCTTTTCAAAGCCTTATATTAGTAGTGCAACTAGAAGCAACTGTGTAACAGTAACACTAAAAGAAGGTGATGAGATAATCTTCTTGGATTTTAGAATTGATATTTTACTTGAGAAGTTAAACCTACTTGAATTAAACAAACCTTTTCACTCTTTAACAAAAGGTTTTTATATTTTTGCTGGTTTTTCAATGATGATTTTATCTATTATCACTATTGCATTTTCACTATATGACTTTGCATATTATGTATTTGCAAAAAGTGCAATAACTTTAGAGATGATATTTAAACCAATCATTGCATTAACTCTTAGTATTGCCATATTTGACTTGGCAAAAACCATACTTGAACAAGAGGTATTTTTCAAATCCTACTCTAAAAACTCAAGGGTTGAGACAAAAATACTTACTAAGTTTTTAAGTACGATTATTATTGCATTATCTATTGAGGCCTTGATTGTAGTATTTAAAATCGCGTTAAATGACTATGAGAAAATGATAAATGCCTTCTATTTAATAGCAGGTATTTCACTTATACTTATTTCACTTACAGTGTTTATTCACTACTCAAACAAAAAAGCTAAGTAATTCCTATGCAATAGGAATTCTTAGTATAAACTGCGCTCCAATACAATCTTTACCTCTATAAGTAAACTGTTCATTTGAAACTTTTATTTTTCCATGCATATGTTTTGAAATAATCTCTTCAGACATAAATAGACCTATTCCTGTTCCTTGAGATTGATGTTTTGTAGTAAAGTATGGTTCAAAGATTCTATCGATTAGTTGCTCATCAATTCCACCTGCACTATCTTTGATTTTTATCTCGATATTATTATCCATTTTTCTTAAACAAATGAAAATAAATCTTGCATCTAAATCCTCAGTTTTTAATAACTCATCTCTTGCATTGTTTAAAATATTTATCATTACTTGCAGAAGTTCATTTTCATAAGTTTCTACTTCTAATTCTTCAATATTTGTAATAACTTCAATATCTTTATTTTTATAATCACTACTTACAAGTTTAAATACCTTATCAATAAACTCTTTTGAGTTAAATAAATTTTTATCTTTGTTTGGAGAAAAGAAGTTTCTAAAATCATCAATAGTACTTGATAGATAGTTTGCAGAATTTACAATCATATCAAGAGATTCATCATGTTCATTATCACTTAATATCCCAATCTCTCTTTTTAGTTTAAGTCCAGTTGCTGCTGTTGTAATAACTGATAATGGTTGCCTCCATTGATGAGCAATATTTCCTATCATTTCACCCATTGCAGCTTTTTTACTTTGTTGGAACATGATTTTATTTTTCTCATCATTTTTACTTACTTCTTCGTCAACTGTTTGTTTTAATGAAGCATTTAAGTCTTTTAGTTTTTGTTGGTTATTTGTTAGTTCAGTATAAAGTTTTTTAACCTCTTTTGAGTACAAGTAATAACTAATAATATATAAAACTAATCCAAGTAAGATAATAAATAATCCTAAATAAAGGAAAGTATTTTGTTTATACTCTTCTATATATGTTGTATCAATATCATCTAAATTTTTAAATACTAAAAAATTAGCTAGTTTAACACCATCAAAAGATATAGGAGCATTTACAACAACATTATTATTATCAATTATATAATCTTTAATTTGTAAGTATTTATTTATATCTCTTTTTTCAAGATAAGTCATTAGAGCTTTATCAACGGATAAATTTGCAATATAGTGGTCATGTAAAAATATATTTGTAAAAGCATTTTTTCTTAGTTGATTTGTATATTTATTTTCTACGACAATGATTGGTTCTAAGTTATCTGTTTTTCTTAATCCCCTTGAGATAGAATTAAAGTGAGTAATTGACTCAATTACCCCGTAAAATTTGTTATTTTTATAAACGGGAACCATAGCTTTAAATGTTATATCATACTTACCCACACTTATAGTACTTCTAATTTCAGGTTTTTTAAGCATTTTTCTTAAATCAGCTCTAACATCAGCAACCCTATCATTTATCTTTTTTGACCAAGATCTATACCTAGAATATCCATCTTTATCAACTACTTGAAACCATACATTTTTAAAAGCTGTTTCTTTTCTAAGAAGAAGTGATAACTTATGAAGTTTTGGATCATCTTTTGCTTTTCCATCTAAAATGTCTAAAACATCGGTGTTGTTTGCAAGTGTTATTGTCAAAGCTAGTGTTGCATTTTTCTTTTTAGCAACTAATGAGTCAACTTTTCCTTTTATATTTTGAGCAAAGTTTTTATACTTTTTATCTAATAGTTCTTTTTCTTTTTTAATAATATAGTTTGTTGTCATTGAAAAAGATAAAACAGAAATAATTATAAAAGTCGTAATAGTAATGATTCTATAAAAGTTTTTTCTCATGTAAGCTCTTGACATATAAATTTATTATTATTTTACAGAGTAATTGATTATAAGTCAACATTATACTTATTTTATTATATAAATATTTATATTTGGTTATTTTTTATACAGTTTTTAAAAATTAATCTAATTTTATACAGTATAATTAAAACATAGTCAATTTTCTGTATAATATCTCAATATTATTTAAGGTTAAAATTTATGCAAGAGTATATCGCACAAGATGAGATTTCAAGAGAAATATTAAATTCAGCAAAGCTTCTACAAGCCGTTAACGTAAATGCTTTGATCATTGGTTCAGATGGAGTTGGTAAAAAATCACTAGCTAAATACATCCTTCCAAGTTCAAAAATTTATGAGGCGAAAGTCCTACAACAAGATATTGTAGATGAAGCAATAACACTACAAGATGATGCAATCATTGTAGATAAGATACATGATATTACAAATATAAATCTTTTTCTTAGCTGGATAGAAGAAAAAAATATTAGAATTATTGCCATATCAAATAGTGATATGTTAAATCAAAAACTAAAAGATATTTTTTCAATCAACCTAGAAATTCCAGATCTGTTCAAAAGAGAACAAGATACAAAACTATTAATTCAAAAGTTTTCAAAAGAGGCAAGCCAAACTTTAGATATGGAAACAATTGCAAACTCTAAACTAATAACTAACATCTCAAATAATGCCCATAGTTTAAGAAAATCAATATACTTCTCATATCTATTTGAAACTATTGGTGAAGAAGAGATTTTAATGTTTTTAGAGAGATACTTAAGTGAACACTTAGAGGGTGAAAACTCATATAAAGATTTAATCTATTTATTTGAAGTTCCACTTATAAAAGCCTCAACAAAAAAATATAAATCACAAGTACAAGTTGCAAAACATCTTGGATTAAATAGAATTACATTAAGAAAGAAACTAGATATTCATAAAGAGTTATTATGAGCGAATTAAACATCCAAATAGAAGAGCTTATTTCAAATAATGCTAGTGATTTTGAGATTTCAAAAGTTTTCAAGACATATTTTAAAAACTATGTAAACTCTATTGATACAACTTTTGAAACTACTGGTGGTAAAGACTTCTTTATCAAACATACAAAACATACTGACAAGTTTCTAATCCAACTTTACAAATACATCCTTAGAAAACATTTTGGTTCATATCAACCTATGAGTACATCTATTCCTATTTCATTAGTTGCTCTTGGTTCATATGGAAGAGAACAGCTTTGTATATATTCTGATATTGATATTATGATTTTATATGAAGATATCAAAGGTTATAACCTAAAAGAGATTATGGAAGAGTTTATTACTCTTGCATGGGACTGTGGCTTAAAACTAGGATCTAGAGTACATGAACTAAGTGATATAGAAGATGGAGTAAAAGAAGATATTACTATTAAGACATCTATTTTAGAATCTAGACTTATTTTTGGTTCTAAATTTCTATGGTTCTCATATGAAAAAGTATTAAATAGAATTAGAAAAACTGAACAAAAAAAGTTCATTTTAGAGAAACTTGAAGAGCATAAGCAAAGACTACTTAAATACCCACTAAAAATGGAGCCAAATATCAAAGATGGTTTTGGAGGGATGAGAGAATCAAATATGATGTATTGGATGGCAAATGTATTATATGGTATTACAAATACAAAACATCTAATAGGAAAAGATTACACAGAAGAAGAGTTTAGAACATATAGACAATCTTTAGAGTTCATTTTCCAAGTAAGAAATGCCTTACATAACCTAGCAAAGAAAAAACTAGACCAAGTTACTTTTGATATCCTTCCTGATTTAAGTTCAAAACTAGGATTTGAAGATACTGTAAGATATACAAAAGAGAGACAGTGTATGGCTAAGTTATTAAGTTGTTTACATACTGTTCATAGTTTTACTGCAACTATGGTAAAAAAGTTTACTAGAGCCTCTTTATTTGAAGAAGAAAATATTGCAAAACTAAAAAATGAACATAGATTTGGAAAGAATCTTTATATTATTGGAAATACTTTATATACAACATTTAATGCAAAACCAAAATCATTAAATGCTCTAATAAAAGAGTTAATTTCATTACCAAATGAAGTTACAAGATTTGATAGATCATATATCTATTATGCAAGTAAAACAAAACTTCCAAAATCACACTCAAAAGAGTTACAAAAAAATATAAAAACTCTACTTTTTAAACCAAGTTTATATCCAGTAATTAAGCTTATTTACAATGCAAATTTAATGCCTGAGATTATTCCTAATACTAAACTAATTATGAATCAACCACAATTTGATGGTTACCACCAACATCCAACTGATATTCATTCATTAAAGACTCTAAAGTTTGCACAAAATATTGAAGATGAAGATGTTAAAAAGATTCATGACTCATTAAATAGTACAGAGCAAGCTGTAGTAAGATTAAGTGCTTTATTCCATGATATAGGGAAAGGTAGAACAGAAGACCACCATGTAATAGGTGAAAAACTATTTAAAAATATGGGTGCCACTTTAGGTTTTGATGAGAAGTATATAAAACTTGGTGCTACAATTATTAGGTACCACAATATGATGTCTTATGTTGCAACACATGAAGATATTTACTCTGAAAAAACTATCCTAAACTTTACAGGTTTAATAAAATCAGAGATTGCTTTAAAAATCTTATATGTAGTTACATACTGTGATATTTCTGCTGTTGGAAAAAATATCTTTAATAATTCGATTTCAACACTTTTAAAACAGTTATATCAAAACTCTCTTCCAGCATTTGAAGATGAAAACTTACTAAGTGAAAGCACAAGAAGAGCTGCAAAATTAAATACAATTAAAAAACTTGATAGATATAAAGCATTACCAAATAATAAGAAGAAAAAAATCAACTATATCTCTTCAAATCAAATGTTCTTAAGACTAAAAGCTGAGGATTTATTAGATATTGCAATCCACGCAACAAAGGTAGAGGACTTCACATACAAAATTGTAAACTACCCTACTCACTTAACTATTAGAATTATTAGAAAAGTACCTTTAAATCTAGGGTTCTTACTTGGAAAATTAGAGTTTTTAAATATCAACTCTATGAATATCTTCAAACTATTTGATGATAAAAAAGCCTTCTATATTTCATTTTCAGAGAGAGTTGATGATGAGGATATTCCTTATATTGAAGAGATTGTAAAAAGTTCATTTGATATGAGTAAAACTACAAAATTACTCACTCCAGAAATCAAAAAAGAAGATATTAAAATCGATTGTAACCACACTGCATATTTAGCTTCTATGCAGTTAAAAGTAAAAGATCAAAAAGGATTATTTGCATATATTGCTAAGATTTTTGATGATTATGGAATAGAAGTTGATAGTGCAAAACTTCATACTCTAAAAGGTTATGCAAGAGATTTAATTTTGATTGAAAAAAATGGAAACTTCTGTTCTAATCAAGATGAGATTGTTGCAAAGATTTGTAGTGAAGAAAAGAAAGAAGATTAATCCTCTTCCTTTTTTTCTTTTTGGAATATACACTGAGCCAAACTATCTAAAACTCTAACATTATGTTTTTCTAGAAGTACTTCATAGTTCTCTTCTATTTTTTTAAACTCTTTAAATATTTTAGGTGCATTTAAAAAGAACATGCTTTTGTTAATACCTTTATTTCGTTCATAGTTTTCATAATACTCTTTTTCACATTCATGAAAAGTATCAAAATAAAAAGGCACTTTCGCCTCTATTTTATTAAAAAGTTTTAATTCATATGCAGAATAAATATTGTTCGTTAAAGAGGACAATTTTGGGTTTGCAAGTCTTATACGAACATCAATACTTTTTGCTGTTTCTTCTTCAACAAGAGTTGTACCTCTTGTTTTTTCCAAATCAAAAAGAACCTTATTAAAATGATTATCTAAACTTGCACAGGTTCTTAGTTGCAGTGATTTAGCTTTTTCATTCTCTTGCGGTTTCTCTTCTTTAGGAAATAGAAGATCTATTTCAAGAGGAGATAAAAAGATATAATCATCAAACTCTATCTCTCTTGCTTTTTTATTTTTACTAGAAATTGTATGTAATAAATCCGATTTCTTAACTTCATCCAGTTTCGTATTGTGAACTAGATTTTTTATTAAACTATTGCTTCTATCCATAAACTACTCCTGTAAATTTTACTATTATTTTATTGTATCATAAAAGATTATTACATTGTGTGTTATATTAAAGATTTTGCTAAATTCTTTGCACCTTTAAAATCTTTTTTTCCAGTTCCTAGTTTTGGAATATCCTCTACAATTTTAATCATACTTGGTATCATAAGTTTATTATCAAAAGTTTTAATCATATTCTCTTTTAGTTCATTTACAAACTCTTCATCTACTCCCGATATTAAAAGAATTACTTTTTCACCCTTCTTTTCATCCTCTAAAGTTGTAGTAATATAATCAACTGTTGATTCCTCATCTAACTCAATAATTTTTGAAATCCTTTCTTCAATAGCACCAAGACTTACCATCTCACCACCAAGTTTTGCAAACCTTGAATATCTATCTACTATAGTTAAAAAGCCATTTTCATCAACTCTACCTTTATCACCAGTAATATAATAAGTTCTATTTCCAATTCTTACTAAAACTTGTGAAGTTTTCTCTTCATCTTTTAAGTACCCTTTCATTACTTGAATACCAGAGATTACTATCATTCCCTCACTACCAGTTTTTAACTCTTCAAAAGATTCAGGGTCTACAATTTTTACACTAGTTCCTGGAATTGGCATACCAACAGTACCTATTTTACTTCCAACTTGTACTGTATAATCAGGAGCTAAAACATTTGGTACATTACAAGAAGCAACAGGTGTTGTTTCAGTAACGCCGTAACCTTCTAAAATATCTTTTCCAAACTTCTTTTTAAAATCTTCCCTAACATCAGCTCTTAATTTCTCAGCTCCTGCAACCACATATCTAAGAGAATCAAACATAAGTGGATGAACCTTTGAGTTTTTTGTATAAAGTCTAAAGAATGTAGAAGTACCACACATAATAGTTGCTTTATATTTAGAAACTAACTGTCCTAAACCTAAACCATCTGTTGGGTCTGGGTGAGCCACACACTTAATACCTTCAATTAAAGGTAAAAATGTAGTAACAGTAATACCAAAAGCATGGAAAATAGGTAATGACCCAACAATAATATCATTGTCATTTACATTTAAAATTCCTGCTATTTGCTGAGAATTTCCTAAGATATTATCACTTGTTAGCTCAACTCCTTTTGGCGTTCCTTCACTTCCTGAAGAGAACAAAATCACTACAGTATCATCTTTTTTTGTTTTCTCTAAATGAATAGCTTTTAAAACAAAACTTGGTAATAGTTTTACTGATAATAAAGTCACTAAACCTTTAGCTTTTGAAATAAGAGGTTTTAAATCCTCTAAGAAAACCACATCAACTAAATCAAATAACTCTTTTACATCAATACCTTTTCCTTCAAGTTTCTCCACAAACTTTTTTGAAGCAACTATAGTTTGTACTTCTGCTTTTTCTATTGCTGCTTTTAGTGAGTTTATCTCTGCTGTATAGTTTAAATTTACAGCCGTTTTCCCAAGCATTAAAATAGAGTTATTTATAAATGCTCCTGCAGCAGTAGATGGAAGTAATAATCCAATATTCTGTCCTTTGATTCTTGATTTTAATAAATCCTTGAACAAAATAGAAACAGTTAAAAACTTATTTCCACTTAACTCTAAACCAGTAGAATCTGCAAATATCATCTCTCCTGAAACCTCTTTTAATCTATCAAAGATTGTTTCACTTAATGTTCCCATATTTGCAATATGCTCTTCCCAAGACTTAGTTGATAAAGCAATAACTTCATCTCTCACAGAGATAATATTTGCTTCTTTTTTCGACATTGGTTTTGAAAAAGATACAGTTACACTATTTGATCTATATGATTTTTTGAACTTCTTACTAGCACGACTGAACATAGATTCCCATAAACCTCTAATATAAAAAGATACAACTTTTACATCGTTTTCTGTCAGGTCTAAAATCTTCTCAAAACCTTTTTTAAACTCACCTAAGTGACCATTTCTAGTAATTCCACCCTCAGGGAATAATACAACCATATTACCCTCATCTAACTCTTTAGCAATTGTTTTCATTGTAGACTTACTAGAAGCACTGGCAATTGGGATAGCTTTAAATATTTTAAGTAACCATTTCAGATACCACTTATCATATATAGGCTTGTGCATTACAAACTTTACTTCTCTTGGAGAACTCATCAAAATTACTGCCCAATCTATCCAAGAAACATGGTTTCCAAGTAATAAAACACCACCATTTGCAGGGATATTTTTAACTCCATTTACTTCTAAATTATACTTTAATCCAACTACTGATTTTACAAATAGTAAAAGCATAGATTGTGGTAACTTATAAACTGTATAAATAGAACCAACTAATGTGATTACTAATATTAAATAAATAGTATTTTTTGGGTCTAAGTTGTATAAAGATACTACTGTTGTTAACATCAACATAGTAAACATAAATACAGAGTGGAACCAGTTATTTCCTGCTAATACTGTTCCTAATACTTTTTTCCTAGCATTAAACTGAATAAGAGAGTTTAATGGCACTACAAACAATCCACCAAAAGCACCAAAAGCTAAAAATGTTAAAGCCAATAAAGAAGCTGATTCAACAACAGTTGAAACATAAATCATAACTGCCATACCAGCTGCTGCAATTGGAATAGTTCCAACTTCAATATAGTGTTTTGAAACCTTTGAATAAATATATGAACCTAATGCAATACCAACACCTGAAGCTGCAATTACACCATTGATTACAAATACATCTGTGATATTTAAATACTGTTTTGCATATGATGGGAATACTGCCATTAAACCTTGTGAGATTCCCCAGAATACAGAAAGTCCAATAACAGATAAATAGATAATATTATTTGAGAAAATTGTACTGATATTTTTCTTTAGAAGCTGACCTTTTAATAAAGCATTTCTATCTAAATCTAAAGCTTCATTTTTCTTATATGAAGTATTTAGTTTTCTTAAAACAAATAGTGATATTAACATCTCTAAAAGTGCCACTGGTACTATATAAAAAGTAAGAGGTAAAATAGCATCAAGTAAAGCCTCTTTTGTTGTTAAAACCTCTAAACCATTTGATACATAGTAAGATTCAAATACAAAAGACCCACTTCCTATACCAAATAAAATAGCTATAATAGAAACAGCTTGTAAACCTGAGTTACCTTTTGCTAAGTTCTTTTTTCCCCAAATATCTAAGATAATACCAAACTTCGCAGGGGAATAAATAGCACTTTGTACTGCTAATAAAACAAGATTGAACATAGCTAAATAGAAGTTTCCACTCATATATGAAAATATCATCAATACAGATAAAATAAATGATGAAACTGCACCATAAACTAAAATATCTTTTTTGTTGTACTTGTCAGATAAGTAACCACTTAGGGTAAATAAAAGTAAAAAAGGAATTATTATCATGGCATTGATAATAGAAATCCAAACAACTTGTTCACTTCCATCAAAAATCTTAAATGCAATGTTTTGTAGTAGAACCTTATGGGATACATCTACAACCGCATTACAAAAAACAACAAATAAAAATGCTAGTTTAATTAAAACTATATTACTTAGGTTATCTCTTAACTTACCCATTATACGTCCTTTAATAATTTTTGCCAGTTTGTATATAAAACTGAATCTTCTTCAAAATACTCATTGAAGAACTCAATATATCTATCAAGTGGATTTTCTATCTTTTCTATCTCTAATCTTCTTTTTAAACCTAGTGTATTATGAGAAAATAAAACTGAAAATGGTACTGGATAATCAGTACCAAATAGTAGTTTATCATGGATATGTTTTTGGTTCTTTGCTAAATCTTCAACTATTTTTGTTCTAAAGGCTGCAATTATTGCAGATAAATCAGCATATACATTATCATGTTTTTCTAAATACTCAATGGTTTTAAAATAATCATCACCAAAGTTTTGTGTTTTAAAAGAGAAATTATGATGAAGTTTAGTAAAGTCATGCTCCATCATCATATTTACTCCAAAGTGAGCAATTACAACTTTACAACCAACTTCAATTGCTCCATTTGCTACTTCAATTTTTTCATAAACTGGATTAGATTCAATTGCATGTTCACTTCCAGTATGAATAATAATAGGTAAATCATATGATTTTATTTTTTCAAAATATGGAATATATCTTTTGTCGTTTATATCAATATCCCAATAGTTTTGTAAAAACTTTGCTCCTTTAAAGCCTTGCTCTGCATACTTATCAATTAAGTCTAAAGCATCAGCTCTATTTGGATTTACTGAAAAAAATGGAATGATTTCATTTGGATGTTTTTCATACTCTTTTAAAACATCTTCACTTGAAGAACAAACTGTTTTATCTCTACTAATCTCTCTTCCTCTTAAATCAACCTTTGCATCCACAGGAAGAACAACTGATTTTTTTACATATTTTGATGTTTTTATATTATTTACAAAAGCTTCGACAAAAGCATCATATTTTCTATTAATTAGATCATGTTTATCAACACCTAATTTCTTAGCAAATAGAGAAATAGCTACTTTGTCATAAGCTCTTGAAAATGATACATTTGGATTTAATAAGTGTGCATGAAAATCTATAGTTTCCATTAGATGTCCTTTTTGAACTCTTCAATTGTGTGTCTATTAAAGATATATGGTTTAAACGAATTTAAAATATCTAAAACTAAAATCTCAGGTAAAAATCCAGTCTTTTCTAAAACTTTTGTACTTAAAGCCCTTTCAAGTTGAGCTAATTTTTTACTTGTATTTACATACTCACCAATTAACTCCGTTGCAATATCATATTTTCTAAGTTGAGCATATGTTTTTAAAACTTCAACTTCAGTTTTAAAATATAACTCTTTATCATCAATTAAATCAAGCTCTATTGCCTCTTCAAGATATAAGTCTAATAAATCATTTTTCGAGATTGGATTTTTGATTTCACTTGAAATCATTTGAATAGATTGAAGTATTAAATCTGCTCTATCATCAAAATTAATATTGTAGTAATCAAACAGCTCTTTTATATAATCAATAGAAAAACTAAGATTATCTTTGAAATATTTGATTAGATTTAATACTGTAATTGTAATTTCTGGATAATACTTCATATTTTTTGAAGTACTTAGGCTATTAGGTAATAAACCTTTTTTATGATAAAAAGAGATAGTATGATTGCTCAAACTAGTTTGCTCAACTAATTCACTCATTTTGTAGTAGTTGTTTTCATCAATAATTTTCATCTTTAATTCCTTAAAGTTCAGAGTTGAACTCTTTACTTTTAAAAGTATAGATGAAAAAAAATAAAAAGTCAAGAGTTAAACTCTTTACTTTTTAGAAATTTACAATATTTTTATAATGTTTTAACTATTTTTTGCTCTTTTTTGATTTGATTGAGTCTAAAGAAAACACAACTAAAGCTAACCAAATTAAAGCAAATGTGATTAATTTATCCATATTAAACTCTTCATTATAAACAAAAATTGCAATCAAAAATGCAACCGTTGGACCAATATATTGAAAGAATCCTAAAGTTGCTAATTTCATTCTAGTTGCTGCTCCATTAAATAATAAAAGAGGAATTACTGTAATTAATCCACTAAGAGTTAACATAAAAGATACGTAAGTAGAACTATTTTGAATAAATGCAATTCCACCATTATTCAATAAGTAAACTAAATAAATTAATGCAAAAGGAAGAACAATAAGCACTTCAATAAATAAACCTACAATAGAACCTAAGTTTACTTTTTTCCTAATCAAACCATATAAACCAAAAGTTATTGCTAAAGCAAGGGAGATTATAGGAATATACCCTAATGCAAAAAACTGATATAAAACAGCAAGTACAGCTATACCTATAGCAATATTTTGATTTTTTGTCATTCTTTCATTTAAAAATAAAAAACCAAAAAGTACATTTACAAGTGGGTTTATATAATATCCAAGGGAAGCTTCTAGGATTTGATTGTTTGTAATTGCCCAAATAAAAATAAGCCAGTTTATAGAAGCAAACATTGTTGAAAAAAACAGAAACTTTAATTTCTTTAAATCTTTTATAGTTAATAAAAATGATTGAAACTCTTTTTTGAAAAAAAGAAATGGAAGTAGTGTTATTACTGAAAATAAAACTCTGTATATAAGTACCTCTAAAGGTTCTACTGAAGATACTTCTTTGAAATAAATAGGAGAGATTCCTCCCCAAAATAAAAATGCAAAAACTGCATAAACTTGACCTAATCTAGCTTCACTCAAAATATTCTCTTTAATTTTTTAGTGAAACTATAACACAATAAATAGATTATTTTTATAAAACTAATATTTAACTATTCAGTATCTTTTAATTCATCTCTTACTTTTAAAAATTCATCTAAGTGAGTAAAGAATATATCTATAAGTTTAGGATCAAAGTGCTTTCCACTTTGTTCTTTAAAGAATTCAAAAATCCTATCATCATCCCAAGCTTTTTTATAACATCTATCACTTCCTAAAGCATCAAATACATCAGCAATTGCAGTAATTCTTCCATAAATATGAATCTCTTCACCACTTAAACCTAAAGGATAGCCTGAACCATCAAATTTCTCTTGATGTTCATGAGCAACTATAGATGCTGCTTTTAAGATAGATTTACTCGAACCTTCAAGCATTTCATAACCAAGTTGTGAATGAGTTTTCATAACTTCAAACTCTTCAGGAGTAAGTTTTCCTGGTTTATTTAAAATAGAATCTGGAATAGCAATCTTCCCAATATCATGCATAGGACTTGCTTGTTTTAGAAGTTCTGATTCTTTTTCATTTAATCCATAATATAAAGCAAGTAGTTTTGAATATTGAGCCACTCTTTTTACGTGCATTCCAGTCTCTTTACTTCTTGTTTCAGCAATTGCACCAACTTTAAATACTACCTCTTTTTGAGTCTCTTCTATTTCTTGATTTAATATTTCGATTTTTCTATTTGCATCTTCTATATGCTTTTGAGAAGTAATATTTTGAGAAATAGATGTATAGTTTATAAAATTGCCATTCCTATCATATTTTGGACTAATTATTGAGTATAACCAATAAAAATTACCATTTTTATCCTTATCCTCTATCTCCCCTCTCCAAGTTCTACCGTCTTTAATAGTTTCCCATAAATCCTCATACAATTCATTAGAAGTATTCCCAGAACTTAACATGTTTTGATTTTTATTTAAAAGCTCTTCTTTAGTGTATCCAGACAATTCACAAAAAGCTTTACTAACATAAGTCATTCTTCCGTAGGTATCTGTCTTTGATGCAATTACATTTTCATCGAAAGACTCTAACAGTTGATTTAGTTCATAATTTAAATCATCAATTTCATGTTTAGATTTATCAAGCTCTTTAATATTTTCATATGATCTAATTGCAGTTACTAATGTAGTCATTAGTTTATTTGAAGTAAGTTCAGTTTTTTCTTTATAGTCATTTATTTCATAGTTTTTTACAACTTCTGCTTCTGGAACATCAGCAGGTTGTCCTGTTCTTAAAACTATTTGAATAAAATTGTTATGTAATTCATCTCTAATTTTTTTAGTTACTTGTAAACCAGCATCATCTGTTTCCATAATAACATCAAGCAGTACTAACACTACGTCTTCATTAGTTTCTAAAATTCTAATAGTCTCTTCACCACTATAAGCACTTAGAAACTCAAGTTTTTTATCTTTATATGTAAAGTTTTTTAATACTGTTTTTGTTAATCTATGAACATCTGACTCATCATCTGCTATTAATATTTTCCAGCTATCAATATCTTTATTGTCTTGGTCATCATTATTTTTAAAAAAATTCATATTAGCCATAGGTTTACCTACTCATTATTTCTGTTACATTTATAATTATATAATATTATTGCATACACTAGCTTTATTATATATTTTAACTATTATAGCAAAAAAATTTCATTATTTATGTAGCCCTTTTAGGAAATTCTACAATAAATTCAACCCCCACATTCTCTACACTATTACAAACTATTGTCCCTTTAAGTTTTGAAGAGACAAGGTTATAAAGTACGTGTAGACCAAGTCCCGTACCACCTTTTACTCTATTTGTAGTAAAAAATGGATCAAAAATTCTTTTAAGATTTTCTTCACTAATCCCTTTTCCATTATCAGTATATATAATTCTTATTTTTTTATCTAAGTCTTCAGATTTTATATTTATTAAACCCTCATCTTCCTCTTCAAAAGCATGCATTTTAGAGTTAATTACAAGATTTGTAATAATTTGAGATAAAACTCCTGGATATGAATCTAAGATGATTTTATCATCAATATCAACTTGAATTTTTAGATTTGTCTTTTTAGTGATACTACTAAGACTTAGTAAAAGTCCATTAATATATCTTTTTAAATCAAATTCTCTTTTTTCTTCACTTACTTGATCAACTGATACTTGTTTGAAGCTTTTTACTAAATCTGCTGTTCTTTGAAGATTTGAATATATTAAATTTCCTATCTCTAAACTCTCTGCTAAATAACTCTCAAAATCATCCTGACTCATTTTTTCTTCATCATATTTAATTCGCAGATCATTAGTTACTTGTAAAAAGTGACTAGCACCTGTAAGACCTATTCCAATAGGTGTATTTACTTCATGTGCAACACCTGCAACTAAAGTTCCTAAAGATGCCATCTTTTCTGCTTCAATTAACTTATCCTGTGTATCTTTTAAATTATCTAGTGAAATTTCAAGTTCATAGTTTGAGTCTTCTAAATCATTTTTTGTTTTCTCTAAAGTTACAATTGTTTCTCTTAGGCTGTCACTCATTTTATCAATATTTAAAGACAGAATATCTAACTCATTATTTTTTTGTATATTTAACTTTTCATCAAGTTTTCCATCTTTTATTTTTAAAATATGTTCAATGATTTTATTTAATGGTTTTAATATTTGATTGTTTAGTAAAACATATATTAAAACTAAAAGCAATACTAAAAATGAGAATATTATCAAAGTAGTATGAAAAGTATTATTCTTGTTCTGAGCAACTACATCATCAATAGTAATAACCATCTCTAATACACCACCTACATCATTTAATTTCCAATCTTTTTTGGGTGAGTTATACATAGCATTGTGACAGTTTACACATGACATATCTGAGAAGACATCTGCAATTGATACTCTCACAGAATCCTTACCATTATAAACTTCTCTATTATAATAAACACTATCAACATTCTGTTCAAGAAATGCTATTGATTTTTTTTCAAACTCATCTAGGACTCTATCATCTCTTCCAGGAAATGGGTAGTTACTATAAAACTTTATTTCCATTCCTAAATTTTGTTTATTGATATATGCACTTAGCTCTTGAACCATTGTTGCAGGAAGAGGAATAGTTCCTTCTTTTCTATGAGCATGAATATCAATTTCAGCATTTGAATAATTAGATAAAACAGTTACTATTTCATTGTTATAGTACTGTCTTAAATATTTATATTGGTTTAGTGAATTTTTAGAGAAGTTTACAGTTGAAGTAACAATATTTTCTTCATTTTTTGAAATAAGAAAATTATATATAATTATTGTCATTAAAATAGTAATAGCAATAATAGGGTAAAGAAGCTGTTTTTTCATACTCTTATTAGAATGTTCATAAAACTTCATCTTTACTCCTTTAGTAATATTATCTTAGCTAAGTTAACTTATCAAAAACATAATTTTGATCAATCTCTTGTGCAATCCAAGGTGATATAACTAATCTGTTTGATAAGTCATTTTTTATCTCATTAATATATTTTATCTCATTTAAACCTTTTTGGCAAAGAAGATTATTAGATGTAGAAGTTTTTGCAAAAGATCTGTTTACAACCCATGCATATGGATTAATACCAGCTCTTTTTAAATCCTCTTGCAAGTCTTTTGCTTCATGAGTAGGAGTAGCTTCAGCAAGTGCTACAAGTAGAATTTTTGTAAACTTCTCATCTTTTATTCTTGGAAGTAATTTTGTCAACTCTTCATCTTCTGAATTTGAGTTTTTAAGTACCTCTTTATGATAAGCATTTGAAGCATCAAGTAAAAGCAAAGTATGTCCTGTTGGTGCTGTATCAAGAACTACAAAAGCATCTTGGGCTTTATTTACAGTTTTAGCAAAAGCTTCAAAAATAGCAATTTCTTCAATACAAGGAGAGCTTAATTCCTCTTTTAATAAAGCCATATCCTCTTTTGATAACTTCCCTTCATTTTTAGCAATTACAGAATCCACATGTCTTTTTGTTTCAATTTTTGGATCAATCTTTTCAATCACTAAATTATCATTACTTGAAGTCATATACTCTAAGTGAGCAGCTGGATCTGTAGTTGAAAGAATTACTTTATGGCCTTTTGATGAAAGTTTATATGCAATCATTGAAGCAATAGTTGTTTTACCAACACCACCTTTCCCCATAGTCATAATCAAACCATTTCCATCTTTTTCAAAAGAATCAATCAACTCATCCCAAGAGTTTATCCCATCTAATGTATCAATAAGAGCTTTTTCAAGCTCTTCATTTGCTCCTTCAAACTCTTTAGCAATCTCTTCATTTGCAATAGCTTTTAAACTCTCTATTCCTACAACACCTTTTGGATAAAAGCCAACTCTTGTATGCTCTAAAGTATTAAGGTGCTCAGGAATAGAGTTAAGTGCTTCTTGTGATTTAGAAGAGAATGCTTTTGCAATTTCATCTTCATCATCACTTTTAAACACACCATTTATAACTAAATGTTGATTTTTCATACCTTGTGTTTCAAGCTCCAAGCTAGCTTTATTTGCTTCAATAAGTGATAGTTTCTCAGCTCTTGAAACTAAAATAAGAAGTGTTTTATCTTCATTTTTTAAGTTTTCAACTACATTATCATATAGTTTTTTATACTCTGCAAGACCTGAAACTGGTCCTAAACATGAACTTCCAGTTTGATTATCTGCAATAAAATCATTCCAAGCAGCAGGTAGAGATAAAAGTCTTAAAGTATGTCCAGTAGGAGCTGTATCTAAAATAATATGATCATATTTAGAGATAATATTCTCATCTCCTACATATTTAGAGAACTCATTGAATCCAGCAATTTCAACAGTACAAGCACCACTTAACTGCTCTTCCATTTGCTCAATTGCAGTATCTGGTAAAATACCTCTATATGGTCCTACCATTTTCTCTTTATATTCTTGAGCTGCTACAACTGGATTAATATTCATAGCCCATAAGTTTTCAACACCATTTACAACAGTTGGAGTAGAAGCTAGTTTAGTATTTAATACCTCATCAAGATTTGATGCTGGGTCAGTTGAGATTAATAAAACCTTTTTACCTTCATTTGCAAGTGCAAGTGAAATTGTACAAGACATAGAAGTTTTACCAACTCCACCCTTTCCTGTAAAAAATAAAAACTGAGGGATTTTTTTAACTAAACTTTTCATACTAAAACTTCGCTACAAAGGAAGCAAGTCCAAGTTTTGATGATAGTTCAGGAACAGCAGGATAGTCACCTTTGAAAACTAACTCATCATCTACAAAAAATAGAGGCAGTGAGTCAACACCCTCTTCATTTAAAATTCTAGCAACTTCTTTATTACTTACATACTCACCAGGCTCAGTAGTTAAACCATATCTACTAACTTCAAATTTACTTTTATCTAAAGTTGTCAAAAAATTAGCAAGTTGAACTAATCTTGTATCTACATCTGTTCCACAAACACCAGTTGGGCAACACATAGCTGGGTCATAAATTTTTAATGTTTTCATTTTTTTCCTTTTATAAATCATTCAATTTTATATATTTAGTAATTTTAGCCAAATTATCTAGTCTTATTCCCACTCTAAGTGGTCATAATAAGTCTTAGCATTTCCAGGTGCTATTTGTTTATAGTGTTTTAAATATGAAAACTTTTTATCATCCACATATTTATAAACTTCTTCTCTATCAATCTCTTCTTCGTAAGCCTTACTAACACTTGATTTTAGAATCTTTAAATACTCTAATGTTGGTTTATATGAGTTCTTATCAAACTCATTTCCATGACCACCCATTACATATTTCACATTCATTTTTTCAAGTTTTTCTAAAGCTTCTATCCAATTATCAACATTTGAGTATTTACCATATTTAATCATTCTTCCATTAAATACAATATTTCCAGCAAAAACAAAATCCTCACTTGGTACATATACTGCTACATCAGAAACTGAATTTGACCCCGAGCTTAGCTTTAGAACTTCAATATTTTTTTGCTTACCTTTTATCACATACTTATCTTGTGTCAAAATATCAGGTTGAACAACTTTAGATTTAGAGTATTCTTCTTTTGTAGTAACTCTTGGAATTCTATTAAACTTATCAGGATTCTCTTCAAGCTCTTTTATAATAGTTTCATGGGCGATAATAGGTATATTTTTCTCTTTGTAAAAAGAAGCTCCCGTATATCTATCATCATGAAAGTTTGTAGCAATTACAAAACTAACTTTTTTGTTATATCTTTTTTTGATAAACTCATTTAACTCTTTTGCAAAGTTATATGTAGGTCCAGGTTCAATTACCACTACAAAATCACCAGTATCAACTGTACAAACATTTGATACAAAACCTTTATTACTTTTCATTGGAGGATTAAAATCTCCTATAAAACAATCTATATTTTCACTTACTTTTATAGGCTTTAAATCATACATTGATGCATTTAGAGCTAATGAAACTAAAAACAGTAAAACAAAAGTCTTTTTCATAAACTATCCTTTCTCTATTCATACATCAAATTAAATATATGAATAGAAAATAAAAGGAGAATTAACCCCTTTTAAAATCTATGCTAAAGCTTCTACTACTTTTGGTAATAACACTTCTTCAATTTCTGCATATGTAGCTTCAAATGCATCAAAACCTTTTCCATCTGGATCTTCAAATCCAACATGAATTACTTTAGTAGCTTTGGGGAACATTGGACAAGTCTCATTTGCATGATCACATACAGTTACAACTAAATCATACTCATTGTCAATTACTTTATCAATTGTTTTTGAGTGGTACTCATCTTTCCAAATTCCCTTTTGAGTTAATAACTCTTGTGCATTTGGATTTACTCTTCCACTTGCTCTTACACCACTTGAATCTGAAGAGATACCATCTAATTTTGCGTTGATTAATGCCTCTGCAATAATACTTCTACAAGAGTTACCTGTACATAAAATTAATACCTTCTTTTCTAACGTGCTATCCATCTTTTTTCCTTTTTTTGATTTATGATATTTTTTATACAATAAATTATAAATTTATTTTTTCTTCACTGTTATAATAAAATTCTTCTTACTTACAAGAATGACAACCTACTTTTCCCTGCTTCTTTTTTAAGAAGCAGGTTTTATAATGCTAATAATACTATTAATAATACTGGTGGTGTAATAATCAGACCAAATTTACTATATTGTGCAAATGAAATATTTACACCTTTTTTAGCTAATACATGAAGCCATAAAAGAGTTGCTAAAGAACCAAATGGTGTCATCTTAGGCCCTAAGTTACATCCAATAATATTTGCATAAGCTAAAGCTTGATTTACATTTTCACCCATATTATCTAAGGCAATATCCATAATCATAATTGTTGGCATGTTATTCATAATTGCTGATAAGAATGCAGATAAGAACCCTGTTCCTATAATGGCAATCGTATCACCTCTTGTTGCTAAATCTTGTAAGATTAAAGTTAAATAGTCTGTAAGACCTTCATTTTTAAGTCCATATACAACAATATATAAACCAATACTAAACCATACAACTTGCCATGGCGCTTCTTTGATAATATGTTTTGGTTCAACTGATTTAAATGCGGTAGCAATAATTAAGAAGATAATACCTCCACCTAAAGCAAATACAGCAACTGGTAGATTATAAGCATCTCCAATAAAGTAACCAACTAATAAAACAGCTAAAAATACCCATGAAAGTTTAAACATTTTCATATCTTTAATAGCAGTTTCTGGCTCTTTTAAAAGAGAAATATCAACCTCTTTTGGAATATCTTTTCTTAATATCAACCATAAGAAAACAATAGAAGCTATAACACTTACAATATATGGAACAATCATATTTGCAATATACTCACCAAATCCAATATCAAAATAGTTTGCAGTTACAATATTTGTAAGGTTTGAAAATACTAAAGGTAAAGATGCACTATCTGAGATAAATCCACCTGCAAGTAAAAATGCAACAATTGATTTCATATTTAACTGTAAGATTCTCATCTTAGCAAGTAAAATAGGAGTTAAAATAAGTGCTGCTCCATCATTTGCAAAAAGTGCAGAAACAAAGGCTCCTAATAAAATAGAATAAACAAACATCTTCATTCCATTTCCATTTGAAAACTTTGCCATCTTCAACGCACACCACTCAAAGAATCCAATCTCATCTAAAACCATAGATAAAATGATAATTCCAATAAATGATAAAGTTGCATCCCATACAATATCTGTAACTATAAGTACATCTGAAAATGAAACAACCCCTAAAATCAAAGCAACAATTGCCCCAACTACTGCTGTAGTTCCTATTTGTAAACCACGTGGTTGCCAAATAACAAAAATAAGTGTAACAATAAAAATTGCACTTGCTAAAAACATATATATTCCTAAATTTTATTTCTATACATCAAGATATATTGATGTATTATTTTATAAAAAAGAAGTAACCATTTGATTACTCCTCTTCCATCTTTACAATTGCTGGTTTAAGTGTATAAATATAAGTATCCACTTCTAGTTCATCATATCTCTCTACAGTTACAGGAGTTCTTTCAAACTCTGCACCTTCAAACTCATCTAAATAATCCCAATGGTTAATTAAATTTGATGAATAAAATAGATATCCATGAATTGTATCATTTCCTTTATCTAGTCTAATTCCAGGATATCCCATTCCTGCTGACCAACCTGCATCTACTAGTTTTCCTTTTACTGTTGCTGGTACAAACTTACCAACAATTTCCTCCAACACATGTCCATTTGGACAGTTTGGCATTAAAGTTCCATAAACAAAAAGTGTTTCAGTCATTAATTACAACACGCCTTTACTAAATTTGGTAATTCTATGTCCAAAGTCATTATCTCTTTTACAGCAGATTGTCTAAACTCATCAAGAGGTGACCTTACACTATAATGTGCCCATCGACCATCTCTTTCAACTTTTAGAAAACCAGCCTCTTTTAAAATTTTTAAATGTCTTGATAATCTTGATTGAATCATATCAAAAGAGTTTTCTAAGTCACCTACGCAACATGCACCATGAATATTTATAAATTTTAGTATTTTTACTCTAGTTTCATCGTTTAATGCTGAAACTGATTTTAAAAAAATATCCATTACTTCTCCTTTGATTTTTGAAAGTATAACATAAAAAAAACAATATATCAAGATATCTTGATATATTGTTTTTAAAAATAGAGAATAACCTTAAGAAATATTCTCTATTGTCTTTACTAAATCTTCGCATTTTTGGCTATTTAAAGCATCAAAATGTGGATTTGTAAAAATTCCTCTATCATTATCAAAATATTTACCATTTGCGTTAGCAAACTCATCAGATAATGAAGCTCTACATAAAATATCAACACCTATATTAATATCATTTCCACTTACTCCATAAGCCTCTTTTACCATCTTGCTTGCTAAAAATGAAGCTGGATTTACAGCTACTATTGTTTGAATTTTATCTTCATACTTTTTTGCTAAATAGTTTGACCACATTGTAAGAGCTAGTTTACTTTGGGCATATGCTTCACTATCATTTAATCTGATATTTCCTTTTACAGCCTCTAAATCTACAGAAGCTTGTGCAGCCGATGATAGACTTACAACTCTAGAGTTTTTATCAAATAAATCAATAAGCTCTTTTGTTAAAAGATATGGAGCAATAGTATTTACAACAAATCTTACATCAAATCCATCTTTTGTAATAGGTTCTAGAGTTTTATAAATACCTGCATTGTTTATTAAAACATCTATCTTTGTATAGTTTTGTTTTAGTTCTTGAATAAAAGATTTCACCTCATCTACATTAGATAAATCAGCAACATAACTATCAACATCTCCTAAAGTATTAACAACTTCTTCTACTTTTTTAGGATTTCTTCCATGAACAATAACCTTATGTCCCTCTTCATGTAATCTTTTTGCTGTTAAAAACCCAATTCCATCAGTTGAGCCTGTAATCAAAATTGTTTTTTGCATTTTTTATCCTTTATTCAAAATGAGGAATTATCTTTTTACCTATTAATTCCAATGTCTTTTTCATATCTTTTCTATTAAACCTTAGATTTAATGCCACATGATTTACGCCAACTGATTCAAGAGAGTTTAGAAGTTCTAAAAGCTGTTCACTATTTAGTCTATAACCTAAGTGAATTGGCTGTGGGTCTAAGTTAAAATCATCATCTAAATCTATATATAAAGACTGAGAAACTGGTTTATTATAAACCCCTGCTTCTTTTGCACCATTTCTCCATTGACTTATTAGCTTTCCTTGTAGTTGTGGATTTCTTGGATAGGTTATCCATCCATCACCATTTCGTGCTAACCATGAAGGTGCTTGTTGGGAAGCTCCTGTAATTAGCATAGGAACTTTTTTTGCTGTAGGTTTTGGAAGCATATCAAGACCACCATAAGGTGAGCCAAACTCATTTTCAAACATTGGGTACTCTTCCCATACCTTTGAGATATACTCAAAACTCTCTGCGAACTTTTCACCTCTATTATGGTACTCAATATTTAAAGCAGGATACTCTTCTGGTCTATCTCCAGAAGCTACACCTAAAATCAATCTTCCATCAGATAAATCATCAATACTTGCAGCTGCTTTTGCAATATGTGCTGGGTGACGTAGTGGCAATATTATACTTCCTACACCTAAAGCAATTTTTGAAGTTTTTGCAGATAAATATCCTAAATAAGAAAATGGATCATACATCTGTCCCACATCTCCAAATGAAGGAACATTAAAAGGAATATCTCTTAACCATATGGCTTTAAAACCTAATTGCTCTGCTAAAAGTATAAGTTGTATTTGATCTTTCATAGTAGGGTTTGAACCAACTTCATAACTCTCTATTGGAGTTACTAAACCTAGAGTTAACTTATTTGCTTTATAAGTGTTATTAAAACCTTTATTAATTACTTCAAATTTATCGCTTTTATATTTTGACATATTACAACCTTTCCTCTTTTAGGCTAAATCATCTTTTCTTTTTTAATTGTACCACACACTCACAGTATCAACATCTTGTCTTACTTTCTCTCTTTTTGGTTCATCTTTTCTATATCCAAATGGAACCATTACAGAAACACCATATTCATCAGTATCTATTCCTAAATCTTCTTTTAGAAACTCATTTGTTTTAATTGTGTCAAAACCTTCTGTTGGACAAGAATCAATTCCCATATATGCTGCACCTGTCATCATATTTGCTAAAGCGATATATGTTTGCTTACAAGACCAATCAAATAAAGCTCTATCACTTTCCAATAAGTTAAAATCAATCTTTTGGAAATTTTCATAAAATCCACCATATACAGCTTGAACATCTTCAGGTAGTTGTTTTACATCTTTCATCATATGCTGAATATATTCACTATCGTATTTCATTCCCTTAGATTTTCTCGCTAGGATTAATACAAAATGACTAGCAGTAGGAAGTGTTCCTTGTGCACCCCAAGTGAACTCTTTTAGTTTTTCTCTATGGCTTTCATTTTGCATAACCACAAACTTCCAAGGCTCAAATCCAAATGAACTAGGACTTAATACTCCATACTCTAAAATTGTGTTAAAATCCTCATCGCTAATTTTTTTACTTGCATCAAACTCTTTTGTTGCGTGTCTAAATTGCATTGCATCTAAAAATCTATTTTCCATTTTTTTCTCCAGTTAGTATTTTATCAATCTTTTATTTACTTTTTATTCTCTTACTTTACTTTAGGTAAGTATTGTAATTATATAGAGTTTATAGAAATAAAAAAAGAGCAAAAATCAATCATTTGTGCTAAAAACCAAAATCATTTAAAACAATTTATAAAGCAATTAAGCGTTTAAAGCTAAAATTAAATATGAAAAAATCATCAACAACAAACTCACATTATGAACAAATAAATCTTGCACTTGCATATATACATAGACACTTTGGTGAAGAAATAACAGCTGAAGATTTAGCTAAAATAAGTGGTTATTCAATTTTTCATTTTCATAGGATTTTTAAAGAGATAACGCAAGAGAATGTAAATGACTATTTAAGAAATGCAAGATTAGAAAAAGCCTCAAACTTATTACTTTACAATCAACATAAAACCGTAGAAGAGATAGCTCTAAGTTCAGGATTCAAAAGTGCTACAAGTTTTGGAGCAGCTTTTAAAAAGAAGTTTAATCATACACCAAAAGAGTGGAGAACAGGTGGTTATGAAAAGAACTGTGAATATATAAAGCAAAACACTAATACAAATATAAAAGAGATAAAGGAGCCTCAAATTGTAATAAATAGTGAGATTCCAATGGTTTATATAAAAGTAGATGGATATAAAAATGATATGAGTAGTGCATGGGAAACTTTAACATCATGGTGTGAGCAAAAAGATGTATTTACAAAACCTCATCGATTCATAGGACTTTTTCACAATCACCCTTCAAGTTCCAAATATGAAGATGCAAGATTTTTAGCCTGTATTGAAACAAATGAAGAAGTTTATAGAAATGGTGAGATTGGAAAATGTGTAGTAAATAATGGTCTGTTTGCAAAATTTACATTTACTTGTAATCAAAAAGAGCTTTATAATCTTATGCATCAAGCATATATGAATTGGCTTCCAAAAAGCCACTATGAAGTAAGAAACTTTCCTGCTTATGTGGAGTATAAGAATCCGCAAAAGCTTCTTACAAATGACTCTTTAGATATTGATTTTTATATGCCAATTCAAGAGCAAAACTAAGATTAGTCCTTATCATTTTGATAAGATTCTAATCCATACTCTTTGTTTTTATATCTTTTTAGTAAGTCTGTTCTGTATGATTGAGCTAAAATGGGAACTTCTAAAATCTCTTTGATTTGTTCTTGATTATCTTTTGCATTGTAATAACACTTGTTTAAATACTCAATATTAAACTTCTCATATTTTCTTTCAAGCAGTTTAAATTCATCATCTTTTGAAACTTTTCCCTCTTTAATCACTCGTAGATAAAATCCACTTTTACCCTCTTTTACGATCAAAGCTGTTAGTTTTTTAATTCCCAAAATAGAAGAGATAATCCAACAAGGTTGTCTTGGTTGAGATACTTCAAATACAGTTTCACCACAAGAGTAAATATCACCAATACAAATATCTTTATCATCACAATCTAAAAGTGTGATATTCTCACCTAAAGCACAAGTAGGAAGTTCAATATTATGCTGTTCTTTAAAAAAGTCGTATGAACCTTGTGTAAATACACAAATAGCTTTATCTACTCCTCCATGAACCTCTTTGTCACTTTGGTTATCTTCTTGCAATCCTAACTTATTCACATATTGTGACTCTTGGATTGATTTTTTTCTATATGAAGTTTTATATGTTCTACTTCTTTTTTGAAGTTCTTCTTCTTTTCCTGCATATATATCTTTGATTTTATAAGTTGACAAGTACTAACCTTTTAAAAACTGAATAATTAGTGGTAAAAACACTGCTGTAAATATACCACTAAGCCCCATGGCCAAAGCTGAAAAGGCTGCTGCTTTTTCACTAATCTCAATGGCTCTTGCAGTACCAATTCCATGAGATACTACACCTAGGGCAAAACCTTTTGAAGTGTCATGTTTTATTTTCATCACTTTAAAAATTGCCGTTCCTAATAATGCTCCAATAATTCCTGTAATAATTACAAAACCGACAGCAAGTGAAGGAATAGCTCCAATTTGCTCTGATGTGATAATAGCAATTGGTGCAGTAATAGACTTTGTTGTCATAGATAAAATAGTTGGAAGTTGCGCATCTAAAGCCCAAAGTAAAGCAACTGCAATTAAAATAGAAAATACTCCTGCCACAACTAAAGTTATCATTATTGGTAAGAACAAACTTTTTATATGTTTAAGATTATTATACAAAGGAAGTGCTAATGCAACAGTAGCAGGGCCTAAGAAAAAGTGAATAATCTCTACACCTTTAAAATACTCTTCATAAGAAACACCCGTCATAAAAATCACACTCATAATAATCACATACGAAATAATAATAGGTTGAAGTAAAGTGTGTTTATTACACTTTTCATAGATAATGATTCCAAGTTTAAAAGAACCAAGTGTTAATAATAACCATACAAGAGGAGTGTTTGTAATATACTCTATTAATGCATCAAAATTCATTTCTTACTCTCCTGTTTAATTGTCAGATAATCCATAAGTTTTGCACAAAAAGCAAGGGCTATAATAGTTCCTAAAACAAGTGCAGTAAAAATTGCCCAAAACTCTTTTGAGATAATATCTATTTGTGTAATAATACCCATTGCAGCAGGAATAAAAAGCATTGGTAAATATCTTAAGTGTATAAAAACAGCTGTATCTAAACTAGCAAAACTACTTTTTCTAATAATCAAAAATATAAGTAATAAAACCATTCCAATAACTGGGCCTGGTACTAATAGTTCAAATAGTTTAGCAATACATTCACCTAAAAATTGGAAAACTAAAAGAGTAATAATTCCTTTTAACATATATAAATCCTTCTTTAAAAACTGAATTATATTTATTTATAGACAAAATGTCAATAATTTTACAAATATAGACTTTTTGTATTTTAAACATCTTTATAGTATGATTTTTTTATGAATAAACAATTAGAGACTTTTATACCCCTATGTGACTCCATAGGTAAACTTTTTTATCCAAATGTTGAAGTGGTACTTCATGATTTAAAAACACAAAAACTTGTTCACATTGTAAATGCTTTCTCAAAAAGAGAAATCGGTGATAAGATGATAAATGATGTTAAAGATTTGGAATCACTAACACAAGATATTGTTGGCCCTTATAATAAAACAAATATTGATGGAGCTAAGCTAAAAACAGTATCTACAATAATTAGAGATGTTAATAAAAACCCTATTGGAATAATCTGTATCAACTTTAAAATAGAAGTGTTTGAAAAAATGTATGATTCACTAAAAATGCTTTTAAATATAGAAGAAGACCAATCGCAACCCCAAGCCCTATTCTCACAAGACTGGAAAGAACATACCCTAAGTACAATCAATAAATACCTAAGTGAAAACTCTCTAGTTTTAAAAGATTTAAAAATCAAAGAAAAAAAAGAGTTAATTATCTATTTAAACAATGAAGGTATTTTTTCAATCAGAAATGTAGTTTCATATCTTTGTGAAGTTCTTGATATCTCAAGAGCTACTATTTATAAGTGGTTAAAAGAGATTAAATAGTAAAGCCTAAGCTTTACTATTAGAATTTAAAAAGCTGATAAATCGAAGAGAAATCCTCTTCACCTTTACCCATCATTTTCATTTTTGAGAATAACTCTTTTGGTACAGATGCTGTATAAAGTGGCTTATTCATAGAATATGCTAAATCTTGCAGACAGTGTAAATCTTTGTTGATTGCATCATTTGAGAAGTGTGGAGCAAACTCTTCATCAATTAATTTTTGAGTTTTTGCTTTTAAAACTAGTGATTGACCACCACCTACTCCTAAAATTTCTAAAGCTTTAACCTTATCAATCTCACAATCTTCTGCAAGTGAAGTACACTCAGCTAAAGTTGCCATAAATGAACCTAAACATAAGTTATTGATTAATTTCATTTTAGTTGCAGCACTTGGTTTTTCTAAAAAGAAAATCTCTTTTCCAAACTTTTCTAATAAAGGCTTAACTTCATTAAACACCTCTTCTTTACCAGAAGCAACTAACGTTAAAGCTCCTTGTAGTGCAGGTGCAACGCTTCCAAATACTGGATTTTCAAGATATTTACCACCAATATTTGCTACATCTTCATGGAACTTTAATACCTCTTCATAGTGATTTGTAGATAAATCAACAATAGTTTTACCTTTTAACTCATCACATAAAAGACCATTTTCACCATTTAAAATATTATCAACAGCAGGAGAATCAAAAAGACATAAGAAAATCACATCACATTTTTGAAGTAAATCTTTTGGAGTATCTACTATTTCATATCCTAAATCTTCTACTTTTGATTTTGTTCTATTATAAACTACAAGCTCTTCACCCATATCAGTCAATCTTGTAGCAATTGCCTTACCTAAATTACCTAATCCAATAAATCCAATTGGCATATTAATTCCTTAGTAAATTTTTTGTTGATTATATATATTTATAGACAGTTTGTCAACTTATAGACTTTTTGTATTTCCCACAATTTTATGATATATTATTTTCAATTATTTTATAAAGGAAACAAATGGC
>Ga0070724_10000174_pt1 | contig 57035 bp, 47 predicted proteins | sample tdDd001_FD_67278 | JGI IMG/M metagenome (GOLD analysis project Ga0070724, IMG submission 67278) | Marine sediment microbial communities from the Atlantic coast under amendment with organic carbon and nitrate - tdDd00.1 | ecosystem: Environmental > Aquatic > Marine > Coastal > Sediment | place... | reverse complement strand
AAACGCTTAGCTTACGAACATATGAACAACGCCTACTTTACTGAAGACCGCTATTATCTTGAGTATTTTCAAATGCGATTGACACAGTTTCATCGGTTGACTTATATGCGCGAACATTTGAAAATGATTTTTGTCATTCAAGAGGAAGCACTTATGCTCAGTGATTTTTTTGAACATCTTGCATTAACCTACAATGAAACAAACGATGGCCGTGATCTACTCAATGAGTTATCAAACATACGTAACAAGTTTCAGGAATTTCCTTTGCCCCAAAACCACCTGGCATTTGAAAATAGGGCATCTTTGATACAAACATTAGCGGATGCAGAAGAATTTATCCGCATCAAACTAAGATTTATAGAGCAACGATAGATTCAACAAGATTAACTGTCGGAATTACATCAGCGTATTCTAGTTCCAACTCCATATCTTGAATCAAGCCATAATTTATATGATTTCGTTCAAATCCCATTAAGGTAATCTGATGACGGTCAAGTAGGTCATTGACACAAGCGCCAATGGTTGTTTTATCTGAATCGAAATTGATTATCTGAAATTCCTTTTGTATATTTTGAATACTCTCCTGATTCTTCCTGTCAGTAATGAGCCATTTACCAGAATTTGCGATTAGCAAATATATGTTTTCACCACTGTAGCCAGTGATATAACGAATATTGGTACTGTTATTTAGGAATAAACTTTCAATTCTTTTTTCTGTCATTTTCTCCAATAATCTATCTGCATTTGTCATGGAATCGCCTCCTAAAATTTGTTTCTCAACCACAGTATAGCAGACTTTGTTACTTTTTTCACATAGACTAATGTTAATGGATTTTCCTTGCTTTTCTTTATGAGTAAAAGCTTTCACCATATGCTAATATAGGTATATAATATAGAAGGTTATTAACTATAAAATCAGTTATCATAGGAGGATGTTATGCCACACGTTATCATTAAAATGCACCCTGGAAGAGATGAGGAAACAAAGCAGAAATTATCACAAGAAGTTGAGCAATTAATTATGGACATCACAGGCTGTAGTTCAGATGCTGTCTCTGTAGGTATCGAGGATATACCTGCTGAAAAATGGCATGAAGAAGTCGTTCAACCTGATATTATCGAAAAGAAAGACACCATTAAAAAAATGCCAGGGTATGATATATAAGTTACTTCAAAACTTATATATCAGCGCTCATAAAAAGTCAGAATATGTCATCGGCATATCCTGACTTTTCTATTTCTCATTTACTATTGCATCTTGCACAAGGTTAATCTCCTAAATGGCGATCTGAACTTATTCCTCTTCACCATCATCCTCTTCTTTTGTTTCATCCTCTTTCATTACTTTTGAAACAATTCCTGGTACCATATCGACAAGTTTTTCGAATCCACCCTGGGCACCAATTTGCATCATTTGAACGTCATCCCCTTTGATCACAAGAATTGCAGTTGGGGTCGCTTTTGCGCCAATACCGCCACCGCCACCTTCAGCAGCTCCCTCGTTAGGATCAGCACCACCACCAGCACCAAGACCAAATGAGTAACTGATCAATGGTATAATTGTCACATCTCCAATTTGAATTTTCTCTCCAACCACTGTTTTGGAAGTGAAGAACTTTTCCAACCGCTCAAAAAGTGTGTTCACATTTCCATTAAAATCATAAGTCATGCCATTACCTCCTTATTTGTTTTAACAACAATCTTCTAACTGGTTGTTTCACCAGATACTTCAATACGATACCGCACAATACACCAATCTGTAATCGACCAACTACTATGACTTCCCCTTCAATACACACTCTGTCATAGAGAACATCAATATGACCGTAAGAAAACCTTTCAGACGCCTTCGTCGCATAAAGAAATCCGCTTATAATGCCATTATAATGGGGGTTCTCAAGACCAATCGCTCCTGTAATCTCAATTTGATTAGGCTTTAAAAACATGAAAACATCTTTGATAAAGGCTTTGATAAGTGTAGTTATCTGTTTATCAAGAACATCTTTAATCGGCACTTTTTTCTTTTTCATTGTTTTATTCTCTTTCTTTGATCGCTTTTTATGATGCTTATCCTCTGCCTTCTCATCCTCAAGGCCTTGCTTATCCTTATTTTCAACATCAGATTCATCGCTTAAGTCAATAATGCGATGTCCAAATTGCCCATAAACCTCTGGCGACCAACCATTATACAGTTTCATCTTTAGTTGAATCAATCCGAATAACCAGGCAACATTAATCAATAGCAAATTGTCTATTTTACGTTTGCCATAAACGCGATAGCTAATCGGTATAAATAAAATACATAAAAGAATGATGCCTATTAGCATTACCATAAAAAATATTAGGTTGATGAACCAACTAAACATACGCATCCCTCATAACATATTTATAATATTACCGATGATTGAGAATCAACTGATAGGCACCATATACTCCAGCGTCATCGCCTAAATGAGACAATCTAAAAGAGACTTCATCCATTAGCCCAATCATTGCATGACGATTGGCTTCTTTAATAATCATTGGCATTAACTCATCACCTAGGGCCTCCATGACACCACCACCAAAAATAATAAGATCTGGGTGAAATATATTCACAAGGTTTGCCGTCGCCAGCCCAAGATAATAAGCAGCCCGCTCAACAACCCCAATAGCTAAATCATCGCCTTCGTCAAATGCGCTTTTAAGACTTGAACTTTTCATCACCGCTCCGTCTCTTTCCAAATACTCTTGTAGTGTGGTATGTCTTCCCTTTTGAATGGCAGCTACCACAGCCTTTTGCATACCTGTTTTTGATGCATATGCTTCTAGGCATCCATGGGATCCGCACCCACATGTAACACCGCCTGGATTTACAATCATATGTCCTATCTCACCTGCACCACCTTGTCCGACATACAACTGTTTGTTGATAATAATTGCACCACCGACGCCAGTACCGACAAATATGCCTAGGACATTGTTTACACTATCGATACCGGAAGCTTTCCACTCGCCGTACATCGCAACATTCACATCATTCCCAAGCACAAAAGGTACCTGGTATCGATTTTCCATCAGTTGGCCTAGATCGAAATTCGAAAAAGGTATATTGGGACTAAAAGCGATTACTGACTCATTGACTATAATACCTGGCGATCCAGCACCGATGCCTTTAAGTGTTCCCTCCATTTCATCAATCAACTCGTCGACCACTCTAAAGATCTGATTAGTTACTGTTTCTAGACCGCTTATTGCTTTTGTTTTCTTCTTGACCCGCTTAAGTTCCCTGCCTTGCTCGTCATATAGGATTCCCAATATTTTCGTCCCACCAATATCAAGGCCGATGTATCTACCCATAATTAACCTCCTGACACCAATTACTCCTAGAAACTATATACCCCATAATGAGAAACTCAAAATAATTCTCACATAATAAAAGCAGGGCGCGCCGACAAAAAAAGGCGTATGCTTTAACGCATACACCCTGTTTCTACTATTTGCTATTATAATCCCAGATCCTCATCTATTATGATAATGTTGATTCGCCCTTTTGGATATGATTTTTCAACGATTTGCCATGTGTTGCAAATGCGATTAGGGCTATTGCAATCCATACAAATCCCGGTTTTTGCACAGGGTAAATTCAAATCCGGATGCCTTTTGGCATTCAATACAGCAGCTTTCTTGACCCGCTTCATCCCATCCTCTAACGACTTCACGAATTTCTTTGTACTGACGACAATAACAACGTGGCGTGGACCAAAAGCAATCCCAGCTATTCTATTGCCGACCATATCCAAATTGATTATATGACCCTTTTCAGTAATTGCATTGCTACCCGTTAGAAACAAATCCGATTGCAAAGCATCACGGCAATCCTGAATACGTTCACCCCACGAGTGCTCTTCGTTGAACAATTTAATCATTGAGATCTCTTCACTCTCATCCAGTAGCTTAATCAGTCCAACCTCTTCAACTGTCATCGAATCGCCAAAGCCGACTATTTTAGGCTTTAACACATCAAGAATTTCTTCTTGGAATATTGGTTTCACTTCATTCCTACCGGAAACATGCCATACGTTGAATCCATTCTGCTTTAATGCTTCTATTGTTGCAATGACATCAGGCATACTATCCCTCCCACTATGTATAACCAAACAATATGTATTCACTGGATAATTTACCCATCATCATAAAAGCCAAACATACGCTTCGTTTTAATTAAAAAACACCCTCAGCCATTAAGCACTGAGAGTGTTCATTATAAACATATTCTGAAAATCTTTACCTACAGTTTCCTATGCCCATCAGCCCAAAGAATGCGCTCATCAATTGTTCTTACCATTCTGTATGCATAGGGTCTGTAGCCCATCTTCGGCCAAAATACTGAGGATTTTAGATTTGTTATTCGCCAGTCAGTTGTACTGTTTTCGTATCCAGCATCAATTGCGTCATTGAATAATGACTGTGTGAGTAGTGTTCCAACGCCTTTATTTTGTGAAACGCTATTTGTCGCAGCCACACCTAATTCTGTACTTTTAGGAGGAATCATCATATTGAAATTGTTCTCTCCCTCAAAATAACCACAGGTAAATCCTAATAATTCATTGTCCCTGTAAGCCAATAATACATGTGACTCCTCGTCATCAGCAAGTCCAGCATATCCATCAGCCAGTTCTGCAAACATTTCTGGTAACGCCGCTGCATAGGTCGGTGACTGCGCTTGAAATGAGAGAATGTTCCCAGATATTGAAGCAAGTGCATTCTTGTCATCTGACAATGCCTTCCTTACTGTCACACCCTCAAGAGGTTCTACTGTTGATGGTGACAGTTCTTTTAATCCAAATACTTGCTCGTAAGCAAATCCTGAATTTAGCCATGCAGAAATGACCCCATCCTGGCCAGCTGGTACAATGACAAAATGTTTTAGACAACCTGCCTGAATCCATTTATCAGCAATGGCCGCGTAAAGCTCACGATACAGCCCGTGCTCCACACCTTCTGCCAAGGCTAACCCATCATATTTCACCCATGCGCACCGACCAAAAACGGTATCTGCTTTTACCGTAGAGATAATAAATCCAAGTAACCTATCCCCATCAAAAGCACCTACTGAAATCATCAATTTCTCATCAAACATTTTAACAGCAATGGGTTCTAACGTTTCATGTTCCTCAAATATCGCATTTAGTGACTTAAACTGTTTGCGTTCTTGCTTATGCCTGTATGCAAGCAACTTTGATACTGATCCTATGTCTTCTTTCGCTAACGCTCTGATTTTCACTGTTTCCCCCTCATATTCCACAAATAACTCTGCTGTATTTTTTAATACAATATCACTCGTTACCACCCGTGTCAAAAACCTGCTTGTGTCATTTACTGGCGTTATAAAAGAAATTCTTGAGCCACAACCTTATTTTTCCCACTCATTTTGGCATCATATAATAAGGCATCCACCCTTTTGATAAAATTTGAGATAGAGTTATTGCTGAATTTACTCGAACTGCTTACACCAATACTAATTGTCACCTTAATCATATAATCATCGAAACAAAAAGTTTTATCTTCAATACATTGTCTTAATCTTTCGCATAGTTTCTCTGCTTGCGTCAATGTCACATCAGGAAATATAATGGCAAATTCCTCTCCGCCATACCGCGCTGCAAAATCCGTTCCCCTCATATTTTCTGCAATAATTGCTGCAACGCCTGCAAGGATCATATCGCCAGCTGGATGTCCAAAGGTGTCGTTGACAATTTTGAAATCATCAACATCAATAATAGCCATACAAAATACTGAGTCTGTTTTCTCATATAAATAGCCATATTCATTTATCTTTTGATGAAATGCTTTATAGTTGTATAATCCGGTCAGATAATCAGTACTTGCCAACAATCCCAACTTGTCATTAGATTCCTTCAGTTTATGTATAGCATATGTATTTTCAGCTTGAAGTCTAAATAACTCCTTAAACACCAGACTCATACTGAATGTTATAAAAGATATAAGTGCTACGTCCCAGAATAACTCGACTAGATCAGCTGAAAGCCTTGCCGATTTATAATAAATCAGTCCCTCTAGCGAAAGACCAATCAACAGGTAAAGGTATTTGGCTTTCCCAGGAGATCGAATCGTTTGAATCAATATATAGGCAAATATGACGTTGGAAAGCACTCCCTCTGTGTTAATTTTGATCAACACAAATACACTTAAAAAAAGTCCTTCAATCAATCCTGAAATTACCTCATGTTGCCACCCCAACCATCCCTTCTGCGTCGTATCAATTATAAACACGACCATAAACCTATAGACCATAAAACACACATATAGAATGGCAAATAACCTCATACTAAGGTCACCCTGTCTTGAAAATAGAGGAAATCCAATGTTTAGCAAAATAATCATAAGAAATAGCTGCATTCCAAAATATATATCCTCTATTAAATTTTCTTTTAATTTCATAACACCTCCCGAGGCTTGTTGATAATCATTCTCAATAAAAAGAATAACAATCCTATCACTTTTTTTCAAGTGTTTTTTCCTCACTTTTATTGTATTCAGTTTCCATTCATGCTGAATCGTTTCACTCCTACCATCGAATTCCTGAGCGTCGATTCATTACATTGATATATTCACCAGCATATGATATTATATAGACACCCCCACACAGCAGGGGTGTTGAATGACGAAACAAGGCAACTTAAGAATAAATAAATACGAATATCAATCAATAAGGAGTGAGTACATGTTTGGTTTTAAAGATAGAGCAAAAGTGCAGCAGATTACGGGTGATAAATACAAAGAGTTGATACAGGATAAATCACTTAAAGTCCAATGTGTTGATGTAAGAGCGCCCCATGAAGTTCAAGGGAGTAAGGTAAAAGGATTCAGAAACATTCCCTTACAAGAACTTAAAAAAAGAATGAGCGAACTAGACCCCGAACGCCCGGTTATCCTTCTCTGCGCAACAGGTAGCCGTAGTTTCATGGCAGGTCGCATCCTTGCCAAAGCAGGATATAAGACATTGTATAATCTTCAACGAGGTATCAGCAGTTTATAATGAGTAAAGGTAACCCGCTATTTAAAGTCTAAAGTAGCGGGTTTTATTTTATTTATATAGCGATTTCCTCGTAATATCTTTTTTATTAAAATAAATTTATAAAAACACTTATACAAAGTAATTCACATTTTCTCAAAAATAGGACATACTATAATTAGATTACTCTCATGACGACACGTTATGAATAAATATATGTAAAAAGGGGAAACTTACCTATGAAAAAGAAAATTCTTATTCTGGCGACCGGCGGTACTATAGCCTCTTCTGACAAGGGGGATGGCCTTGCGCCACACTACAACGTAGACGATTTACTGTCTTTTGTTCCTAGAGCCAGAAAATTATGTGACATCGATGGCAAAATGGTCATGAACATCGATTCAAGTAATATGACGCCAAATTGCTGGGTGACAATCGCAGAAGCGATATACGAAGCTTACAACGACTATGACGGTTTTGTCATTACACATGGAACAGATACAATGGCATACACGTCGGCTGCATTAACGTATATGTTAGAGGGTCTTAACAAACCTGTCATCGTGACTGGGTCACAATACCCGATTGCCCAAGAATATACAGATGCTATCCTAAACATCAACGATGCCCTTCACTTTGCTTGTGAAGATATCGCAGGTGTATTTGTCGTATTCGACGGGACACTGATATCAGGACCTCGTGCAATGAAGGTTAAGACGAGAAGTTATGACGCCTTTGTCAGTGTCAACTTCCCTCGAATTGCAGAAATACAACATGACCGCATTCAATACAAGAAATTTGTTATAGACAGATTCAGACCAACAGGGTCGAAGTTGATACTTCACCCAGAACTAGATGACTCAGTAATCATCATCAAACTTTTTCCTGGTATTAATCCGAAAATATTTGACCACATCAAAACGCACTATAGAGGTATTATCATTGAAAGTTTTGGAATCGGTGGTATTCCCTTCGAAAATGTGGATATTGCCAGCGAAGTAGGCGAAATGATCCGTGAAGGCATGGCCGTTGTCATGACGACTCAATGTTTAGAGGAAGGTGTAGACTTTGATGTTTATGAAGTCGGAAAGAAAATTCCAAAAGACGGACTGATTTATGCCAACGATATGAATACAGAGGCGACACTCGCCAAACTCATGTGTGCCCTTGGTCGATACGAAAAAGTGGCAGACGTCAAAAAAATGGTTGAAAGCCATATTCAATACGATATGCATAATGACGAATATTTCTAAATAATACGCGCTACAAGACCATAACTGGATACTTAATAAAAAAGCTGAAAAACGACGTGTCATTACGTGATTTTTCAGCTTTATTTTTTCTATTCTCGCTTTATATAAAACTATTTAATTGGTTATCATATAAACCCTTTTAATCAAAGAGTAAACATTTTGAAAACAACCGCTCATACCCCTCTACAGACCCTAATTCAATATAGGCCATGTCTTTTGCCAATACTTCTATATCTTGGCGCACATCTGTAGACATCAAGGCCATATAAGCACCGGTCTTTGATGCATTCCCAATATAAGTGAGCTTGTCTCTTACCGCCTCTGGCAGGATACCTGTTCCCACTAAACTATCTGCAGACAAATGGGCGCCAAACTGACCAGCCACAATCACTTCTTCTAAATGCTCCATGGTAATGCCCGCTTCATTTAGGAGCGCATAAAAACCAGATAAAAGAGCGCCCTTAGCCAATTGAACTTGCCGTACATCTGACTGGGTAACCATTATTGAATTAGGGTGACCTGATAGTTCAAAAGCCCGCTTCCGACCATTTACTTGAATATACTGTCGACGATAATCGTCCTCGTCCATATGCTCCAGTTTAATCATAGCGCCTTTTTTCGTCACTATTCCAGTCTTGAGCAGTTCTCTCAACGTCGCTAGGATGCCACTGCCACAAAGACCTTTTCCTACAACATCACCGATGACATGTGTTTTTATACCGCTCTCACCAATGGTAATTTCCTCAATGGCACCAGCTTGAGCACGCATACCGGCACTGATGTTCATTCCCTCTAAAGCAGGCCCTGCTGCACATGAACAGGACATCAATTCACCATTATGAACCAGCGCAATTTCACCATTCGTACCAATGTCGATAAACAAGGTTGTAGCATTTTTTCTATGTAAACCACAAGCATAAACACCCGCCACAATATCTGAACCAATATAAGCAGAAACTGAAGGTAAACAATAAATCATGGTGTTTTCCTCTACAGTCAACCCTATTTCACAAGCATTCACTGTTTGGGATTCAAGAAAATTAGGCTTGTAGGGTGATTTGCCAATGACTGTACTATCTACACCAAGTAGCATATGAAGCATAGTCGTGTTCCCTGATATCACAATTTCATGAAGCTGTGATTTTGAAATACTGGACTGGTTCACTAATTGATCTACTAACTGATTAAGACCCTCTACAATTGCATGCTGTAATTCTATGCATGCTGTATCCGGATTCTCCATGGCATAAGTGATACGCGTCAAAACGTCCAAGCCAAATTGTTTTTGGGGATTAATCATTGAAGCCGTTTCAAGTTCTTCTCCGGTCTTTAGATTGACCAGAGCTGCAACCACTGTTGTGGTGCCTATATCAACGGCAACACCATAAAATTCATCATCATTGCCACTAAATAACGATGATACAGCTGGTTTGTACTTGAAGTTTGGCATCATGCCTGACGTCAATATTTTATGGACAGCCTCTTCCTGTAATACCTCAATAACTAGATCATTTTCAGGATAAACAAGACAAGAGAGACGTATACCAGATTCCAACTCTTCAGAACTTAAGAACCTCTTCTCCGTTTCACAAGGCTCTTGAACAGCACCTGTGCATATCTGAACCTTACACTTACCGCACGTCCCTTTTCCATTACAAGGATTGTCTACAAAAATACCCCCATGAATAAGAGCGGTCATTAAACTTTGACCACTCCTACATGTAACTTGTTTATTTGAAGATTGAATACTAATTGTTGTCATCTGCAAGGCCTTCTTTCACTGTTTTTAAAACCGCTTGTACGTTCTCTAATGGCGACCGCATGCCAAGTCCACAAGCTGGAGCAACAATATCAACCCCTTGATTAAGGCATTGTGTCGTCAGTCCTTTTATTTTCTCAGGGGATCCAAATTCCAATGTATAGGTGCTTAAATTACCCATAATACAACGATTTGGCAGGTTTAAGCGCGCCTCTTTCATGTTTACCATTGCATCAAAACTCAAGGCATGACTTTTAATACAGTCAACTTCTTTGTACACTTTTTTCATTTGTCCGCATATATGCACAATTGTTGGAATACCACGTTCTGAAGCACAATCAATCAATTGATTTAAATAGGGCACCGCAAATTCACTAAACAACTTCGGTCCTAAAATTTCTCCAGTGCCGCTTGGATCTGATATTGCAATAATATCTGCACCTGCCTCTATTTGAAGGAGCAGAAAGTCCATTAAAGACTCTGTTACCTTGGCCATGTAAGCATGGGCATCTGCATTTTTCTTCCGTAACTCTTTATAAAAATCCACAGGTTCCATTAATGAGCTGGCCGTACTGATAGGACCAGTGATGTTACCAACAATAGGCACTTGCATATTCCGGCCTTTTAATCGTTTAATCGCCTCTAAAACAACTGCTGATCGTCCAGTCTCATGGTCAACTTTTGGCAAGTCTGACCATTCAGTTACCGACCTATTTAAATAAGTCGCCACATGGGGTTCCACGCTGTTGGATCCATAGACCACTTCAGCGCCAAAGCCTTCTGCCTCAACAGTCATACAAAATGGTACGCCATAATTCTCAAAACACCCAGATACAACAACCGATTCTGCTAAATCAGCCATTAGTTCAGGATCATGATGTGCATCCGTAAAGTTAATCCCTCGCTGATCAATAAGTTCTTCTGTCACCATGTTCATCATGCCCCCTGGACATATACATGGTGGCCGATCGACATCAGTTCCCTCAAGCACTTTAAAAAGTCTCTGCTTTTTTGTTAACATAGTTGCCTCCATTTACGCCAAGCTCAATAGTGATTTTGATAGCTTAACTGCCTCTACCGCATTGACCGAATAACCGTCTGCACCGATCATGTCCGCGAATTTTTGTGAAATCGGACCGCCACCTACAATCACTTTCATATTCTCTCTGATGCCTTCGTCTTTCAGCAGGTTTATCACTGTTTCCATGCCGCCCATTGTCGTTGTCATCAATGTTGACAAACATACGAGATCCGCATTAACTTCTTTTGCTTTATTAACAAATGATTGTAATGGCACGTCACGGCCTAAATCATGCATTTCAAATCCGGCCGTTTCCAGCATGATTTTCACCAGGTTTTTGCCGATGTCATGAGTGTCCCCTTCAACAACGCCGATAACGCCTTTAGGCTTTTCCTTTTCAACTTCTTCAGCTGGTAAATGAGGTCTCAAAATATTTAAGCCTTCATACATGGCATCAGAACACAGTAACACATCCGTTACAAAGTATTCCTCTTCGTCGAACAAGACACTCGCTCTATTCATTCCATCTACAAGTCCATGTAGAACACCGTCTAAAACAGGGTAGCCTGCTTCCAGATACGCATTGGCACTTTCGATAACGATATCCTCTTCCATCTCCAATACACCATCAGATAGTTTCTTTAATAATTCGTCTTTTGCTTGTGTCATTTCTATTCCTCCATCAATTGATTATTTAAAATTTTTAGGATCTAAAGGCCATTTACCGTAAGTCCTTGCCGCCGCCATAAATGCGTCAATATTCTCAAGCGGTAAATTCCCCGCCAGATCGCAACCAGTTGCTAAAATATAACCATTTTCACAGTCGTATCCTTTTTGCAAACATTCTTTTACTGAACGTTCCACATCCTCAGGTGTTCCTAAATACATCACTTCCACTGGGTCTACATTTCCCAAAATCGGTACTTTACTAGCCGCTTCACGCTTTGCATGATTCAGATCCACTCTGTTATCAATGCTCAACATATCGCAACCCGATTCGACCATATCATTGACAATTGTAGTTGTGTCACCACAAATGTGATAACAGACCATTCCACCGGCATCGTGAATATCCTTAACTAAATCAATCGTGTAGGGTAACACAAATTCTTGATACTGTTTCCTATTCAATATTGTTCCTGAGGCGATTGGATCACACATCAAAATCATGGCGCCTCTTTTAATAAACTCTCTATAAATCACCTTCAAGTTTTCATTGCAAAAATGAATCAATTTATGAAGATTCTCTTTATCTTTTCTTGTCGCACGTAATAAGTTTTCCGTTTTAAAGATGCTTGCAGCTGCTGTAAACGGCCCTGATATCAAGACACCAGTCGGTACTTCATGACCCATTTTTTCAACCAATATCTCTGTAGCTTCAATGTGCATCTGAAACTTTTTATCGTTATTTAGTAACAGCTTTGATGCATCCAATGTATCGACTTGGCTTAAGTCTTCAAGTGCATAGTTCACAATAGCCGGCACAGAATCCTCCGGATCGGTTAGAACACTTCCTAGGGCAACACCTACGCCATGAAGACCGTATTCTGTTATAAGCAAATCATTACCAAAACGTTTGTAACAATCAATTTGAGCCTGTGCTTCATTGCTTCCTGTGGCTCTCTTTTCCTTGTGGGTCATCCCAGAAGCCAGTCCAGACATGGAACAGGTTACAGGTATGGCTAGCAACCGGTCCATCGGTTTACCTGTCATAAAGGCCCCCAACCTTTCTAAAGGGGTCATTTGATCATCTTTGTGCATTGTTTAATTTCCTCCTCACCTTTTCTTCCCATTTTATTAATACACGTATTATCAACCTATCTTAATAATACGGTTCTAATCTGACCATTACGTACGGTGTACGATGGATTTTTTATACATGTCTCACCAATAAATTGGGCTTTCCCAGTAGCTGATATACAGGCTTTGCGATAAGTGGCTCCTAGAGTCACTTCAATGACTCCCCAATCAGCACGCCCGCTACTAATAAGTCCCAAGGTCGTCTTGGGACACAGTATGACCAATCCCTCGTTGCCAACAGTGCTTGATATTTTTTTCAATGTTTCCACAGTAAACATATCCATGGTTTGCTCAAAAAACTTAGGCCCCAAAATATTTAAACCACCTGATGAATCTGCATAACTCACTACTTTTACGCCAGATGCCCGCATAATTTTCACATAAGCCAATAATTCATCCTGTAACTTATTGAAAACAGCATCCATAAGTTCTGGTGTTTTCCTAAATGTCTTAAAGACCTTCGTAGGATCTATTAATACATTCAGTATGGTAAAAGGACCTGAAAGATACAAAACAACCTCTTCGCCATTCTCCACCAAGTAAGATGCCGCCCGAATAACTTCCGCTATTCTGCCAGTGGAAAAATCAATTGTTTCCAAAGCCAAAATATCTTCCATAGAGTTGCAAACATAAGCCTTAGCTCTCGGACCGTTTATTGCATCACCTAAATTGACACGCCCACCCAATGCTTCACCTTCAACGGTATGGCAAAATGGCAACATACAGAAGTCATCGCCTTGTGCTTCTTTTATCAACTTGGACAATGTCGCCATCTCCTGGCCACTCTGATGAACTTGTGGAAATTTCAACCCTGATGCTGCGATTACTTGTGCGACTTTTTCTTCACTGTCATCATGACGACATTTATAATCCACTAACTTCATTTGACAATCCCCCTTTGGCATTTTTAATCACCACGGATTTCGAAAAGCTTTTACGTAATATCCGCTCATCGATGGCCGATCCGATAAATGCAATCCCTGGCTCTACAGTATCTTCTATATAACGCCATTCCCTATGAAAAGGCGTGTAATCAAAATGTACGTGCTCACCGGTCATAAGCTTGATTACACCCTTTGAACGTATTAATTGACCTGCTGACAAATTGTCTAATCCATTAAATAGTTGAACAAAATTTTCCAGTGAAAACACCTTAGGTCGCCGAATACTGAAACTAGACAAGAGTTGTTCAGCTAATGGCAACATTCTATCTTTAGGCAGTTCGTATCGCCCATCCCCATACAGGTTCATATGGGCATCAAATTCTGCATCCTCCATGGTTATCCATTCTTCATAAATAATCTGACCCTTTGGCGTTATTTCTTGTATCTCCCTGAGTATTCTACTCAACGCTGTGTGTTCAACATCTTTTAGATAACTTAAAAATACTTGCGGGGCTGACATGATCTGATCTGTATAAAAACCACCAAAATTATCGACATAATCACTGAAGGCAGTAACATCAACCAATGTGCATACATTCCCTAATGCCATCGCCTCTGGGTAAAGAGCAATCGATCGTCTGCACACCTTCAAAACTTCAGATAGTGCACCTACGCCAGAAGGTTCTATTATCAAATGGTCTGGATGATGGATTTCATACAGTTCTTTAATCCCTTCAATAAAATCTCCGACAAGATTACAACAGATGCATCCCGAATAGATCTCTTTCACCTCCAACGTATGGGGAAAAAGATTGCTGTCGATGCTTACATCACCAAATTCATTTTCAATAAGACAAACCTTCCCATCTAGAAGAGGTATCCATTTTTTGATAAATGTGGTTTTTCCAGCGCCTAAAAATCCTGAAACTATATGTATTTTCATTTAGCTCTCCTTAAAACAATTCCAATATTCATTAAGTGAAAGTTTATCAAACCCTTATTTTGAAGTCTAATTGTAAATATTGATAATCAAATGTTCGCTATTCAGAAAACTTATCAACACCACTTTTAATCGAACTTGCTGGGCCATTAAAAAAGGTCGACAACTGTCGACCTTATACACTAAGAGCGTTTATCCATAACAATGGTCGCGCCAACAGAAACCATGAGTAAAAACGAATACCATACATAGGGTACAATTTCTACTGGACTGACAAGGCCATTTGTAAAGCCTGCAGCAATAAGTAACTGAGCGCCATAAGGAATAATACTTTGTACGGTACATGCAAATATATCAAGCAGTGAAGCGGTTCGTTTAGGATCCACATCATATTCTTTGGCTACTTCTTTGGCCAGTTCGCCACTGATCAGTATGGACACCGTGTTATTTGCAGTCGCAAAATTGCTTAAGGCCGCAAGCCCACCGATACCAAATTCTGCACTCTTCTTCCCCTTGATTCTTCTTTTGATCTGGTTCAATATCCATGTCAACCCGCCATATTCAGAAACCAGATGTGCAAGTCCTCCAGTCAGTAGGGAAAGAATAAAAATTTCTGTCATTCCAGTAAATCCTTCATACGTCTTCTGAACGAGCTCGAGAAATCCAAAACTCCCTGTCGCCATACCTATAACCCCTGAAATAACAATACCGCCAGTCAATACTGTAAATACATGAATCCCTAATAGCGCTGTCACAAGTACAAAAATATATGGCAGTATTTTGATGATGCTGTACTCGTAAACTTCAGTTGCAGGAATCACATCAGGACGTCCAAATACAAACAGTAATCCAATGGTCACAAGAGCTGCCGGCATAACAACCTTAAAGTTTGCTCTGAACTTATCCTTCATCGATACCCCTTGCGTTCGCGTTGCTGCAATCGTCGTATCAGAAATGATGGATAAGTTATCTCCTAACATTGCACCACCAATCAATGCACCAATTGTCAGTGGCAAATCCAATCCACCTTTATCTGCTAAAGAGATGGCAATGGGTGCGACTGCTACAACCGTTCCAACAGATGTCCCTGTCGCCAAAGCTATAAATGAGGAAATAACAAATATACCTACAACAATGAAATTAATGGGAATCAGTGACAATCCCAAATTTACTGTAGATGCTACACCGCCCATTGCACTTGAAACTGTTGAGAAAGCGCCTGCCAACAAATAGATCATACACATGATGATAATATCTTCACTGCCACAGCCCTCTAAAAACACCTTTATCTTTTTTTCAAAACCGCCAGATAAGACTAGAATTCCTATAATAATTCCCAAAAATGCTGCAATAGGTGCTGGAAATTGGTAAAACGCCATCTCAACCCCTTGAATATTCAACACAAGCCCTGCCATTAAATAAATGATGACAAAGCTCATCAGAGGGATTAACGCTTTAAAGCTCCCCTTTTCCTTGATTAATTTATTCTCTTCCATTTTTATGTTCTGTGTATATCGGCTATACACATCTCCTTCCCTTATTTTAAATCCTTATACTGTCCATATAAATTCGCTGCATCCATAAACATCTTGACCTTTTCAATAGGTGTATTCATTGGAATCTGACATCCAGTGCTTAAAATATAGCCCTTCGGCGAATCATAACCTTTCTGAATACACTCCTTTACAGATGCATAAATTGACTCTTTGTCACCTAAATACATTGCCCCAACTGGTGGCACATTGCCAGTAATGATCACTTTATCACCCATCACTGTTTTCGCCTCTTCTAAGTCTTCAATGTCATCAATGCTGAAATTTGAAATCCCTGCTTCTACAACATCCATCCATATATCTCGACTTTTTCCACAAATATGAATTCCAGGTTTACTGCCTGTATGCTCAGTAATGGTTTTAATATTTTGCTTCAAATACGGCAATGAAAATTCCCTGAAATGTTTTGGGCTAATTAAACTCATCGACGATACAGGATCTGCAAATCCTATACCGACACCTACTTTTGCTACTTCCCTAATATAGTTGTCATTTGATTCTGCAACAACTTCCATCACCTGATGGAGTTCCTTTGGGTGTTTCACCATCCATTTCAACAAATTTTCGGTACCGATGATGGATGTTGCCACACTAAAAGGGCCAGACATGGCTGCGCCCACATCCACTAGCGGATTTAACCGGTCATATGTAAGCCGTATCGCCTTTATGAGTGTAGGCAAATTACCATCTCGTAGTGGGTCCACCACCTGAAGTTTGTCAATTTCCTTAACGGATTTTATAGCCGGTTCAAGCAAATATGAGATGTTATATTCTGGGTAGCCCACTTTAGCCCCCATTGCCTCCGCTACGCCTCTAAGGCTTGTGGAAATACTCACTGAATCGTGGTTCAGTTGATTAAATAGCTCAACTTCCAAGTCTGCCATCAATTCTGCTGAACGATAATAATCACAGGCTTTCACACCTAATACGTGAATCATGGTAACACCCATGTCTGGCACTGTAAGTACTCGATCTATTGCATCACCTCGCGCAAATGCGTTCATTCGTTCTCTAGGTGTCATTTGATTCTTCATTTGAATCCCTCCTTAGTCATTTTTTAAAAACCTGTTCTAGCGTAACAAAGAAGGGTATGTACATCAAATAGTAAATATTAAATAAACTTTTTTATATATAAGCATTCTTTATGCATGTTTCTATTACTTAGCTTTTGGATTCTGTTTCTGCCCGATGTTATCTATATAAGCACTATAAAACCACACCATTTGTGAGGTGATTTTATGACATAAGGAAACGTTCAATTAATAATTAATTTCACGTAAAAATGGCATCAACAAGTATTGTTGATGCCATTGCCATTTAATCTTAAGCTATAAAACCGTAACTCTATCCCTTCCAGAGTTTTTTGAAACATAAAGTGCATCATCCACTCGTTTCAAAATAGAATCAAAGGTGTCTTCAGCTTTATACTCCGCAACACCCACACTAACAGTAACCTTCGGAATTCCATCAAAAGAGTGATTCCTAATAATCTCGCATATTCGTTCTGCGATTGTTGAGCATTCCAATTTATCCGCTTGAGGGAGTATGATCAAAAACTCTTCTCCGCCAATTCGCGCTACCATGTCCAGATTCCTAACGTCACTTTCTAATATCTCTGCTAATGCAACAAGTACTCTGTCGCCCGAATCGTGCCCATAAGTATCATTAACCATTTTAAAATGATCGATATCTAAAAGGATTAAAGATAACTTCTCATCATATCGATCCACTCTACCTATATTGCTATGAAGAAATTCATTTGCCGCTCTTCTATTTTTAAGCCCTGTCAATTCATCAGTAATACTCAGCTTTTGTAACTTTGCTTCTGCATTCTTACGCTTTTTGATTTCTTGTAGCAGTTCATTTCTCGATGCCATCGTCGTTTCCAATTTATCAATCATATCATTAAAGGACTTAGCTAGATAACCTATTTCATCTTTGGATTTTATTTCAATCCGTCTACTTAAGTCTCCTTCCCCAACTGCCTGAGAGAATATTGACAACTCAACAATAGGTTTTGTAATTGATCTACCTATCCCCATTGCTACCATCGCAGTAACCACTGTAAAGACTGCACCAATGATTAGTAGAAGTCGATTCGTGCTAATTGCATTTGCTAAAATATGCTCTTCTTTGATAGAAACAACCGCATGCCAACTTTCACCTAAGTTCCCTTGAATATGATCTATTGACTCATAACTGCCTCCAAAACCAACTCTATCCGTACCCATGGTGACTGGGATTTCTGCTACCCCTACTAACCGCTCAATACCCTCTTGATTTGTGTTTATATGGGCAGTGATTTTCTGCTCCAAATGATCTTTCATTTTATCACATACGGATGTCGAGAGTGGTGGCGTATCCTTTTCAAGAACAACAAGCCCGCCAGTTCGAACAATCTTCACACGACTATTCGCATATAGTTCCTCAAAACTCTCAATGATATGACTGAGTACTCCAAAAATATCTACATTGGCTTTTAGGATGCCTATGATTTCGTTATTTTCTTTTATTGGTACAACAATACCCATTACATAACCTTCAGCACTTGTATCAAATCCACGATCATCCAAAAAAACTCTTCCATTACCATCGTTATATGCCGCTACCCACCAGTATTTATGTGCATGATTAATCGTCGTCAACTTATTGGTCGAAGCGATCATGACACCATATTGATTTGTAACAAATATTTCACCGTATCTCTCTGGAATCAGTTCCTTTTGCATTTCTAGAAATTCCGATACTGGATTACCCATGTAAACATCCAAGAAAGGATCTTCTAAGTTATGAGTTTCCTTCCATCTGACTGCAAGATCATCAATATAACATTCCCGATCTGTATCAGTTAGTTTCTTAAATTCACTGTTACTTTCCCCAAGATATTCTTTTATGATAGGCGTGCTGGATAATGTTTTAACCGTATTAACAATTTCTAAAAAATGTGTATCAACCTCTTGGGTAACTGCCTTGGAAATGTGTATAACACTTTCCTTTTCTTCATTGACAAATATATTACGACTCCAAAAATGATAAAAAAGTAAGACAAATATTAAAATACCAATACCAAGAAGGGTCATTACTAATGCAATCTTATTTTTAAGCTTCATAACATTCTCCCTTCTTTGATCAAATTTTTCCCATTACAAAACTACATTCTTTATTATATATATACCATTTTGGATAGCTCATAAACCTCACAAAGCAAAGCTTATACCTCCTCAATAAATACTTCATTCATTATATACACACTTACAATGCACGCAACTTACTTATTATTTCTCAGGAAATGTATACCGCCAACCAATCGTCTACGTACACTAAAAAGGCTGAGCTGGAAACGTACCGCGTACGAAACCGGCTCAGCCTAATAACTTTAATGAAATTATGCCTTTCAATTATTCACTCAACTTTACAGCTGTACCATAAGCTAATAGTTCCGCAGCGCTACCAATAACGCTGGTCGTCATGTAGCGGACGTTTATGATTGCGTCAGCTCCAAGAGCCTCCGCCTGATCAATCATCCGATCTGTCGCCAGTTTACGCGCCGTTCCCATCATCTCCGTATATTCAGTCAACTCGCCACCCAGGACCAAACGTAAGATTGCTGACAGATCGTTCCCTATCCAGATTGCATAAATCGTATGTCCCTTTGCTACACCTAATATTTCTGATATCTCTCGTCCTGGTATCTCTGATGAATTGAGTATCAAAATTCTTTTTTCAGGTTCATCAACAATGCCCTCACTTTGCGATACACTTTTTATCTTTTGTTCAAGAGCTACTGTCAGCAGAACTAGAAATATCCCCCCAATAATACACAGAACCGCTAGTTTCAACCACCATGGCATCTCCATATCAACTGTAGTAATAATGTGCCAAGGAACGCCGATGAAAATCACTGTAAATAATCCAAGTACAAAAGCCATGGAACCAAACTTTCGAAATATTTTCATAAATCCCCCTTTCCAGTTATCTATTAATAAAAATTAACTTGCCTCTTATTAATAACATTTACCCTTTGGATCCTTATAAAAACACGTCTCTTTTAACAACTGTCTGCTGACATCATATTCAAGAAATTTTCACCATCACTCCCCATATTCATTTATTAATAAATAACAAAGAATCTCCAATGATTCAATACAATGAACAATCCCATCAACGCTAGCAATGATGTCGATACTAAGTAGCGATATGGCCTTTGTGCTTCCTCTGTTGACCAGTTCTTGTATGCATAGACGCCAAGAAATGCAAATCCGATAAGCAGGCCGTAGTTCACAAGAATGTGACCTTTTAAGCTTTCAAATGTTTTAAAACTGCTGATAATAAAGGACCCAAGGCATACAGTGTTGTTTGCAAGTGCTACTGCTGCAATCAGAATTGAACCACCATGAATAGCTTTCAATTTCATTTGATTTAGATTTTGTGCCTTACGATTCCGTACAGCAAGAATAATCAATGCTACAATTCCTACAATAAGAAGTATCACATTTAGAACCACAATCATCAAACTCCCCAATTGTATTGCCGTACTTTTCTCGACTGGTATAGGTGACAAGTCAAATCCATGACCCGTTGTCAGTTGTTTTACAACACCATTTTCCATTTCGAATGACAGTATTGGAAATGCCATATTGAATAGTGGTGTATCTCGTCCTGTAATCTTATATACATAAGGCTCTGTTTGGACATAGGTCTGTTCAAGACCACTCAAGTTCACTTTAACTTCGTTTAGTCCACTGGCCTTAACAGTCATTGGTGCCATATAGGACAATGCTTCAAGAAAACTCCCTTCAAAACGTCTATATGACAAATATGTTCCTTCAACTTCTGTAGCCATTGGCAGATCAGTTGATTCATTTTTTGTGACATATTCTTTTTTACCTATTAGCATCTCTTGGATACCATAGCCTATATTGATTTCCCCTTTGAGGTTGGTCAAAGTGACAACACCAAAACGTTCTTCTGGAACAATTGCGAACTGTCCCGTAAAGCCTGCTGTATTGCCACCATGACCAAAACTCTGATACTCGCCGTCAAATTCGAAGTATCCATTTGCCGTCATCATATAGGTTGGTGTTTGTAACAGATCCAACGTTTCTCTATTCTCAAAAATTGGTGTTGCCTCTTCTTTTCCAGGTGTCAGTGCTATGGCAAACCGGGCAAGATCCTCAACAGTCCCATTTAACGACCCTGCTGGGCCCAGTCCCACATAAGACCAAATAGTTTCAGTATACCCTGTTTGCCCATTTGGCTTATATCCTTTGGATTTTCTTTCCTTCATTTCATTCGATACATTAAACCTTCTGTCAGCAGAAGTGCTCTTCATGTCCAACACGTCATAAAAGTTTTCTCTTAAGTAGGCATCATAAGTCATCCCAGTAAGGTTTTCAATCACATACCCTGCAAGGGCAGTTCCGTAATTGCTATAAGCACTGGCGCTCCCCACTTCAAAATACTGTTCCGGATTAGACTTTAACAATTCCTCTTCCAGGGGACTTATGCCATCAGGCGTTTCATAAATCAAATCAAAACCATAGTCCCCAAAACCAGCTGTATGATTCATCAAGTTTCTCATCGTAATGAATTGTTCATAATGCCACTCATTAAGAAATTCTTCTGGTAAGTAAACACTGATATCCTGGTCCAAATCCAAAATGCCCTCCTCAACCAATTGCATCACTGCTGTCCAAGTGAATATCTTTGTAATCGACCCCCACTCAAAGATAGTGCTTTCACTATCAACCGGGAGTTTAGAGCCTTCGTCACGATACCCATAACCTTTGGAAAAGATGATTTCACCATCTTTGACCACTGCAATTGCCGCGCCTGGAACAGTCTTTCCAATATAATCAGCAACGTATTCATCTATAGCGGACTCCAACTCATTAAGAGGAATGCCCGAAGGCGTGGTCTCTACCACTTCTTCTGTGGTTGTTGCAAACACTGGTGTAAATGGAGCCCCAACAGTCGATATGATTACCAATAAACAAATCCATAATGCCATCATTCTCTTTTTCATCTCTTACACTCCTTAATCAATTTCCTAAGTTCCTCCCCTCGACTGACAAAGTGTCAGTTGGAAGGTGAAAAAAATTCCAATACTACTATTGGAAAAGTTTTCTACAAGATTGCTTCCTTTGCACCTAACGTCTGATTCACCAAACATTTAAATGCTGAAAAATATTGCATTGTTTTATCAAAATCATTTCTGTGATAATGATGATCGTTCATCACAAAGGTGAACGCTGTCATTAGATAAGAAGCAACTTCTTCTGGATACTTGACGTCCAAAAGCCCTTCCGCATTCCCCTGTTTTATTAGTTCTCCAAATTGATTGGAAATTCTATAAGCAATTCGGTGATTAATCTTGTCCATCATATATGTATTTTCAGGGAGTTGCATTGCTTCTTCCAAAGACTCCATCAACTGGACTTCTTCTTGATTGAAATCTGGATCATCCGTATCGGTCGTGATGGTTGCTTCAAAAAATCTACGAATCTTATCAATTGCATTCATCTCAGGATCCTTGATTGCCCCATCTATCCTATTGAATATTGGCGTTGTTTGCTGTTCGGCTATACACCACAAGATGTCTTCTTTCGATTTGAAATGGTAATATAGTAATCCCCTTGATATCTTTAGAGCCCCGATAATATCTTGAGTTGTCGTGTTGATATAGCCTTTTTCGGTAAAGAGCTTTTTAGACATGGCTAAAATCTCCGCCCGTCTCACTTCTGGCTTTTTCACTTCTCTCACTGCTTTCACCATCCTTTACAAAGAATATACACCACAACTGACAATGTGTCAATGGTGTTTTTGAAATTTACTGACACTTTGTCAGTGGGATTCTCATCTACTAGATAATTCACTTTGCCATGCCTAAATCAGTAGTGGCTACTGCAATCATGGGAATTTCAACCTTATTTCTATCTAATGCTGAATTCTAAGCATAAATAAACACCCAATATTAATGGGTGTTTAGCGATTGTACTACTAATATTCAATTCTATTTACTTTTCATTGACACTATCTAGGCAGCGGTTTAGCCACTCTTTCGTTAGACATTCAAAGACATTATTTTGTTCCGATTCCAAACAGTGCCCAGCCTTATCTAAAACAGCGAAGGTGCCACGGGGATAATTCTCTATTAGCGCCAGCGCATCTTGATAACCTACATTTGCATCTTGGCGCCCAGTTAAGAGCAGTGTTGGCTTTTCAAATACGCCAATATTTGAGTCCACCTCCTGCGAAAAAGCATAGCCTGAAGACATGATTTTCTCGAGAAAGTTAAAGTCTGCCCTTTTTAAGCCCGGTAAAATGTATTGCTCATAGTGACGCCAAGTCTTCTCGTCTTGAACAACTGCTATGTCTTCATAAAATTTGCGATCATCAGGCGCGAGTGATGCTAGAAGTTCGGCGTTTTTCACCAAAACTTTTTTTTCTGGTAAGTCACGGTCCTTTGGTTCTTTGATGACAGGACAAATCATCAGCAGTCCCTGAACACGTGATTTCAGTTGACTGATAACCCCTCTGGCGAGATAGCCTCCATAGGATTCGCCGGCAAGAAGAAATTTTTGATCTGGTAACACGGTGCTGATAAATTGCAACACCACTTCGAGCATGTCATCTGAAGAGGTAATCCACTCGGCAGTTGTTGAGCGTCCCATACCAGGTAAATCAAAGTAAATACGCTTATACGCCTCCCCAAACTTAAAGATTGGTTCCATACACCCTTTCATCAGCAAGTAATCAGGCCCACCGCCGTGAATCATAACGATTGGTATACCTCTTCCATGTACCTCATAATAAATAGTGACGCCTTTATAGCTAAAAACCATTCTGATACCTCCACGTATAAATGATTAGAGTTCTAATCAACGACTTAAAAAGAAAACTCTAGAATGAATTGCTCTTCCTAAAGTTTCATGACTATCTTTACCCATCAATATGTTTTAAGACTTTATTCATGAGTCGATCCAAAGTTTCCCGTTCTTTTACTGTTAGTACGCTTAGTGGATCATATCGATCCAATGCATCTGGCCCTGTAATGTTTTCGAGAGACTGTACTTTTCGACGTCCGGATTCTGTAATAAATACCCGAAAACGTTTTAGATTTTCTGGATCCTTTTCTTTTTCTACCCAGCCATTCTTCTGAATGTTCTTGATGATGACCGTTGCGGTTGGTCGATCACAATAGAGCATTTCGGCGATTTGGTAAGGGTATAGATACTCGGCTTTTTCCAATTGTCTCAGCACAAATTGTTGTTTTAAGGTAATCTCATGAGGCACAAGCTCGCGCTGTAGTTTCCGTGTCCATGTTAAATAGATTCTACCCATTTTATTTATTAGATGTAGTTTTGTCATAGCGCCTCCTTTTTGATTAGAGTTCTAATTATATTTTACGCCCTTATATCCTCTTGTCAATAGCTTGTTTATCCTACAGTCAAAATCTATAACTCACCATTCTTAGGTATGACAAGTCTAAAAGTCAGCCCCTTACTAGGTGCACTATCACATTCTATAGAGCCTCCCAGCTTTTGAGTCACAATATTATAGACTAGATAAAGTCCCAAACCACTATGGCTTCCCATTTTAGAAGTATAAAAGGGATCAAATAACTTGGGTAAAACCGAAGCCTCCACACCTTTTCCGTTGTCCCTGAAGATCATTACAAACGTCTTCTCATGGTCTTCTATCATAATCTGAACGCATCTTTCTTCAATACGTTCAAACCCATGATCTGCAGAATTCGTCATCAACAAATCGACAACCTGATACAAGAGTCCTGGATAACTGTTGACCATCAGCGGTTTTATGCACGTAAATTCGATAGTTATATTCTTTTCTCCAAAATTTCTTTTCATCACACTGATGACCGTTTCTAAATAGGCATGTAAATCGAAAACGCTCTTCTTATGTTCCATGGGATTTTCAGCAATGATTCTCAAATTATCTGCAATATCAATACTTTTGTTGATGAAACTTGTAGCACTCTTTGCATGGGTATTGATAGTTGATAAAAATTCCATTGTTTCCCCCTTGGTCACCATAGAATTGGATACGCGTTCAACAAACTTCTCTAATTCAAATGTAATATAAGTGCTCATTGATAAACCGCTGCTAAGTGGTGTACTCATTTCATGACATATCCCCTTTACCAACGATCCAATAGCAATCATTTTCTTGCTTTCAATCAACTCATGCTGTGTTTCTTCCAGTTGTTCAACTGTATTTTTAAGCTGCTCATTTGAAGTTTTAAGATGCATGGTTCTTTCCAAAATACGCTCTTCTAGTTCCTTGTTGATGGTTTCTAATTCCTCGTTCTTAATGGACAAGAGTTGCTCTAGATTTTTTTCAGTTGTTACATCGATGATGACACCATCTAAATACATTGCATCATGCTGATCGTCCGCATAATAGCCAATACCTTTTTCATGTACCCATCGCACTGTACCATCACGATGAATTATACGGTATGTTATTAAATAGGCCTCCCTATTTTCTAAACCGATATTCACTATTTCCTCTACCTTTTTTTGATCTGAAGGATGGATAATACTCGCGAATGTTCTCTTATTATTCATAATAAAATCACTTGCAGGATATCCCGAAATTGTATAAATAAAATCGCTTATTAAATACATCTTCCAATCAGATTCAGTGGCACAGCGATAAACGACCCCCTGTATATTGGATACCAATGTATTAAATTCATGTTCTCTTTCATGAATGATATTCCTTGATTTGATAATTTCCGTTATATCAGTGGATATGCCACAAATTGCATATATTTCGTTTTTACCTCTATACACTGGGAATTTATTAGAGATATAGACATACTCCTGATCATCATAACGTACCGCTTCCTCAAATGACAAAGCTTCACCAGTCGCAATAATCCTTTGATCATTTTCACTAAAGCTATCTGCAACATCCTTTTGGAATATATCATAATCTGTTTTCCCAATGACTTGCTGTTTTGAAACATTAAACATTTTTTCATATTGGCTGTTGATTAAGATATATTTGCCATGCAAATCCTTTATGTAAATAACCGCATTGGTGTTATCTACAATAGATTGTAAAAGGTTATTACTTATTTGATTTTCTATTTTATTCTCTTGAAAATCTCTCATATTAATCCCTTCGTTTACTGGTCGATTTCTTTTTTTATACCCTATTTTACGGCCAGTGACACATTTATGCCAGTGTCATTTTTCTATGTATCTAATTCAAATCCATACTGGTCTATGCTATAATTTTATTAATAAAAACTTTGGAGGAACTTATGAAAAAACGAACTACACTTTTACTGGTCTTAATAATTCTGACTCTAAACTCAGTTCCGTCTTTTGCCAATCCACTAGGTTGGGGGACCATCACATGTACTGAGTCATACCGTACAGATATTGAAGCACTGAATACATACACTTATTACGATGGCCTTAATCGTACGATGTATGGATTTGACTCATTGGCACGTGATTTAAGAGAACCGCTGAACCGTGAAACTTTATCCCTCTATGCTACACGTTTTCATATGTCTGCCCTATTAGAAAATGTTCCTTACAATGATACAAAATGGGAATTTAAGGACTACACAAATAATTACAATAACATCGTTAAACGAGGGTCTATGTTAGGCGTTGTCACTGGCTTCAAAGATAATACTTTTAGACCACGAGAACAGGTCAGTAAAGAATTTGCTGCCGATACAGTCTATAGAATCATTAACAAAGCGAATGCAACTTACGCCATGTCCACTAAGTCCATCTCAGATGCAACTTCTATTAACCAAGCTTACTTGAAGCAGGTACAGTTTCTTGTTGATGCTGACGTTATGACACTTGATTCAGCTAGTAACTTCAATCCTAAAACGGGTTTAAGCCAAGAGGAATTTCTTTTAATAATAAAACGCGCCATCGATTACAGTGATATGGAGATTTTTAACTATAAAAAGGAGTATTTTGAAAACTCCGTAGCGTCAAATTTGACTATTAAAGATTTGAAAAAGCTAAAAAAAGGAGAATTTTTCTTCCATAACCCCTATCAATTTTTTATGTTTATAGATCGTGTTTATGAAGATGTAAAAGGAACAATACCACGACACATTACACTGAGTGGCGATTTAGATTACTATGCCGACGAAGCCTATTTACACTCTGATCATAATAGTTACTCATTTTCAATAGGTAGTGATAAATTATCTTATTCAGAATACGATCTAAAGCACATGCGTATGATCCTCAATGATTTATCCATGCTGATAAGTAATGCTTATGGCGAAAACCACCCTAACTACACAAAGGTTATGCAGTCCGTACTTGATGTTATTGATGGTAAAGAGATTAATAACTTTGGAATTGACGCTACAATAGATGGTCATATCATTAGAAAGCTATACTTCGAAGTGGGCTCAAGCGGTAAAATTGTTGTACGTGTCACTGAAAGCCAAGCGCCCTTAGAGCAAATAGAAAGCTATTCAGAAATTGTCGCGTTTGATGATGCCTATACTAGTTTTCAAGCGTTAGATATTGACTATGAGGATTTAGAAACAGATATTCAGAAATACCCAGAAGTATTAAATGAGCTATGGAATAATGGGGGGTATGAGTTTTCACCAAAATACCTTAATAGCTTTAGCTACGATACGACGGATCGTTATGGTGATGTTCATCTACTTTCTCTCTTAGCACGGGAATACGACAACATAGTTGAATATCAACTTGTTTTAGGTTTTCAATTAAATTCAGGTCAAAATTTACGATTTGGACATTTTTCAAACAAAGCGATTGTCGATGCGTTAAATCGTACTTCTGCCTATGTTTATGCCATAACCACACCTGAAGCTCATAAAGAAATTATGACAAGCGTAATGGACAAAATGGCATTGATGGAATTAACGCCTAAGGAGATTAAGAGCAAGGACCTTTCATCCAAGGATATTGACCTCAGCAAGTCTTATATCAAAGAAGATATATTAATTAATGAATCACAACTTCTAGACGATACGGAACTTAAAAAATTTATGTGGTCAGCTACACCAAATAATCAAAATATTTATCTAAATATAAGAGACACACATGTGAGACCTGAATTAACATTACAAGACAATAAAAATTTGGCGCCAAAAAAGACTGCTCCATCTGATGTTAAAACAAAAATTAATACTCAACTTATTGATACTTATGTGATCGAGGATGAAATCTACATGCTTGTTGAGGATCTAAAATATTTTGGCTATGACATTCAACACCATGCCTATGTAGCCAAAATTAATATTCAATCAACGACAAATGAAATGAGTCCAATCACAAATGTTTCTGGTCCTTTATTGGGACAATACGTTGAATCAAATTACAAGGTAACTTTCAATAATCAATTACTAGACTGTTATGATATTGATGGCAAACCAGCTTTCAAGGTAACCTATTTGTCTTCTGAAAAAGCAACGATTACATGGGATGGGACAAATCGAGAACTTCTTATAAATTTCCCAAATTAAGATAAAAAAGACTGTAAACCAATGTAATTACATTGATTTACAGTCTTTTGTTTAAATATGAAACTTCAGCAAAATCTACTCGAATAATGCGAGTGCTTCTTTGATAAAAGTGTACATATTTATTTTTTCATCTTTTACCGTTTGATTTAAAGTTCCAATGATGTACGCATCATACTCAGGAACATACCACATGAATGATTGGGTAGATCCTTCATGCCCAATCAAAGTTCCTGAAAAGCCTTCTATAACCATTGACCAGAGTCCAAGACCATAATCCGAATCAAGATAATAATCAGTCTGCAACTGCTTTGTTTCTTTCTCGGAGAATATCAGATCATTTTGCCATGCTGACATAAACTTATACAAATCAGAGGTTGTTGTAATCAATCCTCCACCCGCCCAATCGGCTGACAACATATTGGTTTTTGTCATATTGAATCCCAACGAAAAGGCATGTGCAAAACCAAAGTTACTATCTGATTTTACTGGGTCTTCTCTAAAGTACAAATACGTATCATTCATATCAAGGGGCTCCCATAAAAATTCTCTATAAAGCTGTGTTAAATCGGTTTCAGAAACAGCTTCCAAAACCATTCCCATCAGCACGAAGCCAGTGTCAGAATAGTGGTATTTACTACCTGGAGCAAATAATGCGGGTTGGTACGTTTTAGTGTACTCAATCACTTCTTCCGGCTCCCAAATTTTACTCGGATTCTCTATCATTAGCTCTTGGAAATCAGGAATCTGGTTGAAATTCTCATCAGTGTCTTCAAAATAATCCTGAAGTCCCGACCTATGACTAATTAAATGACGAACTGTAATATCGTCAGAGTAATCAATTCCATTTAACACATGGAGATTTTTCACAATATTTGGTTCTAGATACAAACTTATTGGATCATCCAACTCAAGATATCCCTTCTCAACAAATTGCATTGTCAGTGTTGCAAGTGTCATTTTACCAATACTCGCAGCATAAAACTGATCTGTATCAGATGCAAGTTGCTTAGTTTCTGGGTCTGCGTATCCCCATGCTCTATCCCATGAGTACTCTACAGATGGAATGACAATCTTAAATATGCCATTTTGAATCTGCTCTTCGTTCTCTTCCAATAAAGCATCAACCAACGCATTCAGTTCATACGTCAAATACTCATCTTCTTCTGACACATGTACATCTTGCGAGTGCAACTCTCCGTTTGTATCACTACTTAACTCAGTGCTACCATCATTCTCTAGACCACAACCTGAAAAAAGAATTAAAGTTGCTGTAAAAATACTTATTATTAGTTTTGATTTCATTCGTTCCTCCTATGCACCGATTCACAACGACAATATTTCACTTATAATACGAATGTACTAACTCAATTAAAAAGACTGACGTAGAAATCAATCCTTCCTTAATCCCCATCTTAAAGGTTTGTGTCGTTACAAGGTCAACTCTTTTTTTACAGGAATCCAAATTTCGATTAAGTGTATGTTCTCCTCTTGAGACTCAGCAAGGTTGGCTTTGATAAAAACAATTGTGTCCGAAGCGATTGCATAACCAGCATTAACCACCCATTCAGATAACTCAGTACATTTCATTCCTATATTATTTTCCTTACCAAAAAAGACAAATGTGGCACATAAACTACTTGGAATCTCTTTAATTCCTATATGTTCTGAAGCACATGGGTACTCTGATACCAAACCGTAAGTACTGGAGTCCTGCGCACCTTCCAGGAGTAACTCTCTATTCAGAGTATACATGTACTCAGTCGTTCTCAACCATTCATCCGGTAGCTTTTCGATCGCGTCTACCAATTGAACATAAGATTCGTCATCTCTCGAAAACATCACAAAATAAAGCTTTGGACATTTTTTTATGGTAATTGATTCTTGCCCATTCATACATTGATCCACACTTTGAGCTAATGAACTAATGCCAGCTTTCATCGTCTCAAGTTCTTCAAGTTGCTTTTCTATCACTTTTTTTTGGTTATGTAACACAGCATTGAAGCTCTTCAAATCAGTCGTATTAATCAGATTCTTGATACTTCCCAAGGTTATTCCTAAATTACTTAGATGTTGTATTGTAAAAACAAGCTCAATTTGACTATCGGTATAATGGCGGTAGAGACTCCCAGGCTTTTTGCTCGGTACAAGTAAACCAATCCTGTCATAATGCCTTAATGTCTCAGATGAAATACTACAAATTTTTGCTACTTCTCCGATTCTATAAACCATAGTCCATCTTCTCCCTTACTCTTACTGTTAATCAGACGTGCACAACCTGTAATTAATTATACGCTAATTTAAAATCTATTCAAAAGAAAAACACCTCCACTTATTGTCGTTCAATTACGATAAACGATATAAATGAAGGTGTTCTATTATCCTAGAGTTAGACCTTGTTGCTGTAATAGTACATATATAGTATCCCTGATATTTTCATCTAACTGCCTATAACCTCAAGAAAATATTGGATTAAATTTGGATCAAATTGACTCCCTGCATTTTTTTCAATCTCATGCTTCGCCTCTTCCTTTGTAAGACTTCTTCTATAAGGTCTATACGATATCATCGCATCATAAGCATCTGCAATTGCAATTATTCTAGCAAATAAAGGTATATCATCACCCTTCAGTCCATCCGGATACCCTGCACCATCCCATCTCTCATGGTGATGTAATGCATAATCAGCCAAGTTAGAATATTTATCAACCGACTTAAGGATATGATAGCCTGTTTCAGTATGTTTCTTGACCTCTTCATATTCCTCGTTTGTCAATTTACCTGACTTCTCAATGATCGAACTGCTAACAGTAATCTTACCAATATCATGCATTAGTCCAGCAATACGGAGTTCTTTTAAATCACTCACACTTAGATTCATAGTTTTTCCAATAGCTACCGACAGCTCACTGACTTTATCAGAATGTTCTTTTTCTAACCCGCTTTTTTCATTGAGTGTATCTAAAATTACTTTTATTGTCGCATTTCTCATACTCTTGGTTTCATTTATTTTTTTGCTGTACATATGTTCTTCAGCCTTATTCAAAATGGATTTTATATCCACATCCTTTTGATTCTTTGTTGCAAAACCAATTGATACCGAAATGACAATGCTTCCAGATTTTTTGGATGAGACTTCGTCTTCAATGCGCTTGCATAATTTTTCTGCTCCTTTCTCATCAGTATTCGGTAACAAAATGACAAACTCATCTCCACCAATCCTCGCAAATATCTCATCCTCACGACAAGTGTTTTGAATCAGTGTTGTCACTGCTTTAAGCAGTTCATCCCCTGCTGTATGTCCAAATGCATCATTTGTCAGTTTAAGCCCATTTACATCAATCATTAGTAAACTGATAGGCATATTTCGATCTGCATCCAATCTAATCAATTCCTCTTCAAAGAAGTGGCGATTATAGATTCCTGTCAACTGATCATGATAACTCAAATAAGAAATGCGCTCTAAGCGTTCTCTTTTTTCTGTAACATCGCGTATTACAACAACGACACCATTAATTTCACCTGATGAATTTATGATTGGCGATGCACTCATTTCTATAGGCGTTTCACCCGTACTATCTGAAATAAGAAGAACGTCAATCTCCTCAATAGTATTATTCCCAGTATGAAGAATTCGTTCCACAGGAGAAGAAACTTCCAGCTTAGTCAGTTCATTTACAATTGTAAAAACTGTATCAAAATTTCTCCCAATTACATCGTCCTCTTCCATATCTATTAAGTTGAATGCAGCTATATTCATTATTTCGATGTTCCCATTGATATCAGTTGAAATAACACCATCACTTAATGAAAATAACGTTGTCTGGAGAAATGCTTTTTCTCTTTCAATTATTTCAGCAGATTTTTTTGATTCAGTTATGTCATTAAAAACGGTCACAAATCTATTTTTCGATGGACTGTACACATTGACTGAAAAGTACTTGTCAATTTCAGCGGAATAATTCTCAAATCTAATACGCTTACCAGTAGTCGCTACTTCACCGTATTTATCAATCCAATAGGACTCAATTTCTGGAAAAATCTCCTTGACTCTTTTACCAATAATACTTCTATTTTCTAATCCGGTTTGTTCATAAAACGACTCATTCGCATCTAAAAAAACATAGTCAACTGGCACATTGTCTTCAAGTATAATTTCATGAAGTGCAACCCCTTCTTCCATTGTCTGAAATAAAGAATCGTATCTACTATTTAAATCTGATAAAAGTCTCTTTCTTTCCTTTTCCCTATTCAAATACACCATCAAACTGATGAAAATTACAACTATTAGTACATCAATGATACGTCGATTTCGAAGGGCTCTTATCTCAGCTTCTTTTCTATCGGTAATGTCATGTATAATAGAGAATAAATATCGTTCAGCATTGTATTGAACTGGTGATGAATACACGTCTACATAACGAATTTCACCACTTTTCAATTTATGGCCAAATTGAAAATATAGGCGTTTTTCTTTTTTCGCCGCCTCCATTTCTTCTTTGACCTCCGACTCGCTCAATGTATTGATTTCGTCAATTCTCATCGATAGAAGCACATCCATAGAATAGCCGTAAAAGTCCACCGCCGCTTGATTCGCTTGAACAATCTCCCCATTATCAGGATTGATAATCAACATGATCGAACCGTGCTCATCAATATCAATTACTGTATTCCCCTCAAAAACATCCGCCGCCGCTATGCGCATCCCCATCATCATTAGTATTGTGATTATAATTAATATTTTATTTGTCATAGTCCATCACCACTCCAATAAAGTTACTCTGGCTTTCCATATTATTTTTCTTAGTAATAAAATATCTTTAACCAAGCTATACTAAATTAAACTCAAACTCATATTTACATTCTAGGAAACGCTATACACTACATATTTACCCGTTTTATAGTGATTTAATCAGATAGTAAACATAGATAATCACCCTATAACAATACAGATTTTGAAGCCCTAGATTTATCTTAATCCAATAGTCACCGCGTTTCAAAACAGCTTAAAAACATTTCAAAAACTAGACTTTAGTCTCCTTCTGCATACATCCATGATCCTGTACACTTTTATCAATTTACACAGATAATCTTACACGCCCGGATATATAAGTAACGTGAATAACCTCATCCTAATAGGGTATTCAAAATATACAAGTGTGGAGTATGGAGGGTTTTATATGAAAAGAACGTTGAATAACGAAAAATTGAATTATGAAATACTGCAACTATTATATGATTTAAACGGAAGAGACGATGGTGACTTGCATTGGGTAACAGCTAATATAATTTCGACAAAATTTAAAACTTACCCCAATACAGATATTAAAAATTCAATAGCGTATTTACATGATAGTGAACGTATTGTCTGTTCAAATAGGAATGAAACATCTGAAAAAGATACTATGAAATATGCTATTACTAAGCAAGGAATTTCATTTATTGAGGAATAAGAATACTTCTGCCACACTTGTATTAGTCCTAATAGTTTGACTGGACTTTGTTTTTCTTGGATCACCCGGTATCGGTAAATTCATAGGATAGTTATGGAATCAAAGAAAAAAAGAAAACTGGATTCTGTTCATCACCTATAGATTCAGAGCGTTAAAAAAGGGAAATTTCACCCGTTGTTAACAATGACTCTCACAATGGTATAGAAAATCTTGATAGGGTAAATAATTCAAAACAAAAACACCTCCACTTAATGCTGTTCAATTACGATAAACAACAATAAATAGAGGTGCTATATATATCTTAATTCAGTACAAAATTTTCTTCAAGAAGGTCAACCAACTTGTTCATGCTCTTTAAGTCTTCTTCTTTTGTTAACTCTGTCATTGTCTGTGGTAGGTATCTTAATTCTGCCATTGAGAACTCAAATCCTTCACCAGCTAATGCATCTCTAACAGATGCGAAATCTGCAATTTCTGTATAGATTTCAAAGTGCGTCTCTTCTACAGCAATATCTTCAGCACCAGCTTCAATAGCTGCCATTTCTACTTCTTCCTAGTCCATTCTTTCATACAATGAATTTTTTTGATAAAGAAGCCTACAAGAGCTACTGAAAACTTTATTAAGAAGAATCGAATCATGGCCAAAAGATCAATGATTAATTTAATGTGAACCATACTACGAAAGTATTTTATCAATTGTCAAAATTAACAGCTTTATCATCGCTTAAGAATCTAAATATATGGATCCTAATTATTAGATGTCTTCTTCCTTCAATTCTCTTAAATATTTATACACTGTATGATGAGAAACATTTAACTTATCAGCTAATAATTTTACTGACCCATTAATTCTAAAAAATCCATTTTCATACAACTCTTTTGTGATCATTTTTCTTTCATGTGTATTCATTATGACTGGTGACTTATTTATCCTTTTGATTGCTTTATTCATTTCATCAGCTGTCGATGAGATATGCTTATCACCAAAATCATCTTCCACTTGTGTGTTAAAGTTTACTAAGTTCTCTATAAAAGACATTGCCGGCAAAACACTTACTAAGTCAGTACAGTCAAAATTAACACCAAAAACATAGGGTTTCTCTTGAATCTTGGTATATAAAGAGAATGATTTAATGATTTTCCCGTCACTTGTTTTAGTTGTATAACTTGGCCAGTCTGTGCAATAATCCTTATTCTCAATTTGTCGTGTCCCTAAAATAGACATCCTGTCTCCAATTACTCTTCCAGTTACATGGCCATTATAGATTTCAACGATATGATGGTCAGGCAAATCTGGACGACATATAGTAGTTTCGCAGTTTCTACCAAAAAGCTCTGCTACATTTTTAGCTAATTTCGATAAAAACTTATAAAATTCAATGTTGTCAGTATGCATTCACAACTCTCCTTAATAGGTTAATACTTCAATCATATCACAAAATATTTTTTTGACAAGTTTTAGAAAATCAAATAAATTTGACGTATCGTCAAATTTATTTTAAATTTTATCGTTATATAAAAAATAGTTGACGTTTAATTTCAACTTATATATACTTTAGTCAATCGTAGATTAAAAAAAATAAGTGGAGGTAACATTTATGATTGAACGTATAACTGTAATTGGAGCTGGAAATGGTGGACAGGCATTAGCTGCTGACTGTAAATTAGGAGGTAAAACGGTAACCTTATTTGAGCTTGAAAAGTATCAATCTAGTATTGAGAGCATTATGAGCAGCAAGGAGATAATGCTTTATGGTCCTGAGTTAAATGCGAAAAATTTTAAAAGAAATGGCGTTGCCAAACTTGATGCCATTACAACTGATATGAAAGAAGCTATGAAAGATGCGCAATTAATTCTCGTATGTGTTAGAGCACTTGCTTTTGAAGAAATCTTTGATCAAATGATTGATTACTTAGAAGATGGTCAAGTTATTTCAATAATTCCTGATAATTATGGTGCCCTAGTCTTTAGACGTATGATGAAAGAAAAGAACTGTACAAAAAATATCATTGTTGGAGGATGGAATAGTCTACCATACGGATGTCGAGTTGTTAAAAGAGGTCCTGTTAATGAAATATACAACATGTATAGAGCTGTAGCACTTACTGGTGATGCTATGCCAAGTTGTGATAAAGACGAGTTTTTCCGGGTTATGAATGAATGTCCTGTTTGGGATACAGTTGAATGCTTACCTGGAGATACTATGTTAGATGTAGGTTTCTCAAATCCAAATCCAATTTTACACGTCCCTTCTAGTATTCTCAATATGGGCGCTATAGATAACTGGGGATCAATCGTACAATGTACCATTCCAGAAGGTAATGAGTTCTATGATATATACAAACATGGTTTTTCCTATCACGTTTCAAAGATCCAATACAAGCTATATCTTGAGGAATGTGAAATAGCAAAAGCACTAGGAGTTGGTATCCAACATTTCGACAAAGAAGTATTCTTCAGCAGAACTAGTGTTATTGGTCCTGAGTATATGGGTGAAGGCTTTGCTATTCCATTTGAAGAACACATCCCAAATGATGAATGGATGAAACATTTACCAGGAGATCGATTTACTATGGAAACGCGTTATGTAACTGAGGACATTCCTGTTGGCTGTAACATGTATTATGAGTTAGCAAAATTAGCGAACGTCGATACCCCAGTTATTAGAAGTATGATCAGTCTCGGTTCCGTAGTTCATGATACAAATTACTTTAATAGTAATTTCAACCTTAAATTTTTAGGATTAGACAATATGACTATTGAGGATATAGGACACTATTTGAGACATCATACAGATTAATGACAGTAAAAAAGCTAAGATATATATGCTATTTAGCATATATATCTTAGCTTTATTTTTTCTAATTTTATCACTTACTCCATCCAGTTGTGATAAACATTCTGAACGTCGTCATTCTCTTCTAAAAGGTCAACCAACTTGTTCATGCTCTTAAGGTCTTCTTCCTTGCTTAACTCAGCCATCGTTTGAGGTAAGTATCTTAATTCCGCCATTGAGAATTCAAATCCCTCACCAGCTAATGCATCTCTAACAGAAGCAAAATCTGCGATTTCCGTGTAGATTTCGAAATGTGTGTCTTCCACTGAAATGTCTTCAGCACCAGCTTCGATTGCTGCCATTTCTACTGTTTCTTCGTCCATGTCATCCGTTCTATCGATTACTAGAACTCCTTTGTGGTCGAACATGAAGCTTACAGACCCGTTAACCCCTAGGTTACCATTTCCTTTTACAAAGTAGCTTCTTACGTCTGCTGCTGTTCTGTTTGTGTTGTCTGTAAGACATTCTACAAGAACCGCTACGCCACCTGGGCCGTACCCTTCGTATGTTAATTCCGTAAATACTGCGCCATCACTGTCGCCAGTACCTTTTTTGATTGCTCTATCAATGTTGTCATTTGGCATGTTTGCCGCTTTTGCTTTTTCAATAGCTGATTTAAGTGCCGCATTGTAATCTGGATCTCCGCCACCTTCTCTAGCAGCTACCATAATGTAACGTCCTAATTTCGTAAAGATTTTTGCTCTCTTTGCATCCATCTTTCCTTTTTTATTTATAATCGTACCTATTCTACCCATAAGTTCACTTCTCCTTCTGAAATTTACTTCAATAGTGTAACATAGTGAATCACAAAAATCTAGCCTACTAGCTTTCAGCCCTCTTGACATGATGATTTATAAATAAGGTATACTATTTATACAAAGTAAATTTACATTACATAATAATTTAGATATGGAGACTATATGACGATATTAGACCAACTAAAAAATGATTACAGATACATCAATGCTTATATGCGTTACCGCCACTGTCCCAAGGCACAGCTTATACAGGGAGATGACTTTTTCATTTTGGAAGATGAGGGATGGTTTATCCCAAGCGACATGCCTGTCCAACAACTCATTGCAGAGTTAAAGAAGCTAAACCTCAAGTCTTACATGTTCGGTGGAATCCCCTATGAACAATATGAAGCGCTAAAGCCTCATCTATCCATGGAATGGGAAGAAATCTGCCACTTATATGTCTATGAGGAGAGTAATATTGTATGTGAACACTCTTTGGACATCAGGCCACTGACCCTTGAAGATGCGCCACTGGTTTATGAACATTATTCCTACAAGGAACATGATGATATCGACTATATAGAAGCCATCATCACAAAGATGCCCACAAGAGGGATTTGGGTCAACGATCAACTGGTCTCGTGGGTCGTTCAACGGGATGAAGGCTCTATAGGCATCATGTATACCTTAAAAGACCATCGCCACATGGGCTATGCTCATATTCTGACCCAATGCATCATCAAAGAAATTCTCAATCGTGGGGATATCCCCTTTGTCCACATCGCCTATGAAAATGCCGCTTCCTGTAAGTTGGCGGAAAAAGTAGGCTTCAAAAGAGCGATGACAGTTGTCTGGTTTGAAGGACAGTTATTATAAAGAAAGAGGCGTCATCATTGACGCCTCTCATTTTATCTATTCCGCTTTAAATACTTCAAAGAAATCTGTTTGATGTACATTGTAACTAAAATCTACGAATCTAAATGCAAGTTGGAATGTAGATTCTTTAAGCGCCTCAAAAGATAACTGGCTGTTTGCAGTCATTACCATTGGCTTCCCTTCCATAACAACTTCTCGTCCATCTTCGGTTAGCCCTTCATAAAGTGGTGTCAATTGATCCCCTGGCGCTATCTGATACATATTTTTATCAGGCATACCCGTTGTTGGATCAATCCCTCTTCTTAATCCATATATTTCATAGTGTCCACCAACAATTTCACCAATGTTTTCGCCTTCGGTCGCCACATCATTGACCCAAGCAAATTTCAAGTTCATTGCCTCGCCATTATATAAAACAGGGGACTCGTATTCCACTAAGTCCTCGTACTCAGCCACTACATAGGTCATCAATGGTTCACTGTCGAGGAATGTCCAATAAAATCCAAAGTCCTCGTAAAAACTGTTTGTTGTCTCATCATATGTTACGAGAAAATCCGTTCCCAAGAACTTATACATCACGTCTGTCTGATCATCCTGTTCTGGCAGTGCATATAAATCAATATAGACATAGTTGATTTTTTTCATATCATTCTCATCTATGACCAATTGGAAATACTCATTATCGTCGCTAGGTTCCACCAACTCATGCTTGATGCTACCATCACCAACAAGTTTAATCATTTTTTCTCTAAAGTTCTTCAAAAACGCTTTATATGTGGGAGAGAATGACGTTTTGTTGTAAAGCTTCATATTCTCCTCATAAAAGTCCTGATCTCTATAAGGGAAGTAAATAGATAAGCCACTTGTATCCGATTGAAATGTTCCTTCCACTTTATAGATGACCGCTTTGTCTATGGCTTCTATTAAAAGTTGTGCATTTGTTTCTTGATTTGCCATCAGGTGATTCGCAAAACTTTTCATATCTATAATATCAGTATAGCCCTGCTGCTCCGTATTACCGCCAAAAGATTTTGCCGTCAATGCAGACTTGGCAAATTCATAGAAAAACACTTCATCCTCAAGCTTTAACGCCGCTTCCTCGATAAGTACTTCAAGAGCCACAAGAACATTGTCAACATTAGATAAATCAATCACAGACAATGTTATATCACTGGCAGAATTGTTGTCTATGGCATGTTGGTAATAACTATCCACGATAACTGTTGCCAACTCTTTACCTTCAATGGCGGGATTAGTTGTCAACGTCATTAAAATATTTTTGTAATTCCAGCCATGACCAGGTTCTAGTTCCTCTGATGCAACCAAGTATTTTGCATAGTCCTTAACAATGTCGGCCACTTCAACACTGGCCATTAAACAGGCATCAAAACCTAGAACCTCAAAATTCTTCTTCGTTATGGCCTTTGCATCTTTTAATGCGCCTTCCAATTCTTCTAGATGAAGACTATCGCCTTCAAACAACTCATCGTGACCATATCCATTAACTGGTCCTGCACCGTGATTCCACAGAATCAATGCTGATCTCTTCGCTGGGTAATTACGATTCCCCCATACTATGAAATCTGACAAGGTCTTCTTGTACCCCATATTTTGATTCGGCATACTTTCGACCAACTCAAAGCCAGCAGCAGTTAGTTTAAAGCGTTGGGTTTCCGACGCGCTAACAAAATCATTTGCCCATTTCTGTGTACCACCAGTCTGAACTATAACATTTACACCTGCGCCTGCTTTATATCCTGCAATCATTTCATTAAGGTCTTTCGTCCCATTACCAGCAAATGTATTATCATATGTATCATACGCACTCTCTAAATCTGTACCATTCAAGTAAATCAGCACTGTATAATCACTTTCGCCTGCTGCAAATCCCATACCGCTAAAGGCCAGTAATAACAATGTAATTACCGTTAATCCAATAACTTTCTTAGTCAATTTCTTCAAAATAAATACACTCCCATAATTTCATTTTTTTACAGTGTACCATAATTTCAGTTTTGGATGTTCGAATATTCAATTTCTTTATCAAATGTTAATACATATAAAAAAATATCACCTCTACAACCAGAACTGGGTAATTGTAAAGATGATATTCATATTGAAAAAACGCATTATCGTGGCTTGATCAGCGCTTTTTTATATACCGCTTTGTCGTAACTACTTTAATAGAAACCAGCTCCTCATCATAGGAACTCGAAAAACTAACGTCCTCATCTTGTATATATCTGATATACCGAATCACCTCTTCTGAAATGATTTCACCGACTGCGATGATCGGTATACCTGGTGGATAGATCATAATAGACTCTCCAGCGATTCTACCGGCACTCTCTTCTAAGGCAACGACTTCCTTTTTTGCATAGAATGCATCTCTTGGCGACAAGACCAACTCACCAGCCGGAGGCATTTCTTTGTAGCCCCTTGTCCGAATTCCACATCCTTTATTGTGACTGATATCCTTAAGCGCTTCAATCAACAGCTGAATTGCTTGCTCTGTATCACCAACACTAATGATGGCCAGTGTTGCAAATAATTCACCCAATTCCATCTGGATATTATACTGATCTCTCAAACATTCATATAATTCAAATCCGGTCATGTTGAGACCTGTTGGATTAATCACCAACTTTGTTTCATCAAATGCATAGAACGAGCCACGATTGATTTTTTCAAGACCGAATGCATAGAAACCATCAATTGCATTGATACGGTCTCTTGCATCTCTCGATAATCTCAAAACCCGCTCAATTGTGGCTTTTCCTTTTTCAGCAAGTTCCGCTCGTGCTAAGTCCAGACTTGCCATCAATATATAAGAAGCACTTGTGGTTTGGGTCAAATTGATGGATTGACGAACGGTATCATGATCAATAGCATCGCTTTTCAACAGTAGTGCAGAACTCTGAGTCATGGAACCACCTGTTTTATGGAGACTAATGGCAGCCATATCCGCACCTGCTGCCATTGCAGACATTGGCAAGTCTTCTGAAAAAGGTAAATGCGCACCATGTGCTTCATCAACAAGCACAACAATTTCCTTAGACTGACAATAGTCTATAATCGCTTTTAATTCACAGGCAATACCGAAATAGGTCGGATTGATGAGAAAGACAGCCTTGATACCACCTTCTCTTTCAACGACTTCCTTGATTTGGTTCAATGTGATATTCAAGCTAATACCCATGGTTTCCTCATAAGGTGGTGTTATATAAAGAGGGATGGCACCTGACAAAATTAGACCATTCATTGCCGACTTGTGAACATTTCTCGGCATGATGATTTTTTCTCCAGGTTGGCAAGCACTCAGAATCATGGCTTGTACCCCTGCTGTTGTACCGTTTACAAGAAAAAAAGCTTCCTCACTACCATAAAGATCAGCGAGGAGTTGTTCTGATTCCTTAATCACACTCACCGGATGGTTGATATAATCAAGACACTTCATAGAGTTAACGTCTAGGGCGCCTAAACGTTCACCGAATATAGCACCTAACGACTTATTGCCATTTCCTTTTTTATGTCCTGGTACATCAAAAGGTACAACATTTTCTTGTTCATATGCCAGCAATGCATCCACTAACGGTGTTGGTTTTTTCATGTTGTCCCCTCCTATCTATATCAATATCGTTAATAATAATTCTCTTAGCACTTTGCATGCAACTGCTGTCGATAGACCACTTGCATCATTGTGAGGCGATAGTTCTACAACATCTGCCCCCACAACATTTAGAGTCTTCAGACTGTGTACAGCTGCTAATAATTCCTTGAATGTAACGCCACCTGGCTCTATTGTTCCTGTTCCTGGAAAAATGGAAGGATCAAGAACATCTAAATCAATGGTGACATATACGGGTTTACCCTTTAATTGTTCAGCTACGGCTGATGTTGTTTCACAAGTAAATTTCTCAGTTGTCGTATGGCTCTTGCTGAACTCGCTTTCAGCTTTCTCAAACGATCGAATGCCAAACTGATAAATTTTATTATCACCGACAATATCCCAGATGCGACGCATCACTGTTGCATGGGATAATCGCTCTCCCATGTAGTCCTCCCTTAGATCCGCATGGGCATCAAAGTGGACTACATGCAGCTCTGGATATTCCTTGTGCACTGCTCTTAAATTACTCAGTGTAACAAGATGTTCACCGCCAATCATAAGCGGTTTTTTTCCTGCTGAGACAATTTCAGTGGCGAAAGACTCAATATCCTCAAGTACACGCTGTGTATTACCAAATGGCAACTCCAAGTCGCCACCATCAAATACCTTATAGTCTTCAAGGTCTATATCCAAGTATGGGCTGTATGTTTCCAGTCCATAGGATTCCAGTCGCATGATACCTGGCGCGAACCGTGTGCCCGGTCTAAATGATGTCGTGCCGTCAAATGGGGCGCCATAGACAACAATTGATGCTTCTTCAAAATCAGAATCACACCCTATAAAAGTGGATATATTCTTATTCATCGGCCATCATATCCTTTACATACGTCGGTAGTGCAAATGCCCCTCTGTGAATTTCTGTATTATAATACTTTGTCTCTAATCCAAGGGTATTCCACTGATCCACATTGTCATTGCTCACTGGATCGATGCCCTTTGAGGCAAATCCAAACAGCCAGTGGCCAGATGGATAGGTCGGCATATGGAATTGATAAACTTTGCTCACAGGAAAAATCTTCTTGATCTTACTATGAGCTCTCTTAAACTCATGTGAGAACTGATCATAGTAGGGACTTTCATTTTGGTTGACAAGTATACCTTCCTCAGTCAGAGCCTTATGGCAATTCGTATAGAACTCATTGGTAAACAAGCCTTCACCTGGTCCGATCGGGTCCGTTGAATCAACAAGTATCAAATCATAGCAAGCTTTCTTGTCTTTAACAAATTCAATGCCGTCTTCATAATATAAATTCACTCTAGGGTCATCCAGTGCACATGATGTAAATTGTAAATATTCTCTTGAGACATCTACAACCAGTTTGTCAATTTCGACCATATCTATTTTTTCGATAGTTTTGTAACGGCACAGTTCACGCACAGTTCCACCATCACCGCCACCGATGACAAGCACAGTCTTGATTGTAGGATTTGTTGCCATTGGCACATGGGCAATCATGTCATGATAAATGAATTCGTCTTTTTTATTTACCATCATCAGTCCATCTAAAGTCAACGTACGCCCTAACTCATGACAGTCCATCACGTCAACTTTCTGAAATTCACTTTGTCCTGTATATAGGTGTTCTTTGACTTTTATGCCAAATCGAATATGTTCTGTTTGCTGTTCCGTATACCATAGTTCCATTAAATCGCCTCCTCCATCTTAAAATTGTCCACTTGAAGCGGTACCGGTGAATACGCCTTAATTTTATCGACCATTCCTCTTGTCACTTCCATAGACTCACTTCTTTCCGCTTTTAACTCATCGTTCAAGTGATCAAAAGCGATCCATGGATTAACAGAATCTCCACAGGTAAACAAGTCAACTGCTGCATACCCAAATTCAGGCCATGTATGAATGGTTAAATGTGACTCCTGAATAACGACCGCCCCACTAACACCCCATGGATTGAATAAGTGAAAGACGCTTTGTACAACTGTAGCATTTGCTTTTTCAGCTGCTGCAATCATCATTTCTTCTATCTTTTGATGACACTTTAGAATCTCCGCATCACAATTATAATACTCTACTAAAATATGTCTCCCCAATTGTTCCAATTTCATTTACTTTTCCTCCTAAACAAAAATTAAGTAATTTGTTTACTCACACTAAACTTCAAAGCATAAAAATAGCGCCCGCTAAGAGCGTTTATTTAAACTGATTTTTTGTTTTACCTATACTAAATATACAATGATTTTACTAACTGTCAATAGATTTAAAATAAATATTTTCATCTTTTTTTCATCTTTCCTGAACACTTGTATTTTAAAGGTTTTCCTCTAATATAATTAGTTTTATAAATTGCATTCAAGTCATGTTTTCTTGTTACAAAAATTTATTATTTTAACAACCCTATTTCAACATCAATTCTTTATATAAAATCTAATTTTCGTCAAAAAGTTTATCTAGAGTAAACAAATTACTTAATATTAAAACACAAGAAGACTCCCTAATCATATACTATGATAGGAAGTCTTCTCTGAATGACTCTATAATATTGACATTATAACTTAAATTGCTTAATTGACTCTTTTAAGTTTTCGGCTAATCCCGCTAATTCATTGGATGCTCTCGATAATTCTAAGATCGTTGCTGTTTGCTCTTCAGTAGAAGCAGATACTTCTTCTGTACTTGCAGCGTTTTCTTCTGTAATACTTGCAATGGATTCAATGTTTTCGCCGACACTTTGTGAATTATCATTGATGACAATAACTTTTTGAGAAACGCTTTTCATATTGTCGTTGACGTTAACTACAACTGTGTAAATATCTTCAAATGCTGTAGCAGTAGATGCGACAGCTTCTTCTTGCTCTTCAACAATTTGCTCCACCTTTTTCATTTCTTTAACTGCTTCATCAACGCCAGATTGGATATCCGTAATCAAATTTACAATACTTTGTGATGCATTGCTTGATTCCTCAGCTAGTTTTCTTACTTCATCAGCGACAACTGCAAAGCCTCTTCCATGCTCACCTGCTCTCGCTGCTTCAATAGCTGCGTTCAATGCCAATAGATTGGTCTGATCTGCAATAACACCAATCATTTCTACTATCTTTCCAATTTCCTGGGATTTCTTCGAAAGTTTAAATATTTCCTTGCCAACGATTTCAGTACCTTGTCTATTCTCTTGCATCTTGTTTTTTTGGATTTCAATCGTTTGCTTGCCTTGATCAACAACAGTTTGCGCCTCAACCGTTAACTGTTCAACGTCAGACGTATTCTCAGAAACTGTTGTTATTCCGTCAATCAACGATTGTACCATCTCGCTACTATTCAGTGTTGCTTCCGATTGTTCAGAGGCCCCTTTCGCAACTTCACTAATGGTCATCGCAACTTGTTCCGATACTTGACCAGCCTCTTCTGATGAAATCATCATTTTTGACGATGTCGTAGCAACTTCCTCACTCATCGCCCCCATGTCAGCAATTAAAGTTCGCATCCCATCTATCATATTATTGAAATTCAAAGCAAGTGTTCCAATCTCATCTTGGCTTCTTACAACAACATTTTGGCTCAAATCACCATCTGCTACTTTCTGCGTCACTTCAACCATTTCAATCACAGGTTTAACTGACTTACTTACAAGATTATACACAACTACCACTAAAACCAAAATAACTGCAAAACCAATCATAGCGATCGCTTTCCCTAAACCCTTTAGTTCTCCAGTAACTTCACTGTAATAGGTAGTCATACCGACTGACCATCCAGTCAAACTCACTGGTGCGTATGACATAATTTTTTCTTTCCCCTTATAGTCATAACTTCCAACACCAGATTCACCCTTTACCATTTTTTGAGCGATAGTAAGTAACGATGCTGGCTTGTCCCTAAGAAAATTATCAACTAAAATAAATTCCTCATTTGGATGAGCAATTACGGTTCCGTCATCGCTGACCATAAATGCATAGCCTGTTTCACCAAACTCTTCAACATTAACAATCTCAGTGATTTTAACTAATTCAATAGTCGCTCCAATCAGCCCCGTGACTTTTCCAAAATCATTCTTTACCGGTGCTGCAATAACAATGATTGGTTTTCCTGTCGACTTCGACACAACTGGTTCAGAAATGGCGATTTCGCCTTCCATTACCGTTGCAAAGTAATCTCTGTCCTTAATATTACCATCACCACCATTTGTGCCCTTATAACGACCAGTTGTATCCGACATAATGACAGCTGAGAAATCCTTAAAGACATCATTGCCTGCAACAAAAGCTTCAAGTGCTATCATGTCACCATTTTTCACACTATCAATTGACCCAAGCATAGTAATCACATCTACCCAGGCATTCATTTTCTCATCAACAAAACCAGTTAATTTCTCTGCTTTGTTTTGTGCAATTTCCTCAACATTTCCTATTATTATTTCATAGGATCTTTGGTGCGCAACCCACGATAAAATAGTAATTCCAATCAATGCAAAAATAACAACCGGAATAACAATTTTTTGTTTTAAACTCTTCATATAGCCTCCCCAAAATACTTATAAACCTATAAACATGTTTATATTCATGAGTACATTATATCGTTTGGTTCATTTTAACGAAATAGAACAATAGTACCAATTCACCGCACCTTCTATTTTAGGAGTCTAAACTATAAAAAAGACGTACCTCCAAATACAGGTACGCTTCATATAATCTGTCTATCGTTGTTTGTTTACAAAACAATCCATTTTTTTTCTGAAATTGATTAACATTTGATTTTCATTCGTTTCCATTGTTTCAATGAAATTCAATATATCAGTTAAGAAGAGATCATAGTCCAATGAATAACACAAAAATACTGCCTTTTGGAAATAATCAACAGCCTCTGACTGCTGCCCTAAATGATAATAACACTTTCCCAATACAAAGTAGGTTATGCCCATCCGATCCACAAGATTTTTCTCGCGTTGATACTCTAACAGTTCTATACCAACAGTTCTTGAACCGATATAATTTCCAGTATTAAAATGAGCTTTCGTTAAATTTAGCATTACGGAAATATATATCCTTTGATAAGAGGATATATGTTTGTGATGCTTCAATGCTGTGGCTAAACTATTCAAATAGTTAATTTGCTTATTGGTCTCTCCAATACGTTTGAAATAAATCGACAGCAAATTGTAAAACTGAATCATTGATGCAGACAAGTCAATCAGTGTATCAATATTACACTCAAGTGGCAAATTCTCTTCTTTTAATATCTCCTGAATCATTATGTATGCTTCTTCATATACTTCTTCTTTGAAAATTAATAATTTCACTCTATTAAAATCTATTTCCCGTTTCCAAGGCAATTTTTGAAAATCGACAAAGGCCATAGCTTCGTTAGTCAGTTGTTGAGTTCGTGCATAATCATTACTTTTTCTACTTTCATTAAATAATTTGCAATATTTACGTACAACTACCGGATTTACACAGTCCAAGTAGGGCAAATAGCTAAATACCTCAATATTTAACCTTCTACCTATGCAATCCAATATGCCTACGGATGGTGTACGTTCTCCCTTTTCTATTAAATAAATATACTTGGGACTACAAATATCTTCAGCTAATTGTTCTCTCGTTAAATTCTTGTGTTCACGTGCACTTCGAATTAACCCACCTAATTCCATGACAACTCCTTTGGTTACATTTAAAGAACCTTGCTTAATCGAGATTAAACAAGGTTCTTATATTTTCAAATGATTAAAATGGCCACTCTGGTGCCGGCGGCATGTTGCGCTTATGTTCTGATCGTCTATTTAATCCTTCGATAATGACTTTATCTTTTTCTGGAATCTCTTCACCACTTAAATACTTGTCGATCATATTGTAAGTCGTGCCCATTTCATCTTCGTCAGTCTGACCTTCCCATAGACCTGCAGAAGGGGGTCTGTCGATGATTGAACTTGGAACGCCAAGATGTTTTGCCCATTCATACACTTCACCTTTTGTTAGATGTGCGATTGGTAGAATATCAACGCCACCATCACCATATTTTGTGAAATAGCCCGTCAATAATTCAGCCGCATTGTCAGTACCGGCTACAAGGTAGCCTAGTTTATTGGCAACACCATAAAGTGTTGTCATACGTAATCGCGCTCTAAGATTGGCATCTGTTAATTGATCATTCTCGTAGACTGCACCATCAAATGCCTGATCTATACCTTTTAAAAGATTTTGATGTGCATCAGAAAGATTGATTTCAAAATTTTTGATACCCACTACTTTAGCAAGCTCATATGCATCTTCTGCATCTTTTGAGTGACTTTTACACGGAAGGATTACACCAAGTGATTCATTTGGAAAAGCACGCTTTAATAAAAACGCCACTACAGATGAATCAATACCACCAGATAATCCAACAAGAATACCCTTTGTTCCGGATTGTTTTACTTGATTTTTTAACCACTCAACAACGTGATCAATTTTTGCTTCTATTGCTGCCATATTTCCTCCACCTATCTTTTATCTAATTCTACGAGAACACAATTGTAAAAGACGATTTCCAATCCATTGCTTTCAGCTAACTTCAATACATCTTCATCAAATGTTCCCGGTTGAAACCAAAGTCTTTTGATCCCTAAATCTATAGCCTCTTGAACGACACTGATAGAACGTTTGGGACCAACAACAACACTGACGCAATCAGGCATTTCTGTCATGTCTTTTAATGAATCCAAGCATGTAACACCATCAATCGTCTCATACACAGGATTAATCGGCGTTACAGTATATCCTCTGTTGTTCAGTTTCGCATAAATTTTATGACCGAATTTGTTTGGGTTTTGTGTTGCGCCCACAACGGCCCACTTCTTCAACGATAGCATTTCATCCATTAGCATTTCCATTTTATCCATGATGCAACCTCCTCATTATTCTATCAATTCACCATTTGAAATTGCCAGAAATAATTCATCAACAACTTCTGAATGACCTTCATCACTACATATATCCGTTACTTTACCCAATAAGGGATCTGTATCATCAGGTTTGCTATATATTAATACTGTGACTTTGTCCGTATAAAGGGTGTCTTTCAGAAAATATTGAGGATTGTTCTCCAAATAATGTTGAATCTTTCCATGTTGATTATATTCAAGCGATACCTGGACCAGCTCGTATTTTACCATCTCTATGATTTTGGCTTCGTCAAGTCCCTCTTTGGCACTTTGGGTATAGGCCCTTACAAGACCACCTGTTCCCAGTTTTACACCACCAAAGTACCTAGTAATAACGATTGCAACATCAGTAATACCTTCGTTTTTCAACATATTTAACACTGGAACACCTGCTGTTCCAGATGGTTCTCCATCATCACTGTACTTTTGTATCGAATGGTCCTCGCCTAATAAATAAACAGGAACGTTATGTGTGGCAGTTCGATGTTTTTTCTTTATTTCGTCTACAAAAGCCTGTGCCTCTTCTTCTGTTTTTACAGGCGCTACATGACCTATAAAACGAGATTTATTGATTATTATTTCTCTTTCAGCACGTTCAAATACCGTTTTATAACTTTTCATTTACTCACCTACGCTGAATGTTTCATACTTATTATAATCCTTTTGATGCATTTCAACTCTTACTTTCGTCCCTGTTTCCAGATAATCAGTTGTCAGTACTTTTCCGGCGTCACAGATTTCTGAAAGTACACGCCCTTGATCAAATGGCACCAAGAATGTCGCCGTGACAATATCATTGAAAATTTCTTTTACAATACCGTCTATTAGCGCATCTAGCCCCTGACCGTTTATTGCGGAAGTTTGATAAGTATCCTCCCGTAACGTTGCAACCTCGTGATCGACTAAATCAATTTTATTTTGTGCAAATATCATTTTTTTGTTTCCAGCACCTATTTCATCGAGTACTTTATTGGTCACATCCATTTGCATGCCCTGATGTTCATTGGATGCATCCACAACATGTACCAGTAAATCAGCTTCATTAACCTCTTCTAACGTTGCTTTGAATGCTTCAACAAGTGCATGGGGGAGTTTTGATACAAATCCAACGGTATCAACGAGTATAAAATTTCTGTTTTCATCTAATGTAATACGTCGACTATAGGTGTCTAGTGTTGCAAACAACATATTCTTAACGAATACCTGACGATCTGTCACATCTTCTTCATTTGTCAGTTCAAGTATCTTGTTCATTAACGTTGATTTACCGGCATTTGTATACCCTACAACTGCAACGATTGGAATTTCATTCTTCCCTCTTTGCGTCCGTTGTACTTGTCTCGTTTGCCCAAGTTCTTTGATTTGTTTACTGATTTCATGAATTCGCTCCCGGACACGACGTCTATCAAGTTCCAGTTTTTGTTCACCAAGACCTCTTGTCCCAATACCAGCACCAGTTCTTGACATAGATTCACCAAGACCTTTAAGTCTTGGCAACCGATATTTTTGTTGTGCTAACTCTACCTGGAGCTTAGCGATCTTTGTTTTTGCTCTAACAGCAAAAATGTCTAAAATTAGGGCTGTTCTGTCAATGACTTTCACACCAATTGCCTCTTCTAAATTACGAATCTGAGCGCCTGATAATTCATCATTGAATATGACGAGATTTGCATCGTTTATTTCACAAGCTTGTCGTACTTCTTCAACCTTTCCTTTTCCAATGAAAAAGGTTGCGTCAACACGATCTTTATTTTGAATTAATATACCAGCTACTTCAGCGTGCGCAGCAAGTGTTAACTCTTTTAACTCTATCATGGATTCCTCTATATCGTATTCATCTCTCCCGAGAGACAATCCTACGAGAATCGCTGTTTGTTCAATATCTTCTATTATTTTGTTTTCTTCATCTATTAACATAGTAACCTCCTGTCTGCCACCTCATTATTATAACATGTTTTGGCAAGCTCTATTAGTCACAGCTTAACGAAAAATATCACTAATTATTACAAATTAATGATAAGCACTGTTTATTCACAGAAAGGACACACGTGATATGGTATAATATCTTAGGTTAAATAGGTATTTATACTTATAGGAGGTCGACATGTCTAGTAATGAACCTAACAAGACACAGAAACAACAACCAAAAAAGAAAAGAAAAAAGAAAAAAAATAGATTTTTACAAGCAATTAAAATTCTTTTCGTACTATGCCTTGTACTTGGCATTCTTGCTGCTGGCGGAACTTATTTCTTCGTCAAGTCAGTTATTGCCGATGTACCACCGATCGATCCATCTAAAATTGATGACTTGCTCGGAGAAAACTCAATCATCCTTGATAGTGATGGTCGTGTGTTAGAACAGATTCAAAACGACGGACTTCGCACAATTATCAGATACAATGAAATGAGTCCAAATCTTATCAATGCCTTTATTGCTGTAGAGGATAAAACTTTTAAAGAGCATAACGGATTTAACTTTGTCCGTATGGTTGGTGCTGTATGGGAAAGCGTCTCAGGGAAAGGACGAATTTCTGGTACGAGTACAATTACGCAACAACTTGCAAGAAATCTCTATCTGGAAGAAGTTCGTTCTGAACGTTCTATCGATAGAAAAATCAAAGAAGCTTACTATGCCATACAACTAGAATCCCATTTAACCAAAGAACAAATCATAGAAGCTTACCTAAACAAGATTTATCTTGGCTCCGGCTCTAACGGTGTTGAAGCCGCAGCTCAAACGTTCTTCTCAAAAGAAGCAAAGGATCTTGATTTAGTTGAATCAGCAATGCTTGCCGGTATTCCGAAAGCACCATCAACTTATTCACCAATGCGTACAAAGAAGAAGGTTGATGTACAGCCAGAAGATTATATTTTAGATGATAGTGATGAACTCTATACAATCATTTATAATCCTAGAACAGAAGAGCGTTACAAAGTAGCTATCCTACTAATGCATACAAACGGATATATCAGTGATGCAGAGTATGAAGAAGCCAAAGCTGTTGATCTTAAAACACGCTTACATCCTCAACGTACTGCAAACACTGAAATAACCTCATATTTTGCCGATATGGTCAAATCTGATGTTGTAGATGATTTAATGGAGCAATACGGTTATACTTCAAATGAAGCCTACAACCTTCTTTATACAAAAGGATTGCAGATATATTCAACAATCGATTTCGATTTACAAAAGACTTTGGAGAATGCCTACTCAAGCGAAAACTTAACGCCATATTATGGCGAAGCAACAGTGGATGCTGTCAAAGCCTTCCAAAGAAGATACGGACTGGCGGCCGATGGCGCTGCTGGAAAAGGGACGCTTGGCAAAATGGCCGAACTGAATCTAATTAACTTAAATGACTTTTCCCTTAAAACATACAAGAAAGGGATGGAACACGAGGATGTCATAAAAATCAAGGAAGCGATGGATGAACTTGGTCTTCTTGTTGTCAATGATAACTTTCCACGTGTAACAGTTTACTTCAACAGCAACAAGGATATCGTTTCAAAAGATAGATCAAAGTTGTTATTATACCGTTACGAAAACTTAGTTACATCAAATGGAGATTTATTGATTCCTAAAAGCGATTATAAGTTTGATTCCGCTGGTAATTTAACACTCTTAAAAGGAAGACGTTTGAACTTCTATCCAAATTACCAAGACGGTCAAATTGTCAGTATTCAAGCAACTGTTAAAAACTCGTACAAGTACGATGAGGACAGTGAGTTGACTACACGTAATTCAGACGGTAGTTATGATGTTGTTGACCTGAATATGCACGAAGGTAGAGATATTCTCGTACCAAACAAATTCAAATCATTTGACGACAATAAAAACCTCATGATTGATAGAGACTTTATCACTGAGGACCCTACATTCTTCTCTACCGATGCCGATGGTAATCTTCTTGTTAGAGAAGATGGATATGTTATTTCCACTAAAGGGGTTATCCAACCTCAATCGTCTATGGTCATCATCGACTATAGAACTGGTGAACTAAAGGCCATTGTTGGTGGACGAAATATTACAGGACAAAAGATCTACAACAGGGCGATCAATCCAAGACAGCCAGGTTCTGCAATTAAACCAATTGGCGTATATTTGCCAGCAATAGAAAGCAGAGAATATACCGCTGCATCTGTTATTGACGACGTACCAACGTACCTCGGATCAAATCCTGCAGCAAGATGGCCACTTAACTGGTACGAACGCTCATCGGTTTATGATAAGTACTGGGGCCTTCAAACATTAAGACGTGGTATCGAGTTTTCAGAAAACGTCTTGACTGTTAAATTAGCAGATCAACTTGGAGTAGCAAGATGCTACGACTTCCTGAAGCGATTTGGTTTTACAACAATGGTTGACTCAGGTACTTATAACGACCAAACATTGTCATCAGTTGCCTTAGGTGGTATGACAAAAGGATTGACACCACTTGAATTGACAGCATCTTACGGTGCTATGGCCAATGGCGGTGTGATGAATGAAACAATTACGTATACAAAAGTAATTGACAACAAAGGAAATGAGATACTTGTAAATATTCCTGAAAAAACAAAAGTTTCTGATCCGCAGTCGTCATTCATTGTTCAAGATATGATGCGAACAGGTGTAACAAGCGGTTTATCAAATAAGGCAGCAATCCGCTCAGGTAATAAGGGCATTCCTGTAGCAGGTAAAACTGGTACAACTTCCGATAAGCTGGATGCTTGGTTTGTCGGTTATACACCATACTATGTCGCTGGTGTATGGTTCGGTAATGACGTGAACATGCCACTTGATCAAGGCTCAACAGTCAGTGCCAAGTTCTGGAGAACAGTTATGTTAGATGTTCACGTAGGACTTGAAGATAAAGACTTTGTTGAACCTGGTGGAATCATCCGAAGAACGATCGATACACAATCAGGCATGTTGCCAAGTGATTTATCGCACCTTGATCCTAGAGGAACAGTTAGATCTGAACTCTTTATTCAAGGAACGGAACCAACAGAAGTCGATAACGTTCATATTAAAGCCTCTGTTTGTATAGAAAGTGGCAAGTTAGCTAACTATGACTACTGCCCTACTACACTAATCGAGGAACGAGTCTTCGTACAACGACAAGATCCTGAATTCAACCGCGAAGACCATCTAGATAAACATGGTGAACCAATTGTTATCATGGATGATGAATTTGTTCTACCAAACGAGTTATGTGATGTCCACACTGGTGAGTACATTGATACGTATCAGTACAACACGACACTAGATGCTATAAATCCTGTTGTAGAAATGACAGACGGCAGTAAGATAGTACAAATCCCATTCTACATCGAATTAACAAATGGTAGTACAGTACTCATTCCAATTAAAACGACAATTTTAGTGGATGGTACAATTAGTTTGCCAGATGGCTCGATTATTCTACCGTCTTCAATAGGTAAAATGCCTGACTTGGATGCGATGGCACCTGTGAAAAATCCACAGAACTCGCAAAACCAACCACTGACAGATAATCTGGATATATTATCTGATGAAGTGGACAGTGCACCAACTGAATAATTATAAAATAGAAAGACCATTTCGATAACGAAATGGTCTTTTTTTATACATTAGATTAAATGTTTATTGTTCTCTTCTAAAGTCAAATACTTCTTTGTTTTCAATTGCTGCTGTTATAAGGGCTTCCACCTCTAAGATACTTTCACTTCTTTCAATATTTGCAAGGACTGGTCGCGTTACAACTTTATCCGGCAAGAACACTGTACAACAATCCTCAAATGGTAAAATCGATGTTTCAAATGTCCCGATTTTCTGAGCGACATCAATAATGTCCAACTTGTCAAATGCAATAAGTGGTCTTAATACTGGCAAATCCACTGCCGAGTTTGTAACTGTTAGTCCTTCTACCGTTTGACTGGCAACTTGACCAATGTTCTCTCCTGTAATCAGTGCCTGACACTTACTATCAAGAGCAATTCGTTCTGCAATAGCCATCATGAATCGTCTCGAGAGAATCGTCATCTCTTTAGATGGACAGAATTCATTGATTGCCTTTTGAATTTCTAACAAGTTAACCGAGTGAACTCTAACAAATCCAGTATAGTGTGCCAATTGTCTCGCTAGGTCATATACCTTTTCCTGTGCTCTGTCGTTTGTAAATGGATACGAATGGAAATGAACACCTTCAATTTCCATACCACGTTTTGCCATCATCCATCCTGCTACAGGACTATCAATTCCCCCTGATAGCAACAACATACCTTTACCAGCACATCCATATGGCAAGCCACCGAATCCTTTAATCTCTCTTGAGTAAATATAGGTTACATCTCTAATTTCTACAGTAACAACAAATTCAGGCGTGTGCACATCCACTGATATACCCTCAACGTTTTGATTAATATTGCCGCCAACAATACGCGCAATTTCAGGTGACTTCATTTCAAAGTTCTTGTTGCTACGCTTCACTTGGACTTTGAATCTTTTCTTACCAGTTTCTTCAACAATCACTCGTGCCTGCTCAAGCGCATTTGCCTTAATCGCTTCTAGATCATTTTCAACTTTTTCAGCTGGGCATAGTCCAACAATGCCAAACACCTTTTGTGTTCTTTCAATAACATCTTCTTCAATGTCCGCATTGCACTCAACATACATACGTCCATGTTCTCTAATAACTTTGTAACCTTCAAGTCCAACTAATGCATGTTTTATATTAGAGACAAGCTTCTTTTCGAAAAAGCTTCTATTCTTTCCCTTCAAACCAATCTCACCATATTTTATGACAATCATTTTGTCCATTTTATACTCTCCCTTTAATTATACTTCTAAGTTCTACAACTGCTTTTATGACTTCCTCGGCAGCAAATTTTATATCATTTTCAGTCAATGTATGACTCAAACTAAATCTAATGGCACCTTCCTTTTCAGGAATGCTAAGTCCCATGTTTTCCAACACATAGGAATAGCTTTTATTCTTGTTAGAGGCACATGCCGATCCTGTAGAAACGAAAATATTTTTCATCTCTAGTGTATGCAAGAGTACTTCACCACGGACGCCTTTAAAAGAAATATTCACTATATGCGGTGCGCCACCGTCGTCTGCCAAGCTATTAATTTTAATATCGTCAATAGTAGATAACTCTGTCAACAATAAAGCTTTTAAAGACGCTACTTGTTCAAGGACGCTACTCTTTTGACGTTCTGTTTCTTCTACCGCTTTAGCAAATCCAACGATTCCTAGGGCATTTTCTGTCCCTGGACGTATATCCTGTTCTTGACCACCACCAAAAAATAATGGTTCAATTCTTAAATCTTTTTTTAAATACAGAGCACCAATACCTTTTGGACCATGAATCTTGTGTCCACTTATAGCCATCGAATCCACATTAAGTGCCTTTACTTTAAATGCAAGTTTCTCAAATGATTGCACAGCATCTACATGAAAATGTGGCTTTGGCTTCATATTCTTCAGCAATTGTCCAACGGCCTTTATCGGTTGTATACGCCCCACTTCATTATTAACATGCATAATAGCCACAAGAATGGTATCTTTTCTAAGAGCTGCTTTAAAATCCTCTATGGAAATGCTACCAGTTGCATCAACCGGTAAATAAGTTACTTCAAAGCCTTCTTTTTCTAGCTGCTGGCATGACGATAAAACGGCAGGATGCTCAACAACAGTCGTAATGATATGTTGTCCCTTTCGTTTATGGCGACGAGCAACACCTAATATAGCCATATTATTTGCTTCAGTTCCTCCTGAAGTAAATATAACAGATTTCTCCTCAGCGCCTAAGGCCTTTTCAATAGTTCTTCTCGCTGTTTTAATCTTCTTTTCAACCGCTACACCCAATTTATGCATTGAT
>Ga0070724_10000171_pt1 | contig 57833 bp, 57 predicted proteins | sample tdDd001_FD_67278 | JGI IMG/M metagenome (GOLD analysis project Ga0070724, IMG submission 67278) | Marine sediment microbial communities from the Atlantic coast under amendment with organic carbon and nitrate - tdDd00.1 | ecosystem: Environmental > Aquatic > Marine > Coastal > Sediment | place... | reverse complement strand
AGAAACTGCAATTATGAATAGGTGTACAATCTGAAACGACGCCTACACTGGCTTTAAGTGTTTTGGTGTTTAAAAAGAAGAACAATCATGCAGAATTTGTAAAATGATCTTTCAATATGCGTTTATTTTGATAAAAAAATAACAAAATAAACAATCCAACCTTATTCAATTAAATGGCAAAGACTCTCGTGTTTACCTATTTAGACTTTGTAATACTCCAATATTTCTGCAAAAAAAGACTTCAAACAGGCTCTTTATTGTGATATTTTTAACGTGAAAATGTGAAGTTTTAACTTATATGTAAATAGGAAAGGTTGATTCTATGGTGGTTCAAGTCTGTATAGGAAGTGCATGTCATTTAAAGGGATCTTACGATGTTATCAAGAACATGCAGAAGTTTATAGAACAAGAACAGTTGGGAAGTGAGGTGACACTTAAGTCATCGTTTTGCTTGGGAGAATGTTCAGATGCAGTCTCAGTAAAAGTTAATGATGCACCAGTTCAGTCCATCACACCAGGTGCGGTTGAGGTTTTTTTGAAAGAACAACTGGGAATGGAGTAAAGTATGAAGTTTATTGAATTTGACTCTAAAAAATGCGACTCCTGTTTTAAGTGTCTACGGGTTTGCCCAACTAAAGCCATCGCTTTTTCAGGGACAAAACGGCAAATTGTTGACGAACTTTGTATTAAATGCGGTTTATGCCAAGCCCACTGTGGACCTGGGGCATTAAAAATCCACCTTGATATTCAGCGTGTTAAAGGGGTTATTGAGTCAGGCAGAACGGTGGTTGCGTCGTTGGCACCTTCATTTGTGGGGGCTTTTCATCTGGATGAAGCGGGGCAGATGGTACACGCCCTTAAAAAACTTGGTTTTGACCACGTTGAGGAAACGGCACATGGGGCTGAAATTATTTCTAGACACTATGAAAAGAGAATTGGCTCTGCAACGACAGACAATATCATAACAAGTTGTTGTCCCTCTGCAAACTACTTAATCGAACACTATTATCCAGAGGCCATTAATAGTGTTATTCCCGTGGTTTCACCCATGTTAGCCCATGGTAGAGATATTCGATCAAGGCATGGCGAGGATGTGTACACCGTTTTTATTGGTCCATGTCTAGCTAAAAAAGCAGAAGCAGTTGAAATAGAAGGGGACATAGATGCGGTAATCACCTTTAGCGAACTTAGCAATTGGCTTAAGTCGGATGGTATCGATTTATACCAAATGGAGACTTTGTCATTTGACTACCCAGTGAGCAGAAGAGGAAGAGCCTATCCGCTCGGTGGGAGCTTATGGCGTGCAGACCTAAAAACCCGTATTAACCCGGAATACAAATACATACATGTGGACGGCATTGAGTCATGTAAATCATTTTTAGATGCAGTATCAAATGGAAAAGTCAGTGGCTACTGTGCTGAGATTAATATATGTTCTGGGTCTTGTTTAAATGGGCCAGACATGCCTGTGGACGCACCGACTTTTTATGAAAGACAAAGCCTCTTAAGTGATTATGTTGAAAAATCACTTGCGGCTGGAGATAAAAATGACCAGTGGAAGTCGTATATGGAGGAACAAGTGGACTCCGGGCTTCATGTTGAAAGAGCCTTTACTAAAAAGACGTCTGGACTCAGCGTTCCAAGTCCATCAGCCACCCAAGATATTTTGAACCAGATGGGCAAGTATTCTGAACAAGATCAATTAAACTGTGGAGCTTGTGGGTATTCGACCTGTCATGATAAAGCCGTTGCAGTCTTCCATGGCTATTCAGATGTAGACATGTGTATGGACGCCCTAAAACAAAAAGCAGAGAGTTTACAGTCTATTATCTTTGAAAATAGTCCAAACGCTATTTGTATCTTAGACGACGACCAGCGTATTAAAGAGGTAAATCCAGCCTTTCATTCTATATTTAATGAGCAAAGAATTAAACTGGTGAACTGGCCGATTTACGCAATCATGAACGATGAAATATTTAGGGAATTGGCGGATTCTACTGACAACCGCATCAGCCGAAAAGTCTACATGGAAATGGTGGATAAATATTTTTACAGCAACATCGTTAAACTGGATGATGGTGATTTATACGTAGGTATTTTTACTGATATCACTGCTGCTGAAAAAAGTCGTACAGAACTTGACCGTGTGAAAGAAGAGACCGTATCAGCTTGCCAAGATGTTATTGAAAAGCAAATGCGCGTCGCACAGGAAATTGCCAGCCTTCTTGGGGAAACCACTGCTGAAACAAAGATCGGCTTAAACAAACTTAAGAAAATAGTTCTGAATGATAACGGGGGGATGTAAATGATAGCAGATTCCCATTATATAGACATAGCCCATCATTCACTGAATAAGTTTGGGGAAGAACTCTGCGGTGATAAAGTGGAAGTGTATAAGTCAAAAGAGCGGATTATTGTTGTCCTTGCTGATGGTTTAGGGTCTGGGGTTAAAGCCAATATACTGGCAACGTTAACCACAAAAATAATGATAACCATGTTGGAAAATGGAGCAGATTTACACGAGACCATCGAAACCATAATTAACACACTACCCGTCTGTCAGGTTCGTCGTATTGGTTATTCAACATTTAGCATTTTAGAAATTGATGAAAGTTTGAAGTGTCGGGTGATTGAGTTTGATAACCCACCTGTATTTGTGAACCGGGGTCATAAAATGCATGAGCTTAATAAAGAAGAACTAACCATCGGAGGTAAAAAAGTAAAAATCTCAGAGTTTCCCCTGCAAATTGGTGATGAGATTACTTTATGCAGTGATGGTGTGATTCATGCGGGTGTCGGAAATATCTTAAACCATGGCTGGGAGTGGCATCACGTGGCTGATTTTTTAACCATGCAGCGCTTAGCTTCAGCAGAAAAGCTGAACAGACGTTTAGTTGAAACCTGTGGCAAGTTATACGGAGATCGTCCTGGAGATGATACAACAGCCGTGACTGTAAAAATTAGACGTCCAGAACTGGTGCAACTTTTTACAGGACCACCTGAGGACCCAAGTTCAGATAATGCCTTTGTAAAAGATTTTATGAAAAGCAGGGGTAAAAAAGTTGTTTGTGGGGGGACAGCAGCCAACATATTTTCTAGAGAGCTAGGACGAGCTATTGAAACAAGTTTAGATTACATAGATCCTGAGGTTCCGCCAATTGCTAAAATGAAAGGTATTGACCTTATGACAGAAGGTGTTTTAACTTTAAAAATGCTCCTCAACAGACTTAAGGAAATCGAATCTACAAGCGTTGAACCTGTCATTAACAAAGAAGATGGGGTGTCAAAACTACTTCAAACCCTTTATGAAGAATCTACTCATATTCATTTTTGGGTGGGAAGGGCCATCAATCCAGCTCATCAAAATCCCGATTTCCCCAATGAACTAGGTATTAAAGTGAATGTGGTAAATGACATAGTAAAACAGTTAGAAAGAATGGGGAAAATTGTGACCCTCCAGTTTATGATAGAGAGTTAGTGGGTGTAAAAATGCGTAAATTTGAAAATCAAGTTCAGTTTATAAAAAATGAAGTCATACGTATGGTGGCTAGGTTCGCCTTTGAAGATGCTTTAATAGAAAATGTATCAAGTATTCCTTTAATGGCAAATCCGGGACAAGACCCAAGGTTTAGGTGTTGTATTTACCATGAACGTGCAATTACCGCCGAACGTGTAACCATGGCTATGGGTGGAAGAAAGTCTGAACCAGGCGTGATTGAAGTTTTAGAAAGTGCCTGCGACCAGTGTCCTGTTGAAAGATATGTGATCACAGAAACCTGCCGAGGATGTTTGGCCCATAGGTGTAAAGGTAGTTGTCCTGTGGATGCTATTCGAATTGAAAATAATAAAGCAGTAATTGACTACAACAAATGTGTTGAGTGTGGACGTTGTAAAGAAAGTTGTCCCTATAATGCAATTGCAGATGTTATGCGTCCGTGTAGGAGAGAGTGTCCTACGGGAGCCATTTCGATTGATACGCGAAAAAAAGCAGTCATCGATCATGACAAATGTATAGCATGTGGTGCCTGTGTGTATAAATGTCCATTTGGCGCTATTCAAGAGAAATCAGAAATTTTACCAGTGATCGACAAACTCAGAAAAGGGCATGAAAATATGTATGCCATATTAGCCCCAGCATTTGCAACTCAGTTTGAATATGCCGATTTAGGTCAAGTTATTCATGGAATTAAAAAACTTGGATTTAAAGATGTGGTTGAAGTGGCCCTTGGTGCAGATATGGTTGTACGTCACGAGTCAGCAGAAGTGCTTGAAGCGGTAGAAGAAGACACTTTTATAACCTCTTCTTGTTGTCCTGGATTTGTGAATTATATCGAGATAAAACACCCAGAGCTTAAAGGACATGTCTCAAAAACGGCGTCTCCAATGATTGCAACCGCACGTTTAATCAAAAAAATAGACGAGAAAGCACAGGTTGTTTTTATTGGTCCATGTATTGCTAAAAAAACAGAGAAGGATAAAAAAGAAGGTGTAGACTTTGTCCTTACATTTGAAGAATTGGCAGCCCTAATAGAAGCCAAGGATATTGATTTAACCAATCTCGAGCCACATCCCCTAAACAATGCATCGTACTATGGTAGAAAATTTGCAACAACGGGTGGTTTAAGTAACGCAGTTAAAGCGTATTTAAAAGACAAAGATGCACCAGATATTCGAATTGAAACCTGTGATGGTATTGGGGCGTGTGACAAAGCGCTGAAATTAGGTAAAGTTAAACGTCTTCAAGCAGACTTTATAGAAGGTATGGCATGTAAAGGGGGGTGTATTAAAGGCCCTGTTACGATGCATCATGGTCCGAAAGATATGAAAGAACTTGAACGTTATAGCAAACGTGCGCTAGAAGAAAATCCAGACCAAGCCCTAAGAGTCTTCGACATGGCTGGGGTATGTTTGGAGTAAATACGCGGTAGCAGAAAAACACATATATAAGATCCAAAATAATTGAGTGAGTCAGTATAGATAAAGGATGTGTAAATCCAATTAATAAGAGGTCTATGTTCTTCGTTTAACGAAGTGTCATAGACCTCTTTATGATTGTCGGCGTAAAACTTGGCAAATAAATCGACAAGAAAATTATATGTCTTGGTTTGAAAACCACTCCAAAATCAACTTTGTGAAAGGATTAATACATATGAAAGGCCATATATCAAAGAATACAAAGACTTAACGGTAAGGTTCCATACCTTTATTGGCTAGTTCATCAGCACGATGATTCATCTTAATTAAATACTCAAACGAATGCATGGGTACAGACCCGTAGGCTTTAGCGTATTTATCGTACCACTTCTTAACATCTGATTTTTTATTTAAATCTAAATGTCCTTTAACTTTGTAAAAGTTAACGGTCTTAATCTTCTGGACAATGTGGATAAGTTCCTCCCAAATTGCACGGTTTTCCACAGGCTTTTTTTGAGAAGTCATCCAGCCGTTACTCAGCCATTTAACATACCAATTTTGGTTAAAACAGTTCACGATGTAAGCACTGTCAGAAAACACATTAACCTGATGATTATGTGATTTTAGAGCCTTTAATCCTTCTAGGACAGCGGTAAGCTCCATAATGTTATTGGTTGTATTTGCCTGGCCACCGTATAATTCTTTTGTATTTTCACCGGCTTCAAGGATTGTTCCCCATCCTCCGACATTATTCTCATTTTGATTGCCAGAACAGGCACCATCTGTATAGATGTTAATGATCATTGTTAACGTTCCTCCCACTCCCTTACCAGATGTAAGGCTTATCTCAAATCATTATAACATGAGTTGACACTTTTGTGATTTAGGAGTATTCTTAGAATGTTTAATATGGCATATGCCATATTCCTGTAAGGTTAAAATCAATATATACAAATGGAGGGATTAACATGATAGAGAAATATCGGCTACATAAGAACTCTAAAGTCAAACATACAATAGCAGTAATGAGTGGTAAAGGTGGCGTGGGTAAATCTTCTGTGACAGCTTTAATGGCAGTAGCATTAATGGAACAAGGTCTGAAAGTTGGTGTCATGGATGCAGATATTACGGGTCCAAGCATTCCGAAAGTCTTTGGACTGTCTGGCAAACGGGCAAGAGGTACAGAAACGAGTATTTACCCTGTTCAGACTTTAAAAGGCATAAAAATTATGTCTATAAATGTATTGGTTGAAAATGATGACGATCCAGTTATTTGGCGCGGGCCTGTACTGTCTGGTATGATAGAACGTTTTTATAGTGAAGTGGAGTGGGGAGACTTAGATGTGATGCTCATCGACATGCCTCCTGGGACTGGAGATGTTCCATTAACAGTGATGCAGTCTGTACCGGTTGATGGCATTGTAGTGGTTTCATCTCCTCAGGATTTGGTCGGATTAATTGTTAAGAAGTCTATTAAAATGGCGAATATGCTAAAAACACCTCTGCTTGGAATTGTTGAAAACATGGCTTACTTAGAATGCCCTGATTGTGGCGGGAAACACCACATATTTGGTGAAAGTAAAGTGGGTGAAGTGGCTAAGGAACATAAGCTTCCTGTCTTGGCCACCCTGCCTATTGATCCTAAGTTAGCGGCCCTGAGCGATGAAGGGAAGGTTGAGCTTTACGGTAAGATCAATTATACTTTTGGAGAGGACTTTGGTTCTAAAGTTGAAAAAATAATGGCGGACTTAGATAAAAAACCTTTTGTACTTCCGACATTTTAATCCTTTAGCCCGAAAATATTCGAGCCAATAAAGAAAGTAGGATAGATATGCCGAGACCAATGAAGCCCAGAAGAATAGGCGCTTTGCCAAAGAAAAGATCCTTTGAACCCGAGGGGGGCGCACAAAATGGTGTGACCATTAAGTTAGATGAAATGGAAGCCATTCGCTTAAAAGACGTGGAAGGACTTAATCAAGAACAAGCAGCTGAACGTATGCATGTTTCAAGACAAACCTTCCAACTTATTCTTGATTCTGGCAGAAAGAAAGTAGCCACTGCATTAACGGAAGGTCAAAGCATAAAAATAGATGGTGGCAATGTTACCATTAACATTTGTGAATATACATGTGACACATGTGGTCATAATTTTAGTAATAAATACGAAAAACGAGATGACGGATGCCCAAAGTGTGGGAAAGATAAGGCGGTTTGTAAACCCAATAAAGCCTATTGTCCAAAGTGTTGTATGCGTAAACGAGATATGTAAAGAGTTTTAAAACCGGTATGATATTTTACATTATGTAATATCACTATCGGTTTTATTTTTTGTGCATTTTGATAACTGGAAATGTATTTCGTGTTAGATCTAACGTTGTCATGATTGACCCTTAAAACAACATAATTGGATAAAAATATCATTCTGTATATGTTTATAATGAACCTAGCTTATTCGAATAGCGTTTGGAAAATTAGAAATCGAATCATGTAAAATAGGAGGGGATGTTATGAAAAAAACTTTAAAAAGAGCATTTTCATTATTCTTGATAGTGAGCATGTGTTTGTCAAGTTTTGCATTTGCAGAAGGCGATTTGACAAATGTTTCTGCAATTAGGTCAGAACAATCAAAAATGGAAGTTTATAAGAACCAGCCTGGCCTTTCAATAATGCTTGAAAGAAATGCGAGTTCTGTTAAAAGTCTAAATGCACCATACGCAAAATCAGCATTAATGGAGTCTACGTCTGTTGCGAGCGCAGCGTCAAACCAACCTATTTCAATAGGTAATGATCCAAGAGGTACAATTAATGGATCTCTGACAAGTGCATCAGACCAAGAAATTTATGTTTTTAGTGCAACTGAAGCTAAGTTTATGATTGGACGCCTTAAGTCAGATAACCCGGATCTTAATATTCAACTGTATGTTGTAGATCCAAATACGGGGAATGCACAACCGACGAGTATCAGCGCACAGTCAAATGGCCTAATCAGCTTAAATGGTCTTCCACAAGGCATGTATGCATTTGTTGTAACAACAAGTGGCTCTGCATCACCTGGATACACACTTCAGTTGAATGTGACGAATCCATCGGGCTCAACGTCAAAAGTGATTTCAGTGGATCTACAACTTTTACACTTTGCTATCGAGTATGCTGATGGAAAAGTGTATGCAAATGGTGAGTATATTTATAATGTAAATACACCATCTAAACTAGATTGGGAACGTGTATATTACTTCTCATACGGTGGTAACTACAATCAAAGAACACATTCTATTGACGAAGTTAAAGTAAGTTCCATTAAAGGGCCAGTAAGTTATTCTTCAAGTTACGCGAGTTCTAGTCGCGCTATGCTTGTTTACTTAGATGTAGACACCCTATTTATGCACCATGTTTCAGGATACACTTCATCACCTCCTACTCATCAGGATTCTTTCCTAGATACATTGGGTAAGAAGACTCCAAGAAGGCTTGAAGCAGATGATTATTCAATTGGAGATCATATTTTAGTATATGATATCAACACAGGCAAAGCGATTGACTTCTTTAGTGCTTTAAACTATTACTATGGTTCTGGTGTTGAAGACATCCCAACAATTACATTTATTCAGTAACTAGAATAAGTCCGGTAATTAAAACAAGCCCTACTTTATACAAATAAAGTAGGGCTTTCTTTGTACTTGATTTACTTAAACACACCTTTTTGAATTGCGTTTAAAATCATTTCTGGTGTCATATTGTCTGCATTGATAACAAGCTGTTTGCCGTGGAACTGTATAGGTTCGATTTCTTCATAGGCCATGTCTACATGGTTGATGATCGAAACATTTGCGTCCATATCGTTGTGCCCATACTGAACCACTTCGAAACCTTCTTTTTTAAGTACGGTTTCAAGTTCGCTCATACCTGGTTGAAGAGATATTTTAATGGGTCCTTCTTTTTGGCAAGGCCCGCGTTTGATCGCTTCAAGAATCTTTTCAGGTGCAAGGCTGTTCGCATTAATAACAAGGGTTCTGCCGTGGCACTGAACGGGTTGGATTTCCTCGTAAGCCATGTCTACGTCATTAATAATAGCTACTTGAGCATCCATGTCATTATTACCATATGCAACAACATTATAGCCTTCTTTTTTAAGTAAGTTTTCAAGTTCTGTCATACCTGTTTGAATAGAAATTTTCATATCTCTACACCTCCTATATGTGCAAATATACCCTTTGAGAGATTAGAAAAATCGATAAATGATAAAAAATAGGAAAGTATACAGTATATTTTTCGAAATACGGATTAGGTGTCGTAAGGATTTAGTCTGTACATTTAGGAAACGTTTCGCAGATAAGTCCTGTGTCCCGCGGGACAAGTAAATGGTATAATGAGTTTAGAAAGACAATAGGGAGGCAATATAATGAAAATAGCACTTATAGCACATGACAAGAAAAAAGATCAAATCGTAAAGTTTGCTGTTAGACATAAAGAGATCCTTAAGGATCAAGAACTTTTTGCAACAGGTACAACTGGACAAAGAATAATGGATGTAACGGGTCTTGATGTACATAGATTTTTGTCTGGACCTCTGGGTGGCGACCAGCAAATAGGAAGTATGTTAGCCCAAGACGACATGGATTTAGTGATCTTCTTACGTGATCCTCTAACGGCACAACCCCACGAACCAGATGTTCAAGCTTTACTTCGTTTATGTGACGTGCATCAGGTACCACTGGCTACCAACATCACTTCAGCTGAGATCCTTCTTAAATCGATGGCCGCTGATCCTGAATGGAGAACGGTTAGTGAGGATTACAAGAAGTAATAATGAACCTAATAAAAAAGCCCATACCTCAGAACTTACTTATAAAGTTCTGAGGTATGGGCTTTTATTATACTGTGTATTTTTTAAATCATTCTAATGTCTATAGCTGGATTTACTCGTGTTCAACATGTATGTGGTCAGGAGCTGGATCTCCAAAGAATTTCTTTTTACTGCTATGGGCAACTAAACCAAGCAAAATAAAAGATGCAATACCTATATAAAGTTGGGGCTGGTTTGGAGAAGCAAGTCCATCACCTATTGATACCAGTATCACAACACCAGGAACAATCCCAAGTAGGGTTGCCCAAAAAAACTCTCTATACTTTACACCGCTTGCTCCTGCAGCATAACTGATAACGTCAAATGGTATAAGGGGAATGAATCGCATAAACAAAATGATCCAAAACCCGTGGGTTTCAATTTTATTTTGTAAGTTTCCATGAGTTCCAAGTTTTTTAGCCATCCACTCTTTACCTAATTTTCTACTAATAAAAAATGCTAAGCTTCCACCTGAAAGTGCACCGACCATGGTATAAAGGAAACCAGGAACTATACCAAAAACAAGCCCTGCGGCAATGGCAAGAATTGCATCTGGGAATAAAGTCAGAGGAACAAAAGTAAAGAGTATTATGTATATGATGGGTGCTAATGCACCAAATTTCATTAAAAAGTCTCGTACAACTTCTGGTGTGATATGCGATAAATCACTTATTCGTGTAATGAGCAAAATCACAAGAAGGACGACAATTCCAATACGCCATTCTTTTTTCAACTAAAATCACCTTTCTATTGTAAAAATTATCAATATGTTTACTGATTCAAACTATACCGTATTTCACAAGATTAGAGTCATTGCTATTTTCTATACATGAAGCCACAAGTATACGATTTTTGAATGATGTATGGCTTATGTCCTGTGATAGACTACCTATGATAATTCAGTAAAAGGAGAGCTAATTATGCAAAAATATTCTAAACTTCTGCGAAAATTTGGGGTCTTATTTATCGCAGTTGCACTATATCTATTTATTCCAGCTGTTAAAGTGAATATCAATCAAGCTATTTTTATTCTTCAAAATGTAGATGTTGACCTGGCGAGGTCCTATATTTTAGGATTTGGTATTTGGGCACCAATCGTGTCATTTATGCTTATGATTTTACAGTCTGTAGCAGCACCACTTCCTGCTTTTATTATCACATTTGCTAATGCAGGCCTGTTTGGATGGGTAAAAGGCGCGGCGCTTTCATGGACAAGTGCTATGGCAGGCGCAGCACTTTGTTTTTACATTGCACGATTCTTTGGTAGAGATGTTGTAGAAAAGCTTACTAGTAAGTATGCCTTAGAAAGTATTGACGAATTTTTCGACCAGTACGGTAATTATGCAATTCTGGTTGCCCGTTTACTTCCGTTTGTTTCGTTCGATATTGTAAGTTACGCAGCTGGTTTAACATCTATGAGTTTTTGGTCGTTCTTCATTGCGACAGGACTTGGTCAGCTTCCAGCTACCATTGTTTACTCTTACATAGGTTCAATGCTAACGGGTACAACAAGAACGGTTGTTATGGGACTTCTGCTTTTATTTGCAGTGAGTACACTTGCAATGTTAATGAAGAAAATTTGGTCGGATAAGAAAAAGAAGGATGCAGCAAAAGAGGTTGAAGAAGTAAGACCATCTGAAGCTGTTTAAAAAAGAAGCTAGAAGGGATATTAAACAAATGAGAGCAAACAACAAACTTATTGTTGTCTGTCTTGTCGCTTTAATGCTACTTGTTTCATTAACGGGTTGTGTTCAAAGTGAAGAGGCCAGTGCTGCATCTCAATTGGAAGAATCGTTTGATTTATCGATTTATCCAAATGGGGATTATTTCATTACACCTAATGATTTAAATGAGATGTTAACAGACGACAAACTTGTACTACTGGACTGCAACAAGCCGGACCTATATGCCAAGGGGCATATTGAAGGTGCTATTGGTATTGGACTACATGCATTTTCAAACAAGGTTGGTAAACCAGGAGATCCAGGTTGGGGGACGATTCAACCTAAGGAACAACTGGAAGAAACCTTAAAAAATCTTGGAATTGATAATGAGTCTACAATTGTACTGTATTCTAATGTGTTTAAAGGTCCTGGAGCAGATGGGCGTGCCGCATGGCAATTACGCCTTGCGGGACTTGAAAATGTTAAGATTTTACTTGGCGGAACGACTTACTGGGAAGAGTTAGGTTACACTTTTACCAAAGATCTGACCCAAGCACCAACACCAAGTGCTGGAGTAACTTTAAAAACGTATAATCAAGATTACATAGCCACAAAAGAAGAAATTTACGAAACTTTAGGAGAAAAAGTTCTTTTAGATGTGCGTACTGAAAAAGAATTTAATGGATCACAAAATGCAGGGGAACCCCGTGGTGGACATATTCAAGGTGCAAAACACATTCTATGGACAGATTTTCTTGAGTCAAATGGTGTATTAAAATCACCTGAAGACATTGAAGCTATACTTGCTGGTTTTGATGTGTCTAAAACAGATGATTTTACACTTTACTGAACGATGGGTATAAGATCTGGTTATACAACCATGATCCTCAGAGCCGTGGGCTTTGAATCCGTTGACAATTATGAAGCATCCATCTATGAATGGGGTGGCGACAATGCTATGCCTATGGAAAAATAATAATTGAGATATACAAAAGGGCAGCTTGATCAAAGATCAAGCTGCCCTAGCTGTTTTCATACCCAGCTCATTTAGAAGTGCGCCAAGTTGGAATTATTCGGTCACAGTCTCTGTACTGGACTCAGTTTCTGATTCTGAAGCTGTGTCATTTGCCAGCATTGCATCAAATCGTTCGTTCATTGCATCTAAGTGATTTTGCATTGCTTCTAACATGGCATCTAGAATTTCAATGACAGCTTCTGCGTCGTCAGCTTCAACAGCAGCCATTAATGTCTCTTTAGTTGCTTGACGGTTGTCTTTTCTTTCTGCAACAGCTTCTTTTTTATCTTCTTTACGTTCTTCAACTTGTGCTTTTTTCTCTTCTATTTTTGCTGTGACTTCAGCCTTTTTTTCATCGCGTGCTTGAGCTTTTTCATCACGGTCTGCTTGATTTTGAACGCGCTCGTCTTTCATAGCTGCTTTTTCTTCATCCGTTAATGCCGCTTTTTCTTCCTCAGTTAAAGGCACCCTTTCTTCGCGCGCTTCTTCTCGTTCTTCTTTTGCTATTTGGATACGCTCAGTTCTTTCTTCACGTTGTTCTTTAAGGTCTGCTTTACGTCCTTCAAGTTTAGCTTTCATATACTCTCGAATTTCAGTATTAAGAGTTTCCATTGAAGCCGTAGTTTCGTTCCACTCATCCTTAATTTCTGGATAGTAGTTATCGATTATGTTTTGAATCTGTTCTTCAGCAGATTCACGTTTCTCTGCCATGTCTTCAGCGGTAGGTCTATTTTTTTCTTCCTCAGTAACTGTTTCAGTAGAAACCTCATCAGCAAATACCATACCTGTTGATAGGGCTGAAACAGCCATCATTGTTGCAAGTGCACCTGATAATAATTTTTTACTCATAGTTTTTTCCTCCTGTTTGGATACTCTTTAAAATGTAAAGAACCTTCAAGACACCTCGTCCCCGATGGTAAATACTAGGGTGTCTGTCTTAGTCTTTTAACTTGTCTACATCTTAATGTGTAAATGTAAGATGAATACATGGAAAGTGTGTAAAATGTGTGTAAATTGATATAACCACAAAATCTCATTATTCTTTCTACCCCAAGTTTTAGGTATCAATATAGAAAAGTTTAGAGCGGAAAAGGAATTGAAAAAGCGGAATGGAATCACCAAATTTAAGTGGCATACGCCACTAAAATTGTGAACAATTCTTAATGTCAACTTTTTAACGAAAAAGGGGTTTACTTCTTATATATCTATGTTATACTACTGGTGATATAAAGTTAAAATATTAACGAAAGTCTATAAAAGCCTCAGTTTCGCTGGTCTAGGTACAAAATGGTATCTTGTGGCAGGGAAATATTTTTTGAGATACATCGTTAATTATTTAACTAAGTTAACCTGAAAAATGGCGATAATAACAACAACAATGCCAATAATCAAAGGAGTGAATCTATTATGAGCAAATCTTTGACTGCCGAAAATTTTGCAAAACTAGACGCGATCATCGCTGAGCAAAAGGGTAAGCGCGGTGCTCTAATGCCTGTTCTACATGAAGGACAACACATCTTCGGTTTTCTACCGATGGAAGTGCAAAAGCATATTTCCAATGGCCTAGGCGTACCAATGGCTGAAATCTATGGTGTAGTAACATTCTACTCACAGTTTTCACTAGAGCCAAAAGGGGAATACCACATTGGTGTATGCCTTGGTACTGCATGTTACGTTAGGGGTGCACAATCTCTTATTGACATCATCAGTCGTGACCTAGACGTTGAAGTAGGCAAAACATCTGCAAGCGGAAAATTCTCACTGGAAGCAACACGTTGCATCGGCGCATGTGGTCTTGCACCAGTACTGACAGTTAACGAAGACGTATACGGTCGTCTAGTTGACGGTGATATCCCGGGCATCCTTGAAAAATACAAGGGTCTATAATCCGGATTTGAAATAGGGAGAGGAGAATAACATGAAATCATTAGCTGAACTGGCAAAACTTCGTGAAGAAGCTCTAAAGAAAGTGAACATTAGAACAGATAGAAAAGGCACTCGTATTGTTGTTGGAATGGCAACTTGCGGGATCTCTGCTGGCGCACGTCCGGTAATGGCGGCACTACTTGACGAATCAAGCAAGAGAAAACTGCAAGATGTTGAAGTAACTCAAACAGGATGTATCGGTGTATGTCGTCTTGAGCCAATTATTGAAGTATATAAAGAAGGTCAAGAAAAAGTGACATACGTTGAAATGACAGAAGAAAAAGCGCGTCGTGTGATCGCTGAACATATAGTAAACGGAAAAGTTGTATCAGAACTAACAATTGGTGCATCAGAGAAGTAATGTACAATCGTCGTAATTAAGGAGGAAGCACATGGAACTAGTAAGATCGCATGTTCTAGTCTGTGGCGGTACTGGATGTACATCGTCTGGTGCTCTAGACATTGAAGCAAAATTCGCAGAAGAACTATCAAAGCACAGTATTGATAATGAAGTACAAGTTGTAAGAACGGGATGTTTTGGTCTTTGTGAAGCGGGCCCAATCGTAATCGTTTATCCAGAAGGCGCTTTTTATAGCCGTGTGGATGCAAACGATATTGCTCGTATCACAGAGGAACACCTACTAAAGGGGCGTATTGTAACTGATCTTCTATATGCAGAGTCAGTTGAAGAAGATCAAATCAAGTCAATCGATGAAGTTGGTTTCTACCAAAAGCAACAACGTATTGCACTTCGTAACTGTGGTGTAATCAACCCTGAAATCATAGATGAATATATAGCAATGGATGGCTACAGAGCACTGGGTAAGGTTCTTACTGAAATGTCTCAAGAAGAAGTCATCGAAGAAATGAAAAAATCTGGTCTGCGCGGCCGTGGTGGCGGGGGCTTCCCATCGGGTCTGAAATGGCAATTCACATATCAGGCAGAAGGCGACCAGAAGTACGTTGCATGTAATGCCGATGAGGGTGACCCAGGCGCATTCATGGATCGTTCAGTACTTGAAGGGGATCCACACGTTATCATCGAAGCAATGGCTATTGCTGCTTACGCTGTAGGTGCTGACCGTGGTTATGTATATATCCGTGCTGAGTACCCAATCGCGGTAAACAGACTTGAAATTGCTATCGAGCAAGCTAGAGAATATGGCCTACTAGGTCAAGGCATCTTTGGCACAGACTTTAATTTCGACATGGAAATTAAGCTGGGTGCTGGTGCGTTCGTATGTGGTGAGGAAACTGCTCTTATCGCTTCTATTGAAGGCGAAAGAGGTATGCCACGTCCACGTCCTCCGTTCCCTGCACAAAAGGGTATCTTTGGACAACCAACTCTACTGAATAATGTAGAGACATATGCCAATGTTCCACAAATCATCTTAAATGGTTCTGAGTGGTACGCTGGCATTGGTACTGAAAGATCAAAAGGCACAAAGGTATTTGCCCTAGGTGGTAAAATCATGAACACGGGCCTACTTGAAGTACCAATGGGTACAACCCTACGTGAAGTAATCTTTGAAGTAGGTGGCGGTATTCCAAACGGTAAAGCATTTAAAGCTGTTCAAACAGGGGGGCCATCAGGTGGCTGTCTGACTGAAGAGTTCCTAGATACACCAATCGATTTTGACAACCTTGTTGAACTGGGTTCAATGATGGGTTCAGGCGGTATGATCGTTATGGATGAAGACAACTGTATGGTTGACGTTGCACGTTTCTTCCTTGATTTTACCGTAGACGAGTCGTGTGGTAAGTGTACACCTTGTCGTGAAGGTACAAAACGTATGCTTGAAATTCTTGATAGAATTTGTGAAGGCAAAGGTACTTTAGCTGATCTTGATAAACTTGAGACACTGTCTCACTCAATCAAAGACGCTGCCCTTTGTGGTCTTGGACAAACTGCTCCAAACCCAGTACTTTCTACACTAGAGCACTTTAGAGCTGAATACGAAGCGCACGTTGTTGACAAGCGTTGTCCAGCGGGTGAATGTTCTGACCTACTTCAAATTGTTGTAGCAGACGGTTGTATTGGTTGTACAGCTTGTACACGCGTATGTCCTGTAGATGCTATTGAAGGTGAAAGAAAACAACCTCACGTTATTCTACAAGACAAGTGTATTAAGTGTGGTGCTTGTATCGACAAATGTCCAGTTAAGGTCATTGTTAAGCAGTAATGAGCTGATTAACACCTAGAAGACTTATTAAAATCTATGGTGTAGGCTTTATAACTCAAATTAAAAGACTGACTAGATTCAGTTCACTATATTCACGGGTTCACCCAAGTGGTGGACCCCTATCTCCCAACTTTCGTAGCCAACATGGTGAAAATAGAGGTGAAAAAAATGGAAAATGTAAAGCTGTCTATCAACGGCATGGAAATGGAAGTGCCGTCAAATTATACAGTCCTTGAAGCTGCAAAAGAAGCTGGTATTCACATTCCAACTCTTTGTTACCTTAAAGACCTAAACGAAGTCGGTGCTTGCCGTGTCTGTGTGGTTGAAGTAGAAGGTGCACGTACACTTCAAGCTTCGTGTGTTCTGCCTGTTCGTGAAGGTATGAATGTAAAAACAAATACAAAGCGTGTTCGTGAGTCTCAAAAGACAACAACTGAACTGCTTCTTGCTAATCATAATAGAGAATGTCTGACATGTTACCGTTCAAAGAACTGTGAACTTCAGAATCTTTCAGAAGAACTGGGTATTGAAGAAGTGTCATTTGAAGGTGCTAAACGTGAAGTTGTAGTTGATTCTGCTTCAACATCAATCGTACGTGATGCAAGCAAATGTATCCTTTGCGGTCGTTGTGTTTCTGCTTGTAAGAAGACACAAGGTCTTTCGGTACTAGACTTCCAAAATCGTGGATTTGAAACCACTGTAGGTCCAGCATTTGACGTATCTATGAACGATGCACCATGTGTTTACTGTGGCCAGTGTATGATTGTTTGTCCTGTTGCTGCCCTTCGTGAGAAAACAGACATCGAACGCGTTTGGGATGCAATTGAAGATCCTGAAATCCACGTAGTTGCTCAAACAGCACCAGCTGTACGTGCTGCACTAGGTGAAGAGTTCGGTATGCCAATCGGTACACGTGTAACAGGTAAAATGGTTGCTGCAATTCGTCGTCTAGGTGTAAGCCGTATTTACGATACAGATTTCGGGGCTGACCTTACAATTATGGAAGAAGGCCACGAACTGCTACACAGAATTAAAAATGGTGGAAAACTGCCAATGATCACGTCTTGTTCTCCGGGCTGGATCCGTCATGCAGAGTTTAACCATCCTGATTTCTTAGACAACCTTTCAACGTGTAAGTCACCAGCCCACATGTTTGGTGCTATTACTAAGTCTTACTACGCTGAGAAAAATAATATTGACCCATCAAAGATCTTTGTACTTTCATTTATGCCATGTACTTCAAAGAAATCTGAAGCGGCTCGTGAAGAAATGGAAGTTGGCGGTCAAAGAGATGTAGATGCAGTTATCACTACACGTGAGCTTGGCAAAATGATCAAACAAGCCCGTCTTGATTTTGCTAACCTGCCAGACGAAGACTTTGACAGAGACTACCTAGGTGACTACACAGGTGCTGGCGTTATTTTCGGTGCTACTGGTGGTGTTATGGAAGCGGCTCTACGTACTGTAGCAGACGTTTTAACGGGTGAAGATCTATCAGACTTCGAATACCATGGTGTCCGTGGTATTGAGGGTATTAAAGAGTCTACAGTAACAATTGGTGACATGGAAATTAATGTTGCTCTAGCGCATTCTACGGGTCAAGCAACGAAGCTACTGGATATGGTTCGTTCGGGTGAAAAAGACTACCACTTCATCGAAATCATGGGTTGTTCAGGCGGTTGTGTATGTGGTGGTGGCCAACCTCAGCAACCTGCAGACATCCTAAACAGCGGTATTGATATTCGTGTAGAACGTGCAAAAGCACTATACGAAGAAGATACAGTAAAAGCTATTAGAAAATCACACCAGAATCCGATGATTCAGGACCTATATAAGAACTACCTTGGTGAACCAAATAGCCATAAAGCGCATGAACTTCTGCACACACACTATACTGCAAGAGATGCGTTTGTAAAGAAGTAAAGGAACACTCAACACAGCTAAGTAGTGGTTGCTCTATCACTCTTACTCTAGCCTCCCATATGGCCATGGTCGGTTAGAAACTAAAAAAACGCTCCCCAAAAGGGAGCGTTTTATTTGTATAAACCTAACGAGCTGTAAGTTATTCAGACGCATGTTCAAGAATTAAAGCTTTCATTTCATCTAGAGTGTAAAAGCTCCCCTGTGAAAGAACCTCACCATTAATTTCAAGAGCAGGTGTATATTCAAGTCCAATTTCTTTCATGATGTTTAAATCCGCTATCATTCTATAATCTACTTTCATATTAAGTTGTTTCAGAGCCTCACGCACAACTGTGCCTTGTTTGGAATAACCTCAGCAAACTTGATCGTACAATCTGATTTTCATATTATAACCAGCTTTCTACGTCCTTTTCCTTAGGTACTTTACCTTTAAAGACGACCTTTTCATCTACAACCACTGCAGGTGTAGTCATAACACCATAACCGATGATTGATTTTAAGTCTTCAACCTTTTGTACATCTGCTTCGACACCTTTAGCAGCAACAACTTTGTTAACTAAATCGTATGTGTCAGAACATTTTTTACATCCTGTGCCAAGAATTTTAATAGTTTTCATATGCATAACCTCCATTTATAAGATGATATTAAACAAATACCCAACAGTAAGAATTCCAAATCCAGTAATACCCACAAAGATCGCAATTAGTTTGGGTTTAATAACTTGTTTCAGTAATATAATTTCAGGTAGGGATAAGGCAACAACAGACATCATAAAGGCTAAGGCTGTTCCTACACCAACACCTTTTAAAATAAGTGCTTCTACAATGGGAATCGTACCTACTGCATTAGAGTAAAGTGGAATCCCTGTAGCAACTGCAACAAATACAGCAAGGGGCTGATCTGGTCCAGCGTAAGTTGATAGGATTTCAGCTGGGGCATACCCATGAACAGCTGCACCGATACCAATACCAATGAGTACAAATTTCCATACACGTCCTGTAATATCTTTTACATTTTGAACTGCAAAGTCAACACGTTCGCTCCAAGACATGTTTGGCACAATAGTTTCGCCAGACTGCATCTCGTAAATATAAGGTTCAACTAAATGTTCCAAATGTAACTTGTCAATCATGTAACCAGAGAACATACCAATGCACATGCCTGCTAATGTATAAACAACTGCGACTTTTAATCCAAAAGACATAATTAAAAATCCAATGGCAATTTCGTTAACTATAGGAGATGTAACAAGGAAGGTAAATGTTACGCCTAGAGGAATACCTGACTCTACAAAACCTATAAAAATTGGAACGGTAGAACAAGAACAAAATGGTGATAATACACCTAGACCAGCAGCTAACATATGTTTGAAGAGTCCGTTTGTCTTATTCAGCATCAGCTTAACCTTTTCAGGTGGGAAGAAACTTCTAACAAGTGATATGGTAAATATCATAAAGCTAAGCAGAATTATAATTTTGAGTGAATCATAAATAAAAAAGTGTACACTACCACCCAAGTGGGAACTAGGGTCAATGTTAAAAATGTCAAAAGTGATCCAGTTTGCAAAACTTATCATTAGCCTGTCCACTTGAATAAAAGGCCAGAAAATGAATGCTGCAATATTACGTAAGATGTCCATATTAACCCTCCGTCTCCAATACCGCTGTAAGCGTCTTTAGCTGATGCGCAAGCAGTGGATTAAGTTGATCGATTAACTTATAAATGTCTTTAGTGACAGGTTTATAAAATACTTTAAGGCCAACTTTGTTTGATGTAACAATACCAGCCTTCTTTAAAACTCTAAGATGCTGTGATATATTAGATTGATCCAGTTCAAGGTCATCAATGATGTGACAAACACATAGTTCATCGTGATCTTTCAAAAGCTCTAATATCCTCAATCGAGTGGGGTGTGCAAGGGCTTTTAGGTAGTCCGCCTGCATTTGATATATAAGACTCATGTTATTCCTCCATAACTATATTAGCATTTTCTAATATAATTATACTCCCCAAAATGCATGTGTCAAGAACTATATTAGAAAAATCTAATATAGTCTAATTTTAAATGGTTTCAGACTGCAAAAGTAAGATACTCCTAGTGAATATACGAGAAATACTGTTGATAAAGCCTGAAGAAAAATGTGGATAAGCTGTGGGTAGTGTGCATAACCGAATTTATGTTCGTAACAAATTGTCAGATTAATTCACAATTTCATGTACTTATCCACACAAACCTGTGTATAAGCCGTGGAAATTGGGGGTAGTATCTTTGGATAAGCAAAATGTCAAGGGTAAATCCAGAAAACAACTCTCAATTCTGTGGATAACTTTGTTGGAATCTATTACTTATGCACATAATTATCAATAAAGGTGGAAAGTGTGCGTTAATGCTGTATAATGCCTTTAGAAGTACAAATAGCCATTTGGCTTATACAAGTTTGGTGCAATTTGCTTAATAGGGAAGTTCGGTGAAATGCCGACACGGTCCCGCCACTGTAATGGGGAGTATACTCAAAACCACTGAGAAATTGGGAAGGTGAGATATATGAAGAACCAGAGTCAGGAGACCTGCCAAGCTTGAGATACTTGTAACTCACGAGGATGAGTTGTGTCGGATTGGGAATAAAACGGGACCCTCCACTTTTTTAGTGGAGTTTTTTTGTTCCTATATATAATGGATGTTCCATAGGAGGAAAATGAAATGAAGAAGTTATCGGTTCTATTTATGATGATGGTTATAATGTTGACTTTTGCAGCGTGTGGCCAGGTCACTCAAGAAGAGCTTGTAGAAAGTAATGTCGTTGAAAGCGAAGTCGTAGAAGTTGAAAACGCGCCGAAAACAGAAGAAGTAGTGGAGATGGCAACACAATATCCTGTGACAATAGTGGATCATTTTGATAGACAAGTTGTTATTGAGTCTAAACCATTAAAGGTAATCTCACTGGCCCCATCTTTAACAGAGACGGTATTTGCCTTAGATGCCGGTGAGGTGTTAAAAGGAAGAACTGATTACTGCACCTATCCTGAACAAGTAAATGATGTTCAAGCGGTTGGTTCTTTAAAAGACCCAAGTATAGAAACAATTGCTGAAATTGCACCCGATGTAATTTTTGCATCAACACATTTCCAGACAGAAACTATGACTAAACTTGAAGACTTAGGTTTCAAAGTTGTTATTCTAAGTGCTCAAGATACATTTGAAGGTGTTTATGATGTTATCGAAAAAGCGGGTATTGTTTTAGATAAACAAGAGCAAGCACAAAACCTAGTGACTGACATGAAAGACAAGGTAAATACAGTAGAGCTTGCCATCAAAGATTTAGAACCAACACCCGTTTATTATGTTGTTGGATTTGGGGAGTATGGCGATTACACAGCAGGTGCAGGTACCTTTATTGATCAGATGATCACAATGGCAGGTGGTGCAAATGCAGCTTCAGATACAGAAGGCTGGTCTTATAGTTTAGAAAAGTTGGTTGAAAAAGATCCATATATGCTTTTATGTTCTAAATACTATGATACAAAAGCAGGTATAGAAATGGCGAATGGATATAAAGATTTAACAGCGGTTAAAGAAGGAAGACTGCTTGAAATTGACAATGACCTGTTGGATCGTCAAGGTCCAAGGCTTGCAGATGGGCTAGAAGCGTTAGCTAAACTACTACATCCTGAAGCATTTTAAGGATTTATGATAGCAATAAGAAGGTGAATGTATGGCTTCAAAGATACCGGATATTAAAACTGCAAAAGAAAATCGATTGAAGTATGTATGTATCAGTCTTGGACTGATGGTTGCACTCATAAGTGGAATTGCAGTGGCAGCAACTTTTGGGGCGGCAGATATAAGCGTATCTGATGTAACACAGATTGTTCACTCACATTTGAGAAACTTACCGATTCCAGATGACATGAGATCCCTAGATTTAATCGTGTGGCAAATTAGAATGCCCCGTATATTAATGGCAGTTATTATCGGTATGGCCCTAGCGGGTTCGGGGGTAGTTTTTCAAGCTGTATTTCAAAATCCAATGGCCGACCCATATGTCTTGGGAATTTCATCGGGTGCAGCTTTTGGGGCTGCAACAGTTATTGTAACTGGATTTGTGGTCACTATTCCTTTCTTTAGCACGGTGACCTTAGGGGCTTTTATTGGAGCTATGGCTGCGAGTTTTGCAGTTTGGCAAATTTCGAAAGTAGGTGGAAAAACGCAAGTCATGACACTGCTTCTTTCGGGGATTGCTCTTAACTTTTTACTATCCTCGGGCATCTCTATGTTAATGGTTTTCAACCGTGAACAAGTTGAACGGATTGTATTTTGGACCATGGGCTCATTTGCGACAGCCTCATGGACACAGGTTGCTGTTATGATTATTCCGGTTACAGTTGGAATCCTGATTTTTCGGATTTTCAGCCGCGACCTAAATATCATGTTGATGGGGGAAGACGTTGCCCAGTCCTTAGGTGTTAATGTAGAATATCTTCGAATCATCCTTATACTAACAGCTTCAGCAGTTACAGCAGCAGCGGTTTCTGTGAGTGGCATTATTGGATTTGTTGGCCTTATTGTTCCCCATGCAGTCCGTCTTATGATTGGGCCAGATCATCGTCGACTTATACCAATTTCTGTTTTGGTAGGTGGACTTTTTCTATTGGTAGCTGATACAGTAGCAAGAACCATTTTTGCCCCTTCAGAAATTCCAATTGGCGTTATGACCGCCTTTATTGGAGCACCGTACTTTATTTTCTTGCTTCAAAACAGTAAAGGTAAACTCACTGGGAGGTGAAATCGTGTATCCAGTTGAAGTTAAAAAACTGAGTCACAGTTATGACACAACATTAATTCTTAAGGATGTAAGTCTAAAAGTGAACAAAGGTGATTTTGCCGGCATTGTTGGACCGAATGGATCTGGAAAAACAACATTGGTAAAAAATATTATGCGAACTTTAACACCAGACAAGGATACCGTTTTTTTATCCGGTGAAGATGTAAGGTCCTTATCGACTAAAAATTTAGCCAAAGTCTTGGGGGCAGTCCCCCAGACGAATGTAATTGAGTATGATTTTTCAGCACATGATATTGTCTTAATGGGACGTGCACCCCATATTGGACGGTTTAAAAGAGAGTCAGAAAATGACTATAAAATTGTAGAAGCAGCAATGCGCAAAACAGACACTTGGCATTTTAAAGACCGTTCTGTTAAGGAGTTAAGTGGTGGAGAAAGACAACGGGTGATCATAGCCAGGGCATTGGCACAAGAACCAGATGTGTTGGTCTTAGATGAACCCGTAACACATCTTGATATTAAACACCAAATTGGCCTAATGGAACTGACAAAAGACTTATGTCAGGAAAAAGGTATTACTGTGATTGCGATATTACATGATTTAAATTTCGCTATATCATACTGTGACCATGTGATGTTGGTTCATGATGGGGAAGTTATAAAAAGTGGCAAACCCATAAATATACTAACGGAAGAGAATATAAAATCAGTATATGATATTGATGTGTGTATTGTTGCACATCCTAAAACAGGTAAACCTTATATAGTGACTACTTAGCTTGCTTAACTTAAGTGGGGCAGTCGCGTATTCAATGACTAACATAAAAGGAACTGAAGTAAAACAACATGTATTGTTTTACTTCAGTTCCTTTTTAATTGAGTGCACCTATACATATGTATTATTTCTTATCAAGTATGGTTGAAGAATCAACATCCAGCTTAAGAAAATCTTCCATTTCAACTCGGTCAGATTCAATAAAAGCTTTTACAGACTCTGTAGTTCCGGCTTGGGTGGAAAGATAGTTTAGCTGAAGTTTATTAATGTGGTTTTGACACAAGGTTGCAGTGCGCTCCACATGGTGTGGTAAATAACTCATTAAATCAATCCATACTTTATCCACTTCGGGTGTCCACACTCCGTATAATTTACGATTGTCGACTAGCACCGCTTGGATCGTCTCTGATTCGATCATTTCTTTGATGTGTTCGGCGATGTTTAGTGCGTCTTGTTCTGAAATTTTACCGTTTACGTTTTTCCAGTAGATGACGTCATCGATCAATTCGATCGTGTGACCATCTGGTAACATACGAACACCTCCTTCTTACTTCTGCTATACATACCCCAATGGTTTTCAAATTATCTCAAGATTTATGAATAATATTAATGTATTTCAATGTGGTCATCAGGAATGATGTTTTCAAAGATATTAGGTTCATCATTTTTGGTGATGGTTTTATGTTTATACATGCGTTGATCTGCAATCTTTACAAGTATATCCATGATCATAGATTCGTCTGGTGATGACGAAAGTCCAAAACTATAACGTATAGGAATATTGATGCTGTTAAAGGTCATATAAACATTCTTAAATCGCTGGATGGACTTATTAAGTATTGCAAATGCTTCATTGTAGTCCATGTTAGGAATTAATGCAATAAACTCATCACCGCCGTACCTAGCAAGTAGAGCGTCTTCTGGAAGGTCTTTATTAATCTCTGTCACAAAGGTTCTAAGGGCTTTGTCACCAGCAATATGACCAAAATTGTCGTTGATTTTTTTTAGGTAGTTTAAATCCATTAGTAACAATATAAAAGACATTTTACCTTTTAATACTTTGGTATGGTAATCATAAAAGGCTTCTTCGAAATAAGAACGATTATAAATGTTTGTTAACCTATCGTACTGTGAAAGGTATAGGGTTTTGTCTATGAGTTGTCTATTTTTTATAGCAATTCCCAGTTGTGATGTGTAGAACAACATGGATGTTATGTCAGCATTCTTAAAAGCGTTTTTCTTAGGGCTGTCTAAGTTAATCATGCCGAATATCTTACCATCCACCAATATAGGCGCAGTTAATGTAGACTGGATGTTATCTCCTGTGGCCTGTTCTAAGTCAAGAATGGTTGTAGCATCTAGGCGTTCTGAGTTACGTTCATACATATCATTAATGATGTAAGGCTCTGTTCGTAACGTCTTTCGGTTAAGTGATAAAAATGAGTCATAAGCGTTTAAATGGATATTCTTTAGTTTGGCTAAATTAAATCCCTTAGAGGCAACAAAAGAGAGTTGATCTGTGTCATCCAGTAGGAGCAAGGTTCCTTTTTCAGCACCAGGAACAAGTTCAATTGATTTTTTTAAGAATAAATCATAAAGGGCAGCGGTTTCATTAATTGAAATCATCTCATGTGTAATATCAAGTAATATTTGCTGGGCGTTTACATAGTAAGTTAAATCACTGTTTAAATTTTCATACCGGTTCATCATACGGCTTTGTTCAGACAAAATTTCTTCTATGGCATCTTCAATGTTTCTGGCTGTCTCTTTTGCATCTCTTGCGTTGTAGATGTTGAAGTTAAAGTGAAGATTTTCAGCCCAGTAGGCAGGGAGTAATCTTCTTAGAACGTCAAGGGCCTCTTCAAAGGCTTGAAAACTTACATTGATATTTTTGTAAACAATTGCTCTTTCTATTGAAAACACAGCAACTAAAGCTATAGTTTGTGCTAAGATAGCTTGATTAGGAAATAGGATTGCAGGCAACACGACAACCAAGGCACAAATAGTGGCAATGGTGATGATGCTCCTTTTTATGAATGAATTGATTCTTTTCATGGGTGTCTCCTCATAGTGAATTAATTGAATAAATGTTGTGAGATTTTATGGTGTATGAGGGAAATTGTAAGTTTTACTTCACAATGAACCTATCACTTTATATATACGTTAATCATACCCTCTTGAAACGATTGTATCTACACATTTCCTGTGATAAAATTCGAGAGTGAAAAGGTGGGTTGTAAATGATTACGAGTTTAGGAATTATAATGCTACTGGGAATGGTAGCCCATATGTTATTTACCAAAATGAATTTGCCAGGTCTACTGGGCATGTTGCTATTAGGGATCTGTATTGGACCATATGGACTGGATTGGTTAGATCCAATGTTAATGGAAATTGCAGGAGACTTAAGAAGACTAGCTTTAATTGTTATACTGCTTCGTGCAGGTCTTGGAATTAGTAAAGATAAATTAGCAAGTGTAGGTTCTGCAGCAGTAAGAATGGGTTTTTTACCTGGAATATTAGAAGGTTTAACCGTTGCTTTTGTTTCAACGAAATTATTGGGTTTTTCATTTATCCAAGGGGGCATACTCGGTTTTATCATTGCAGCCGTGTCACCTGCTGTGGTGGTTCCCTTAATGCTTCAGTTCTCACACGACAAGCTCGGAACCAATAAAAATATCCCTACATTAATACTAGCGGGTGCATCCCTTGATGACATATTTGCAATAACTATATTCTCAACATTTTTAGGGCTATATAGTGGCAATCATATGAACATTGGTATTCAGTTAGCGGGTATTCCTGTTTCCATTATACTCGGGATACTCTCAGGTGCTGTTATTGGATATGTTCTGGTACGGGTTTTTAAAGAGTATCATATTCGAGACACTAAAAAAGTTATGGTAATCATGGGACTTGCAATTCTTTTAACCTCTCTTGAGGATCTACTGGATGGTACGGTTGAGATTGCGGCTCTTCTAGGTGTCATGACAATCGGTTTTATATTACTAGAGCTTCGACCTAAAGTTGCACGACGTTTGTCAGCAAAGTTCAATAAGATATGGGTCTTGGCAGAAATTATTCTCTTTGTATTGGTAGGGGCTGAGGTTAATACAGCACTTGCAATCGATGCCGGATTTGTAGGGTTAGCGATTCTCATTGCTGGACTTTTGGCTAGAAGTATTGGTACATGGATTTCTGTTATGGGAACGGACTTAAACTGGAAGGAACGTGTATTTTGTGTGATCAGTTATACACCTAAGGCAACGGTACAGGCTGCAATTGGTGCAGTTCCATTAAGTTATGGTGTAGCATCTGGTGATTTAATACTAGCCATGGCAGTTATGTCTATTGTAATAACAGCACCTCTGGGTGCCATTGCTATGCAGTATTCATCTACAAGGCTTCTGGAACGAGAAGTGGATGATGAAAAAATTGAAATAGTATAAAGGGTGTAAATCAACACTTTCAACGTTTTGAAAAGTAAAATTTTTAACGTTGAAAGTGTTTTTTATTTTAAAGGCAAATAAATAATTAGCCTTTAATTCTTAGTTAATACATTCTTAAGGAATCTCTTGTATAGTGTGGGTATAGAAAAATATGTCAAGCGTCATAGAGGTGTCATGACATATAGGAAAGGTCGGTGAAGAAATGTTTGATATTGTAAGCGCTATGCCTATCATCTGGACGGTTTTGATCATTGTATTTGCAGTAGCAGAAGCGTTCACACTTGGATTAACTTCGATTTGGTTTGCATTAGGATCAGTAGTGGCGCTATTGTCTTCTTTAATCAAGTTACCAATCTATTTACAGATCGCTATTTTCTTAATAGCAACACTGGTTATGCTCATATATACGAGACCTGTGGCACAAAAGTATTTACGCATTGGTGCATCTAAAACCAATGTAAGTGCCTTACTTGGTGAGACGGGTATTGTACTTAAGAGAATAGACACGTATAATCTGGGCCAAGTTAAAGTGAAAGGCCAAATATGGACGGCTAAATCTGAAACAGGTCAAGACATTCAGCGTGGGGAAGAAGTGGAAATCATTTCAGTTGAAGGTGTAAAACTAATTGTTAAACCTGTTGAAGAATAGGACATAAATGAGTTAGGCGGCCTAATGAGGCTTCTTATATATTAATCCGCGACAAAACGGATTTTAGACACTAAGGAGGATATACCATGGGAGTTATAATTTTCTTTGCACTTCTTATATTGGTGATTGGATTAATTGCGGTTAACATCCGTATTGTTCCCCAATCAAATGCGTTTGTAATTGAAAGACTTGGTGCGTATCAAGGCACATGGGACGTAGGTCTACATGTTAAGATTCCACTTATTGATCGTGTGGCAGCTAAAGTTTCTTTAAAGGAAAAAGTAGTTGATTTCCCACCTCAACCTGTTATTACAAAAGATAACGTAGGTATGATGATCGACACAGTTGTTTATTTCCAGATTACAGACCCTAAGCTATTTGCATACGGTGTTGCGCGTCCAATCGTGGCAATTGAAAACCTAACAGCAACAACACTACGTAATATTATTGGCCAACTTGAACTGGATGAATCCCTATCTTCTCGTGATCTAATTAATACGCAAATGCGTTCGATCCTTGATGAAGCAACAGATCCTTGGGGGATTAAAGTTAATCGTGTTGAAGTTAAGAATATTCAACCACCAGCTGATATCCAAGAAGCAATGGAAAAGCAGATGCGTGCAGAACGTGAAAGACGTGAAGCCATTCTTCGTGCAGAAGGTCAGAAAAAATCAGCTATCCTTGTTGCAGAAGGTCAAAAAGAAGCATCTATTCTTGAAGCAGAAGCGAGTAAACGTGCGCGTATCCTAGACGCTGAGGCGGTAAAAGAAGCTAAAATCCGTCAAGCAGAAGGTGACGCTGAAGCTATTCTTAAGGTTCAAGACGCCACTGCACGTGGTATTGAAATGATCAAGAAAGCTGCTCCAGATCAAGGTGTTCTTACACTGAAGAGTTTTGAAGCATTAGCTAAAGTAGCAGATGGTAAATCAACAAAACTAATCATTCCATCAGAAATGCAAAATGTGGCTTCTCTTGTTGCCTCAGTAACAGAAGTTGCTAAAGCTACAAAAGATGACTCAAACATGTTAGCTAAAGAACCAGAAGCTTAATATATTTTAAAAACCATAAAGGGGATGTTGCAAAATACATCCCCACTTTTATGTAAAAACAAGGATTCGCAATTTCGCACTTATGAAGACATAGAACCCTGTGAAACTCATACACCTTCAAAACTCCAGCCATAGATCCCGGTCAAACTCGCTACGCTCTAACAGCGCCCGGGATATTTCTATGCCTGAAATTATGAAAGTGTTGAGTTTCATCAGCACTCTATGATTCACCTGTGTGAACACGCGAATCCTTGTTTTTTATAAAGTATGTCTTATACAACAAATCCCAAAACCACACAAAAAAGCTTATAGGCGGGTTCAAAAGAACCCGCCTGAGTTGTATTATGAAGCTATGACTAGTAACAACAAAAACTTAACGATTATAACAATCAATCAGTAGAAGAACAAGTCCTTCTACCCTTTGATCTAGGAAGAGTTATCCCAGAAGAGCATAGCGTGTGACAGCTAAATCGAGTTCTTGAGGAGGTAGATAAGGAAAATGTCTTTACTAAGCTGAATAGAAATAAAGCACTAATATGAATCGAGTATTCGAAAAGTTTAATGGAAAATAAGAAAAATGTATAATCAAATGATTAAAATTAAATTAGAAATTAATATAATTAATTGACTACTTAATATTATTAATATATTATTTAATTATAGAAAGTCACAATTGTCTGACAACGGCCGATCAGGCAAAGAAAGGAGTCTTAAATGAAGAAAACAGTGATAGGTACATGTCCTGTTTGTGCATCAAAGTTAAAAGTAGCTCGACTTCACTGCCATTCTTGTAGCACCTCTATTGAAGGGGATTTTGAACTGGACAAGTTCAGTTACTTATCAAAAGAACAAAAAGAGTTCATTGAAGTCTTTGTTAAGAACAGAGGCAATATTAAAGAGATTGAAAAGGAGATGGGCATATCTTATCCAACGGTTAGACGTAATCTGGATCAAGTTATTGAAGCACTTGGATATAGCACGGCTCCAAAACCCGATCCAGTTGACAAGAAGGCAATTCTTGAACGACTGGATAATGGTGAAATCTCGTCTGAAGAGGCTTTGAAACTTATGCAAGGCGAAGTTTAGTTAAATGGGTGAAACATATAATTCTACAAAAGGAGTGAAACATAATGAGTAGCGAAAAAATGCAAATTCTTAAGATGATTGAAGAAGGCAAGATATCAGCAGAGGAAGGCATGAAACTTATGTTGGCTGTGGATGAAACTCCAGAACAGGACATTGAAATCGATTTAGGTAAAAAACAAACTTCCTTATCAGCAAGACGTTTACGCGTTAAAGTTGAGAAAAATGGAAAAGAAACTGTGAACATTAAAATCCCGATTAGTCTTGTGAATGTAGGACTAAAAATAGGCAAGAAGTTCTCTCCAGATTTACAAGAGAGTATGGGAGATATAGATATGGACGAAATTGTCCAGATGATCAAAGAGGGTGCAGAAGGTAAATTGGTAGAGGTTGACGATGGTGACGAACATGTTGAAATTTTCGTTGAGTAATTTGAAGTTAGATTGGATCTTTAGAAAATAGAATTGGCATTCATTTGATTAAGGAATAAATCCAATAAAATAACCTGTTTAATAGTAGCAATATATTAAGGACTTAGCGTTCATCGAATATAGGGTCAATATTATACCGATTATATTAAATTCCTTATATTGCAAAGGTTTTGGTTTTAGTATACATACTGAAACGTATACTAAAACTAAATGGCAGAAAGTAGAACATCCACCTTCAAGTTCAGTTGAACTGAAGGTGGATGTTTTTTGGGCAGTACCAGCAAACGCTACCTGATCGAAAAAAATTACCATTATACGGTAGTTAGTTCATTCCGCAAACTCCATCATTAAGATAAAGGCTTTCTAAGGACGTGTTCACGCCCTAGATAAATATGTTGATTCTATACGTTTCATCTTATAGAGGTTCAATGAACCGATCATCATTATTGCGACTTAAATGTGAGTACAATAAAATTAAAAGTGCTGTTATATGATCCAGCCAGTATTGGCGTAGAAGATTAGCTCGCATTGGTATGACGTTTAGACAAGTCTCTAAGATAACCAGTATCAATCATCACCAATGCAAATGGTTGCAGTATATTTGTCAGGGTATGATTAATTTAGAGTATATTTTGCAAAAGGAGATTTAGTAATGTTAACTATAAAAGAGCTCGCAGATATTACAAAAATGAGTGCGGATACTATTCGATATTATGAAAAAATTGGGATTATTCCAGAACCTAATCGTAAACCAAATGGATACAGGTCTTATGATGAAGTAGCTGTTATAAGACTTAAATTCATAATAAAAGCAAAAGAATTAGGGTTTACACTGAAAGAAATTAAGCTTTTATTTTCTCACGCACTTGATCCAAACGCATCATGTAATGATATATCTGATATTGCTAATGATAAGATTAGGCAAATCGATCAACAAATCCACGATTTAATAAGCATGAAAGATCTGCTCCATTCATTTTCAACAAAATGTGATCCTTCGTATTCTATAGAAGAATGTCCAATTATCAGAACTTTAATGGAAAATACAGAAAAAACTGATGATTAACTTGACCTTCGAGTATACTTCAAGGTTTATGATGAATGTATAGTAATGAAATGACTCGGAGGTGTACAGATGAAAAAGTATGACTTAATTGTAATTGGTGGCGGATCAGCTGGATTTGCAGCAGGACTTAAAGCATCTGAACTTGGCAAGAAAGTAGCCATAATTGAATCTGGGACTGTTGGAGGTACGTGTTTGAATGTAGGATGTGTTCCAACCAAAAGTCTTCTAAGAGCAGCTGAATTAAGCTCTTTGCCAAAGAGAAACCGGTATAAGGGAATTAGTATTACAAATAAAAATGTTGATTTAAGTGTACTTATCGATCAAAAGAACTCTTTACTAGAAGAACTTCGTCATGCCAAATACATCAATATATATGAAAATGATCCCAACATCGATTTTGTTGAAGGCACAGGGTGTTTCCTCAACTCAAAAGAACTTATGGTTGATGATGTTCTCTATTCAGCTGAAAAAATTGTTATATCCACTGGATCCAGCGCTATTATACCGAGCATTGAGGGTCTGGATAAAGTGGCATACTTAACCAATATTGAAGCACTTGAGCTCAGGGAAATACCGAAGGCGATGACTATAGTCGGTGGTGGAGCGGTCGCAGTGGAATTCGCTCAAATGTTTCAAAGGCTCGGAACTAAGGTGACCCTGTTAGTTCGTGGTGATAGACTTGTAAAAAAAGAAGATAAAGATATATCGATTGCTTTGGAGATCGCACTGGAAAACGAAGGTATACTGATTTTAAAACAATTTGAAATAGAAAATCTAGATTACATCAATGGCAAAATTGTTGTGAACGGAAATCAAAATAAAACTGAAATGAAAGTGGAGTCGGATCAGATACTGCTTGCAACTGGGCGGTCACCAAATACGAATAACTTAAATCTCAAGAAAGCTGGGGTCTCAGTTGATACCAATGGATTTATAGAGGTTACCCCTTATTTGCAAACGAGCAATCAAAACATATTTGCTGTTGGTGATGTTATTGGTGGTCAAATGCTTGTAACTGTGGATGCACATGAAGGATCTATTGCCGCTGCCAATGCGTTTAGCATAACTAAAACCAAGATAGATTATAGTGCTGTACCACACGCAATTTTTACTGATCCTCAAGTGGCAGCTGTAGGATTAACTGCTGAAAATGCCATTCAACAAGGTTTTGATATTCGTACAAGTGTACTCCCAATGGAACTCGTGCCTAAAGCGAAAGCCATTTATCAACCGGATGGATTTATTAAAATGATCATTGATAAGAATACTGAGAGAGTTTTAGGTGTTCATATTATTTCACATTTAGCTTCAGAGATCATTCACGAAGCAACCTTGGCGGTAAAATATAATATGAGTATCTCTGACCTAATAAGTACTATTCACGTTTATCCAACAATGTCTGAATCCATCAAACTTGTAGCTCAATCATTTAAAAAAGACACTTCTAAACTTAGTTGTTGTGCGGAGTAGAAGGTGATGATATGTTGCGTGAGAAGAAAGTTTTCCTAAATACAATAGGTGTAACAATCGTAATTGCTCTTTGCTGTTTTACCCCCATTTTGGTTGTGAGTTTAGCAGCACTTGGAATCACAGCCCTACTAGGTTATTTAGATTATGTCCTTATCCCTCTACTCATAATATGTGTAGAGGGATAAGGGCATATCTAAGATATAATAACGCATGTAAAAAATGTAGAATTAAAGATAAATCGGAGGATTAAAACATGACAAATAAAAACTGTTGAACTCCAGACAAATCTTCAGTTGAAGATTCATCTGTAAATTGTAGAAAGTGTAGACATCATGGTGAAAAAGTGCCGAACGCCACTGTGGAGAGCCTGGTCAAAAAGGAATATGTGGTCACTCCTGATGAGGATTACTACATCTGTAGAACCAGTGACTGCTCCGTTATCTTTTATAGCAATACAAAGGAATACTTGGCTGACCAAGTTAGTGTTCCAGTGTGGTATAAGACGTATTCTAAAGAAAAGATTCTCTGCTATTGTTCCCATGTTACGCAAAATGATATAAGACGTGCCGTTACTAAAATGCAAACAAAAAATGTAAAGCAAATAATCAAAGAAACTGGCGCCATGCAGAATTGTGATTGTATTCATAAAAATCCAACAGGTAAATGCTGTTTAAGCGAAATTACCAATTTTATTGATACACTATAATTCTCTAAACTTTCTATAAAATGTACCCTGTGGATAGATGGAAGAGAATCTAACTGGAGGGTATATTTTTTATATTCACAAATGTGATTAAAAGATGGAGTACGTTGTAAATGTCAAAAATAATTGTATCTTCAGAAGCGCAAAAACACATTGATATCTGAGATCTACTAAGGCAGATTTACAAGCTTAAGTTGAGTGATGCGTATAATTCAAAACGTTCTTTTTTCTTTCATAGTGCCTCCATTTCACAAGAATTGGTAACGATATAGCATTGCTTTGGTAATGTTATGGCATTACTTAATCTAGTTAGGATCATCATCAATTGGCCCAAATACTGGTATAGCTCCGCACTTGCAAGTATTGATGTTTGCTTAGTCTAACACTTCTCATTCTCGATATCCGCTTTTATAATAAGTGTGCCGCTATCGCTGATATCGCAATCAATAGAGTATGTCGAACCAACAACTCTACCCGAGTACAATTCATGGATTTCAATACATATTTCATTATCAGGATTCAGTTGTTCTAGTAGTTCGATAAGGGTTTTGTTTTTCATGATTCCTCCTTGGAGTTGTATTCTGTTGCTTACAAGAAAAAACTATCACAGCCTATCCAGAATTTTTCTAATCGCATTAACATATCCCGGCTTGTAAACTACTACACCTTTTTCTTTTACCCTGCCGTAGTCATCGACAGTCCATCCACGATGTTGTATGAAATCATCAGAAATTGCTTCTCTCAAGGCTTTTATCTCCATCTCTGTTAAGTCGTGCGAAGGAGACACTAAAACCGTATTCTCACGGACTCCGAGTATTTCGTGTTTTGATTTACGCATATCTATCGTCAGAGTTGTCTGCTGCTTTAGCAAGGAAACCTCGGCTTTGAGTTTTTTATTTTCTGCCAAAATAATTCCAACCATCGCTCTGGTTGTTGGATCATTCACGTTAGCAAGGAGTTCCTCATTGAATGTAGAAGACTTTTGTTTTTTGACCTTTTTACTTGAACCGTCTGCATATTCCGCCCAATGCTTGATTAAAGCTCTATAATCATTGCCGGTTTTATTTCTCAACGTCTGTTCTGATGGCCCATTTTTATCCGCAAGCAAACTCACTATGGTAACTATTGAAAAATCTTTACGTCCTTGTTCCGCTTGCTCTTTACAAGCCGCATGAATCAGTTCGAGAGTACGCTTTCTGCGAGTTGATGCGTTTTCATGGAGTTTTATGTAGAGTTCGTCAGGGTGCATATTAACCATGTTTTTATCCTCCGTTTTATACTAGACTATCTCATGTGCAGAGATTGTCTCGATATGCTCAAGGAGCAAGGTTGGTCTTTCAAGCTTGTTAGACTCAATCGCTTCTATAAATTCATTTACAAGACCTAATTCTTCGAGTTTTTCTCTTCCTATAGCATAAGGAACAGCACCTTTTAAGCTGCCTGCTCGCTGCATCAAAAGCCTCATAAACTGATTTCCTGCCACTAGTTGTTCTTCATCCGTCAACGAAAACATAACGGGCTTCTTGCAGTTTCTTGCAAGTGTGAGGTCAATTATTTGAGACCTTTGAAGTATCGCTTTGCTTGCATCTGTTTCAGGATAGATTTCGGCTCCGTTACACAAGAGTTGAAGTTGTTCCAGTTCGTGTTCAGCAGTGTCAATAGTTAAATTGATATCAGTCATAGATCCTACAGGAACAAGTTGAACGCCATTTTCAGAAGTGATGTTTTTCGCTATTGCTATGCACTTATCGACAAGTCGAAGTGTTGCGTTGTAGTCATTGGCTAGTTTATCATTCTTCTGAATCTCTTGTTGATGTAACGTTTCAAATTTTAATAACTTAGCCTGGTCTGTGAATATCTGTTCAGAAACTTCAAGTTCATATTTAATATTTTCTAGTTTCTCAATTTCGCTCTGATAGTGAACAACCCGTTTTCCTGTTTCGCCCATGTTATAGCCGATGGTATTAAAATGGTGTACTAAACCTGGTAAGAATGCAGGACCGGTCACAAACCACCTACACCTTACACAGTTCTGTTCTGGAAAGCCTGGAACAGCACCAACTGTTGTTTTATCAGTCTCGCTATTAACGAAAACACCACCATTTTCACATCCGAAGTTCCCTTTGGGGCAGATGCCTTTATCCCCGATAATAATACTCGCACCTGATTGTTGAGCGTTCATGACAGCTTGGTAAGCGATGGGGTCATTGGTTGCGACACTTGTCTCAAGTTGTTCATATTTAGCGTCCCTTAGAAATCTACCAAAGGATTCTTTATCGTTTTCTAAGATGTTTTGTTCTGCTTGGTTCATTTTATCTGTCACATATGAAATGCCTGCCTTTGTGTAATAAAGCGTCATCACAAGCCGAGCATGTCCTGCAATCGCTTTAGACAGTATAGGCATTGGAACGCCACCTTCTAGAGCGTATGCGGTGATTAGGGACACCCTCAAAGAGTGGAGTGGGTACAAAGTGGTCTCTTTATTCTTGATGAAACAAATGGATTTTTCTTCTACTGAAGTCTCATTTAATTTCAACTGATTCTCCAATTCGATTAGTGTTTTACGCCATAGTGGATTAAGTCCTTTCTCTCTAATTGGGAGCTGTTCTTCCCCTGGAGCAGAGGGGTTTCTGAAGAGAAACGTTGTAGAACCCATCTGTTTGAGTATCTTCTTGTCTTTAACACTGCCAAGGTGATTCCTTTTCAAATCAGTCCAAGGTGTAGGTTTATCTAGAGGATTATACTTCTGCTGCCAATCACGAAGTTTCGAAAACCAGTACTGAACTTCTTCATATTGCCATGGGATTTCATATCCTTTTCGATCTTCATCTTTGTTGATGTCTGCTGTTTTATTTGTGTTGATATAAAAGCCTGTCATCTCCAACTTTGAAGCAGGGTCGTAAAACTTTCGCAATACACCTTTTTCAAAAGGGTTGTCTTCATCGCCCTTTTTCAGCGGCGAATCATTCGTTATCCACTTGCCAGGCTTGTTTCTTTCTGGTTGAACATACTTATATGTATCCATTTCACCGCTGTCAAGCATCCTTACTTGGTATGTTCTAAGCGGTAACGAGAGTTTGATCAACAGTGCTACGGATACGGCAGGGGACCACAACTCGCATACTATCTCTGGAAGTCCTTTCTTGTCCCTCTCATACTTGCTTGCTTCTCTTTTTCTGAATACACAATCTGGATCATTTTCATCAACGAGTGATTCATCAACTACAACCCAATCTCCGCCACTTCTTGATGAATCAGTTGCATCTTGAGCAAACAGCCAGTCTTTGAAATGAAGAGCGTTGGCTGGGCATAAAATCAAACGAAGTTCCTTGATATATCTGTAGGGAAGGACATTCTTATCCGATTCATTACGATTAGTTCCGCCCCAGGTATCGGGAAGGTGTTTTGTCAACGGATTATCAAACTCATGAGGAATCTGCTTGTTTCCTAGATCATCCTCAATGGAGAACTTCTCAAGCAGTATCCAGTCTATAAACTCAACAGTTCGCTTTGCATACTTCATTGCATTAGGCTTACTCTTGTAATGAGAAAAGCAACTTTCATAAAAATCAGGGTAAGAACTTCCTTTTATGAGAAATTCTTTTGGTGATCTTGATATATCATACTTGACAAGGTAATTCTGAAAAAATGATGATAATGCATACATGGAATTATCTTTTCCTCTGACCTGAGTTTTAAGCCATTCTTCTGCTATTGATCTCCAAACTTCTAACTCTTGGTCGAAATTAAGCACCCACTGAAAAGTGACATCTTTCGTTTGTCCTGATGGTCTCATTTGAAGTTCCCTACGGCTTGCGATCTCTCTTAGTTTTTCTAATCTCACCATTTCATCTTGGCTTAATTCGCTTTCACCGAATGGTCCGTCAGATATAAAGGTTCTTAACCACCTCATAGTAGTGGTCCAGCCTATTCCATATTCCTCTTTGATATCGCCCGTTGTTTTCCCATCACAGATCAGTGCAATTATTTTGTATTTAAAAGCGTTATCATATTTCGCCATCTATTTCCTCCCTATCATATATCGTCTTCGAAGTTGTTTTTCCTCGTTGAACCATGCGTCTATTTCAGTTTTTACAGGTAGTTTAAGTCCTTTTTCTAATGAATCCGTTGCGTTGTTAAGTGAAGTGGTGACGTCTAAAGGGGTCGGCTTTGTATATACTTTCTGTGATTCAATGGACTTATGGTGCATTGCCACCTGTCTGATTCGTTCCTCAATACCCGCATTTTTTAGGCGCTGACCGTAAGCGTGTCTATGACCATGCTCGCTTGTACCGTTTTTCTTACTGACAACCAAACCGATTTTTTCAACAGCCGTCTTGTGAGATTCCCTTTGTGTCCTTAACGGCATCATTTCGCCTGTGTATTTATGATGATGATTTACAAAAGCAAAGGGGTGTGCATCAGATATTCCTTCACGAAGTCTTTGGGCCATATACATTTTCCAAACGTGCATGAAGATATAGCCCCATTCCTTTGGCATCCAATAAACGTGCATATACTTATCATCATCATTATCGAGTCTCGGTTCCTTCCAACCTACAAATCGCTTATCATTATCCGCATATCTGTGGCGTGGTAGCAGACCATATTTCAGTAGCAAGTAGGCTTCTCTATTACTAACATGTTTGCCGTCTCTGGGGTTCTTAAAGTCCTCAGGTGGTTTTCCTTCGCTCGGGTGATAGATTCGCACTACAGCCATCTCTGGATCCTGTGGGTCGGCGTATACATCATGTACCCACAAATGAAAAACTTCACTGTGCCTCAATCCACCACCATGCATGAGGATTGTGATAGCGATGTCTCGCCAATTATAACGGTCAATGAGATCCAACTCTTTATTTTTGCGTGTTCTCTTGAAACCTTCCCAAAGCAAATTGTGAATCTGACCTTCTGGAAACGCATCGGTGTTTCTATTGGCAGAGTAAGGTTTTCTCCGTTTCATAACGTTACGCACTTGTTTTGCAGTCTCTGCTATTTCGTGCACGTCATCCAAATGTCCTAAAAAGCAGTGGTGACTCTTATTGACATGAGCCATCCAGTTGAGTCTCTGCTCATAGCTAGTAGCCTTTCTCCAAGGGTTTAATTGTGCAGCACCATACTCCTCGTGCAACCAATCCGAAAAACCGCTCAAGGCCGATAATAGAATGTTCGCAGTTTCAACCTTTTTTGGTATCCAATACAGTCCAGATGAATCATAACCATCCTCGTTGATTGTTCCTGAATAAACAGCCACTGTGAATGTATCGAAAAACTCTTTTGCAGAGGTATAGCTGCTCTGATTGGCCTCCGTGTAATCGAGCAATAACCCAACAGCCTGAACCAACTTGTTGTGCCACGATCTACTTTTGGTATAGTGTTTTAACTGATACTCATGTAGTTGCTCAAACACCTTTACTTCGCCATCATGTTCAATTAAGAGAGTGCGAAGGTCTATGCTCCTGGCCGAGCTATCCCTATACGTTTTTGTTATTACCTTTACATGCATCATAAATCCACCTTCATCTCTCAATGTATTTCAGTATTTAGTATGAATACCACCTTATATATTCACTTAAACACTATAAAAAAAGATGTTATACAATAACGTATAACATCAGTTTTAGTAGATTTAGTATGAAATTTTCACCCCATATAATGTGGTGGCTAAGTCCTTTTATTGTATTTGTACAGTTGAGAAATGTTAAGACGAGCAACAATACGTTACGCCAAAACGTATTTGCCTGTTAGTCTCTTAAGGCCGTTCGAACACTTTCTTCCCATCTAGCCATGTTTCCATCACTTTAAGGTTGAGAATTTCATCAGGGTTGATATCAAGAGGATTTTTATCTAGGACTGCAAAGTCAGCAAGTTTGCCAACTTCAATAGACCCTTTAATATGATCTTCACCTGATGCGAAAGCTGACCAAAGGGTAAATCCTTTTAAGACAGTAAGCACATCTAACTTTTCATGGGGCATCCACCCGTTTGTTGGCTGACCTTTTAAATTTTTACGGGTAACAGCACTATAAATGTTAGGCATTATATCCAGGGGTTCAACAGGACAGTCTGAACCAAATGCCATTTGAACACCTGCGTCTAACATGGTTTTCCACGCATAAGTACTTTTCATTCGCTCAGCACCAATACGGGCCTCTACAATTTGCATGTCATAGTCTATAAAAATAGGCTGGACATGAGCTAACACACCTAGTTTTTTCATGCGCTCAAAATGTTCAGGTCGAGTAATTTGACAGTGGACTATGCTGTTGCGTAGGGATAGATTTGGGTACTTGGTTTGGGCTTTTTCAATGGCGTCAAGAGCCATGTCAATGGTACCATCCCCTATGCCGTGAATGGCTGTAGAAATCCCATTTTTTTGAGCCATTTCCACCAGTTCATCTAGGGTGTTTTGGTCATACATGGAAATGCCCAAGATTTCAGGAGCATCTTCATAACCTTTTGAAAGAAAGGCTGTTCGTGCTCCGAGGGATCCATCAGCTAATATCTTAAGAGGGCCATCCGTATAGAACTGACTGCCACGTCCTGTTTTGTAGCCCCTATCAATAAACTTCTTGAAATTTTCAGGGGTCCTAAACAGGGCCTGCTCATTAACTCGAATTGGGAGTGTCCCCTTCTTGTCCATGTTTTCTAATGTAGTAAGAATTTTTAATGTTAAATGTTCAGGATGTACACATAAGTCATCTGATTGAACAGATGTAATGCCGTGGCTAAGTGCGTATTTAGCTCCAGCGATAATAGCTTCTTCCATACTGTCCTCTGAAGGTTCAGGGTAATATGGCTGTAATAAGTTCATTGCATTTTCTCTTAAAATACCTGTTGGGTAACCTTTTTCATCCACATCGAAGGCACCCCCGTCAGGTTGGGGAGAGTCTTTATGTATGCCTGCTATTTCAAGTGCTTTTGAATTACAAACCAATATGTGTCCACACGCTCTGTTGAGTACAACAGGGCGATCAGAAACAATTTGATCTAGGTCTGACGCGGTGGGCAGGTTTGGGACTTGAAAATGGTCTTGATTCCATCCTCTGCCTCGAATCCATGAAGCATGGGTTGAATGAGCGTAAGCTTCTAAGCGTTTCTGTAGATCTGTAATGGACTCTACACCTTCTAACCTACAAAGTCGTAAGGATTCCCCAAATCCTAGTAAATGCATGTGGGAATCATTAAAACCTGGAACCAAGGTTTTGCCATCTAAGTTTACTTCTTTATCAACTCTAAATGATGATGTAATGTCCCTTTTATTTCCAACGGCTACAATGGTGTTATCTTTAATAAGAATGGCCTCAGTCGTTGGATTGGTATCAGAAAGTGTGAGTATGGTACCACTATGGAATAAGATATTCATGCTGCCTCCTTAGCAAGTGTAGTCAATCGTTTTAGTGATAAAGTATTTGGATTAAGACGATTAACTGAGTGGATGATGTAGACTCATAATAGACATAAAAAAGACCTCCATAGGAATATGAAGGTCTGAAACATCAATTAGAAGAACACGTCAATGATGGACCCGCGGGTGAACAAGTTATTTACTGGAACAGGTCTTAAGTTTTGATTATAGCTTAAGTTATATGCTTTTACATTAGCAGGTAACTTAGGTGCGGGTCTAAAACTTCCAGTTGGAATTTTTAAGGCTTGGGCGGCCTTTTTTTCCACTTTCCCAACCGCTGTTTTGAACTCCTTAAGCACCTGTGTTGCTTGTTCGCTATTTTGCTCAAATTGGGCTTCAAACTTTTGTTCATCTATAGTAAGTTCTTTATTTTCATTAAGGTGAATACCTAACTCTTCAAATTCAGCTTCATGTTCTGTCACGGTATTTACAAACTGTTTTTGAAGTAAGTTGGCTTCGATGCTGTTAAGTGTGCTCAAATAAATCATGGACTGGCTAAACTTGTTAGCAAAACGTTTTGCAGCCGCAAGAGCTCCAGTTCCAGATACATCAATGTGAAGGTCAAATGGAACAGTCGTTTCGGCATTCACTTGAATACCAATTTTTCCGTTATCCAGTTCAACTAAGTTTGACGCACTGGTAATGACTTGGTCATCCACTCTCAAAATCGCATCTTGAGCCTGAATGTCAACCGTCGATAAATCAATTGCATCTGCAAGGCTACCACTGATTTGGAAGTCCTGTCCATCCCCACTGGCATTGCCTGTCACTTGTAATGAGGCTTGACCAGCATCTGTTGTTACAACATCGGCAGTGAAATCTACATCTTGTGCGTTTATCGCATCTGCAACAGCAGTGAATAGTTCTAGGTTGCTTTGATCGGGACTTCTTTCAATCAGTAAGTCAGTGACTTCGCCGTCTACTATAAGTTCAATATGATTCAGTGCATCGGAAAGTTGGGTGACTGCATCTGCATCCACCGCATCAGTAGCATTTGTCTGAACCGTAGCGATTTGCTGGACGTCTATGGAATACTCAGCAATGTCAGCATCATCTTCTACTGTGATAGAAACTGCATCAGATGAAAAGTCTGCAGACCTTGAGGCATAAGCATCTCCGCTTGGATCAGTCAGGTCATTGGCACTGTCGTGTAGATCTTTTAGTTTTGTTCTAAAGTCCTCTGAGAAGGACGCTTGATCCGAATAAGCATCATAATTAATCATTTGAGTATAAGTTTTGTTTAAACTCGTCCCAAACAACATAGAAGTTGCCACGCTTGCAGGAGATGTTGACGACGTCTTCAAAGCGTTGTTTCGACTCAGATCTTTACGACTGATGTTGAACAACTTGTAAATGTTGTTATATGCATACATATTTTGAATCATATCGTCACCTCCTTCATAGGCACAGACCACCTACTATCATTATACCCCTTTTTGGTCAACAAATGCAGGGAATAAATGTAATACTTCTAGGGACTTGGGTAATATATTTAAGGTCCTCTAATGCAATTCTAAGAAAGTCTTAATTTGTACTTCCTTTTTGCTTGAGTTACCAAATGATATTCTTGATTTAGAATAAAGGAATCTGGATAGAAAGAAGGGAATTCATATGAACATACAATGCAAAAGCGGACTGCTAGAAATGTGTTTGTTGTCCATATTGTCCCATAATGAAAGTACGGGATTTGATCTGCAATCCATGCTTGATAAAAGGGTACAGGTTGTAGAGGGGACAATATATCCAACCTTAAGACGTATGGTAGATGAAGATGTGATACAAGTTAACTTTAAAGAAATTCAAGATGAGAAACGTAAGGTTTACCAAATTACTCAAGCGGGACTATTACAACTGGAGTCTCAAAAAAAGGAATGGAACAGACTTATACTGGGCGTCAGCAAAATCCTTGGGGGTGAAGATATATGCTTAGAGAAGAATTCATAAGTAGACTTGAAAAACTTCTTAGGTCAATACCTGAAGAAGACCGAAATGACATTATATATGATTATCATGAACATATTGAAATAGCAGTAAATAACGGATTAGATGAAGAGAAAGTCATATCATCACTTGGCTCACCTGAATCTATAGCTAAACAGTACCGTGTGAAGCAGTATATTACAAAAGCTGAATCTACAGGGAGTACGACCAGTGCTTTCAGAGCAATTCTAGCTACCTTAGGCCTTGGTTTCTTTAATATTGTGTTTATTCTAGGGCCATTTCTTGCCATATGTGGTGTTTTATTAGCCTTTGGAATATCATCTGTTGGCGTCATGATTGCTGGAGCGGGCCTTGTAATAGGTGGTATGTTTCCTCAACTCATTCAAGGAATTGACATGCAGGTTGTTGCAACAGGAATGCAGGGGAGCCTAACAGCTGGTCTGTTGTTTGGAGGCGTTGGAACAATTTGTTTAGGTGGTTTGTTGGGGCTTGGAACGGTTGGTTTAACGAAAGGATTTATGACTATGACGATTAAATACTTAGGATTAAACATTAAAATCATTAAAGGAAAAAATGACTAGGAGGGACAAAAATGAGAAGAGCAGCTATGTGGTTGTTTCTAATAATGATTGTGTCTTATTCCATAGCATATGGTGCTGTAAGAGATATGCATATTTCATGGGATGATGATAGCGGTCTTGTAATAAATGACGGTATTGTTTTATTTTCAGATGGGGATCGGTCAAACATCGATGATACCCAGTTTGCTGAAATAAGCGATGTTAAAAGAATAGAAATAAAAGGGATCAGTTCCGATATGCGTATTGTTAGTGAAGATCGAGACAATATGCAAGTAGATTTAAACGGATACTATGTTGCTAGTGGTAGTTATATTCCACCTGAATTGATTGTAACGTCATCGGGATCTACTGTTTTTATTGAAGTTAAACATACAAAACAGCTTACAAACTTCACGAAAGTCTCATTAGATTTACTTGTAACTGTGCCTCAGGCTTATACTTCTGGACTTCAGGTAGAGTCGGTTTCAAGTGATGTTGACATCGTTCAAGGTGAGTATGAGTGGCTGAATATTAACACGGTATCTGGAGATGTAAAGGTAGATAATGTGAAGGTTGATGACCTTAGTGTTGATACTACATCAGGTGAGATTGATCTTGAAAACGGGTCTGGGAAAGTATCTGCTGAAAGTGTATCCGGTGATGTGGACCTTAGGTTTGTAAAACTCACAGATGATATAGATGTTCAAACCACTTCAGGTGAAGTGAAAATTATGGTACCTGACACGGAAAATTTCCAAGTCGATTTCAGGTCAACGTCTGGTGGATTAAGAAGTTTAAAAAGCTTAGACAATATGTCATCTGAAAAACGTAAACTAAATGGTGTTATGGGATCAGGAAGTTATGACATAGAAGTTTCAACTGTATCAGGAGATATAACTCTACGGTAAATGATTTAAGTTTTCTAACAATTCAGACTTATTTTTTAATTTGAAATTCGAATAGTATCGACTCAAAAACGCTTGCATAAAGATTTTGTTCGTGTTAATATTGCTTCAAATGAGCAACTGCACATGGATATCTTTAACTGGGTCCGAGAGGCCTGCAAGATCGTTTATGTACAAACACACTTGGGTTAGGTGTGTTCTTCGTACGAGTTTATTATAAGCTTCTTGCAGCCGCAGGAAGCTTTTTTGTGTTGTCTTGAGTAGGACAGCAGCGTCTCACATTTAATTGGTCCCGAGAGGCCGAAATAGGAGGGTAAATATAATGACGACGAAAGTAATGACGAACGGTGCTTCTAAAAGCACTGGTTTTGACCAAATCAAGCAGTTCATCCTAGGGCTTCAACACCTTGTAGCGATGTTCGGTGCAACAGTTCTAGTTCCAATTCTTACAGGTTTTGATCCATCCGTAGCACTTGTTGCTGCAGGCTGTGGTACTTTAATCTTCCACGTTTGTACAAAGAGAAAAGTTCCAGTATTCTTAGGATCATCATTCGCATTTATTCCACTTATACTAGCAGTTAAAGACATGCACGGCGGTGACCTAGCATACGCACAAGGCGGTATCATGGTAGCGGGTATGTTATATGTACTTTTATCACTATTCATTGGTAAGATCGGTGTAGAAAGAATCAACAAGTTCCTTCCACCTCAAGTTGTAGGCCCAATGATCATGGTAATCGGTTTAAATCTAGTTCCAGTAGCAGTTGGTATGGCTTCTGGTCACTACATGGTAGCGGGTATTACTCTAGCGGTTGCATTAGGTGTGACATTCTTTGCTAAAGGTTTTACAAAGCAACTTTCAATCCTAATCGGTGTGCTTTCAGGATACGCTGTAGCATCGGTACTGGGTTTAGTAGATACAACAGTTGTTTCTGAAGCAGCACTACTAGCAGTTCCGGCGTTTACACTACCTAAGTTTAGTTTAGGTGCAGTCATGACGATTGCTCCAGTAGTAATTGCAGTATTCATGGAACACATTGGTGATGTTAAGACAAACGGCATGGTTGTTGGTGAAGACTTCATAAAAGATCCTGGTCTTAACAGAACACTTCTAGGTGATGGTCTAGCAACAATGTTTGCAGGTATGATTGGTGGTCCAGCAAATACAACATACGGTGAAAACACAGGTGTACTTGCAATCACTAAGAACTACGATCCTAAAATTCTGAGAATCGCAGCAATGTTTGCAATTGTCCTTGGTATGGTAGCTAAGTTAGGTGCAGTACTTAAAACAATCCCTGTTCCAGTAATGGGTGGCATCAGCTTAATGTTATTCTCAATGATTGCACTGATTGGTGTTAGAACGGTAAGAGATAACAAAGTTGAGTTTAACGGGAAAAACATCGTAGTAATGGGCACGATTTTAGTACTTGGATTTGGTGCATCATACATCCAGTCGTGGACAGGTATCACACTAGCAATTCCTGTAACATCAACAGTAAGCATCTCTGGTCTAAGCTTTGCAGCGATCGTAGGTGTAGGCTTAAACGCAGTCCTAAATAGATAGTATATAATCAAACATAATATAAGCTGTTAGACAGGGGGAATCTTGTTTAGCGGCTTTTTTATTTTTTGAAACACCCACCAGGCGTATTACTTTAAATGTTACCAAAATGATTTTGATGAACTTCATGTAATCCAGTTTCTGTTTGGCTTGGAATGGGGTAGAATAGTAATAAGGTAATAGAGTTGGAGGCGTTAAAATGAAACCCATAAAAGCGTTTGCGTGGTTTGGGCTGGCACTTATGTCAGCTGCAATAATATATGGTTTTTTATATGGAGATTTTAGTGGTGAAGGAAGGATGTTCCTAAACCTAGTTTGGGGCCGTGTTACCATGATTGATTTGTATCTTTCCTTTGGTGTATTCATCATATGGATTTTGTATAGAGAATCAAATTGGATTTGGAAGACTACATGGACCCTTTTCATCCTAACCAGTGGCAGTTTTGCTATATGTTTGTATCTTCTGGTGACACTTTATCGGTCACATAACAATCCAAGGATATTTTTTATGGGCCATCCTAAAAAACATTTAAACAAGGTGGAATAAACGTGGATAAGTCTGATAACAAATGGATAAAACGCCTGGATATAGGCAGATTGATTGTAGCACTTGGTGGGATTGTGATATTAGGAGCTTATATGTTAAACCCTGATAGCCTTCCCCTTAACCATATGATGAGCAATATCGTAGCCATGTATGTACTTCTTATGGGAATGAAAACACATATACTTGGTGTCAACCGTACACTGGCTTGGTTTTATATGTTCTTTTCATCAATGATGTTGGTTGTTGTAAACATGATATGGTATAGATTTGGTTAGTTAGAAAGGAACTTTATGCTAAAAAATCTTGGAATAAATACAGTACATGTAGATATAGATAATTTGGGTAGCCTTGGACTTCATCGTATGGAAATGTGTTTAGGTAGGATGGGCACCTATGAAAGCCGTCTTAAGAAGATGCTATCAGATATACAGCAAGCTAAAACTATGAAAATTCCTTTTAGTATACATTTGCCCATGTTTCTGAATGAAGGTTTTGAAGGAGATTATTTAGATGTTTTCTTCTTAGATCCTAATCCAAAGAAGCGGGAAGCGTCTTATGAACTTTTGGAGTATAACCTGAAAGAAATGAAGAACATACAACCCGATTATTGTGTCTTACATTTTGCAGGTGTGTATAGAGAAAAACTAGAACCATACAATGATTTTAAAACAGTTCTTGTGGATGCCTTAAACCGTATTAATAAGTTAGCGACCCAGTATGATACTAAAATACTCATTGAATATATGGGTTCTAATATTTGGTTCAGTGACTATTCGCAGTGGATAGAAGCTGTGTCAACACTTTCGAACGTAGGCATAATTACAGATACAGGGCACTTATATTTTGCAAGTTTGATTCATGGATTTGACTACATGCAGGCATTGGATAAACTATCTGCAGTTTCTGATGCATTTCATTTTTGGACCACAAAAGGTGACAAAGCCTATGCTGAGTCAGACTATTATAAGAAGTACCATCACATCGTTCCTCATATTGAGCAATTAAAAATCGACTCTTGGGCCTTTGATACAGAACAAGTGCTCATGCGTTTAGTTAGGGAAGACAAACCCATCATCATAGAAGCATCTACCCTTTATAAAGGTCAAACTTATTTCTATGATGGTATAAAATCCTTAATTGAAAAAATAAGCTAAGTAGGCATGAAGGAAAAAATATTTCGAAAATCCAGAGAAATATTACTGAGTGATTACGAATGTTAACGAACGATTACAGAATGAGACAAGTCCATGACACATGGACTTGTTTTCTTTTTATATAAATGAAAGGTGGATATAATGAAAACAACTTAAGACAGAGAAAAGTTAAAGCAAAGAATAAAATTTTTAACGGAAGGACGGTGGCTTCATGGAAGTAATCGGCGTTATTGGTTTGATCGTGCTCTATAAGCTACTGGATCAACCGAATAATATGACAGATGCATATGCACTACAAGAAAGAGTAGAAGACTGATGATTGGGTTATCCCCCTCCCCCCTAACTTTAATCATTCATCTTCTTCTTTTTTTTTGAGCTCTTATATTTTGCCTAGCTCGGCGTTGTCGACAATTTTTGCTACGGTTACGTGCGTTTAGCACGCGCCCTGCGCAAAAATTATCTCCGCCTTGATCTAGGCAAAATCTAAGGCTCAAAAGGGTTTTGGGATTATTAGAAGTAAAGGTGTTTAGAATAGATTGCGTTGTCGACAATTTTAGCTACGGTTACGTGCGTTTAGCACGCGCCCTGCGCAAAAATTATCTCCGCCTTGATCTAGACAAAATCTAAGGCTCAAAAGGGTATTGGGGTTATTAGAAGCTAACACTTTTAGAATAGATTACACAAAAAATCACCTTTGGGTTTTATCCGCGGGTGATGTATAGGTTGTATTAGTTCTTTAGGGCTCTTTCGAGCTTTCTTTTGTTAAAACCGACGATGATATCCTCATCGATGAAAAAGGTCGGTACGCCTAGAATACGCTTGTCTATGAGTTCTTTACGCGCATCCTTATCTTCTCGAACATTCTTTTCCTCAAACGGTACACCGCTTGATTCTAAATAATTGCGAGCTGTGGCGCAATGAGGACAGGCTGTCGTTGTGAATAGAACGATTTTTTTCATTAGACAGTCTCCATTCAAAATAAATATACCTTTGCGCTTTGAATTGTTTATACCCCTTGATGGTATCTTGAAACTTCTATATAATCGAATATGCGGGATTATGTTAACCTAAATACCTGCTTTTACTGGTTGATGGAGGCTTATATGCACATTAAAGATATAAATAGAGCCATTACAATGGCTGAAAAATCTGATCTGTTTGATGCATTAAATCAAATGTATGACAACTTACCTGAAGGTCAGTGCGGAGGCTGTACGGCCTGTTGTAGGGAATCTGTACCTACTTTTTTCATTGAATATATTAATATAGTTAACTACTTCAAAGATGATAAAAGATTATTTGAAGAATTGTGGCCGAAACTAATGGACTTCTATTTTACAGAACTCACTGAGAAAAAAGGATGTCCCTTCTTAGATGAACAAGACAGATGTAGCATATATGCGGTACGTCCACTGCCTTGCAGACTTTTTGGTTTCTCATCCTACGAAGAGTATGAAGATAACTTAAAAGCTGTTGAAAAAGGCAACCGAGAAGTCAAAAAATATTATAAAAACGCATTTAATATGGTTTTACCAGATGCTGTTGTTGAATATAAAGTACCATTCTGTACAGATTTTGTGCCTGAAAGAACAATTGGGACAGATGAAAGATTGGACTACTCAGATGTCCTTTTTGGTCTGGACTCAAGGTTCTTAATGAGTGGTATTCTTGACCCAGAAATGATAAACATGACCCTCATTCATTGGTTTGCATTTATGGCCTATGATGAAGACGACGCAGGCGATATGAGAATTCAGATTAGTCAAGAAATTCTGGAAAACGGTACGTCAAAAACCCTTAGAAAAGCGTTGAAAAGCCTAGCGCCTAAAATTTAAAATATTGACAAAATAAAATTTTGCGTCATGCAGTTGACAAGTTCTTTTGCTTTAGTGTATAATATTTGACTTTACTCTGTTAAGGTGATATACTGATATAAGTGACTGATTAGGATGGTGATGCATTTGGCAACGAAGCAGACGCTTACAGAAATCAAACAATGCGTTGAGAACTGTATAGGACAAAGGGTTGTCCTACGCACGAACATGGGTAAACGTAACGCCAAAGAAAGTGAAGGCGTGGTAGAAGAAGTTTATCCGAGTATCTTTATCGTAACTGTCGATGAAGGGCTGGATCGCCAGCGACGTGTATCTTATAGTTATTCTGACATACTAACTGAGACCGTAGAAATTATGGTATGCTCAACAGAGCAACGAATCGAAGCATCGTAATTAATTATACACGTAAACAGTTCTTGAAATTGTGAGAAGAAAAAGAGTTGCGCCTATATATAAATATAGGTGCTTTTTTCTGCTCAGAATTCGGAGTTTGTCCTTACTCTGCGTTGCTCAATTATTCTGAAATCCTCACGTGCGTGTAGCACGCTGCGGTGTTCAAAAGAATTGGCGCCTTGATTAAGAACAAACTCCGAATTCTGAGGGGGTAGGGGTTGGAGGGTTTTGCATTAACTCTAAATGGGTCTTACTATCCTTCGCATAATTAGTGAATTTTAATCTTGTTCTAAGGAATATTATGGATACAGTCTGTATGATGGTGTTAGGAGGAGATTTTATGATGCGATTTGTGTTTTCTATAGTTGTGTTAGGCATAGCAGCCGTTTACTATGCTTTTAAAAAATCGGGTGGTTACAAATGGGTGTATGGCAATGGCAGAATAGTTGAAGTAGCTGAAACTGTTGACCCGTATCAGCGCGTAAGTGTTCATCATAGCATTAAACTGGATGTGGTCCATGGTGACTCCAACACCCTTGTGATTGAAGCGGATGAAAATATTGTAGAGTATTTAAATGTATATACTGAATCAGGTTGTTTACACTTGGGAATCCAACCTGATGTGATAATAAAAAGAGGTCGTATTCATGCAAAGGCTACGGCTAAAGGTCTTAAATCGATTCGTGGTACAGGTGCGACCGAAATATCTTTAGCACCGAAAGTTGTTGATCCATTACAGTTTGACGTTAAAATTACAGGCGCATGTGATTTTACAGGTTCTATAGTTTCTGAAGAAGTAGTCTTTCAAAGTTCTGGAGCAGCAAATTGTAAAGTGCACACAGACTCAAAATCTTTTAATCTGAAACTTTCTGGTGCATCAGAGTTTAGAGGTACTGGTCAGGTTGAATCCTTTGACTTAAAGGCCAGTGGTGCAAGCTCCATCAAAGGAAAAGAACTAATGACAAATTCTGCATTCATAAACTTAAGTGGTGCTTCGAGTGTGAAATTAAAGGTTCTCAAGTATGCGGAAGTTACCGCATCTGGGGGATCAGATATTGTACTGCTTGGACAACCTACAATTGGAAAACAATCTGTTGGATCAGCCAGTAGTTTCAAAGTTAAATAAGGACACATTACACCTTAGCTTAAGTGAACCGACCCTAAAAGATTAGACTAAAATCTAATTTTCATGAGGTCGGTTTTTTAATGAAAAATACTGTTTTGCAAATGCTGCGATAAACAGCGAAATGCCCTAGTTGTACATGTACAACTAGGATGTGTGCTTTTAATAACAATGATGTGTTCCAGTTTGATTGAAATAGTTCCAAAAATTAAAATATTCAAAAAATTATAAAAAATTAATATTCAAATAGAATAATATGTATACATCAAATCCATAAAATGTAAAAAGCTAAAGCGTCCTCTGAGCCACTAAAAGCCCGAATAGTTCGAGTATGTGTAAAAAAACGGAAAAATATTCAACGGATGAATATTCGATAAATAACCTAAATGTTTAGAAAATTCAAAGATTAGCTACACCTATTGATTTGCAATGCTTATGCACAAAATGTATACTAGAACGCACAAGGAAATAAAATGAATAAATTGGAAACAAATGACAACATACAAGAAAATCTACGGTGAAAGGGTGTCTATATGAGTCAAGATAAAAGGTTACAGGTCTACTCTGAAATTGGAAAACTAAAACGTGTTTTACTTCATAGACCTGGCGAAGAAATCGAAAACTTGACACCGGATTTAATGGATAGACTCTTGTTTGACGATATTCCATATTTAAAAGTTGCTCGTGAAGAGCATGATGCATTTGCTCAAATATTTAGAGACAACGACGTAGAAGTATCATACTTAGAAGATCTAATTGCACAAACGTTGGAAAATGGGGATATCAAAAAGCAGTTCATCAGTCAGTTCATTACTGAAGCAGGTGTGCAAGGCGTTAAAAAAACAGCAGCACTAACTGAGTACTTCAATTCGTTTGCAACGAATCGTGACATGATAGACAAGATGATGGCAGGTATCCGTAAAGGTGAAGTTTCCATTATTGGTAAGAGTACATTGGCGGATTTGGTAGATTCATATTATCCATTCTTAGTAGACCCAATGCCAAACTTATACTTTACCCGTGACCCATTTGCAACAATAGGCACTGGTGTTTGTCTAAACAAAATGAGAACCATCACAAGATGTAGAGAAACAATTTTTGCTAAATACATATTTGATCACCACCCAGAGTTTGGTAAGTTTAATACGCCATTCTGGTATGACAGAGATGAAGATTATGCCATTGAAGGTGGCGATATTTTAGTGCTTTCTGAAAAAGTACTGGCAATTGGTGTATCTGAAAGAACAGAAGCTGCTTCAATTGACCAGCTAGCTCGCAAAATATTTGCTGATGGTCAGGAGTTTGAAGTTATATTGGCTCTAGATATTCCGAAACGTCGCGCTTTTATGCATCTTGACACAGTATTTACTATGGTGGATCGTGACAAGTTTACAATTCATCCTGAAATCGAAGGTCCATTAACTGTGTATTCTATTAGAAAAGGCAAAGAAAAAGGTGAAATAATCATTGAACAGGAGTCAATGGTATTAAGAGATTTACTGATGAAGTATCTTGAGCTAGATGATGTTCAGTTGATTCGTTGTGGTGGCAAGCGTGGTGTAGATGCAGGTCGTGAGCAGTGGAACGACGGTTCAAATACCCTAGCGATTGCACCGGGTGAAGTCATTGTGTATTCAAGAAATCATGTTACCAATCGCCTTTTAGAAGATGCAGGTGTGAAACTTCATGTAATGCCATCTTCAGAATTGTCCAGAGGTCGTGGTGGCCCACGTTGTATGTCAATGCCGTTATACAGGGAATTATTATAAAGATAACAATCAATTGAATAACTTAAAAATACAATTGATTAAATATTAATATATTTGTATAATAATACAAGTATTCATAACAACAGACTAGTGAGAAAGCCCGGATGTTCAATTGCACCTTACATAAAAACTCTGTGAATGACCGGGATAATGACTGAGTTCGCGTATTTTAAGGAGGAACTGCAATGCCAGTAAACATGAGAGGTAGACATCTAATAACACTGAAAGACTATACACCAGAAGAGATCCGCTATCTGCTAAATCTGTCTGCTGACCTGAAAGCGAAGAAGCGCGCAGGCATCAAAGGCGACCTATTAGAGGGCAAAAATATTGTACTTCTATTTGAAAAGACATCAACAAGAACGCGTTGTGCTTTCGAAGTTGCAGCATTTGACGAAGGTGCTCAAGTAACCTTCCTATCGAATAGCCAAATGGGTAAAAAAGAATCTATTGAAGATACGGCTAAAGTACTTGGCCGTTACTATGATGGTATTGAGTTCCGAGGCTTTAAACAAGCTACAGTTGAAGATCTAGCAGCAAACGCTGGTGTTCCTGTATGGAACGGTCTAACAGATATGTACCATCCAACTCAAATACTAGCAGACTTCTTAACGGTAATGGAACACGTTAATAAGCCCCTAAACCAAGTAAAGTTTGTTTATGTTGGCGATGCTCGAAATAACATGGGTAATTCTCTCATGATCGGAGCAGCTAAAATGGGTATGCATTTTGTTGCTCTTGCACCAAAAGCACTTTGGCCAGCTGAAGATTTAGTGGCTGAAATGAATGAAGTTGCAAAGGAAACTGGTGCAATAATTGAGCTTACAGAAAATGTAGATGATGTTAAAAACGCAGATGTCCTATATACAGATGTATGGGTATCTATGGGTGAAGAAGACCAGTTTGCAGAACGTATTGAACTATTAACACCTTACCAAGTCAATATGGATATGGTTAAGAAAACAGAAAATAATGACGTGATATTTATGCACTGTCTACCTGCATTCCATGATGAAAAGACTGTGATTGGTCAAGAAATTAAAGAAAAGTTTGGTCTAAGTGCTATGGAAGTTTCTGATGAAGTATTTAGAAGTAAACATTCAGTAGTCTTTGATGAAGCTGAAAATAGAATGCATACTATTAAGGCGGTCATGTGTGCAACTGCAGGCAAGCTATAAGCACTGAGAGTTCTTCCAACTCTTCGTTGTAACAAATTTAGAAATCCTCACGTGCCTTAAGCACGCTGTGGTGTTCAAAATTTGTTACGCCTCGATTTGAAAGAATCTCAGCACTTACTGTAAGCACCTAGATTGTCGTATCTCTTCGTTGTAACAAATTTAGAAATCCTCACGTGCCTTAAGCACGCTGCGGTGTTCAAAATTTGTTACGCCTTGATTTGAAAGAATCTCAGCACTTACTGTAAGCACCTAGATTGTCGTATCTCTTCGTTGCAGCCAATTGAGAAATCCTCACGTGCCTTAAGCACGCTGTGGTGTTCACAATCGTCTGCACCTCGATATACAAAAATCTATGCACTTACTTATAAAAGTAGAGTTCACAACTCTTCAGTCAATTTTATGTAAAGACGGCTCCTTGTGTTTTTTAGGTGTCCTGAACATAAATCAATGTGTATGATCCAAATGAATATAATAACTGCGGGCATCTGGATCTCCAGATGCCCTATTTCTTCTAAGTTTAGTTAATGAGTATAGTGTACGCGTACAACTTGGCATTCCTACAATGTGTAGTAGTTTGCCCTGATTAGGTTAGTGGAGGGAATGAATATGAAGCAAAAAATTGTAGTAGCATTAGGTGGAAACGCTTTAGGTAAAACACCAAAGGAGCAACTGGGTCTAGTTAAAAATACAGCTAAACCAATTGTCGATCTTATTCAAGATGGTCACGAAGTGGTTTTAGCGCATGGAAATGGCCCCCAAGTTGGCATGATAAACCTAGCTATGGAAACGGCTAGCACACATGAAGGCGCTGGGACACCAGAAATGCCATTCCCAGAGTGTGGTGCAATGAGTCAGGGCTACATTGGCTTCCATCTACAAAATGCCATTAGAGAAGAACTCTTATCTCGTGAGATGAAAACACCTGTAGCAACTGTAGTGACACAGGTTATTGTAGATAAAGATGACCCTGCTTTCACAAATCCAACAAAACCAATCGGTTCGTTCTATTCAAAAGAAGAAGCGGATAAACTGGCTTCTGCCAAAGGTTATAAAATGGTAGAAGATGCCGGTCGTGGCTGGAGACGTGTTGTTCCGAGTCCAATTCCTGTAGACGTAGCTGAAAAAGAAACAGTAAGTACCCTAGTTGATGCAGGTCATGTAGTTATAACTGTAGGTGGTGGTGGTATTCCAGTGGTTCAAGAAGGTCATGGACTGGTAGGTGTACCTGCTGTTATTGACAAGGATTTTGCTTCAGCAAAGATTGCTGAAATACTAGATGCAGATTATTTAATCATCTTAACAGCTGTTGAAAAAGTTGCAATTAACTTTGGTAAGGAAAATGAAGAGTGGTTAAGTCAACTGGACATCCCAACCGCTGAAAAACTAGTTGGTGAAGGTCACTTTGCACCAGGTTCAATGTTACCTAAGGTAAAAGCCGCTATGCAATTTGCAGACTCTAAAGCTGGTAGAAAAGCCCTGATTACATCACTTGAAAAAGCTAAAGAAGGTATTATGGGTCAGACAGGTACCCTAATAACTAAATAGAATATAAGAAAAGCCTGAATTCTTAATTGAATTCAGGCTTTGTTGTGTAAGTAATACTGGGGAAATGACGTTTTATGCAGTTTGTGTTCCATGATCAACCAGCGTGTTTAAAGGCATTGGATATGCATAGTAATACCCTTGGCAAACATCACAGCCATATTGCTTAAGAAGTATACATTCAGCTTCGACTTCTACCCCTTCAGCAACAACCACAAGTCCCATTCCATGTGCAAGTTGAATAATATTTTGAATGACATTTTGGCGTTTGGCGTCTTTATGGAAGTTGTGTATGAAAGTACGATCTAACTTAAGTTCATCAATCGGTAAATCAATAATATGACTGAGTGACGAGAATCCAGTTCCAAAATCATCAAGACTTATTCGTAGTCCCATTTTGCTTAAACGTTCCAAAATGGCTCCAACAGATTTAGTGTCATGTATGAGTGATGTTTCTGTTATTTCTATAGTAATCTGCTTAGCATCAATGCAGTGGGCCTCTATGGCCTGAACAATGGAGGGGATAAACTCAGGGTGTAAAAGCTGAACAGCAGACACATTAACAGAGGTACATAGTGTTTTGCCATGTGCTTGCATGTACGCAATGTCCATACAAACTTGGTCAAAGACCATTTTTCCAATGGGTATAATAAGTCCTGTTTCTTCAGCGACAGGTATAAATTCTCCTGGTGAAATGCGTTTACCTAACCAAGTCCAGCGTAGGAGTGCCTCTACATGAACTTTATCTGTTTGTTCACATGTAATGAGGGGTTGGTAATGGATTTCGAAGTTCTCACGCATATGTGAACTTTCTAAAGCATTAATTAAGTAGTGACGCTGCTCAAGTTCGTCCATCATAGAGTTGTTGAATATTGCATACTGATTTTTACCATTGTTTTTAGCTTGTTCAAGGGCGATATCTGAACATTTGAGAATACTCTCAACGTCGTGTGCATAAGCTGTTGGGAAGTTACTAATTCCAATACTACATGTAATTCTTAAGTGTGTTTCCTTCCAGTCCATTTTACCGTTAAACTCTGAAAGAATAAGTTCGGCTAGGGCAGTTGCTTGTTCTGGTTTATGTGTAATAATGACAAACTCGTCTCCACCAAAGCGGTACAGGTCTGCATAGTCTGGTAACATAGTCATTAAACGTTTACTGATCTTAGCCAGTACTTCATCTCCTGTGAAGAAACCCATTAAATCATTGATGATTTTAAAGTTATCAATATTAAGGGATAAAATTGCGTGGGCATCTTTCTCATCGATGGCTTCGTGTAAATGGTTAACAAGTGACGAGAAGTTCGGTAAACCTGTTGTTAAATCATATAAAGATAGCTGAGTAATTTGTGCTTGTGCATGTTTTGCAACATCTACATCTTTAAATGAGCCATGGATATGTGTAGAAGAGCCTTCAACTACAACCTGGAAACGAACTCGAACCCATTTGAATCCACCCGCACCACACTTAACTCGGATTTCAAACTCTTTATTTTTAGAGCTCAGTGAACGAATCATATTTCTTAGGGAGCTGAAGTCTTCAGGAATCCAACTTTCAGGCAGTTTGTTCCAGTCTTGTTGGTGTACGCGACTAATCCAGAAATCTGCAGCGTGTTCAATTTCGCTTTTCTCTAACTCTAGCCAGTCTTGTAAAGGTTTTGATACTGTCATGGTGTCCGACTCGAGTTGGAACTCCCATAAGCCGTCTTCGGACATATCAACAGCAGTTTGGAACTGACCTTCAGCAACGAGTTCTTCAAATCTAGAAAATAAATCGATTTCATCTTCCGTAATTGAATTAGGATTTTTTGATGTGTTATATAGCAGGACAGAGAATATTCCAAGTCCAGCACCACCTAAAAGAGGTACTATAGCGGACCCTGTTTGACCACTTAACATTGAAAATCCAAGGGTATACATAAATAGGGCAGCTAGATTGTAAAGGACACCAGACGGTGAAACGTTTAACCTATGCCTGAATGTTTC
>Ga0070724_10000166_pt1 | contig 58731 bp, 46 predicted proteins | sample tdDd001_FD_67278 | JGI IMG/M metagenome (GOLD analysis project Ga0070724, IMG submission 67278) | Marine sediment microbial communities from the Atlantic coast under amendment with organic carbon and nitrate - tdDd00.1 | ecosystem: Environmental > Aquatic > Marine > Coastal > Sediment | place... | reverse complement strand
GCGCTTGGAAAAGATAAAGCCCGTGAAGCTGTAAGTATATTTGTATCAAAGTTTAAAGAGAGTTTTGGAAACGTTCGATGCCATGATTTGACGGGGTATGACTTTTCTGACGAGGTTCAAAAACAAGCTTTTGTTGATAGTGGAACAAAAGAGCGTGTATGTATGAAAGCCGTGGAGTTCTCTGTTGATTTAGCCCATGAAATGATTGTTAACCATGAGGATGGTTATAAAAGTATAGCGGATTAAACAAGAAGTTAATAATGTATAGCGGTGCTGAACGCTAGACATTCTAAGTTGCGCATTTATTACAATACAAAAAGGAAAAAAACCTCTCATGGGGGAGAGGTTTTTCCGGGTTGAGTTGATATGGGTGGAAGATTGGGGTCAGACTTAAATCTGACTGTGGGAGAACTTCCAAGTTAATTGTACTCTCAAAACGTGTTGATTTCAGTATTTATGCATAAACGGCACTTTAGATGACATATTTGGATTAGATTTCGTATTAAATTTAAACTTGCACAAAAAAGGCAACTGGAGAGATAGACCAGTTGCCTTTTTGTACCAGTGAATCGTTTGAAAATTCTCATTCATAATTAACATGAGAAGGCACAAACTCTGGTTCGGTAATCATACCGATTAAGGAAAATGAGTTATGATCTAGAGGGCTCAGTATTAAGCGCTCGAGTCAATCTTTTTGTGTGACTTTTTTCGTATGCTCCAACAACTAAACTAAACATAACAGGAATAATAACCATTGTTAGGAAGGTGGAAACGATTAATCCTGACATGAGCGAAACAGCCATAGGTGCAAACAAACTGCTGCCTGATAGTGCCAGTGGGATTAAACCCATGACGGTTGTTCCAGCACTTAAAATAATCGCATTAAACCTTTTATCTACTGCATCTAGACATGCATTGTTAAGAGATGCACCTGACTCTCTAGCCTCGTTAATATATTCAATTAACAATATTCCATTTTTAACAACCAACCCAATTAAGGCTATAACCCCAAGAACTGCTGTCAAAGACATGGGTTGATTAAATACGTATAATCCCAGTACAGATCCAATTAAAGATAAAGGTATTGTCATGAGTATGATAACGGGTTGTAAGAACGAACCAAACTGAATAACAAGAGTTACATAAATGAGTAGAATGGCTAACACAGCGAGGCCTCCAGCGACACCGAAGTACTTCTGAATACTCTCTCTTTCACCATCAAATGTAACTTTGATCCCTGTTGTATCAAGTGTAGGTAAAATATTGTGTTCAATATAAGTTGCAACAATGCTTGGGTCAGCGTTTGGCATGGTGTCAGCCAATACTTCTGAAGCAATTTTTCTATCATATCTATTGATATTGTCTAACTTTTTTCCTAAGTTTACTTCACTAAATACATGCATAGGTATTTTGTTGTTTGTTAGGGAAGACTTCACTTTAAAGGTTTCGATGTCTACAGGATCTTCCATGTTGCCTTTTATGACTATGTCGTATTCCTTACCATCACGTCGGTACACGGACGCGTCATAGCCGTATAAAGCAAGATTTAGTTGTTTTTGAATATCGTATTTCATCATACCCATACTGCTTGATTTATCGGTATCTACATCAACTTCAAATTGGAAGGTGTACGGTTTGAGATTGTTGCGTACATTTAATGTGCCTTCTACGTCACGTACTTTATCTGTAAGCGTTCTAGTAAATGCATCAACTTGTTCAACACTGGTGCCAGATACACGCATTATGATTTTGGCGTCTTGAGGTTCAGCGTACTGCAATCTGTTTACTGTACATTTTCCAGCTGTTATTTTACTATCTAACAAAGTCTGAATATGGGTTGCAAATGCATCACGTGAGTGGAAACGTGCTTGTGTCTTTTCACCTAAATCGAACTTGATGAGCATTTGTGCATAATCTTTTGAAGGGGTAGCAGGTGGCATTGTTATATAAAATTTTGGCATACCATCCCCAACTGCAACGGTATAACTTGTTATTTCAGGCTCATTTGAAAGGACTTGTACAACCTGGTCAGCTAGTTTTTCAGTTGCATTAATGTTGCCAGGTAATTCTGATCGAATATCAATGTAAAATAAGTCTTTATCAACATAAGGGAAGAACTGACTCTCTAGCTGAGGTGTTATGAATACAAGAACGAGTGCCAATATGATGAATACAAGTGCAGTCATTGATTTCTTTCTCTTTAGACCCTGTTCAAGTAACCGTCTGAAAAAACCACGAACTCGGCTTGGTTTCTTAGATTTATTCTTGGTAGGTTTAAAAACCATGCTAGATAATGCAGGTGTAACTAACATAGCGACCAAGTAGGCTGCTACGATTGAAATGATTAATACCAGTGGTATTGCTTTCATAAACGAACCGGCAGCTCCAGGTAGACCAAGTAGGGGAGAAAATGCTAATACGGTTGTAACTGTTGCTGTAAAAACAGGTACAGATGCTTTATGAGTAGAAAGTTTTGCAGCTGTGATGTTGTCTATGCCTTTATCAATTTCTACTTGGATACTGTCACTAATAACAATTGCGTTGTCAACGAGAATACCCAAAGCAATAATAAGTGCTGTTAGAGATATTTGATGGATTTTTAAGCCGGTAATATACATAACCCCGAAAGTCATCAGAATGGATAGGGGAATTGCAGTTGAAACAACTGTTGCATTTCTAATTCCCATACCTACGAATACTACAACAACAACAAACAAAATACCTTGTAAAAGGTTGTTCATGAAATCCCCTGTAGAAGTAGCAACGTCTTCAGGTTGATAAATAACTTCTTCTACAATTAAGTTCTCGGGGAGCCCTGATTTAACAAGATCTAAGGTTTCGCGAACTTCTTTCCCAATAAGAACTACATTTTTACTATCTTCAAAATAGCCGGTGAGTAAAACCGCATTATCACCATTTTGTTTAAACTTTGAAGCCCCATCTTCAACATCCATGTAAATATCGGCAATGTCTTTTAAGCGGGTTACAACACCTGTTTCTGTTGAGACGCTAACAATTGCATTTTTAATATCGTCTATAGATGTGTAAATACCTGGGGTTTTAACATTAATTCTAATATCGCCTTGTTCAATTGATCCAGATGGAATTTCAACGTTTTGAGCTGCTAGGATTTTAGCCAAGTCTTCAATTGAAATATCCATTTGATTTAAAAGTTTAAGGTCAACATCTACTCGAACTTCTTTCTCAAGTTCTCCATCAATACTAAACTTACTTACACCATCAATTTCTGTTAGAGCTGATTTGAACTGGTCTCCAAATGATGCAAGTTGTTCATAGGTATATGCATCACCGGAAAGGCTAATCACCATACCAGCAGTCGAAACCAAATCGGTATCTATGATGCTGTCCATAACACCACTTGGTAAATCACTTTCAGCATCCTTGACAGCATTTCGAACTTCTTGCATAGCTGTATCGTTGTCCACTTTCATATCGAAAAACACAACTACAATGGACATGGATTCTTTAGCGTAAGATTTAATATAGTCATAGCCATCTATTTCGTAGAGTTTATCTTCAACTTTCTTTGTAACAAGGTCATTTACGTCTTTTGCAGATGCACCCGGGTAGGGTGTAATAACCATAGCGGCCGGGAAAGATACATCAGGACTTTCTTGTCTAGGGAGTAGGTAGTAACCCACTGAGCCCATTATGGTTAAGATCACTGCTAGAAATATAGTTATACGGCGTTTATCTATTGCAATATCTATGAGATTTTTCACGGTGATCACTCCTACTTAGTTGATTCTTCAATTTTGACTTGAATGCCATCCGATAAATTGTTCATGCCTGATGTGACAATACGTTCACCAGTTTTTAGCCCTTCGACATTTACTAAGACACCTGATGTGTCCAGCGGGGTAACGGTCCTCTTGTAAGCTCTTTGGCCGTCAGTGACAAATACGAAATCTTCACCCTCAGATAATAATGCAGATATTGGAATCCACATTCCATTTTCCTGACCGACTTCAATGTCTGCTTCTGCGATAGATCCTAGGTGAAACTTTTGGTCTTTGACAGTAATCTCAGCCATGTAGGTTCGAGTTGCTTTGTCAGGAGCTTCATCAATTCTTGTTACTTGACCCTTTGCTAATTGGTCGTCTACCTGAATGTGGACTGTGGTACCCACAGTAACATCTTTGAGATTTTTTTGGGGTAATCCGACTTTAATAACTTGAACAGAACTCCTTTGAACAGCTACTGGATATCCTTGAGGAACCAGTTCGCCAGCTTCATAAAGTGTTTTTATTATGCTTCCACTTGCTTGGGCATAAATGTTTGTATCTTCTAATAAAGCTTTTTTATAGTTCAAATCAGCTTTTGCTGCACTTAATTGTGTAATGGCTTGATCGTGTGTAGCTTTTGAAACTTCAGCTTTTACTGTAACTTGGTCAAGTTTATCTTTTGATACGCTTCCGGCTTGATAAAGTGCTGTCATGCTTTTTAATAGGTTGCGGTCGTATTCTTTTGCCTCTAGTGCTTTCGCTATGTTTAATTGGGCTGCTGAATACGTGGCTTGGGCAGCTTCGTACTGGAAAGATAAATCTTGAATATCTAACTTAGCAATTGGATCACCCTGCTTAACAACTTGTCCATCTTCAACATATATTTCACTTAAACGACCACTCGACTTAAAGCTGTATTCAATCTGGTCTTTTGCATCAACGACACCAATATAATGCTGGGTGATGGGTTTGGATTCAACTTGGACTTCCATAACGGCAATAGACCGAACTGGACCTTTAGGTTCAGCTGCTTTAGCTGTTGTGCAACCTGTTGTTCCAACAGCTAATAATGTACATAGGCTAATAAGTCCCAAAGATTTTGCTAACTTCTTCATAATATACCTCCTAGACTTTTTATACTAGTTTCGTTAATTTAGTATAAAAACGTGTGAAAAAAGAGCCCTTAATTACAGGGCGGGATTTCACGGACCAACACACCTTCAATTATAATGATAAGTGCGTTCTTTAAATTGTGTGCCATTTCCACAGGTGTTTTTGATGTTTCAATCATTTGCTCACGAACTATCGATTGTAAACTGGTTAGGAATTTAACGTCGATATCTTTGCGTACATAACCATCTTTTATACCCCGTTCGTAAAGTTCAAGAAGTGCCTGAGTCATTCTCTCTTCACGTGCGTTGTATTCTATTGCAAGATTTGGATATTGTACGATGAGTTCACGAATACTTGCCACATCATAACGTTCAAATATTAATGGAATCCTTTCAGTTAAAGAATAAAGCGCTTTAAGAGGCTCGTCTGAACGTGTCGCTTGCTCTAAAACTGCTGAGTATTCGTCTTGAACTGCAAAGACCACCTTTGAAAGCAACGATTCTTTATTTCCAACAATCTTGTATAAGGTGTTTTTCGCTACCCCGGACATTCTTGCTAGATCGTCCATGTTCCAACCTTTATGCCCATATTTATTTAGTAGTGTCCAAACATTGTCGTAAATCCTTTTTTCGACAATTTGATTCCCAGCTTTCATTGAATTGATCCCTCGTTTCTATACGATATTAACCAAAGGAGTATAAAAAGTCTATATGGTTTAACGATTCTTCACACAAAATTTATATTTTCATAAGAATTACATCTACCATTATACGATATTATTTCCATCTTGTGATATATTAAAATAAGACGTGAGGAGGAGACCAATGACAGTTAATGAAGCAGTAAAATATGCGCTTTCAAAAAAAGGTGCAGAAGAAACATATCCATTTGATGAAACAACATTGGTATTTAAAGTTGCGGGGAAGATGTTTGGTCTGGTGTACGACCATAAAGGACAACTGGGACTTAATCTGAAGTGTGACCCTGAACTAAACCTTGTTTTAAGACAACAATATGAAGGGGTATTTCCTGGTTACCACATGAACAAAAAACACTGGAATACCATTTTGTTTGATTCAGATGTACCTGATGAAGAGATTTATAAGTTTGTAGACATCTCTTATGATATTGTTTTTAAATCTCTGACCAAGAAACTTCAGAAATCTGTATTAGAAGATTAAGAGATACTAAGCTGTATTTATTCTAATTGCTAGGACAAGACTAATACTCAAAAACTAATAGAATTAATGATTTAATAATAGAACCGCACTCATTGAGTGCGGTTCTTAGTTTAGGGAGAGGTTTTGCGACTTTTGATGTCATAAAATAGAGTGATTCACCGTTAATGATAATCACATCTGGTTTATGTTTTTCTATTATTTTAGGAATATGTGGGCCAAACAAAGAATCACCTGCTATATTTTGAGAATGCTAATTTTACCTTTTTCTTATAGAGATGATGCAACATAAATGCTAATACATTGTCAATTCCATTTAACATAAATCCAGAGTTGTGTGGTGATCCAACATTAAATAGAGGATGTGCGCCATACTCCAAGTGAGTTGTCTCGATGTAGCTTGCAGATTCATTACCATATAGCGATGCTACGAAATCGAGTGCGACTTCATATGAACCAATAGCTGGTCCGGCTGTGTAGTATTTTCCATCAACTGCAGTTTCGTGTTGGCTCTCTTTGGCTTGAATGGCTGGGAGAATTTTTTTTGCTTGAATGTTGGTTGTGCTTTCTTTTCCAACTAATAATGCTGCAGACCCTGCAACAAATGTACCCATTCAAACGCCAATAAGTGCTTTAACATTAACGGATTGTTCTTTGAAGAAAGATAAAACATCATCATCTACGGTTTCATTAGGTAATACAGCTCCGGCGATTAAGACGTCAAGTGGAGGACAATCATTAAATGTTTTTGTCGATTGAATGGTTGGACCAAACAGTGTTTTTATATCTTGTTTTTCTTTCCAAATATAATGAAATTCAGTATTCGGCAAAGCGTTTAGAACATCAACAGCACCAATAACGTCAGGCAAATACATATTAGGTGCAACTAGTATGCCCACCTTTAAAACATCTTCTTTTGCTTTTTTAGAGAGTAACGGAGTATATGCGCTAAAGCGAATTTTGGGATCGTATTCTAAGACAGATTCAATTATTTTTGTGAAGAATGGACCACGTGTTTGATGTAGTACTTCGAATGCTGCTTCAATTGCACTTGTAGATGGGCCACACGTAAAGAATTTTCCACTATGAACAAATGTCGATGACTTAATTGGTGTTAGCCCATTCTTATTCATGACTTCAATTGACTTGGCGTCTGAAGTAACTTGATGATTGTTTAACAATGAAGATTTCTCGAGGAGCTGAACGCCATTTGAAATAGCGATTACATGTGTTGCCTTTTGTGCTGTTTTTTTTATAAAATTTTGAATTTCATTATCATTGATATTGCTTTGGTTGGTTTCACCAACAATGAATATATCTATATGTGGGCAGTTATCAAATGACTTTGTAGCAAGCATCTTAAAACCTGAACGATCATGAACTGCTTGTCCATCTTTTGAAATATAGTGGACTGTGTTTAATGGATGTGGGTGTAGAATTGCATCCAACTCTACAATATCCGAATTTCTAAATCCTGGTGTGAGTAAAAAACCGATAGTTAACCTTTTCATAAGTCCTCCAGACTTGTGTATTGTTTATTCTGTACAGTGTACAGATATTATTATATATCGCCACGAATAAGTCAAGACCCATGTACAAAAAAGTAAACATTGATATAATAAAGAGAGTATGAAAGTGAAGGAGTAAATTATGCATAATAGTCCACAAACGAAACAACGTATTATTGACATAGCAATGGATTTGTTTGAGAAAAAGGGTTTTGATAAAGTTTCTATTAAAGAAATATGCAGTGAACTAGGGTACGGAAGAAGTGCATTTTATTATCATTTCAGATCAAAAGAGCAAATTTTAATGGAACATTTTAAATCCGAAAACATATATTCTACAAAAACAGTGTCGTGGATTTTGTCTGGACAAAACTATGTTGAAAAAGCATTACGCGTGCAACTTGCTTGTTCCAAACATTTAGCAATAGGTGAATCAACGAATATAAATCATTTGTTGTCTTATGGTATTTCAAAAGGGTTCACTAAAGGACTGTTTGATATAAGTGAGATTAAAAACCTACTTTTGCCTATAGTTAAAGAGGGGCAGGAAAAGGGAGAAATATTAAATAAATTAGATGCTAACTTGATTTGTGATACTGCAATAAGCATTCAACTAGGCACATTGTTGACTTTTGTGTACGGTGAGGAAAAATTTGATTTTGAGCTTGAATTAAGTAAACGTCTTATGACTTTGTATGGTGTAAAGCATAAATAGAAATGATAAAAATTGAATAAACAAGAGTATTAAGTGTAACGATTTCATTTTTTAAGAATGAAATCGTTTTCTTTTTGTGTGAAAATACAAAGCGGATATTAATATCAAAATCTTGATCTTTTTATAGTATTTATACATAGCATCGGCGAATATAAGTTGAAAATTAGGCTTGATGTCCATAAAAACGACTATTTTGAATATTTCTATTAATGCAAAATCTAAGTGCTTTTTATATTCAATATGTAAATATTCCATACTGTTTTATTTTTTGAAGCCTGTAAAATGTGTGATATGACCAAAACAAGTAAAAATCATTCAAACAACATCGTTAAAATTAAGTAGGGGGAAAACACGTGTCAGAAATTACAAAAAGGTTGAAGAAGGAGTCTTTTCTTGAAAGCTTCTTCGAACTCAAAAAAAATGGAACAGACATTAGAACAGAAGTTATCGCAGGACTAACAACGTTTGTTACTATGGCTTACGTTCTTCTAGTAATACCAAATATACTTAAAGTAGCAGGGATTAATGCTCAAGGCTTAGTTGGAGATGCAGCAGCAGGGCTGTCAATGACCAACGATCCGGTGATTGCATCTATATTTGCCGCAACATGTATAATATCCGCTTATGGAACACTTTCCATGGCTTTATATGCTAAACTTCCATTTGCAACAGCACCAGGTTTAGGTCTAACTGCATTCTTTGCTTATAGTGTTTGTTTAACCATGGGATACACATGGCAGCAAGGTATAGCAGCGGTCTTTATATCAGGTTGTATTTTTATTCTTATCACAATTACATCTGTAAGAGAGAAAATCATAGATGCATTACCTCAAAACATTAAAACAGCAATTAGTGCTGGGGTAGGTTTGTTTATAGCCTTAATCGGTCTAAAAAGTGGTGGTATTGTTGTTTCAAATCCTGCAACACTTGTAGGTTTTGGAGACTTTACAAACCCAGCTGTATTACTAACTCTAATTGGTCTGACATTAATGGTTGTTCTTATTGCTAAAAAAGTAAAAGGTGCAATGTTAATTTCAATTATTATTACAACGCTTATTGGTATTCCAATGGGCATTACAAACATAGAAGGCGTTCAGCTGTTTTCCATGCCTCCATCAATCGCACCGACCTTCATGAAATGGGACTTTGCTGGTTTATTGAGCAGGGGGCAAGGTGGTCTTGTTGGTGCCATTACAAGTATTGCAATGGTTGTTTTAACGATTAGTTTCGTAGACTTGTTTGACAACATTGGTACTTTAATTGGTACAGCTGAAAAAGCAGATATGATTGAAGAAGACGGAAGTATTCGTAACTTAAACAAAGCCCTTTTATCAGATTCAGTTGCGACAACTTTAAGTTCATTCTTTGGAACAACAACAACTTCTACATATGTTGAATCCAATGCAGGGATTGCTGAAGGGGGACGTACTGGCCTAACATCTCTTGTAACAGGCGTTCTATTCTTACTGGCTTTAGTATTTGCTGGTGTGATTGGTATAGTACCAACACAAGCGACTGCCCCAGCTTTAATTGTAGTAGGCGTTATGATGCTTGAGTCTATAAAAAAAGTTGACTTCAGTGACTTTACTGAAGCAGTGCCAGCCTTCTTTACAATTGCACTAATGCCATTTTCATTTAGTATTGCAAATGGTGTTGCAGCTGGCCTGATTTTCTATCCAATCATGAAAGTTGTAACAAAACGAACAGATGAAGTACATCCAATTATTTATGTTCTAGCTTTACTCTTTATTGTTAGATTTGCCTTGCTACCCAATTAATATATTAAGATACACACATTACACTCACGTTAAGGTTCACACGCATGAAAAATCGCTATCCTATTTTGGATGGCGATTTTTCATTTTAACTTTTATATTACAGGGTGCTGGGATTTCACCTAATAAATTCTAAAAGATGGTAATGTAGTGATAAATTAGCTATATATAATATCGTCGTAGTACCCCTTACTAATCTACAAGTTGTGGGATGGACAAGTTGTGAGATGGGGTGGAAAGGAATTATAAAATGAGAAGGGTTAAATGTCTTTATGTAAGTGTTTTGTATCTGTTAGTATTCATGGTTTTTACGACCACACCCGTGTTGGCAGAGGGTACATCTTGGGACCATTTAAATATCATTGACACTTTAAACCAACTTGAATTAGATGAATCGAATATGGAGAAAAATCCTGTAAATGTCCAAATATTCAATGACATAAATACCGATGAAGCTATAGAAATTATTGATGGAAATTTATTCTTATACGATTTTGAAATACTAGATGTGACAGACTATATTGAACAAAGTCAAGATCCGGAAAATCCGGCTTGGGTGAGTCGACGTTCATATGCTTTAGGTGACCAAACATTACATGCAATTAATGTAAAAGTGAATCGTTACACAGGAGGACGAGATCCTGGCACATCACTGTTTTATTTAGTAAGCCAAATTGAAAATGGTAGTACAGGTGATAGGAATGTTGAAAAATTGGGTTTAGGTGAATCATTTAGAATTAAAAATATATACTTTGATGAGCAAGAAAACATATGGATAGATGGCATGAATGTTTTGTGGCGAAGTGAAGGTGTTTTAGAGGCATACACCTTGTTACCCAGTGGGAAACTGATTACTTGGTCTGAAGTCTGTAAAAAAGCACGTGACATAAAAGAAGATGGATTTCTTTATACAAAACTCATTAAGGGTGGTGGTGGCTTTTACTTATGGACCTATCATAATTCTAATGAAGACTGGGTATGGGATGATGGAATTGTATTAGTAAATGGCGTGGTTTTTAGAACAAGCATTGAAGATGAGGTAGAGCGAGTTGAAGAACTTGTTAAGACAAAAAATAAAGCATCTGTTTATGGACGAAGTAAAACAAACTATTCAATTTCATCTTTTTTAGATGATGTTTTAATAACAGACCAAAATCAAATTTACTACAAGACTGAATATGATGGTTACTTCCATCTGAATCAAAATCAGTTCATTGAATATGACATGGATGTAAATACAAGTGCGGTAGTAATAGGGCGTGAAAAAGGGATATACACGTCAACGCCTTATGTTCTTGAAAAAGAAACACATACCCTAAATCTATACATCTTAAATGGCCAGTATGCATTGTTAGCTGAAGATCTGAGAAGGTTTGGATTTGGAATGTACTACGATAGTGAGCGTAGAGTAACCTTATTAAAGTCAGGTTTAAATGAAAATACCTTTTATGCTGAGGATCAGTTAAAAGGTGAAACACCTTCAGCGGTTATTGCAAAAACAGGTCCTACACTTGAATCGGATGTAAGGATATTTGTTGATACTAAAGAAATAGAAAGTCATAATGTTGGGGGGTATAGCTTAATATATGTGAAGGACTTCTTAAGTGATGATCTGATGAATGTGGACAATTATTCTATTAGGGATAAAATCAGTGGGGTGAAAGTTGGACTACATGGTTCCATAACAGGTCAGATATCTTTAAATACAATGGCAGACGAGGATATAAGGGGTCAAATTGTACTTTATGGAAGTCAAGACTCACAAGTTTTTGGAGCTGTAACTGAATCTGGAAACATACCGGGCAGACGTATAGGTGACCTATCCGTGATTTATGAGCAGGCCTTTATAATAAAAGCGGGCAGTCAAAATACATCTTATTCTATTCCCGAGGATAAGGTACAAGATTTCAAGACATATGATGTTAGTTTCATTGGTTATAAAATAGATGATTTAGAAAATACACCAAACCTTTTAAGAGACACATCAATTAATAAAGGTTCTCTAAAGCTCTTAAGTCATTTTACGGATGGTAACATAGATGTTAACCTTGGAATCCCAAATAAAGCTTATGTGAAGGGTACCTTCAATCTAGAGGACAAAGTTTATTATGTGGATTTCGAGAGACTAAGGTCTGTTGAAATACATGTATTAAAGCGGCTTGAACCTAATTTACAAGCGTCTTATCTTCAAGATGAAATGTTAGTAAAGTTTCAAGTGAAACAGTCTGATATGTTAATACCATTTGAATTGGAACTGGATCAAAACGGCATATATGAAATACGTTACATATTTAATTTATACGACGAAAATGATAACCGTAAAATATATGATGAAGGTCTTGTTTTCGTAGAAGGAAATAAAGTAAATACATCCAACTGGATAAATGTAGAACAAGCACTATCTTATGAAGATGCAAGACCAGTTTTGACTTTAGATCCAATAATTATTTCTATTGATCCAAACTATGACCTTGCATTTGGTCAGAAATCAGACATTAAAGTACTTCTGGATGGTAAAGAAGTAGATGCCATAAATATGGAAGATTACATGATGGTTCCTGTAGATGCACTTTCATTATTGGGTTTAGAGCTTGAGATTGTGGATTCTCTCAAAATGATTGAACTTCGAAGTACTCTTACGTCTGTTGACCTTGAACCTACTGTAAAGCTAAAGTACCCTGAGAACTACAGTACATTAGAAGTTGGCGACCATATATTTACGTCGGCATATTTAAGTGGATGGATGCTGAAGCATAATATGGATGAGGTCCCTTTGTTTAATATTCAAAACAACTTATGTTTTAACGTTGATAGTTTATCAAATTTTGGATTTGACGTAGACTTCAATAATGTTACGCGCGTTTTATCAGTTTGGAAAAAATAAACAAAAGCCGAATGTTTAAGACTAATTACTAACAAACACACGGGACAATATGAATTTTAACCTTGGGTTAAGACATATGGTCCCGTTTTAATTGACATGTATACAATTTTAGAATATAATATATATTGTCAAAATCTACTCTTAATATAAAGTATTCCTTATGAATACTTATCTTTTTCAATCCTGATAATGACAAATTCTTTAATTAGCAAGTATCAAACTTGTCTATAACACGGTTTGCACCATGCAAGTCGACTGACGCAACTCAAATGTGCGGATGTAAAGTTTCTATATGACTCAGTAAATGACTTCAAATAGATGAAAATACCAACGAAGCGATAAAGAACGCTTATTTTGTGTTCTTTTTTATTGTACGACTTGGTGTGTTTTTGTACGGAATTTCTCGAAACAAGGCATTAAAAGCCTAATATGTTTAGGGATACGAAATATTAGTCTATACCTATAATTCTATAGATATGCATATACAAAATCATAATAAGGAGGAATCGAATATGTGGAAGAAAGAATGGGGCTCGAATGTCACATCACTAGAAGGCTTAAAGCCTTATTTAACGTTAGAGGATATGGATAAGTTGGGTGAAGTAACTGATAGACATCCAATGAGCATACCTAAATACTATTTGGATTTAATTGATAAAGAGGATCCAAACGATCCTATTAAAATATTATCAGTACCTAGCATTATGGAACTGGATATGTCTGGTGACTATGATACATCAGGTGAAGCTGAGAATACAAAATTTGCAGGTGTTCAGCATAAATATGCTACAACAATGCTTGTTCTTACAACGAATGCATGTTTCATGTACTGTCGTCACTGTTTCAGAAAGAGATTGGTTGGTTATTCTAACGACGAGATTAACAACCGTCTTGATATGACTATTGACTACCTAAAGAACCATACAGAAGTGAATAACGTCTTACTTTCTGGTGGTGATTCATTCTGTTTAGAAACATCTGTAATTAAGATGTACCTTGAGAGAATGGTTGAAGTAGAACACCTTGACTTTATTCGTTTTGGTACACGTTCTTTAGTTGTGTTCCCACAGAGAATTTACGAAGACGCTGAACTTCTTGAAGCTCTAAAAGTGGCTGCAAAGAAAAAGAACATCTCAATCGTTACACAGTTTAACCACCCAAGAGAATTGACTGACGAAGTTCGTAAAGCAATGGATGCCCTTCGTGAAGCGGGTATTGCAGTACACAATCAAACGGTTCTATTAAAAGGTGTAAACTCTGATCCTAAGGTGTTAGGTGAGTTACTAAATAAACTTGTACGTTTTGGAATCAATCCATACTATGTATTCCAGTGTCGTCCTGTAACAGCTGTAAAGAACCACTTCCAGCTACCGCTGGCTGAGACTTGGAAGATTACTGAAGAAGCTAAAGCATACTGTAATGGTTTCAGTAAAAGATTTAAACTAATCATGTCTCACCCAAGAGGCAAGGTTGAGATTGTTGGTGTAGTAGAAGATGAAATGATCTTCCGTTTCCACCAAGCTAAAAGCCCAGAAGATATGGGTAAAATGTTCAAAGTTAAGCTAGATCCTAAAGGTAGATGGCTTGACCAAGAACTCAACTTCATTGATTAATTCATGAATAGATTTCGAAGACCCCAAGGAAACTTGGGGTCTTTTTATTGTACGTGTAAAACTCAGCTCATATTCATATAGATTCGTTCAAGATTATAAGGTAAACTGAAATGGATTTGTTGATATAAAGAAGGATGTTGGAGAGTTTAATGAATACATTTGTTCAAAAAATAAATGAAGTCCAGATTACAAGAGCTATGCCCAATTGTTTAAGGTGTGGACTGCCTGAGAAAGTCTGTATTTGTAGTTGTATAAGTGAGTTAAAACACCAAGAACTTAAGATTAATCTGCACGTGTTACTTCATGAAAAAGAGTTATCAAGAAACACAAACACAAGTCGATTAATGGATTTTATATTTGACCATGGTGTTTCGTACTATTTATGGGAAAGAAAAAGTCCACCTCAAGACCTTATGAAAATAATTGAGTCTGACACTGAATCCATTTATCTTTTGTATCCAGAAGACGCATCTAGTAAAGTCTATACACCTCAAGAAGTTATTTCTTATAACAAGAGAAATGACACAAATATTCATGTTTTAATTCTAGATGGAACTTGGCAGGAAGCAAGAAAAATGCTTAATAGAAGTGATTATTTAAAGAAGTTACCTAGACTTAAAATTGATGTACAAATTACAAGTGGTTTTAAGCTGCGAAGAAACCAAGAATCAGGAAACTTATGTACTTCTGAGGCGGTCTACCATGCCCTTAAACAGCTTGGAGATTTGGAATCAGGTGAAAAACTTCAGTCACTTACTGACCTATTTTTAAATAGGTATGAAATTGGTCGTGGAGGACACGGACTTTAGTCGCATTATGGTAATAAAGTGTCGATTAAACATGCTATAAAGTGGTATAATCATAATAACAAGGATGTTAAGTAAAGAAGGGATTCTATGCGTATTGAAAGTCAACCCCATTATCGAGTAGGAAATGGTCAAGGCTACACAAATACTGCACTACGATCTTCAAATGAAAATAAGGACCCAGCTCAAAAGGAAGAAGAAGCAAAAGACAAACTGGATCTTAAATCATTGAAGGAAAAACCTGATTATGCCAAGACCAAATTTGAAAAAGATGAGCAAGAAAAACTTGAGAAACTCGCTTTAGCAGGTAATAGTCGACTAGATAAAGACCAGTATGATATGGTCAAACGACTAGAACAGGTAGAGCGAGAAGTTGTTATGCATGAGAAAGCTCATCAAGCTGCCGGTGGAACCTCGGTAGGAGCGGTTTATTATCATTACACTATGGGTCCTGATTATAGGCATTATGCAACAGGTGGAAATGTAGAGTACAAGTTACCTTTTGCAGGAACACCTGAATCTATGATTCGTGCTTTTGAAGGACTAAAAAAATCTGCCTTATCTTCTGGAGACGCCTCAGGTCAGGATAAAAGGATGGCATCCATGGCTTCGGCTAAGATTCGTGATATAAAGGCTAAGATATCCAAGGATAAAGGACAGTTGGCATATTACGAAGAGATGATAAAAAATAAAGCAGCAAAAGATAAAATGAAGAAGTTGAACTAATAGCAAGGATGGGATACTATGCGTCTTAATGGTTTAGGACCGAGTCCATCCCTTTTCATTCAGAGACATGGACAAAATAATGGACAGGTCAACGATACAGAAACACATGAAGTAAATCATACTCAAGAGAATAAACAGGTAGAGTCATCCAACAGTTTGGATAGTCCTCTTGAAGATCCGCAAGTTAGAGCTCAAGTTATGGAACTTCAGATTATTGAAGATAAAGTAATTGCCCATGAGCAAGCTCATAAAGCAGCTGGGGGTGAGTTCACAGGTGCTGCGACTTATGGGTATACAGTAGGCCCTGATGGTAAGAGATACATTACGAGTGGTGAAGTATCCATATCAGTACCTGCAAGTGATGATCCTGAACAATCACTTAGGGCACTTGAACGTGTAAAAGCAGCTGCACTTGCACCTGCTAACCCATCTGGTCAAGACCAAAGTGTTGCAGCATCAGCAAGTGCAAAGATGATGCGCCTACGTTCAGAGATTGCCAGACAAAAAGCTGGTGAAGCCTACGGGAATAATGAAGAGCAAAAAACACAAGTTAGTGGTAAAAACATTGAACAGGACCCACATGCACCAGAACATGAACACGTAGATCTCATAGTCTAGGAAAAAAATTATTGATGAATATTTTAGCTCAAATCGTTTTGTTTATAAAATGATTTGAGCTTTTTAATTATATTTTAACAATTAATAGGTAATATCTAAGTATAAATGCCCATAATTTCATCTAAAATGGTAAAATATAAAATGTGAATATATTAAAATATTATTCACAATGAGTTCATATAATTAAGGTATCTTTTTCATAATAGAGTTACCTTGCGAAGTTATGCGGAGGTTTACATGAAAAGACTAACATCAGTAATTCTGATGATGATTCTGTTTGCGTCTATTGTAGGATGCAGCAATAAAAATATAAACGAAGATGCAGCTGAGTTTTTAGAGCAAACCGATGGCATAGAGGACACTACCAACCCTACCACGGTTGAAACAAGTGAAGTGAATGAGAATAGTGGTTCTGACAATGCAGAACTTGGAAATATAACTGAAGAAGATAAAGAAAATGAAGACAATGAAGAAAATGATGTGTCACAAACCACAATTCGAATTGGAATTCCCGAAGGCATGGAAGTATTAAGTGCTTTATCATTACTTAGAGAATCTGAGAATGATGATGTGGAATTTGAAATTATAAAAAGAAGTAAGGTATTTTCAGCAAACGATTTAAGTGATGAATATAACGTATTGATTCTACCAACCCATACTGCAGCTGCACTTTATAACCGGACCACTGAGTTTAAATTAATAGGAACGTCGGTTTGGAGTTCAGCGCATTTAGTAACAAATAGTGATATTACATCTTGGATGGAAATGAAAGGAGAATCCATTTCTTTAATGGGTCAAGGGCAACCAACGGACATCATCTTGCGTAGCCTCCTTGTAAAAAACAGTTTAGAACCAGACCAGGACATTACCTTAAATTACATAAGTGATGCAAAGGCATTACAATCTTCTGTCACAAAAAATACAAAACTTGCAGTTTTATCTGAACCCCAGTTATCAACAGTTTTAGGTCGGTCTCAAAAAGTTGAAGTAGTTTATAATCTTTCAGAAGAATGGAGTGCAGAGATTGGAGGCCTATATGGAGTTCCACAAATCTCAGTGCTTGTCTCAGATGAATTAATTGAGAATCATCCAGTTTTGCTAGACCTAATCACAAGACGTATGTTTGAGTCTACACATTGGTATAGCGAAGAAGCAAAAGAAGTGGTTACTTTTGCTGAGTCGTTAAACATAGGGGTGAACAGGAATTTAATAAGAAGACAACTTGAAACGCTGGACATAAACTTTGTTCCAGTGGGTGAAAATAGAGAGATGTATGACGTGTATTTCAACACTCTAAATGATTATTCCAAGAGACTAATAGGTGGTAGTGTGCCAGATGAAGGCTTTTATTTTATTCCACCAAGAAGACCTTAAGATCATAAACGGATATGTGAATGCCATTTGTCATCATGGGTAGAAATCCTTATAGGGATGGAGGGTTAAATAGTGACAACAAAAAAAGAACAAAGGCGAGCAAAAAAGCGGAGTATGCGAACGAGAATAAAAAAGGCAATGATACTAAATAGTTTTATTTCCATTATGATTATGAGTATCTTGGTACTGGCAGCGGTACTAGGAGCTGTGAAATCTATGGGCGGTGTATTCTCCGATATTGTTGCTGGTGATATTGTACAGGAACTTGAAAATCCAAGAAACAAAATAACCATGGAAAAAATGGGAGGCATCAGCGAAGAGGATATGTTGCGCTGGTACCATTCCATTGGTAATAAGTTTTACTTCAACTTTAGCGGTGGATTTAACGAGAGAACAGAAGAAGATATTGCTAAAATGGTTCCTATAACTTCGGAAAGTAAAGAAGTAGAACTGATATTAGACCAAGAATTTTTACATTTTAGCCTAGTTTTTGTAGAAATAACACGAGGTGAAGATGTTCTCTTCTCAACAATGCCAAGTGAAAACACAACTGATGCTGACATGATAAATACAATGAAGCAGTTTCACGGCGAAAGTATACAGCCGTATTTTGACTTTGAAGGTAACGAGTTAGGTATTGTAACTGTAAAGTTTAACCCAATGATTATTGTAGGTTTAACTTTCGCTTTGATCATGTTGTTCATTGTATCAGCTATAGTCTCTTCAGTTGTATCTATATTTATTAGTTATGTATCATCAGGAGCTTTAACAAAATCATTAGCCGATCTTCAAAGAAAAATGAAAAATCTTTCAGAAGGTGAAATTGAAATGGCACTCCACTCTGAACTGGAAATTAAAAGGCCATTTTCAGAAGTTCAAGACTTGGTAGGTTCAACTAATAGTATTATAGAACAAATGCGTGAATACTCTGAGTCACTTGAAAATCATAAGGCAGAGTTAGAAGCACAAAATGTAGAGTTGGTTATTCAGGGCACAGAATTGACAAATATCAATACAAAACTTGAAGACATTAACTTACAGCTTAAAGATATTTTAGACAACGTTGGTCAAGGATTCCTTAGATTTGAAGATGACCTAATGATTCATACAGAATATTCTACAGAATGTAGATTGATGTTTGACAGATGTGTTGCAAATAAAAAACTATCGGGTTTACTTTATCCAGATGATCCATCACAAGCAGAGTTTGTCGATGACTTACTCAAAAAGTTACTAGATCCAGAACAAATAAACCTTGATCTATATTTACCACTGCTTCCAGATGAACTGAAAATTGACGGAAGAACCGTTCAAATTGAATATAAGATTTCCGAATCCATTAAATCTAGAAAATCTATGATTGTTATTCTAACAGATATCACAGAAAAACGTGAACTAGAAGCGAAAATGGACGAAGAACGCCAGACTTTAAAGATGGTTGTTAAAGCTATTGTGAATAGATCTTTATTTGTTGAGTTAACGGAGAGCTTTGAACAGTTTATGTTTGAAGGTCAAGAAAATAAATGGGTCTTTAATGAAAACACTGAAGAAAACGTTAAGTACATTATGCGTCAACTTCATACATTTAAAGGCAACTTTAGTCAGTACGACGTAATCAAACTTACTGAGATTCTTCATGATACTGAAACTAGATTGCTGGAAGCTCTTGATAGAGGTACATGTACGAACGAAACCATAGTAAACTGTGTAGAACCTGTCAAAATCAATGAAGCTTACAATGAAGACATGCACATTATTAGAGATTATGTTGGTTCTGAGTTTTTAGTTGAAGACGATACATTTATAATTGAAAAGAATCGAATTGTTGAAATTGAAAAGAAAATGCAAAGTATTCTTTCTGAACAAGAGTGCAAAATATTACTTCCTGAAATCAGAAGTCTACGTTATAAACCAATTAAAGAGCTCTTAAAAATGTACCCAGAGTACACATTGAAGTTAGCCGAACGTATGGATAAAGCAGTTTCTAGTTTTGATGTACAGGCGGATGACATTTTAGTAGATGAAGGCAAGTATCAAGTGATGACTAAAACTCTAGTCCACCTGTTTAGAAATGCAGTAGACCATGGTATTGAATTACCTGATGACCGAGTTGAATCAGGTAAAGACATGATGGGACGTATTTCATGTATTGTTTCTGATTTAGGTGAAGCATTTGAAATAATCGTGTCAGATGACGGTGCAGGTATAGATCTTGAAAAACTTAAATCAAAGCTGATTGAAAATGGCGTTTCAAAAGATGATTTAGATCAGATGAGTGATAACGAGTTAAGAGACCAGATTTTTGAGGATAGCTTGTCAACACAAGATGAAGCAACTATGTTATCTGGTAGAGGTGTTGGACTTTCAGCTGTTAAGAAGGAAGTTGAACACTTAGGAGGTCATGTACAAGTAACCTCAAGTCTAGGTGGAGGCACAACATTTACCGTTAGAATTCCATACGACTTAGAGGCTGACCTAGAGGCAATAGTTCCAATCAACTTCATGAAGGGCCTTGCACATACGTCCATTGATTATATTAACAACTATGTTGTATCAGAGCCTGTACCACTTGAAGAGAATGTGATGAAAACAAACCGCATAGATCTTGAAGAGTTAACAGCTCTGGTAAGTTTAAAAGGTGTTATTAATGCACTGGTAATGATCAGTGTGAATAGACCGTTTGGCGAAAAACTTGTAAATAGTTTTATGTACGAACCGGTTGATAGTAATGAAATTGACAAGTATATTGAAGACGTACTCGCAGAAATTGCGAATACTTTATTAGGTAACACACTTGGTCAATTTGAAGATGCACAAGAGTTCTTGCACATGGGTATTCCAGCTATTATTTCTAACAAGGGCGCATATGTTAAGTACACAGATGCAGAAATCCTGACGTTTGATATGGAGTTTGGGGACTTCTATTGGAGTATTCATATGATACAGTTAGAGGGCAATCAGGTAGAGGAGGCAACGTTATGGCAAGAATACTAATTGTCGATGATTCAGCAGTAATGCGGTTGAATTTACGTAAAATACTAATGGAAGCAGGTCATGAAGTTGTCGCAGAGGCTCCAAATGGTAAAGTTGCATTAAACATGTATGAGAAACATAAACCAGATTTAGTTACTATGGACATAACTATGCCAGTCATGTCTGGCGTTGATGCAACTGGGTTTATAGTTTCAAAATACCCAGAGGCTAAAATTGTGATGATCAGTGCCCTGAACCAAAAGAAAATGGTTTATGATGCATTAAAAAATGGTGCACGACACTATATTATCAAACCTATTGATAAACAAAAGGTTATGAGTGTTCTTAATGAAGTTCTTTTAACAGATGAAAGTCATATACAAAAGTATGAAGAAAAACAGAGTTTAAAAGCTTCAAAACCAGAAGATGACAAGGAACATTTTTCAATACAAAATGTAGATGGTATTTTTATTGTCAAACTTGAAGCGCATTTTAGTAATAAAGATATGGAAAACTTAAATACAGCAATGCAAGGTATTATGTTTGTAAAGCCACTTAGACTTAAGTTTGATTTTGGCGACTTAGACAGCTTTGATGATGGATATCTAAATAGAATCATGGTTTATGCTAAAAAAGCAATAGACAGTGGTGGTGAATATGATTCAATTGTTCAAAGTGAAGACCTCCGTCAAATAATCACACATAAAGAGGAGACTTATCTGCAATGAGAAATAACATCCTGCTGATTTCAAAAAATAAAGATATGTTTTACAGGGTCAATCAACTGATTGATCCTGCTAAGTATGCTTTGATGCAGTCTAGTGCAATTGAAATTATGCAGAAAATATTTATGACCAATCCCTTCTATTTAATTGTGGATGTGGACGAGTTAACCCCACAAACCATCCAAGTTATTAAATCGGTTCAGGATTTGGATTATGTGCCAACAATGTATGTTGGACATAAGGCATCAACTATGGAATATAGAAAGTCGTTTCCCAATGACTTAATTGTTAATATCGAATCTTTGCCAGGGATGTTAGATACATTGCTGAGTCAGGGACTATTATTTAAACAACAATACAGTAAGGTTTCAGAAGCCTATGAAACGATCGACACTTTAACATCTGAAACGAAAGAAGTGATGGACCGTTATTTGCTGAAGGAGTATGGCGATTTCGGATATTCCTCACGGGAAGTTGTAAACATTATATTTGCGGACAACCCCATCTTAAAGAATAAACCTGACCATGTCTGGGTTGTATATCCAGAACACACCGGACGTCTTATTGCACTCTTTACCCATGAGGAAAATGGGGAAGGTTATGAAGAGGTCTATGAAGGGCTATTGTCAGAAGAAGATGTCTTTAGTTTTGATGTGTTTGCTGAAAATGGATTTAAAATGAACTGTGAAGAAGAACGGTTCTCTGATATAGACCAAAACACGAGGCTTTTCCCTGAACAGATGATCAGAAAATTGCCTTATTTAAGTAACTTTGCAGGGTTTGGAATGGATCAGATCATTGTTATTGGGTGTAATTATAAGGAGCCTGTAACAAGTTATGAGTCATCGGTTTTAAAATCAATGACAGTTACGCTTGACCTTCTTGAAAATATTAGATATCAGGTTCATGAGGTGGAAGGCGCTTTTAACTATACACTTGATGCTTTAGCCCGTGCTGCAGAGGCTAGTGATGACATGACTGGTCAACATATTAGACGTGTGAATGAATACTCAAGATTCATTGCTAAAAAACTAAGGTTAGATAATGAGTTTGTGAAAGATATTCATAATACTGCTCAAATGCACGATGTAGGTAAGATTTATGTAGATAATCAAATCTTGCAAAAACGTGGAAAACTGTCTGATCGTGAGTTTAGAGAAATGCAACTCCATACAGTGTATGGCCAGAGGATAATAGGACAGTCTGAGTACCTACAAATGGCTGCTGAGATCGCTCTTAACCACCATGAGAAGATGGATGGTACAGGATACCCTAATGGTTCAAAAGGTGAAGACATTCCTTTGTCAGCCCGAATTGTAATGTTAGGGGATATATACGATGCTCTTAGAAGTGAACGGACATATAAACCAGGTTTTAGCCATGACAAGACAATAGAAATCATCTTACAAGGTGATGGACGTGTTGAACCAATACACTTTGATCCTGAAGTTTGGCGTGTGTTTAAAGACCATCATGAAGAGTTTAATAAAATCTTTAATCGACTAAATGGATAGAATGTTTGTAATAACCGATTTTCAATGAAAATCGGTTATTTTTTATCTAAAATGGGATATAATAGTAGAAGGTGTGTTTGGTTAAAAAATGAATGGTGATTATGGGTAATAAGAGAGGAGTCGTTATGCATAAAAAGTTAATATCAGCATTGCTTGTTACAGCTCTTTTATCTGGTTGTCAGGCCCCAGTTGATATGCCTGAGCAAAATGTTGTTGAAGCAAGTGGTATGGCAGACACAACTGAAACTGGGCAGGTTGAAGAAATGTCAGAAACTGAAACAGAGGTCGACGATCAATCATCAAATATGGTATCAGACAAAGCATTTTTACTTGAAACAGATATGAATGGGGTTACTCAAGCGGACTTAGACCATTACACAATTACGGCAGTATTAGATGCAGAAGCCAAGAGATTAGCTTGTGAGCAGACCCTGGTATATAAGAACAAAGAAGATCAAGCTCTTGAGGAAGTAGTCATACAAGTGCTTCCTAATGCTTACCGGACTGTGGAATCAGCGCCGGTGCTTTTTGGTGACATTGACTCCATCTATCCCAATGGATTTGCACCTGGTTTTATTGACTTTACATCTGTGAAATTAGAGGGACAAGGGGTTGACTATACCTTATATGGAGATGATGAAACCCTAATGAAAATAACCTTTGATCAGCCACTTGAAGTAGGAGATACCATTAAACTTGATATGGTATATGATGTTCAAATCCCTCCTGCCTATGACAGGTTCGGTTATAACGACTCAACATTTAACATAGCCAACTGGTATCCAGTGGCAGCTGTTTATGATGAAAGTGGTTGGAATGAAGACGGGTATTTAGCAGTCGGGGACCCATTCTATACAGATATGGGTGTGTACTCAATTACATACGATGTACCAGAATCATATGAAATTGCCTCAACGGGTGTGAGAACCAGTGAAGTGATCGAAAATGGTAGAAAACGTGTTCATTATTCTGCTGAGTTTGTAAGAGACTCTGCATGGTTAACAAGTGATCAGTGGCAAGTTCACGTAGAAGAAGTCGAAGGAACAATGATTCGTTCTTATTACTTTGGTGAGTTTTCTTTCCCAGAGCAAAAGGCTGTTGACGCAGCACGAGATTCGATAAAATCATTTAATAGAATATTTGGTCCATACCCTTATTCAGAATTGTCTGTGGTAGCGACAGATTTTCCAAGTGGCATGGAATACCCAACGTTGGTTATGATAGCCAAAGATAGATATAAGTCAGCAAGAATGAATGCCCTTGAGTCTGTTATTGCCCATGAAATTGGACACCAGTGGTGGTATGGTGTTGTTGGGAATGACCAGATCGACGAAGCATGGTTAGATGAGTCCTTGACAGTCTTCTCAACTGCAATGTATTATGGTGAAGTCTATGGCGATGATGCGTACCGATCGTATGTCGAATCTTATAGAAATTCTTATCAAAGACGTAAAGTCGATGATGGGAACGGTGTTGTAGTAAAACCGCTTACAGAGTTTGCAAGTTGGAGTGACTATTCTAACTTAGTATATAGAAAAGGAATGCTCTTTATAGATGCCCTACGGGATGAGTATGGCAAGGAATCTGTACTTGAGTTCATGCAAAAGTATTACGCAAGGTATAAGTTCAAAACAGCATCAACTGAGAAATTCTTGGATTTAGGAAAAGAGCATTTTGGAGAATCTTTCGATGCACTTGTTGATGTTTGGCTCTATAATACAGGAAATGTTTCTAACTAAGAAAGCAGAGTGCCTATGAAGTATAAAAATGAAATCCATAATGCTTTGGTAGAGTGGTATAAAGTTGTAAAGCGGGATTTACCATGGCGAAAAACACAAGATCCATATAAAATTTGGATTTCTGAAGTAATGCTTCAACAAACTCAAGTTGAAACGGTTAAAGGGTATTACAAACGGTTTTTAGAGGCCTTTCCAGACGTTTCAGCACTTGCAAAAGCCGATGAAGAGAAGCTAATGAAGTTGTGGGAAGGTTTAGGTTACTACTCTCGCGCACGGAACTTACAAAGAGCCGCTAGAATGTTAGAAGAGTCTTATGGTGGAAAAATGCCAAATGACTTAAAGGAAATACGCAAATTGCCTGGTATTGGTCCTTACACGGCAGGAGCTATTCTATCGATAGCTTATGACTTGCCTGTGGCGGCTGTTGACGGCAATGTGATTCGCGTATATAGTCGTCTGTTTAAAATCGAAGATCCAGTAGATTTAAATGAATCAAAAAAGCTTATTGATGAAATAGCAGACAAAATGATCCATGAAAAAGATCCAAGCAGTTACAACCAATCGTTAATGGAATTAGGGGCAACTATTTGTATTCCTAAAAATCCAAGGTGTTTAACCTGTCCTGTACAAGGTTACTGTGAAGCATATGCAGTGGGAATACAAACTGAGTTACCCAAAAAACGTCCAAAGAAAGCTAAAAAAGAGATTGACTTATATGCAATATTGCTCAGAAAAGATGACAAGTTTTTAATTGCTAAACGTCCTATGGATGGATTGTTATCTGGTTTATGGAGTTTGCCTTCAGCTGAAATACTGGCAGAAGATAAAAAGACAGCTGATCCGGTATTGAGTTGTCAAAACGTTTTAAATGAGTCTTATGGAATACAAGCAGACTTGTCTGATACCCTTGGGACAGCAACACATGTCTTTACCCATATTCGCTGGTCCATTAAAGTACTTGAGTTTATCTGGGTTTCTGGTGACCTGCCAGAATATCCAGAAACCAAATGGATTCACAAAGATGAAATAGAGAACCATGCATTTCCTACAGCTTACCGAAAAGCTTTAAAAGGTGCTTCATTGATTTGATTTACATGATGTTTACCAAATCTTAATTGTAGAAGTAAAGAGGTGTCGCCTGAAACCGGAACGATTTCGCAGGCGCTGCCTCTTATTTTTTTTACACTCTTTTTTATTTTAGCCATCTCTGCAGATAAATTTTCGGTGGTAGACAAAAGGGATAACTGCCCGAACAATCCTGCAATCGAGAGTGTCGTTATGTCATAATGTTTCGTTTCTCCAAATCGATCTTCTGTTCGAATATATCCATGGTAACGGTCTTCTTCGTTGTAATACTCAATAATTTTGGAGTCAAATGTGTAAATGATATCTTCAATTATTTCTTGAATTTTGACCATGTCTGTTGTTTCGATTACAGCCACAAAATCGTCTCCACCTATATGTCCAACAAAACTGTTTATAGACTCTCTGTTCTTAATTTTTTCTTGAATAATTTGTGCAGTAGTTTTGATGATTTTGTCGCCATTGTCAAAGCCATATACATCGTTATAAGCTTTAAAGTTGTCGAGATCAAAGTATAGGGTTACGCAGTTGTTTTTGTAGGTAATAATGTCATTTAAAACTCTGTTTATGATCATGTTGCCTGGCAGTCCGGTGAGTGGATTTGATTCCTTAGCGTGGTCTCGTTCGAGTTGTATGGCATATTGCAATAAATTTTTGACACTCACAAGACCATAGAATTTATCACCTTGAGTGACAACAATAGAGTCATAAATCTGGTTGTTGTTTCGTGCCATAGCTTGTTCAGCAACTTTGTTGATTGCCGTATAGTAATCAACAACCAAAGGTCTCTCATCCACGATTAATGATACTGGTCTATTCATATACAATGCGTGTCCATATTGTGATGCAAGTGTTTGAAAAAATGACTGTCGTGTGATCAGACCGTCAACAAAACCATCTCGAGTGACACAGACCCCTTCTATATGGATGTCTGAAAATACTTTAACTAATGCATGTCCTTTGGTTTTCGGGCCAACAGGTTGGGTCATCTCAGCAATAGGTCCAATAAAATGATAGTTAGAGCTATAATTTCCATTGTTTTCGATCTGTTGATGGTAACGGGTTAAGGAAACTATGGTTTCTTCAGGTAAACTTAGGAGTTTGGCAGCTGGTTTTTGGAAATAGTAGCCTTGACCTGCATAAACCCCCAATCTAATAAGGGTTCTAAGTTCTTCTTTGGTTTCTATACCTTCAGCTATAATCTTAATGTTTGTATTGTTACCAAGCTGTACAAAACTTTTTACAATGGCCTGTTTAAATGAATCTTCATGAATATCCCTAACAATGTTCATATCGATTTTAACGAAATGGGGTTTGGTTTCAACAATGGTGTTCATACCAGAGTAGCCAGCACCAGCATCATCAATAGCAATTTTATAGCCTTGGTCTGTATAATAACTCAAGATTTCTCTAAAGGTGTCATAGTCTTCAATTGCAGTTCGTTCTGTAATCTCAAATATGATTTTATCAGGAGATATACCGAATCTATCCAAGTACTCGCGGGTGAGTCCTTTTTCGAATTTGGGGTCTCTTATAATGTTAGGGTCTACATTGAGAAACAAAAATTGATTATCTGACAATCCGCTAGCTCTTTCAATGGCTAAACTTCTAAATAGGAGCTCTAGTTCCCACACCATATCGTTTTTCTCAGCTGCTTGGAGTAAATCTAGAGGACTTCTTAAAATTGACCTCTGAGGGCCTCTACTTAAAGCTTCATAGCCAATGATATCTCCTCGGTCTAACTTAACAATGGGTTGGTAATAGGATTCTATATCTTTTTCTTCAATTATTCTTTGAATTTCGTAAGATTCAAGTAGTCGATCTTTCATGGTACCCTCCTGTTGTTTATCTCGCTTAACACAATAAGTATAGTAGCAAAAGGTAAAAATATGATTGTCCTCGCGTTAAGTTTGAGTTAAGTGGGTATATATATTACAGAAAATTAACAAGTGTTAGGTGTATACATCCACTTCAGAAGTCTCATAGTTTGAGGAGGTCTTTTTATGAAACGTCTAAATGAAAGTCCAGAGGTAAGCCATCTTCTTGATACATTCATCTGTCCCCAGTGTAGCTCACCGTCTTTAAAGATTATTGATAAACAGTATGGTCAATGTGAAGGGTCTTCTTGTGATTTTGAAGGCGTTGTAAAAACGAGACAAGCTAAACCACATGAAGATTCAACAATGTGTGTTGTAATTGACAACCAACTCTACTGTATTCAAAAAGGAGACTTAGAAGCTCCACTTGTTAAAGCTGAAAAAGAAGATCAGGACTAGATAAAAGTAAGAAAGACCCATAACAAACCACTTGGTGGTCTGTTATAGGTCTTTTTTTATTGGAAAAAATATGTTTGTGTTAAGCAATCATAAAAAGACAAATTCATCTTTTATAGGGAATGAGTCTCTTACTTTTCTCCTAGTTCAACCAAAATGTCTATTGCAGATGGGATGATCTCAATTAAAACTGGGAGTTGTCCTGCGTATTCTCCATCAAAATCAAGTTCAATACCATTGTGGTCATCGGAAGTGATTTCAACTTTACTTGTTCTGAAGTATAGAACTTTTTTATGATTAATATGTTCACCTTTCAAAACAGATAGGAAAAGCTCAGCTGCTTCTTGTATACTTTCTGCTTCACGTATAAAGAAACAGTCCAGCAAACCATCTTGCATTTGTGCAAGTGGCATGAGTTGTTCAAATCCTCCAATGGTAGGAGAGTTTGAAATAATGAACAAGTTAAAGCGACCTTCATCAATAATATCGTCATAGGCAATTTTAAGTTTGTAAGCACGTAAACCACTTGAAGTGAGTTCTTTTATGACTTCAAGATAATATGCAACCCGTCCAAACATGTGCTTAAGTTCAACAGGGGTTCTGTGAGCAACAGAAGTTATCATACCACCAGCTACCACATTTAAGAAGTAACGGTCGTTGGACTTACCAAGATCGATAGATTTTAACTGAAAACCGTCAACCATATTACAAAAATCTACAGGGTCATTACTAATATTTAAGTGTTTTGCAATATCGTTCATAGTCCCTTCGTGTAAAATTGCCATGGGTGTTTTTTTACCAGACTCATAAATACCACTTGCCACCTCGTTAATTGTGCCATCACCACCAGCAGCTATGATTAAATCCCATGTGCCGTCACATGAATCTTTTGCTTCACGTCGGCCATCTCCTTGTGCTTTTGTAGCGTATTTATTAACTGTGTATCCTCGGTCGAGTAGTATGTGTGCAACATGATTAACTCGGTCCTCAGCAGCACCACGACCAGACACAGGGTTGAATACTATTTTTATAAATTTCATTTTAGCCACCTACCTTGCATATGTATATAATACCCATAGTTTAACATAATCATCTGAGCCATTGAAGTGTAGTGTAGTAGAACCTGCAATAGTTATATATTATACAAGCAAAGACTCCCCATCTGTAGTAGAAGGGGAGTCTTATAGGGGGAAAAGTATTATGCAGATTTCTTAAGGTCATCGCTACCTTCGTGTTTGCCAGTAAAGACTTTAACAGATTGAAGGGCAAGGACTGCAGAAAGTCCGAGTAATAAAACAGCGAAGAATACAAGTAACATATTACCAGCTGCAATATTTGTCTGAATGAGTAACCCAAGGGCACATACTGTTACTACAAACATAAAGAGCATTGGGAAGAAGACCATCTTGTTGTCTTTACCCATATTCTTTAACCAGGCTGCCAAGGATAGTAGGGCAAGGGCTGCGAGTAACTGGTTTGCTGACCCAAATAGAGGCCAAACTTTTTGCCAGCCAACAAGTGCCAACGCTCCACCTAAAACAACTGTGATAGATGTAGACAGGAAACGGTTGGTAGCCAGTGGGTTTTGTGTTGCACTTGATGTATCTTCGAAGAATTCTTGGAAAATGAAGCGACCAAGACGCGTTGCAGTATCGAGAGATGTTAAGGCAAATGCAGATATTGCAAGTGCAGTGAAAGACTTACCAACAGCAAATGGTAGACCAAAGCTCACCATAAATGTACCTAGACCATCAGAGAAAACATTAACAGGACCACCATTGGCTAGGAGTTCACTTAGTCTATCTCCACCAACGTATGCAGCTGTTATTAGAGCGATAACTGCTAGGACACATTCAATCAACATGCCACCATAACCGATGAGTTTTGCGTCTGCTTCACAATCAATTTGCTTAGACGATGTACCCGATCCAACTAAGGAGTGGAATCCTGAAATAGCGCCACAGGCAACGATTACAAATAACATAGGGAATAAGTATTGGCCATTTGAAGCCTTAAATCCTGCAAAAGCTGTAAGCTGAATGTCCGGTCTGTAAAGAAGGAGTCCTAGAACCGCGCCACCAATCATAGCATAAAGTAAGTATGAGTTCAGATAATCACGTGGTTGAAGAAGTATCCATACAGGTGTTACTGATGCAACAAAAATGTAAGCCAGTAGTAGGAATATCCAAGTTGTTTTTGACAGCATGATTGGGAAAGCCATACCGGCAGCGATACATCCAACCAAAGCGAAAACCCCAACAACCGTTGCAGGTCCTAAAGGCATATTCATTCTATAGACTGCAATACCAAATACGATTGCAAGTGCAATGAATAAAAGGGATGCAGTTGCTGCTTCTGGTACACTTACAAAAGTATTGGCAACAATGTTTACAAAGGCTGCAACAACAAGTAGGAGTGTTAACCATGCAAAGATAGAGAAAAGTTTCTTGCCGCTTTTACCAATGTTAGATTCAATAATTTGACCAATTGATTTACCATCATGACGAACAGAGGCAAACAAAGAACCAAAATCTTGAACACCGCCAAAGAAAATACCGCCAACAATAATCCATAACATAACTGGAATCCATCCAAAGACAGATGCTACAATAGGACCTACGATTGGACCCGCACCAGCGATCGATGCAAAGTGGTGACCAAGGAGTACCGGTGCAGTTGCGGGTACATAATCAACACCATCAGCAAGGGTGTGGGCAGGTGTTTCTCTGGATGGATCAACACCCCATTTTTTTGCTAGCCATGCGCCGTAAGTAACATAGGCAATTGAAAAAATAACAATTGCAGAAATAATAAGTACTAATGAATTCATAAAAACCTCCCTTTTTTATAGTTTCCCCTCAATGAAATTATTGAAGTGGTTTTGGGCTAAAATACATAGCAGTTTTTCTAGCTTTTTTACTCGCAATAACATCATTGGTGTTTAGGTTGACAAAAATAACACACAGGTCTACCCAACCTTTAAGACCAAACAAGAAAGTCTTTTGATATTTGAAATTTTCTATAGATTTTTTTAAGTTAGGTGAAATTGGACCATCAGAAACAAATACGGCATTGAGTCGTGTTGACATATGTTCATCATGAGGGTCAACTAAGTGGTTAATTGCGTATTTAAGCTGGTCAACGAATGTGTTTAGATCGTTTTGTGAAACGGTTTGGAAGTATTTAAAAAAGGTATGTTCGTTACTTTCATAGGCGTAAATCGTAGCTGATTTGCTAGCAAAATACTTTTCATTCCTAGCGTAAAAGTGTGCATATAGATTGGTAGAGAAGTTTTGCAAAATGTAGTTATCATAAACATCATAGTTTGCAGAAAGCTTCACTTTCATAGAATCAAAATAGTCTTTTGAAGTCATAGGTATCCCCTTTAATCCCCTAATTAAATGAATTTTACGACAATTCAAATTATGAGATTATTATAGAGAAGTAACCAGTAGAAAAGGGGAAAATAAAGCTGAAAAGCAAAAAAAACCACCTGAATGACATTTCAGGTGGTTTGAATGTTTTTAATTATAGGATTTCTAGAATCTTAATTTGAATCATGCCGCCAGGTGTTTGAACGTCAACTGTCTCTCCGACAGCGCGACCAATTAAACCAGCACCAATAGGTGATTCGTTTGAAAGTAGACCTTCAAATGGATCAGCTTCAATTGTTGAAACAATTTTGATAGTATCTTCTTCATTGTCATTAATGTAAAGGATTTTCAGTTCTGTATTCATCGATACTGAGTTACCATCTGATTCTTCAACCAGCTCGTAGTTTTCAAGCATTTCACGAATACGTAGAATTTCTGTTTCATTGTGTGACTGCGCTTCTCTTGCAGCGTGGTACTCAGCGTTCTCAGAAAGATCACCGAATTCACGTGCTTTTTTGATTTCTTCAGCAATTTCTTTACGCTTTATAATCAAAGCATCCATTTCCACTTCAACTTTTTCAAGCGCGCTTTGTGTTAATAATATTTTCTTTGGCATATGGTTCAACTCCTCTTTAATTTTCGTGCAGGAATTATTTTGCTATGTTGTTTCTGAATCATTCAAGTAATTACCCATTTAAAAGGAAAGTAAAGAATGATCAGACGAATTCAGGTTTAATCTTAAGACCTGCGATTTACGCATTGCCTATATTTACAGACAATCATACAAATAGTATATTAACACATTCTTAAGGTTATTGTCTACAAACTGATGATATAATTAAAGGTAATATAAATGAAAAATAATTTACATTTATAATTTATTAAAAGGAGTGATACATAATGGCAGACGTAATTGATTACAAAATCTATGGGGATGACATGCAACTGGTTGAAATTGAGCTAGATCCGAAAGAGGGCGTGCGCGCTGAAGCCGGTGCAATGACATACATGGAAGATGGAATAGAAATGGAAACGGGCACTAAAGGCGGCTTTATGAAAGGCCTTAAGCGCATGGTGACAGGTGAATCATTCTTTATTACTACTTTCTATCATACAGGTACAGGTAAAGCGCGTGTTGGTTTTGGCGCTCCATATCCTGGTAAAATCGTACCAATCGACCTTGCAAGGTATGGCGGAAGATTTATTTGTCAAAAAGACTCATTCCTATGTGCAGCCAATGGTGTTGAAATAGAAATTGAACTGACTAAAAAACTGGGAGCAGGATTCTTCGGTGGTGAAGGTTTTATCCTTCAAAGACTAGAAGGTGATGGAATGGCATTTATTCACGCTGGTGGTACAATCATCGAAAAAGATCTTCAACACGGTGAAACATTACGTGTTGATACAGGTTGTATTGTAGGCTTCCAAGATACTGTAGGGTACGACATTCAATTTGTAGGTGGGTTTAAAAATGCTCTATTCGGCAAAGAAGGTTTATTCCTAGCACACCTATCGGGTCCAGGTAAAGTTTACCTTCAGTCCTTACCAATCTCAAGACTTGCTGAGAGACTTTATGCTAATGCAGCTATGGGGTCTAACAAAGGAGAACAAGGAAATCTTGACGTAGGTGGAGCAATTTTAGGTAGCCTATTTGGTAATGATTAATAATAAGTGAAATCGGCCTTAGCCCTTCAAAAGAGTTTTCTACAGATGTTTGTAGAGAACTCTTTTTTTGTCTTTACAATACATACTGGTTGATATAAACTTTGAAAGTGTCATTCGTACAGAGTTGAGGTGAGAACAGTGAAATCTATATTGTATTTAGGGGACATGAAACATGTGAACCAAGATATTATAAAAAAGCTTTCTAAATATGATTTAGAGTTTATGCAGTTTTCGACAATGGAGTCTATTGAACCCTATTTAGATGAAATGATCGCACAACTAGTATTTATTCGTGTAAATCCAGATGATAACCATGATGAAATACGCGCTCGTATTGGACGATTGAACATGATTGCAGATGGCAAAGTCCCTGTAGTTATGGTTACTCGACGAGATAGCGTTAAACTTAGACAAGAATATATAGACCTAAGTTATATTCACTTTCTTCAGTATTCTAGAGATATAAAAAAGCTCAAAAACAACTTTGAAAGACTCCTGAAAGAACTTGAACATAGAAAACAAATGCGCGCCTTAAGATTTGCTGTTATAGATGATGATAAGTTCCAGTTACATGCAGTTCACCAGCTTTTCAGAAAACATGGAATAAATGATGTACATTTTTTCAATAGTCCTGAAGAGTTTGAAGGTGTAGATGAAGAATTTGATGTTTACCTTGTTGATTTGGTTATGCCAAACAAGTCTGGAGACGAAATCATATTTGAGCTTCGGATGAAATACTCAGATGCAGTGGTACTCGCGGTGTCGTCATTAGAATCATCAGATGTAATTTCTAAAGTTTTAAGCTTAGGCGCAAATGATTATATCGTAAAACCTTACAATGAAACCATATTTATGGCCAAGCTAATGAGTAATTCTCGCCTTAGATATTTGTTAAAAGAAAACCGCAATAAAACAATCGCTCTTGAAGAGATGGCTGTACGTGATCCAATGACCAATCTATATAATCACCGCAAGCTAGACTTAGTCTTGTCTGAGTTAAATGATGAGTATAAGAAAAATGGTCAGATTTATTCAGTCATTATGGCAGATGTAGACCACTTCAAAACCATAAATGATACCTTTGGTCATACTAAAGGGGATCAGATACTAATAAAAATTGCTGAAAAACTGAAGTTTATAGTAAAAGATAAAGGCGTTATAGGCCGTTACGGTGGAGAAGAGTTTATTATTATACTCCCGAACACCCATGAGTCAGAAGCCTTTTTCATAGCTGAAAAAATCCGCAGAAATATTGAAGACGAGAATTACGAGATCGATCAAAAAATTACCATAAGTATGGGAGTTGCTGAAATAACCAAAGAACAGCCTCTTATAATTGATAGAGCAGACAGAATGTTATACCAAGCTAAACGCGAAGGTCGTAACCGTGTCGTCACCAGTATGCATTTTAAATAAAGATTGATTTAAACACTTGTGACCCGAAAGGGAATCGAGTGTTTTTTTATGTACATGCAAGGGGAATGTGTTTAGTTGCGCTCGCTACTTCCTGGTTATACATAGTATTTACTTGCCAGGTAGAAAGGGTTAATCATATGCAAGAATGGGTTAATATCTAGAAAAATGTAATGGATTTAAAGGTATTTTACTTAGAAAATAATTGGTTTAGAAGCATATCGATTGTAAACTAGTTATAATTGTTAGTGTTTTACAATAAGATCCGTATTTTGAAGGAAACCTGTAAGGCTTAGTATTGCTATATCAATGTTTGTTGGAAATTGATGAATTTTCAGAAAAGAAATACGACTTAGAGGGTAAATTGATGTGCGTTTGTATACTTTTAACAAAGAAAACGTTTTCATTGGTGAGTTCCTATTAAAACCGTTGACGAAGTTGGAATGAATCGCTAAAATGATAAAGAATTCAAACGGACAGCGACCGAGGAATCGGGGGAGAGAGCTACCGATTTGAATTCACCGTATTTTCCACGCACCCCCTGCAGCTGGAATATACATTAATGTTTTTCTCTGTTAGAGAAAATCGAAATTGATTTTAATGCGCAGACCTTAAAATCAACCCTGCTTCAGATGATCACCCCTGCCGATCTATCTGAAAATTAGTCTGCATGCCCTTCAACAAATCAACCTGCTGATTTTGTTGTCATTGAATGATATACGAGGAACCCCTCATATATTGAACGGGAAAAAACACCGGAGCTCGCTCCGGTGTTTTTTATTTTCTATAATTTGATTCTCTAGACTTAAGGATTTCTTTTTCCATCAAGTGCATTTCATGTGCTTCTTCATCGGTTAAATGGGAATATATTTCTTGGCGGAACATATGACTTAAAGCATCTCTGAACTTGTGTTCCTTGTCTCTAAGAGCATCCCAATGGATTTTTCTTCTCTTTAAGTACAAGTCGTAATCTACCACACGTGTACCATCATCCAAAAATTCCAAACCCACTAAGATTTTTTTTATGTGAATAGGATTGTAGAAAGTGAAAAATCTAACTTTATAAATCCCAACAGATAAAAAGATGGTAGCAGCATCTGTACCCCATGACTCCCCAAGTATAAGTCCTAAGTCTAACTTTTCAAGTACGTAAGCTAAACGTTTATAGTGAAGGTCAAAATGACCATAGGCGTCGTAAATTTTTATTTTAAGTTCATACCAATCTTCATTGTTCAGACCAGCGTTTAAGTATTTAAGGTTTTGAAGACGTAAGGATTGCATAACGGACTTAAAATCCTTTTCTGTGTGGAGTGAAACAGGATGAAGAGATTCGTAGGATACAGGTTTTGTAATATCTCCTTTAGTGAATGAAATTAATGTACCTGTTGAATGTTCATTCAGCTGTGTCAACATGGTTGCACTTTTAGCGTCAAAATCCTCTTTGACTAAGTCTATAACAGCTTCTTCATCACCAATCAGTTTCATGATGACTATGCCAGGTCCTATTCGGGAGTTTGTGATGACCTTTTCAGAGTCATTGTTAATAACCTGCATTAATACCTCAAAAATTTCACCTTCAACTTTAATAAGTGCTTCAAGTTCACTCATATCAAACTGAGCTTTCATGTGACTTACTAAATAGACAAATATATGTGTGTCGGTTGCCGTTTCACATGTTTGATGGTGGGCTTTGAAGGATTGTGGGGCTGGATTTAAAACTTCAATAACTTTCGTATGTGCTGACATAAACTCAGTTGCACGGTTTATGTCTTTTGTTTCGAGTATGAGTGTTTTATATCCACTTCTAACGAGTTTCAGCATTGTGAGCCTCCTATGATGGTTATATTCCAATCTTTCTTTTACGAAGTCGACTGTCGTTTGTTCCCGGTGGATAGTTTAAGGTGATTGTGGTTAATGACTTTAGTTCAATAAGGCTAATGTATTCTATTCCATTTAACCTGAGTGTATTCCCATCCACATGAGACCGAACACTTAAGTCGTGACCAAAAAGTGAAATATCAGGGATTCTATTGTTTTCCTGACTTTCACTTGATTCTAGAATCGGTGGGTAGTGAGAAATCTGTATACATTTGTCTTCTATAGTAATAAATGCAGATGTATCATAAACAGCAGCCTCCCTAAAGGTGGTCTTTACCATGTCTAAATCATCGTGGTTGCCAAGACCTATAATGAGTTTAGCATCTCCATTCACGCTTAATGACCTGTTAAGCTTTAATAGACTGCGTTTATATTCATCGATTTTATAGGGAAAGATCTCGAGTTTGATGTTATCTACCATATCACCAGTGTGTACAATATAGTCAGGCCTTAATGCTTCTATGAGCTTTCTTAAACTCGTAAATATCATTTGTGGTGTGTCTGATATATGTAGGAGGGTTTTTCCCTGGAGTGCATGGGCTTCTTCAGGAATATAAATCTCCCCAGTAATCTGTTTAATAAGTTGTTTTAACTTAGACATTACAAGTCCTTTCATTGCCATAAGTTGCGACTGACCTATTATAATTATACCAGTTTTTACTACTTACCCCTCAATATGTTCCGGATTTGGGACTTAAAAATATGTGCTTTGTTAAATTAACGACAAGAATGAAATTTATCTGGTCTATATTGTTGACGATTGGTAGCCATATAACATATATTTATTAATAGACACTAAGTCAAGGGGAGAGATAGAATGCAAGCATATTTAGAAAATTTGATCTTGGAAAATCGTCATTGGACTTCACATGGAAGCGTGGCGAATTATATACCGGAACTCGGTAAAGCAGATGGTGATCAGCTTGGAATATGTGTTAGAACCTTAGATGGAGAAATGTACTGTGCTGGAAATTACGATGTACCATTCACAATTCAAAGTGTTTCAAAACCACTTGTCTTGTTACTGGCTTTAATGGACCAGGGGGAACAAAAAGTTTTTAGTAAAGTTGGAATGGAGCCAACAGGTGACCCATTTAATTCAATGATTCGACTTGAAACATTTGACCATCATACACCTTATAACCCGATGATTAATGCGGGTGCAATTGCAGTGGCTGGTATGATTAAAGGTGAAGATGTTGACGATAGATTAAACCGTATTATGGAGCTTCTTAAAAAGATCTCAGGCGGTGAATATGTTGGCTTTAATGAAAACGTTTACCTGTCGGAAAAACGTACAGGAAATAGAAATAGAGCTATGGCATACTTCATGAAAGAGTTTGGCATTATTGATGAAAATGTTGAAGAAACGCTGGATTTGTATTTTAGACAATGTTCCATTGAAATGACATGTCAGGGAATCGCCAATGCAGCGCTGACCCTTTCTAATAATGGTATTGATCCAATAACAGGTGAAGTGATTGTACCTAAAAGATTTGCACGTATATCCAAAACCTTTATGATGACGTGCGGGATGTATGACGCATCAGGTGAGTTTGCTATGAATGTTGGTATACCAGCTAAATCTGGTGTTGGTGGCGGTATTATGTGTTCTGTTCCCAAACGAATGGGAATTGGCGTATTCGGTCCTTCCTTAGATAAAAAAGGCAACTCAATTGCAGGCATAAAGATGTTAGAAGCTCTGTCAAAAAAATACGATTTGTCATTGTTCTAAAAAGTGTTCTATAATAGTATAAAGATGAGAAGATATGGCTGTATGGTCATATCTTTTTCTTATAAATGTACAAGTTTATATGAATTGCTACAAGTAGGTCGATAAATATCTATCAATACTAAAATGAGATAGTTAAGAGTAATCTGAACATATCTGAGTGAATAATTATTCCGGTTGTTTTTGGGTTCATTAGAATATATGAAGGACTCACGTAAAAATAGATAAGTGAGCCAAGCCGGTAGAGAATAGGAGTGTGACTATGCAACAAGGTATAGGGGAAAACATTAAAGCTTTACGACTGGGCAGTAAAATGACCTTAAAAGATTTAAGTGAAGCAACAGGTCTTTCAATCGGATTTTTATCACAGGTTGAGCGTGGACTAACTGCACTTGCAATAACTTCACTTGAAAAAATTGCACAAGCTCTAGAGGTAGATCTTTCATACTTCTTTCCAATGAAGAGTAAAAGCGACAGCGAAGTCATGAAGTCCTATGAACGAGAAGTTTTCCAAGTTGAGAACAACCAGTTCATTCACTACCATTTATCTAACCAACTTGAGAACATGGATATTTTGCCTAAACTCGTTGAAATACTACCCATGTCAGAAGATAAAGATATCCCAACGCATCAACACGATGGGGAAGAGTTTGTCTTTGTTCTAGAAGGGGTGTTTACCCTCATTTTAAATAGTGAACGACGTGACTTGTATCCTGGGGATTCAGCTCATTTTTCATCAACAACGGTTCATAACTGGGCGAATTTTACGAATAAAACGGTGAAAGTATTAGTGGTCCATACCCCAAATGGATTTAAAAAGAAGTAAAATGACACTGTAAAACTACAATGTAAAAACACATTATAGATCTAAATAAACGCTAAGACAATTCTGAATTAAAAGATATAGAAAACGCCAGAGCAAATTTAAAATTTGACCTGGCATTTTTATGTGTTTGAAACAATGTTCAGAGTTAAACAATTTTTTTAATGGCATACCCCTCACCAACGAGGGCGTTCATTATTGTAGTTAGGTGGGAATGCCCATTGGTTTCAATGGTAACTTCTAGAATTACACGTTTAAATCTATCAGGTGTTTTAAACTGGTTGTGGTCAAGTTTAACTACATTGGCATTGGTTTTATAAAGCAGCTCAGAGATTTTTAACAGTTCACCCGGTTGGTCAGGTAGGTCAACTGTAAAGCAACAAACACGCCCCCGAGAAACCAAACCTTTATTAATCATAGAGGAGATATTTACAACGTCAATGTTACCACCACTGATGACTGAGACAACTTTTTTACCTTTTTCACGTAGCTTTTTGAGTCCAGCTAGGGGAAGGACACCTGCTGCTTCTGCAATAAGTTTGTGACGTTCTAAGAGTAGAAGAAATGCTTCCATAATATCGTAGTCATCAACGATGATGATATCGTCCACATACTTAGGAATAATGTCAAATGCAAGTGCCCCCGGTTTTTTAACGGCAACCCCTTCTGCAATGGTGTTTACAATATCTAATTCAAAAAGTTCCTTCTTTTGCAGGGATAAATGCATAGCCCGTGCACCCACCGGTTCAACACCATAAACCTTGATATCTGGTTTGATCTGTTTTGCTGCAAAGGCAATACCACTAATTAAACCGCCGCCACCAACAGGGACAAGAAGCACGTCAGTATCAGGATGTTCTTCAAGTATTTCAAGGGCAATGGTCCCTTGACCAGCAATGACATCTAAGTCGTCAAATGGATGTACAAAAGCAAAATCATTTTCCTTTTGAAGTTCAACAGCTTTTGCATATGCATCATCATAACATGTTCCGTGTAAAACGACTTCAGCACCCAGTCGTCTTGTGGATTCAACCTTTATAAGCGGGGTTGTCATAGGCATTACAATTGTCGAAGGAACATCTGCTAGGGTGGCTGCAAGAGCAACACCTTGGGCATGGTTGCCAGCTGAACTTGCAATGAGGCCTTTGCTTTTTTCTTCTTCACTTAAACAGGCGATTTTATGGGCTGCACCTCGAATTTTGAACGCACCTGTCTTTTGTAAATTTTCAGGTTTAATATAAACTGAGTTACCTGACTCGTTACTAAAAACATCAGAATAGCGTAGGGGTGTCTTTTCAATGACACCTTCTAAGTTCTTACAGGCTTTTTGTACATCTTCTAACTTCAATTCTCTCTTTTCCACTTTTCATTCCTCCAAATATTCTACCGATTCCCTCCGGTGGAGAATCGAAAAAGTTTCAAATCTTTCCCAATAAAACAAAAAAACTCGTCCTACAAAAAGGACGAGTTACTCGCTTATACCACCTTCAGTTCCAACAAACCTACAGCCGATAACGAGGCTAACCGTTCCAGCTTACTACCAGTGTGTTCAGCTGAAATGCTCAAGAGTGATTCACATTAAAAATAACTGTACTGATTCGCACCAACCATCAGCTCTCTTAAACAGCGGGGTATTTCCATGTATGTCTCCATCAACGCTAACTTATATAGTGGTCAATTTGACTTGAACACCTATATAAGAATTATTAAATTAACGTAATTTTACCACGCTTCTGATAATTGTCAACAAATTCTGACTAAAACGGCAATTCTGGAGTAATATATCGATTATTTTGGTAAAGCCACACTGAAAGCGGGTAGAATACATCAAAAAGAAACGGGGTGCAAAACTATGAGGAAAATTGAACCGATTCGAATATTTGAGTTGTTTGAGCAAATAAGTGAAATTCCAAGATGTACAGGTGACGAAGAGGGTATATCAACTTTTGTTGTTGATTTTGCTAAAAATCTTGGATTGAGTGTGGAGCAAGATTCTATTGGAAATGTACTAATTAGGAAACCTGGAACTAAAGGGTATGACAGTGCAGCGCCAATTATCCTCCAAGGACATATGGATATGTTATGTATTAAGTCCTTTGAATCCATGCATGACTTTTCATCTGACCCCATTGAACTCAGTGTATCTGGTGATCTTCTCGTAGCAAAAGAGACTGCACTTGGTTCAGATAATGGCATAGCCATTGCATTTTACTTAGCACTGCTTGAAAGTACTGATATTTCACATCCACCACTTGAAGTCATATTAACAGTTCAGGAACAAGCAGGGTTGATTGGAGCCCGTGACTTAGACGTATCAAACTTATATGGTCGGTATCTAATTAATATGGATTCTGAAGCAGAAGGTGAGTTTATAATAGGGTGTGCTGGTGAAGAACGTGTTCGCATTGAATATCCTTTGGAACGAACAACACATGAGTACGACATGGAATCAACAATAACTATACAAGGATTAAAGGGTGGACATTCAGGCTTAAATATTCATTTAAATAGAGGAAACGCAGTTCAAGTCTTGGCTAAAATTTATAAATTGTTGTCAGAGGAAATGCCTTTGTCATTAATTTCAATGTGTGCAGGAGAGAAACACAATGTAATTCCTCACTACGGAGAGCTTAGGATTGCCTTTCCTCATGACTCACTGGATACATTTAAAAACAAAATGATTGATGTGCATACATTTATTGAAGCCTATTTAAATGAAACACAGTTTGAAATCGGTATGGACATTTGTCCAATTCAAACTGGGGTAGGTGTTTTAAAGCAAAAACATTCAAAGCAACTCATAGACTTGCTTATATCACTACCAAACGGTGTTATTGCTGTGAGTGAACGGGAGTCTGAACTTGTAGATACTTCTTTAAATATAGGTATATTAAGGATTTATGATGACCAAGCTATTATGAGTATATCTATTAGAGGGTTAACCTATGAACGACTGATGTTTGCTAAGGAAAAGGTTGAGATACTAGCTAACTTTGTAGGTGCTGGTTTTAAGTCGGAGAACTCGTACCCTGCGTGGAATGACGAAGGGGACAATCATTTAAGACGTATATTCAAACAAGCTTACCGTGAACAGTTTGGAGAAAATCCTTCAATGAAATCGATCCATGCTGGTTTGGAGTGTTCTATCCTTGCTAAAAAGCTAAACGAACGACCTTTACAACCCCCAATTGAAATGATTTCTTTTGGACCAGATATCTTTGATGCACATACACCTGAGGAGGCAATGAGCATATCTTCAGTTAGACGTATGTGGGGATTGTTCCAATATATTTTAAAACAAATGATAGAGTAATTGTTAGATTTGTTCATAATCATTCTTTGATTTTGTGACATCTGCGAATAGTTTCATTTCCTTCTGTGGCTTATAATGATTATAGTGAAAAGAAAGTTGGAGGGAATAAAAATGGCAGAATTAAAGCTTAATAAGATTAATAAGATCTATCCGAACGGTTTCCATGCATCTAAAGATGTTGATCTTAAAATTGAAGATAAGGAATTTATGGTACTGGTTGGTCCGTCGGGTTGTGGTAAAACAACTACACTTCGTATGATTGCTGGTTTAGAGGAAATTTCAAATGGCGAACTATACATCGGTGAAAACCTTGTAAATGACATACCACCTAAAGACCGTGATATTGCGATGGTATTCCAGAACTACGCACTTTATCCTCACATGACAGTGTACGATAACATGGCATTTGGTCTTAAACTTAGAAAACAGTCTAAGTCAGAAATCGACCAACGTGTTACTAACGCTGCTCAGATTCTTGGTATTGAACAGCTTCTAGACCGTAAACCTAAGCAACTTTCTGGTGGCCAAAGACAGCGTGTTGCTTTAGGCCGTGCTATTGTCCGTAATCCGAAGGTATTCCTTATGGATGAGCCTCTATCAAACCTTGATGCTAAACTACGTGTACAAATGCGTTCTGAACTTATTAAACTACACCATGAACTTGCGACGACGTTTGTATATGTAACACATGACCAAACGGAAGCAATGACAATGGGTACGCGTATTTGTGTTATGAATGCTGGTGAAATTCAGCAGGTAGACAAGCCAAGTACTATTTACGACCAGCCGGTAAATATGTTTGTTGCTGGTTTCATTGGTGCACCACAAATGAACTTCCTTGACGGTACAGTTAAAGAAGAAGGTGGTCGTGTATTCCTAGAAGTTAATGGCACACCGGTTGAGCTGTCAAAAGAGAGAGCGGACATTGCTAAGAACAAAGGATACGTTGGCAAAGAAGTTGTTGTAGGTATTCGTCCAGAACACATCAACCTTGGTGGTCAAGGCCCTCAAATTGAAGGTAAAGTTACAGTAACAGAGCTTCTAGGCGCTGAGCTTATTCTTTATATTGGAACAGGCAACAAAGAACTAATTGGCCGTGTTGATCCAGATGCGGGTCTAAAAATTGATGACAAGGTTACATTCTCATTTGCACCAGATAAGATTCACTTATTTGATAAAGAAACTGAGCAATCAATCATTTTTGGCTAGACCAATGACGGATATGCCAGGTATGGTAAAATTGTATGAATGATTAGAGTATTAATACTGAGAGTCAGGCACATGTCTGACTCTCAGATTTTATGTTTTGTAATGAGTGTAGTTCAATATAAATGACTTACATTTGTTAGAAAACATAATACTTTAGAGAATGAAGGATTAAAAGCCTTAAATGTTGAACTAGCAATTTATAGAATATTAATTATGTCGTGTATAAAAGGAGGCTAGAATGGATTCTGAAATTAGACAACGATTTGCTGAAATTCAAAAGAATATTAAATGGCCTGTCTATTTATTTGATTATCAAGGAACATGTATTGATGCAAACAACCATGAAAAAATTGGTGAGAAGGTTGATGTTCCCGATATTACGAATGGGGATATAGTAAAGACCGGAACTTTTCAGTGGATATCTGTTGGTTCTAGAATGGGTGTGAATACATATTATATTGCCCTGTTTGGATCTGATGAAGCTGCAGTGGGTGCTATGCATCTTATTCATATAATGTTTAAAGAAGAAGATAAAGAACTGGACAAAAATACAATACTGCGAGCACTTCTATTTGAAAATGGAAAAGATTCATTTACTGAAGAAGATTATGAACAAGCGGGCTTGTCTAACTTAGATGCACTGAATGTAGTCATTATTGATTACAAAGGTGCACAGTTTAACCAAGTTAAGGTTGTTTGTGAAAACATACTGGACCAGGTGGATGTTATTGAAGTGGATAGGAACCACCTTGTTTTGATATCATCTAGTCCTTTAGAAAAAGAAATACTGGATGCCATTATATCTGAAATGAACACTGAGCTTCTTATTCCTGCTAAGGCTAGCGTAGGTAAAACCGTCTCAGGATGGAACCAACTCCATAAAGCCTATAGCAGTGCAAAGTCAGCCTTTATCCTGGGGAATAAACTCGGAGTTGAAAGCAAAGTCTTTCAATACGACCAAATGATGATTTATCATTTGATTAACGAAGTAAGCGAAAAGGCTAGAGATACATATTTCGATGATTATGGCCTTGTTTTTAAAGAGTTGATTCATGATGAGGAACTCATTCAAACCGCTATACGCTTCTTTGAAAACGATTTAAACATTACTGAGACATCCAGACAACTTTATGTTCATAGGAATACATTGATTTATAGATTGAACAAAATCGAAAAACAAACAGGACTGGATTTAAGGTCTTTTGACGATGCAATTCAGTTTTATATGTTAATGCTGATATGGCGTTTGGGAGATTATTCTGAAGAGTAATATACTATACAAGTGGTGAGAACTTTGCACAGCAAGGTTCTTTTTTTTAGCTTGTTTGCGCTATCGTTTGCACAATTATATGTACGTTTTTTAAAGGAAATCGATTTTTTTATCAGAATTGTTGACGATTTTGCTAATATTATGTTAAAATGAGCTTGCAGCAAGCCATATTTTTTTACCCACTTGTGCAAACGTATGCACAACGAGGCGCACACACTTTGATTCATGAGAGTAAGACTTACTTACATGGTCTGAGTTACATATGCATCCTCGAAGAAAAAACTTACGGAGGGGAATTTTAATGAAAAAGTTTTTAAGTCTTTTAATGGTGACGACACTAGCAGTTGGTATGCTTGCAGGTTGTTCGTCAGCTCCAGAAGCACCAGCTGAAACACCAGCAGATGCTCCTGCTGAAACTACTGAAGCACCAGCTGATAAGCCAATGGACGAAATGGTAGAAGTTGATATCTTCCAGTTCAAAGTTGAAATTGTTGAAGCACTAGAATCAGCTGTAGAAATGTACGAAGCTGAAAATCCAAATGTAAAAATCAATCTTCAAACAGTTGGTGGTGGCGATGATTACGGTGCAGCACTTCGTGCACAGTTCCAATCAGGTAACGAACCAGACATCTATAATGTAGGTGGTCCACAGGACGTTTCAGATTGGATGGGTCGTCTAGAAGATCTTTCAGATGCACCTTGGGCTGATAAAGTTCTTGATGGCGTTGCATCTGGTGTAACTGTTGACGGTAAGATTTACGGTCTTCCATACAACATTGAAGGTTACGGCTTAGCATACAACAAAGCTATTTTCGAAGCAGCTGGCGTTGACGCTACTGCAATCGATACATTTGAAGAGCTAGAAATGGCACTTAAAACAATCAAAATGAAAATTGAATCTGGCGAGTTAGAAGGTCAATTCCCACTTCTTGAAGCACCTGTATCATTTGCAGCTGCAGAAACTTGGGTAACTGGTCTACATGCATCAAACGGTGCATTCTCTAACGAGTTTGCAAGTTCAATTGAAGCATACGATGCAGCAAATATTGAATTTACACATGCAGGCGCTTACAAAGCTTATCTGGATCTAATGGCAGATTACTCTCCAAATGCAGATAGCAAAGCTAAAATGAACTCTGTAGATTACGCTACACAAGTTGACGAAGGTATTGCAATCGAACGTGTTGCTGTAATCCAACAAGGTAACTGGATTTATGGTGGCGTTGCTGGTATCGACCAAACCGTTGCAGACAATCTAGGATTCCTACCTCTTCCTATGAAGGGTGTTAAAGAAGATTCTATCGCAATTGGTGTACCAATGTACTGGGCACTAAATAGTGGTTCTCCAGATGCTGATAAAGCAGCTGCTAAAGACTTCCTAAACTGGTTATACACTTCTGAAGAAGGTAAGAAGCTGGTTGTAAATGAAATGTTCTTTATTCCACCACTATCAGGTTATGACAATGTTCAACCTGCAGATCCTCTAGCTAAGGACATCATGATGTACGCTAACGAAGGTCGCACAATGCCATGGGTATTCATGGGCTATCCTACAGATTGGGGTATGGGCATCCTTGGTGAGCAAGTTCAGAAGTACTATGCTGGTGCAGCAACTTGGGAAGAAGTTGTTGAAACAGTGGTAGCTAAGTGGAACGAAATGAGATAATTGATGCTGGGGGAGGATACCTCCCCCTCTTCTTATTCAAAAACGAGGGGAAATGCTTTGACAAAGAGCTCATAACCTTTGATTTTCTTTTTAAAACTCACATTAACACATACTATTAATCACAAAAATAGTACTTAACACGACTGATTAGTCAAGAAGCAACCTTGAGCAGAGGCATACGACATAAAGAGAGGCCTATTGGTCAATAACTATGGTAAGACACATGTAAACATAGTAATTAACAAATAAATAAGCATTATAATTCGTGTTGGGAGCAGAAGAATCTGATCTAACACATCGCAATCATAAATAATTAATGTGTATCATAAGGGAGACCCCACATGACCTTTGTAAGAACTCGCAAACTTTGAAGGCAGTGGATTTAACTAAGGATAATACATGTTCATAGATGGACATGATCAAGCAATCGGAACTTGCGTATATAACTAATCCTAATGATAATATTATTAAGGAAAACTTTGACTGACCCCATAAATGGCTCAAATGATACCCATTTGAGTAGAAAGTTAAATTAGGAGGAAGCAATGAAGAAATCAAGATTTTGGTTCTGGTTATTCGTTGGACCGATCCTGCTTGCGTTTCTAACAGTTGTTATTGTACCAATGCTAAGAGGTGTTTATTTCTCTTTTGCAGAATGGAATGGCATCTCAAATGATGTTAACCTTGTTGGTATGGATAACTACCTACGCGCATTTCAGGATGAAGAGTTCATTAATTCATTTAAGTTTACGGCTAAATTTGCTGCCGTTTCAGTTGTAGCAATTAATTTAATAGGATTTGGTTTAGCGCTTTTAGTTACACAAGGCCTAAAAGGATCCAATATCCAAAGAAGTATTTTCTTCATGCCTAACCTAATCGGTGGTCTAATCCTTGGGTTTGTATGGCAGTTCATTTTCACAAAAGCATTTGATGCATTTGGTAGTGCATTTGATATTCCATTCTTTGAAGGCTGGTTATCAACAACTGGGACAGGATTTTGGGGCCTAGTCATACTCATGTCGTGGCAGATGTCGGGTTATATGATGATTATTTATATAGCTGCGATTCAAAGTATTCCTGAATCTCTTAATGAAGCTGCAAAAATTGATGGTGCCAATGCTTGGCAGCGTCTATTAAATATTACAATTCCAATGGTTATGCCTGCATTTACAATTGGTCTGTTTCTTTCGTTATCAAACTCATTTAAGCTGTTCGACCAGAACTTGGCTTTAACTCGAGGTGGCCCATACGGATCAACGGAAATGCTTGCCCTTAATATTTATCAAACTGCTTTTGCAAGAAACCAGTTTGGTTATGCACAGGCAAAAGCTGTAATATTCCTAATTGCTGTAGCGGCAATTACACTCACTCAAATCTACTTTACTAAGCAGAAGGAGGTGGAGATGTAATGCCACATGAAAAAAGAAAAAATCTTCTTTTAGGAATACTATCATGGGTGTTGGCAGTTTTGTTCTTGTCTCCATTCTATATAGTAGCAACGAACTCACTCAAAACACAAAAAGGTATTTTTGTTGGTATAACAAGTCTGCCTTTTGGCGAATATTTTAGTCCAAGTAACTATGTTGAGGCCTTCGATAAACTAGATTTTATTAAGTCCTTCTTCAACTCTTTAATCATTACAGGTACAAGTACGGTTGTGATTATTGTGTTTGCATCCATGGCAGCTTGGATGTTGGTTAGAACAAGATCAAAACTTTCAACAGGAATGTACTTTATGTTTGCAGCAGCAATGTTAATTCCATTCCAGTCAGTTATGTTACCTTTAATCAACTTAATGGGTAAAATCGGGTTCCTTAATCCGGGTGGCTTGATCTTTATGTACTTAGGTTTTGGTTCAAGTTTAGCTATAATTATGTACCATGGCTTTATTAAAGGTATTCCGGTAGCCTTAGAAGAGGCTGCACTTATCGATGGATGTAACAAGTTCCAAATATATTGGTACATTGTTCTGCCATTACTAAAACCAATCACTGTAACAGTGAGTATTTTGAACGTAATGTGGATTTGGAATGATTTCCTCTTACCACAACTTGTTATTAACCGTCCTGAGTGGCATACAATTCCACTAAAGATGTTCTTCTTCTTTGGACAATTTAGTAAGAAGTGGCACTTAGCGCTTGCGGGTTTAACAATTAGTATGATCCCGATCATTATTTTCTATTTCTTTGCACAAAAACATATTGTAAAGGGAATCGCTCAGGGATCAATTAAGTAGAATTATGGAATCTTGTACATGTTAACTCAATAATAAGTGGGTCTATGTGCAAGATTCTTTTCCTGTTTAACAAATTGAATTCTCAAGCTTTGTAGACTTTGATGAACTTGTATAGTAAATCTTTTCACAAATACATCTGTGTGATATTATGATAACACCGGTTTTAACCCGTGTAGATGAGATCTGAAGGAAGTGTGTATAATGGCAGTCACAATAAAAGACGTGGCAAAGTTAGCGAATGTTTCGCCATCAACAGTATCACGTGTTATAGCAAATAATCCACGCATTAGTGATGCGACAAAACGCATTGTTTTTGATGCAATGGATGAACTAAATTACAGACCCAATGCCATTGCCAGGAGCTTGGCCAACCAGTCAACACAAACACTTGGATTGATTCTACCAAGTACAGATGAAAACCTGTTTAAGAATCCGTTTTTCATTGAGGTTATGCGTGGCATTAGTCTTTATGCTCAGAAAAAGGGGTATAGGATTATGTATACATACAGCGCAAATCCTGATGAAGAAGTCCATTTTATTGAAGATTTCATTCAGAGTAAATGGGTGGATGGTGTTGTACTCTTATCTGCTCAAGAGAATGATAAGTGTATAGATTACTTGAAAAAGTCTGAGTTTCCATTTGTGGTAGTAGGACGTCCTGAAATAACAGATGATGTACTTTGGGTGGATAATGACAACTTCCAAGCTACATACAATGTTGTTAACCATTTGATTCAAAAGGGGTGTGCTAAAATTGCATTTGTTGGTGGACCACTTACAATGAACTTTTCAAGAGACCGTCTTGAAGGTTTTAAACGCGCTATGGATGTACGTGGGCTGCCTGTAAAAGGGAATGAAATATTGGAAATGCCTGACTTAACTATTGATTATGGTTATCAAGCAATGGAACGAATAATAAAAGACTTCCAACCTGATGCTGTTGTTACAACAGATGACTTTTTAGCCATTGGTGCCAATAAGTTCATACACGAAAACAATATGACAACAAAAGTTGTAGGATTTAATAATATACCTCTAGGTGAGTATCAAATTCCTAGTCTGACAAGTGTTGATATCGATGCGGAATCACTTGGATACCAGGCGGCTAAACTGTTGATTAACAGATTAAAAGGGATTGAGAATACATTGAATCACTTTATTGTGGGTACTAAACTCGTTGAAAGAGATTCAACTAAAAATTAATTCTATCCAAATGAAAAGACCTATAGTAATCATTCTAAGGAATGTTTACTATAGGTCTTTTTTAGTTTTATATAAGTTGTTTTATTTAGTGTACATGGTGCGAGTGTAGTGACTTAACAGCATCATCAATCCATTCAGATTGCATTTTTACAATAGATTGGAACTTGTCTTGGTCGGAGTAAGGAAGGGTGTAGTTAAGCGATACAAGAGCTTCAAGATACTGCTCAATTATATTAGCAAGTTCACTGTTCGAATGGTTTGCCAAAGTCTTTTCATAACTGTCTAAGACCTCTTGTAACATTTTGTTGTCTTCCCATCCTACTACTGGAGTGTTGCTCATTCCAAGTAAGTAAGTGTTTGTATAGAATATATAGACACTCTCTAACTTATGGTACAAGTCTTCATTAGTAATAAGCTTCATAGCTTTTTCAGTATTCACTGTTCTAGAAGCCAATTCGTTCCAACTGATGATAAGGCCAGCGTCAGCTGAGGAAATTTGATCAGACTCTTCAGACATAACAAGAATAAAAGCCATAACTTCTTCAGGCACTTGGTCTCCAAGGACTTTAAATGCTGAGTAATCGATAAATGGGTAAGGGCTACCTTCTAACCATATAAACTTAAAACCATTACTAAATAAGCTTTCTAATATTGCTTTATGCGTTGGATTTTCCACTTTCTCTAAATCATAGGTATCAGTTTCATAATCGAATGCAATGGACAGGCTTGTATCTAATCTGAACATAGGTCCGTCTTCAAAATACATTTGGTCAGTATAGTTCATAGACCACATTTCCAAATACTTATCAAATTTAGCAAATAGAATGCTGGACAAATGATCTGGCATCTGTGGCAATAAATCCATTACATCTGTATATACGTCTACTGGAGATTCATTTTCGAAACGTTCTACCATAAACTTATAGGCTTCAGTAGCGTCTTCTTCACTTAATATCATCTTTTCATCTTCAACAGACTCAGAGTCGCTGGATTGTGAATCTGTTGATTCTGAGTCGTTTTCTTGTGTATCAGGCACATCATTATCATCTGTATTTTCAACCACAACGGGACTTGACTGATCTGGCGTTTGTACGGGTTCTGCAGTTTCTGTACATGCACTAAGCCCAAATATGAGGGCGAAGGCAGTGAGTGCTATAGCTAATTTTTTCATATGTATCCTCCTAAGAGATTGTTTCCCTTTATTATTCAACATTATACGATTATTTTATGAATAGGGTGTATCAAAGCGATTACAATTGGATTAAGAGGGGGTTAAAGGTTTTTTACGGTTATGTTTCAACCATTTTCTTAACTTATGAAAGTAGAGCCAAAGACGTTTAAACATGTTGTATATTCTGATAAGTCGATCTTGTATTGTTAAATTAACTAGAATATAAAAATAAGCCAACACACATGTGCTGGCTTACTTATTTATTTACGACATTTTAGTTGGGTTTAAATAACCTGTTGTTAATCAATCGCACGGCTCTTGTCTGTTGGAACTAATACACTTGAGTTTACAGATAAGTCGTACTGTTTTCCGTAAACTTCAATTAGTAGCGGTTCTCCAGATGCCATTTTAATTGTTACATTATCCTTGTCCATGCTGACAATTAAAAGTCTGTTTCTAAATAACATATGGAAGCTGAGACCATTCCAGTTTTCTGGTAGGAATGGATTAAACTTAGGCACTCCATCTGCTGTGCTAAAACCACCAAAACCATATACAACAGACATCCAAGTTCCAGCCATTGACGTAATGTGTAGGCCATCATCAGTGTCGTTGTTGTAATTATCAAGGTCAAGTCGCGCAGAGCGTTGATAAAGTTCATAAGCTTTTTTGTGATAACCAATTTCTCCAGCAATAATCGAGTAAACGCAAGGAGATAAAGAAGATTCATGAACAGTACGTGGTTCATAGAAGTCGAAGTTTCTCTTTTTAGTTTCGAGGTCATACCTTTCGCTTAAGAAGAAAATACCTTGTAAAACGTCTGCCTGTTTGATAAAGCATGAACGAAGAATCTTATCCCATGACCATTTCTGATTTAATGGTAAGTTAGATGGATCAAGTTCTGATACAAGTACTTGTTCTTTATCCATATAACCATCTTGCTGTGCAAAGACATTTAGTTCTTCTATTTCAGGTAGATAGATTTTGTTAATGATTTCTTTCCACTCAGCAAACTCATCAGTGGAGAAGTTATGTTTAGCTAGAATTTCCTGTGCACGTTTTTCATCTGCCCCTTGAACATATTCAAGGGCTTCCAGAGAGTACTCAAGTGTCCAAGCTGCCATGAGGTTCGTATACCAGTTGTTGTTAACATTATTTTCATACTCATTAGGTCCAGTAACACCCAGCATCATGTAACAATCTTTGTAAGGATTGTAGTTCACACGGTCTGCCCAGAATCTACTAATGTTTAGTAGAACTTCTAAGCCATATTCAACCAGGTAGTCTGACTCGCCAGTGTAACGGATGTAATTGAAAATTGCATAAGCAATGGCAGCATTTCTATGGATTTCTTCGAATGTAATTTCCCATTCGTTATGACATTCTTCGCCGTTCATTGTTACCATTGGATAAAGTGCACCTTTAAGTCCGAGTTTTGCAGCATTTTCAATGGCTCTATCCAGATGTTTATGTCTGTAAACAAGTAGGTTTCTAGGAATTTCTTCATGACTCGTAGCCATGTAGAATGGCAGACAGTAGGCTTCAGTATCCCAGTAAGTAGACCCACCGTATTTTTCACCTGTAAATCCTTTAGGACCAATGTTAAGTCTTGGATCTTCGCCATTGTATGTTTGTTTCATGTGGAAGATGTTAAATCGAATGCCTTGTTGAGCCGCAACATCTCCTTGGATTTCTATATCGGCTTCTTTCCAGATTTCAGCCCATTTAGAACAATGTGCTTGGTATAATTCGTCAAATCCAGTAGAAAAGGCTTCTAACAACAATTTTTGACCATATGTGTCTAGATCAGATAAGTCGTGGTCACGGTCAGTTACTAAAGAGAAGTATTTGTAAAGTGTGAGTGTTTCTCCTGCTTTCACTGAACTCTCAAATACATGTTCAACATACTTATCTTTTGAGTTGAATGATTTATGTGTAATTGTTTGCCCATCTTTAATGAGTTGAGATCTTGTTGCAGTGTGAACTGTGAAGTCAGTTTTCTTTGTTGTCATAGTGATTGTACCTAGTGTATCATCACATGACTGATTACAATTCTTCCAGAAGAATTCATCATAGTTAGCATCTTCGTTGTGTACATCACCATTCATATATGGAGTGAAACGGATTTGAGCGTCATCTTTCGCAGTAATTTCGTAAGAAATTGCTCCTACTTCAACTTGGTCGTAACTTAAGAATCGTTTTACTTTAAAATCAAATGACTTGTCACCTACAAGGTAAGTGAATGAACGGTCCAAACATCCATTTTTCATGTCAAGAACGCGTGAGAAGTTTTGTGGTCTTGTTTTGCCTAAATCAACAACTTCGCCATCGATTTCAACGCGTATACCAATTATATTTGTACCATTGAGTACCTTTGCAAAATATTCAGGGTAGCCGTTTTTCCACCAACCAACTCTTGTTTTGTCGGGATAGTAAACACCAGCTGCATAAGAACCTTGTAAACTGTCACCAGAAAAATCTTCTTCAAAGTTACCTCTATGTCCCATATGTCCATTTCCAAGACTCATCAAACTTTCGTACAAGCGGTTATCTTCTGCGTGATAGCCTTCTTCAATGATGTGCCAAGGATGCTCTTTTACATATTTCAATACAAACACCTGCTTTCTTACTTGTTTGTGCAATCGGTTGCATAATTTGTTAAAAAAAATAGAACTCGCTAACGTCATTATACCAGATAATGCACAAAAATGTTATACTGTCTTACGATTTCAGGCGTTTTTTTTAATTTTGTACGAATTGTACAATAGATGCTGTGCAATTTTATGCCCTTTGCTTTAAATATCTTGATTCGTTTGTGCAAACGATGTCTTTAGTATACTCTTATGAAGGAAGTGTATGTTTAAAATGCAGATTCCTAATTTATTAATATAAGAAGATTATAAAAATAATTGAAGGCTTGAAAATTTTTTTAACTGTATTGAAGGATGAGGAGAGAACAATGGCGAAAGTATATAAAGGATACATTTTTGACTTAGATGGTGTGTTAGTTGATACAGCTAAGTACCACTTCCAGGCTTGGAAAAGGCTAGCTGAGGAGCTTAACATTGAATTTACTGAGGAAGATAATGAGCGTCTAAAAGGTGTAAGTCGTATGGCTTCTTTGGACATTATTCTTGAGCTTGGTAACAAAACTCTTACTGAAGATGAAAAAGTTTCACTTGCCACTCGTAAGAATGAATGGTATGTTGAATTTATAACTAAGATGGATGCGTCTGAGATTTTACCAGGTGCATTAGAGTTTTTAAAGCTATTAAAGGAAAAAGGGCACAAATGTGCACTAGGCTCAGCCAGCAAAAACGCGGGACTTATTCTGGAGCGTACTGGCATGACAAAGTACTTTGATACAATTGTAGACGGCACACATGTTTCAAAAGCAAAACCAGATCCTGAAGTTTTCACCTTAGGTGCAAAGAATATGGGTCTTGCTTATGAAGACTGCGTGGTGTTTGAGGATAGCGTTGCTGGCCTACAAGCTGCGAAAGCTGCTGGTATGGTTGCTATAGGTATTGGCCAAGCAAGCGTCCTAACTGAAGCAGATATGGTTGTTAAAGACCTATCTGAGTTTGACTTAACTATGCTATAAAGCCTTTGGCTTCACACACACACAAATTTGTACTGATGCCCGAATGTTTGCGGAGATCCCCCCAAACGGTCGGGCATCCGTACTTTTTGGAACTTTTGAGGGCCAAATTTCCTCCTGTCCGGCGTTACATCCTATGTTAATGCAGTCGTGTACGTTTGTACACTCCTTTGCCTGAACATAGAATGTGCCTTGTTCAGAAGAAAATTTGACTCCTCAAAAGTTTTGAATAACGGTTTATATGCGAATCTGAGTACACCTTTGCAAAAATCTAACCTGAGCCTTACTCAGAACAAAATTTAACTCCTCATAACATCCAAAAAGAAGTTTAGATAATGGACTTGTGTACGCGCCTTACGTCATAAAATCACGCGACTAGTCTAGCACTCCAAATTCTCCCCAAAAGAAGTATTTATTTAGACTAATTTTGTCTTGTGCAGCGTTGCAGCACATATTTCCACAGTCGTGTACATTAGCACATTTATTTACACGATAAATTATCCGAAAATTATGTGAACTTAATAATATATTACTAAGACTTCGACAAAATTCTACAAAATAATTGGTTTGCAACAACAAAGGTGAATGTTTATGTATGTAGAAAGTGTTTAATCGGGTATAGAATACCTAGGGTCAATTTTGCGCCGAGGGGGAGAAATTCATGAAGATTACTAAGAGTGGATTCATAGGAATTTTAGTCGTTAGTGTCATTGTCTTTTGGGGATCTATGTTTGGGTTCGTTATGAGGATGCAGTCTACAATGATGATGGCTTTATCAGCAACACTTATTTACATCTTGCTAACAGGGCTTCTTATTTTCTTTGATAGAAGCCGTATCTCAGTACCTGCTAAAGCTATAGCTGAAATACTAGGACGTTATGTACAGGGGGATTTTTTAGCTGAGATCACTCTTAACATAGACATTCGTGAGCTCCAAGAAGTTTCAGACCAGATACATGCTTTGCAAAAGACTATGAAACAGTGGCTTTACAACACTCTACGCGCAGAGGTTGTACTCAAGGAGTACGGATCAAAACTTCAGGCCAATTCAGAAACATCTTTAAGCAGTATGCAAGTCATATCAAACCATATTGAGGGTATTATTGAAGGGTCAAAGGAGGTCACCACAGGCTCATCAGAGAACGCAGCTATTTCCGAAGAGCTCCTTGGATCTAATACAGAAATATCAGAGTACAGTGGAAACTTTAAGAAAATAACTGAAGAATCCGTTGTCACAATAAAAAATGATTCACAAATGATCAATCAAACTTTAGATGGCATTGGTATAATTGGGGATCAAATGCGCAAAACAGCTGATTCCATCGATACATTTAAAGAACTCCTTGACTCGATTTCTGGCATGGCAGATGCTATTTCGGATATTTCAAACCAAACCAACCTATTGGCACTTAATGCATCTATAGAATCCGCAAGAGCGGGAGAAGCTGGACGCGGATTTGCAGTGGTTGCAGATGAAATTAAGAAACTTGCAGAGCAGAGTTCGAAAACAGCAGACGAAATCAATCAGAATATACATCACATTAAGGACAACGTTACTGCAACGATTTCTGACATAAACACAGGTGTTGAAAAATCAGACGAGATACGATTAAAGAGTCAACTTGCAACTGAGAATCTTGAAAAAATTACCCACCGTATCATGGAAATGAATGATTTTATAACGAATATTGCCGACAATGTTGAGGAGCAAACCAAGGCATCTGAACTTTTGGCCGAGAATATTGAAAAAGTGGTTGAATATACAGGTAAGACCAATAAACTGACTATGGACATGAATGACAAGATTAGGACCCAGGTTGTTTATACGGACGAGAATGCTGACATTTCAGAAAAGATATTTGGTGTATCTGAGCAGTTTAATGAGTTCATACAGAATTTCGAAAAAGAAATGGATGCACAGTGTCTTAAAACCGCCGACCGACTTGTAGAACTCTTGACCAGCGGAAAAGTAACCAATGAGTTTTTAGTAGAGTTTTCTAAAGACACTGGGATCTCTGAATTTTATATTACAGATCCAAGTGGGAAGACAGTTCTTTCCAATAACCCAGCAGGTATTGGTTTCCAACTGGATAGTGAGCCTGGTTCACAGTCATATGAGTTTTACCGAATACTAAAAGATCCATCCCATAGGGTAGCACAATCTATGATGATCCGAGATATTGATGGAAGATATTTTAAGTTCCTCGGAGTTTCTCGCAAAGACACAGGTGGTGTGGTTCAAGTTGGACTGGCCCTTGAAGATATAATACAGTTCCGTGGCCAGTATGCACTTAAATAATTTAGACTTTAAATCAACTTGTTTAATGATAACAACAACTTGTTAACTTTCACCTTAGTCTATGGTAAAATCGCTATAGACTAATATGAATAGACACACTAGGGGAGGTAACAAGTATGATTCGGACATTTATATGGTTTTGTTATTTATGGATTAGTTTATTTCAATCTATACCAGATATGAAGAAGGCACAGAAATATCAAGAAGCAGGTGAACTAGCTAAAAGAGATGCCGTTGTTAATGGGCGTGTTGGTCCTTGGTCGCGAAAATTGTTAAAGCTAAGTGGCAATACTGTTTCTGTTAAAGGGCTTGAAAATATTCCAAAAGACCGCGCAGTTTTGTTTGTGGGTAATCATCAAAGTAACTTTGATATTCCAATATTGCTTGGACATATTGATACACCAAAGGGCTTTATTGCAAAGGTTGAATTAGCGAAGTTCCCATTTATAAGTACATGGATGCCAATGATGAATTGCGTGTTTATGGATAGAAACGATATGAGACAATCAGCTAAGGCCATCATGCAAGGGATAAAAAACCTGAAAAATGGTTATTCTATGGTAGTCTTTCCTGAAGGAACACGTACTGACGATGGGGTTCTACTGGAGTTTAAACCAGGTGCATTAAAACTAGCAACTAAGTCGGGTGCACCAATTGTACCTATTACAATTAATGGTTCAAAAGAAATCATGAAAAAAGGACAAAAAGTTATTCGACCAGCCCACGTTGAGATTATAATTGACAAACCAATTGAGATCACAGATGAAATGAAACAAGATACCATAGCGCTTTCTGAACATGTTAAATCAATAATAGCAAATAATTTAGGACAATAAGGAAGATCATTAGATCTTCCTTTTTACGTGTATTATATTAGTACATACAAGTACGAACATTGATGCAATATGAAAAGACCTGAGTATGGGGGCTCAGGTCTTTTCTATAGGTTGAACGGCATTGGTGTTATGCACCGATCAATGGCAGTAGTCACTTACTAGGTCTTCTATTTGCATTTTCGGTACAGGTTTTTGTACGTATGCATGGGCACCTAGTGTTTTAATCTGATTCACAAGTCTTTGGTTACGGGTTGAGGAAATGATTATGACATGTGCATTTTGGTCTAATGTACGTATTTCTCTGAGTGCTTCTATGCCGTCTAAATTAGGCATCATGATGTCCATCAGTACAAGATCTGGTTGGTGAATTCGGTATTTAGTTATTGCCTCAATTCCATCAGCGGCTTCAATGATAACATCAATATTCAACTTTGCTAAAGCTGTTCTTATAAACTGTCTCATGAATAGGGAGTCATCTACGATAAGTAGTTTCATAGGTGTACCTCCTTTAAATAACTTTTAGAGTATACTTAATTATACCTATAATATAGGACTATAAACCTATAAGTTAAAAATATATCAATAAATAATTTTGATATAGGTTACAAGAATCTCTATAGTCAAATTGCGACAGGATTCGACACATATGGTTATGACCTTTGTGTCAAAAGAATACGCC